>Ga0073936_10011330_pt1 | contig 10803 bp, 9 predicted proteins | sample AliMusrvi5mmetaG_FD_87041 | JGI IMG/M metagenome (GOLD analysis project Ga0073936, IMG submission 87041) | Freshwater lake bacterial and archeal communities from Alinen Mustajarvi, Finland, to study Microbial Dark Matter (Phase II) - Alinen... | ecosystem: Environmental > Aquatic > Freshwater >... | reverse complement strand
CTGCCATTCGATGCCACGTTTGACGGTGCGCTGCCGCCGGGCATGGCGTTCGATGACGTCACCGGGGTGCTCGACGGCACGCCGGGCGCTAGCGGCCAGTTCAGTTTCAACATCACCGCCAGCGACGGAGTGAACCCGGACGTCTCGAAAAATTACACGCTCCTCATCGCCGCGGAAGGCGAGGTGTTGCCACCGACAAGTCTGTTAGACACTGCCGCCTCGCCCGTCGGCAGCGGCACGACCCGTGGCGATGGCGCGTTTGCCCCGGGCGCCAATGTGGCCGTGGATGCAATTGCAAACGCGGGCTTTCACTTCGTCAGTTGGACCGACAACGGCAAGGTCGTTAGCAACCGCCTGAGTTACGCATTCGTCATCGATGTGCATCACTCGCTGGTCGCGAATTTTGCCGTGGACGTCCCGCAACGCATCATCCTCACCAGCGCCGCGCCGGGTGCCGCCGGAACCACCAGCGGCGGCGGCACGGTGGACGATGGCAGTGTCGTCACCGTCGTCGCGACGCCGAATCTCGGCTATGCGTTCACCCATTGGACCGACGGCGGCGTGCAGGTGAGCACCGCCTCGAGTTATGCCTTCAGCGCGACGGCCGACCGCAGTCTGGTCGCCAATTTCTCCACGGTTCCCATCTACACGGTGGCTACCGCTGCCACTCCGGCGGCGGGCGGTACGACCACGGGCGGAGGCTCATATTCCAGCGGCTCGCAAACGGCCGTCACGGCGACGGCCAACCCGGGTTATGTCTTCATGCGCTGGACGGTCAGCGGCACGCAGGTTGGCATGTCGCCGGGTTATGCATTCACCGTTTCTTCTAACATCAATCTGGTGGCCAGCTTCGTCGTGGCCGGCACCGCGCAGACCCTCTCGACCAGCGCGAGCCCAGCGGCCGGCGGTACCATCAGCGGCGGCGGCATCTATGCCTCCGGCGACAGCGCGACGGTCGTTGCCACTGCAAATCCGGGATATGCGTTTGCAAAATGGAAGGTCGGCAGCACGACGCTGAGCACGGCGCCGAGCTATACCTTCACCGTTGGAGGCAGCGAGGCGCTCGTGGCGCAATTCAACGAGGCCTTTGTCATCACCGCCGCCTCGTCGCCCGCTTTCTCCCCTGATGACGAAGCGGCAGTGATTGATAGTTCGAGTTATAGAGCTGGTGAAACCGCGGATGCCACGGCTAGCGCGCCGGCCGGCTACACCTTCGCCAACTGGACGGAAAACGGCGTCGTAGTCAGCACCCAGGCGCGGTACTCGTTCAAGGTCACCGGCAACCGCAGTCTCGTCGCCAATTTCCTCTCGATCACTGATATAACGATCAACACGAACTCCGCACCCGCAGCCGGCGGTGCCACGATCGGCGATGGCGCCTATTGGGTCGATGATCCGGTGGTGGTCTCCGCCCTGCCTAACGATGGCTACGGGTTTGTCGGTTGGACCGAAGGCGCCATGATCGTGAGCACCGATCCGGACTACCAGTTCGTCGCGGACGTCAACCACGCGCTGGTGGCCCACATCGCGGCGGCTGTCGTTGTTGACGCCAGCACTTCGCCGGCCCCCGGCGGCACCGCGGACGGCGGTGGCCCCTACGGCCTCGGCGCCATCGCGGCGCTGGCTGCCACGCCCAACCCCGGCTATGCTTTCGCGAATTGGAGTGAGGTTGGGGTTGTCGTGAGCAGTTCCGCGACCTATCATTTCACCGTCACCGCCGCACGCTCCCTCGTCGCTAACTTCGTGCCGGCTTTCACCATCGATGCCAGTGTGGCCGCGGATGGCGGCGGTGCCATCGCCGGCGCGGGCGACTATGGGGCCGGCACCAGCGTTACCCTAACAGCTTCTCCCGCTCCGGGATATGCGTTTGGCTCCTGGACCGAGAACGGCAACGTCGTCAGCACCGCGGCCAGCTTTTCGTTCACCGCCAATGGTGGCCGTTCGCTCGAGGCCAATTTCTCCCTCATCATCCCGCAAATCGTCGTCAGCGCGCCTGAGCAGGGCACCTTGACCCTCACCTGGCCGGTTCTGGACGGGGGCTGGATCCTTCAGGAGAGCCCCGATCTAACATCAGGAGGTTGGCTCGACTCGGCCTGGCCGGTGACGATGGTGGACGGCAACGTCCAAGCCCGGGTCGATACCACCGGCGGCACCCTGTTCTTGCGCCTGCGCCACCCGTGACCGGCCTGCGCGCTCCAGCCCGGTCTAGCGGCGCTCGCTGAGAGGCGCAGCCTGCACGGAGCGGAGAGTGCAGGAACGGAACCGGGTTGCGGATCAGAACGAAGCGTGAATGCCCACGTTGAGGCCGTTGTAATCGCCGCCGTCACCACTGGTGGGATACTCACCCAGATACCCGATGTCACCGAAGAGCGTATCGGTAAATCCAATGATCAGTGATAGGATTGAGGATAGCATCCCTTATTCCAGGCTATTAAAACGCTTCGCCCGTTTTTACGGAGCCGATATCGAGCGCCAGTCCCTCAACACCTGGATCCACGCCACCGCCCGCCATCTAACTCCGATCGGCGCGGCCATCAGAGGGGATGTGCGCCAGGCCCCCCGGTCGAGGCCGTCGCCTGATCAGCGAGTTCGAATACCGGATGATCCCCGGGGCGCTCGTCATCCCAAAGAGCCGCAACCACACCCCAAAAAACCGACCAACGCCAACCCTGATCGAACCAGGATTGGCGTCCGTGCGAAGTGGAACGGGTTATTTGTTATCCAATCAGTTCGGCGTGACCACCAGGCGGCAGAACACCTTGCCCTGGCCGGTTGGGAAGGTGTAGGAAACCGAACCGGAGGTGTTGTTGAGATTCCCATCACCAGCGGAGACATTGGTCCAATTCGCGAGGTCGGCCGAGGTTTGGACGACGAACTGGGTGCCGTAGGCGGAACTCGGGATGTTGCCGCCGTTGGCCCATGTCACCTTGCCGTTCACCACACCCGGCAAGGTGGCAAGGCCGGTCGCGTTCATGAAGAAGGCGATGCCGTTTTGCACTCCGTCATGGTTGAAATCATCCCCGGGCGTGCCGCTGCCGCCGTACTGCGAAGCCCAACCGGCATAGCCGCCACCCACCGTCACCGTGCCGCTGCCGGCGAAGAAGGTGTCATTCTGGAAGGTGGCGCCGGAGGCGACGGAGCCATAGGTGCCGGGGGCGGTCTGCGCCACTCCGCCGAGGGTCAGCGAGGTGACGGTGCTGGTGCCGGTGTGGTTCAGGTTGACCTTGGCGGCTGCGCTGATGCTCAGGTCGCCGCCGCCCAGGGCGTTGGTGGCGTTGCATTGCAGCGTGCCGCCTGTGACGCTGGTTGGGCCTGCGTAGCTGTTGTTGACGGAGAGGACCACCGTTGGGCCATTTGGGCGGCTCGCAATAATCAATCCGCCGGCACCGCTGACGGCACCGCCGAAGGTCACACCGCCCGCATTGCCATTCGTGGTATCAACGGTCGTATTCGCATTGAGCGTGACGGGGCCGTTCCAAGTGGTACCCCACCCGTTGACACTGGCGAACTTCCCTCCGTTCGAGATCAGGGCGTTGGCCGTGGTGACATTGTCAAACTCGATGGTGGCGCCCAAACCGAGCGTGACCGGTCCCGTTCCCAAGACACCGCTCAAGCCCGGACTGATTCCGCCGACCATGGTGCCGCAATGCAGCAAACCGCCGCTGACGATGGTTCCGCCGCCGTAGGTGTTGGGGCTCAAACCGTCGACTTTCAGCGTCCCCCCTCCGGACTTGGCGAGCGACCCCGTGGTGATGGGCTGTCCGCTGAATTCATAGTTGCCGGATGTGGCGCTGACGGTGATGGACGTCGGCAATATGCCGGACGCGATGGAGATCGTGCCGCCGGCGGGATTGTCGAAAATCACATTGACGCCATTGAAGAACGGCGTGACCACGCCGCTCGACTGCCCTTTCCAGTTGGGAGTGGTGAGGTCCCAGGTTCCGCTGCCGACGTTCCAAATGAGGGTGGTCTCGTTCGGGGCCACCGTGACCGTCACGGTATAGACATTGGTGACCAGCGAGTCCGAGGAGGTGACCGTGAATTCCAACGGGTTGGCGAAGTCAAACGTGTCGCCGGTAATGACCGGGCTTCCGCCCACCGTGCAGGTGGCGCCGGCGGAGAGCGTGAAGGTGGCTGCCAGGCTTGCCGGATTTGAGCCGTACGGTACGGTCCAGGCGATCGCCGCGGCGTTGCCCGAGAGCGTGCCGATGATGGCTCCGGGACCAAAGCTGAGCATCTTCGCCTGCGGGGCCGCCGCCGGGGCGGTCGGGGTGAAGTAGGGGCCGGCGCCGATGACGTTTTGCATGGAATTCCAAGCCACATCGGTGCCCTTCGCGAAGCGGGCCTCCATCGAAAGGCCGCCGCCGTTCTGATAGTATCCGATGAGGACGTGAACCGAATTCATGGTCAGTGTCACCGTGCCCGTCCTTACGGTGGTGCCTTGGTCCGCGTTGTTGTTGACGACCAGTTCGGTCGCGGGGTCGAAAACGCCGTCATTGTTCAAATCGGCGTACACCACGCTGCCGTCATCGCTGGCCGTTCCAAACGTGTAGTCGCCCTGCCCGGACCTGGTCACATCGAGCCAGCCGTCCCAAACGACCGAAAACGTATTGTCGTCCGTGATCCCGGGAACCACTCCAGCAAAGGTCGAGTAGTTGATGTTGGCGGTTTGCAGACCCGTCCCGCTGGGAACAACCGCCAACAGATTGGCGATGGGATTCAGGGCGGACGTCCCCTGGGTGGTGTCGTAGCCAGTCACATTCATTGCGCCCGTCAGCGTGACCGTCACGGTATAGGCATTGATCATGTCGCCGTCGGTGACGGTGTAGGTCTGCGGGCCGGTGAAGTCCTGGACGGAGCCGGAGTGTGGAACGCAGGTTCCGGAAGTGATCAGGTAGGCTGGCGCGAGGGTTGTCAGGTTCGTCCCAAACGGCACGGCCCAGGCGATGGCCTTCGCACCCTGGTCAATCGTGGCACCGGGTCCGAATGCCACGATGGTTGCAGGTTCGGGGATGTCATACTCAACGGTGGCGGTACCGGACCAGACGGCTTCGCCCCAGTTGTTGTGGAGGGAGACGCCAGTGGTGTGGAGATCAATCGTAGCCGGGAAGTCGCCGGGGGCGGCCTTTGTGTCAACGCACGTGGCACCGTTGCTGCTGTCCTGGCCATTGGCCCAGTCAGGATTGCCCCCGTCACTGCCGACGAGCAGGACACCACCGACTTTAACATTGAGGTCGGAAGCCCAAGTGTCGGTGGCAATGTTGTTTTCCAACACCACGTGAATGGATATGCTCCTCAGCATTGAGCCGGCGGGCAGGTTACCCGGCGCGATCCAGGCGAGTTCAGCGCCACCGCCGATGTCGGTGCCTCCACCCGGGTCCCCGAGATTTATGGTGCTGGTGGTGGTTGCCGCTTGGGCACCCGCTGTGAACAGGCCCGCCGCCGCCACGGCGAGAGCGAGATGTTTCAGATTGGATCTGAGATCATGGATTGGATTTGGAGTTGTCATGGTGTTTTGGTTCTACGGTTTTGCGGGTTTGAACGCATGCGCGTTTTCGGTCGGTTGTGGGTTGTCGGTCTTGATTGTGGCAGGCCAAGGTTGGATCCCGAAGTCCCGCGGTGCCGGCAAAAGCTCCGCCGAAGCGCGGTGATGGCAGCTGCATGCCTCATCTATCATCGACGGATTAAAGATCTACGGAGGGGGGGTCGAGGATTATTTTGAGTGGGGAAAGAAAAAGATTGACTGGTGTTAGAAATCCGCCGGGTCCCCCCGCGGCCAAGCGAGAGCCCCCCCCCCTGCCGTCCTGCCGGAAAACATCCGCGGACTGCGCGGACAAGTGGCAGCAAGGGCAAACCCGATATTGAGGGCGGCTTTTGTCAGCAGGTCTCTCGCCCAAAGCGCACCGTCCCCGAGCTTGAGGATGATCGATGCCTCGAGCCGGCGGCGCCGGGCGTTCTCGACCAACCTCAGCATCTCCCGACGGAGATGGACCATGTGGCGGACGATGACTTTGGCCAGGGCATCAACGTGCGCCACGGCCAACCTAAAGCCGTTTGGAATCGCGTCGATCAGGGCCTGGAGTCCGAAAAGCAAAGTGGCTAGCAGATTCCTTGCTGTGCCCGTGATGCCGGGAAAGCTGGGTTCCTCCTCCCAGACGAAACCGAACGCCTGCAGGGCGGAAATCTGATATCCCGGCGATAACAGTTGTCAAGAATGAAAACGATTGCGAACCCGCGGGCGCTCCGCAGCCGGCACGCAACGGGACCCGATGCTTACCTCGTTCACCGCCAACGCCACCGACCCGGATGTGATCGTGTGGAACGATCCGCTCCAGGCGAGCAATAGCATGCTGTCCTTCGCGCTCTTCGGCGATACCGTTTATGGCGGCAATGATATTTCCGCTTATACCACCAACGCCTCCAAGAGCCTGCTCTATCCAGCCGTCAAGGCCGGCTTGAAACAGCCCGACTCCTACCCGCGCCAAGGGGTTTCCGACTTCGCCTTTGCGCTGAAAGTCCAATCCACCAACGACCTCGGCCCAGCCAACACGTGGGCCGGCAGCGAGGCGGTAGTGCCCGATGTGGATGGCACAGTCGGCAGCGTGTCCTTCGACACCACTCCGGATGCCGATCCCGCCTTCGTCAACGTGCGGGCAGAGATCCCGGCCAGCGCGGTCTCGTCCGCCGGCAAGCTGTTTGGCCGCCTGTATTCTTCCGGCGAATGTTAATCGATCACTTCCGGAGTTTGCTGCGTGAACCTTGTCGGCGGTCTTGATGTCTGCAAGCTCGATCTGCGCGTACCTCACATTCAAAGCATGAAGATCCCGAAATTGTTCGCCTGTGCCACCACGATCCTACTGCTGGTCGCGCCCCCATCCAACGCCGAATCGCACTTGCCGCGCAGCACTCCCGAGGCGCAGGGCGTGTCCTCCGCCGCCGTCCGCGCCTATGTCGAGGCGGCGGACCAACAGGTGGACACCATGCACAGCTTCATCCTGATGCGGCATGGGATCGTCGTTGCGGAAGCCTGGTGGAAACCTGAGTCGGCCGACAAACCGCACGTGCTGTATTCCCTGAGCAAGAGTTTCACCTCCACGGCCGTCGGGCTGGCGGTGGCTGAAGGGAAACTCAGCATTGACGATCCGGTGCTGAAATTCTTCCCCGCCGAGGCTCCCGCGCAGCCGTCGGACAAGCTCAAGGAGATGCGCGTGCGCGATCTGCTCACGATGTCCACGGGCCATCAAACCGAGCCGAAGTTCACCCCCGGAGAGCCCTGGGTAAAGTCGTTTCTCGCGCATCCCGTCGAGCACAAGCCGGGGACTCACTTTCTCTACAACTCGCCCGGCTCCTATATGTGTTCCGCCATCGTGCAGAAAGTATCCGGGCAGACGGTTCTTGAGTACCTGCGCCCGCGTCTGTTCGAGCCGCTTGGCATCGAAGGGTTGGAGTGGAGCACAAGCCCACAAGGCATCTCCACCGGTGGCTGGGGTTTGTTTTTGAAAACGGAGGATATCGCCAAATTCGGCCAGCTCTATCTGCAACGCGGCCTGTGGAACGGCAAGCAACTCATCCAGGCGGCATGGATCGGGCAGGCGACATCGAAACAAGTCTCAAACGGCAGCGATCCGGCGAAAGACTGGGAGCAGGGTTACGGCTTCCAATTCTGGCGCTGCCGCCACGACGCTTATCGCGGCGACGGCGCGTTCGGACAATTCTGCATCGTCATGCCCGCGCAGGATGCGGTGGTGGCAATCACCGCCGACACCAAGGACATGCCGGCGGAACTGAACTTGGTGTGGGATAAGCTGCTCCCAGCATTCCAAGCCACAGCGCTGCCTTCAAATCCCGACGAAGACGCCAAACTCAAGGAAGCGCTCGCACATCTCGCGGTCCGCGACGGGCACGCGACCAATACGATTCAGCTGCCGGGCGCCAAATAGCCAAACCCGACGATCCGACCCCAAGCCTATGCCCCCTGCGAACTCCCGGCCTTTCGACGCTGGTTGAGGAAGGCGCACGACCAACAACCTCGTGCCAGTGTTGGTGGACACCACCGGGGCGCTGGCCGGCAAGACGGTCGTTGCGATTGCCGCCGGCACTTCACACAGCCTCGCGCTGTGCGACGACAGCACCATGGCGACTTGGGGTGACGATTCCTATGGCCAGTTGGGCAATGGCAGCGCGCTCTATACCCAGAGCTCACAGCCTGTGCTTTTCAATCGCACGGGAGTGCTGTCCGGTGAGACAGTGGTTGGCATCGCGGCCGGTGGCTCTCTCGGCCCCGCGCTGTGCCAGGACGGGACGCTGGCAACATGGGGTTCCTCCAATAGCACCATCGTCCCGCTGGCGCTGGGCACGACGTCATTGCGACCCGGCGAACAGTTTTTCTCGGCGGCCAGCGGCCCGACCGCCGGTCATTCGTTTGGCCTGGTTGGCTCACCGCTGCAAAGCGCCACGCCATTGCCGGCCACGGCGATCACCGGCCTCAGCGCCACCTTGAACGGCAGTGTCAATGGCAATGCCAATGCCGTCGGCGTGGCGTTTGAATACGGACTGACCACGGCCTACGGTCACACCCTTGCGGGTGCGCCGGCGACCGTCTCGGGCACCAGCGATACCAGCGTGAGCGCCGCCATCGGCGGGTTGACGCCGGGCACGATCCATCATTACCGGGTGGTGACCACCGGCTACGGTGGCACGGTTAGAAGCGCGGACATGACCTTCACCACGCTCAGTGACGATGCGAAGCCTCTCTAACGCAAATCGCGATCGGCGGCAACCACAGCGTGGGCCTTCGCGCTGAGGGCGCGCTGGCGGCCTGGGGCGACAATGCCTATCTTCAGCGTGCCGCTGGCTGGTGGCCGGTTGTTCATGCGGCTCCGGGTGACGGGACAGTGACGGATTTTGCGGCGCGATGCCTGACATCGCCGTGGTGACTTGGCCGGTGAACCAGTGGCCTGGCCCGGGCACCGCTTGCCGCAAGATTCACGCACCCCGACGGCAGCTTGACGGGAGCTCACCGGTCCTGGCATTGCCAGGCCTTGCGGTGACAATTCCGGGGTGGGGCTTGGTTGGTGCCCTGGCACGCACTCCGAATGGCAGGAACCGCTGACTTTATCGATCCTGCAATCAGCGGAGTTCTGGCGATGCCCGCCCGCGACGGTGTCGCCAACCTGATGAAATCCGCCCTCGCTCTCGATCCAATGACCTGCGCCACGGGCAACCTGCCCATCACCTCCCGCCAAGCAGGCTACCTGACGCTGACCTAACGGAAAAGCCAAACAGCCACGGATTTGACGTACACGGTGCAGGCTGCCGACTCCTTGGGCGGCAATGCATGGACACCGGCGACTGCCGTGTTGTCAGAGCCCGACCAAGGGACGTACTGGTTGATCACGGTGCGCGACACAGTGCCGTATGCCGGGCAAGCGCACCGCTTCAGGCGGCTGCAAGGTTACCAAGTAGGATGGAGGGGTTGAGCCGTGCCACCTGGCATCAGGCATCAGCCAGCCTCCGCCACGCCCGGTGGTACTTCCGGAACCTGGCAAAGTCGTTTTCAGTCAACTCCGGGACCCGCTTGAGATCCATGTTGTCGGCGAGGTCGGCTTTCTTCACGGCTCTTGCCAATGGGTCTGAGGCAAGCCGTTCGACATAGTCCTCGTACGGAGTTTCGTCGGTGTGCGTCAGCAGGCGGAGTGCCACGATCACGCGGTCGCTGAAACCTTCACCCGCGAGATCCTCGAAGGTCCAGTCCGTGTCCTCGACCACGTCATGCAGCAACGCCACGATTTTCTGCTCTTCGGTTTCAAGTGACAATGAGAGCCTGATGGGGTGAAAGGCATAGGGGGTGCCGTCCTTCTGCTTCTGGCCCTTGTGGGATTCGACGGCGATTTCGAGCGCTCTTTGCAGATTGGCCATGGGATTATCGGGGGTGGTTGGTGATTTCGTTGTCGGCATGCGGCAAGCCCGGGATGCTGTCGAACCCCTTGGCGATTTTTGCCGCGAGCGGAAGGAGTTCGATTACCCGTGCTTCCATGACGCTGTGATCCTATCAGGGCTTTGGCTGGCGCGGCAAGCCCGGAAACCAGTTCCGTTGCAGATCGTCGGGACTTGCCATTTCGGGCGACCTATGCCGGAACGGCCGGCTTTGACAAGCCTGACCGAAATTCCGCCTATGCCCGCCTGGCACGCATGCTCGATCTCACGACACAGCGCGACTGTATCCGATATGATCTGAAGCACTTCCAGCGTTGCGATATGACTGTTGAGGAAATGGTTGCCCAGCAGAAAGCGGAAATTGCCAGGGGCGGACCGGATGCGAGAGAAGCCAGGCTTACCCATAGGGAATTCTCCAATGTCTGCACGCATCACGTGTAGGATCGCGAATCCGATCCGTCGATGAATTGACCGTTGGGGCGCACCCACCTGCTCAACGTCTTGGCCATCAAAAAGCGCAGGCCCGGCTAGCGATTCCCATGGCTTAGCGCTTCCCTTTCAACACGCCAAGCAGCCAGATAACGGCCAGCACGACGGCGGCGATCCACAGGAGATGGAGCGCAGCACCGGTCACGGCGAGAGCAACGCGAAGGACGACCCACGCGATCACCAGAAATACTGCCAGGATGAGGAGACCATGCATGTGGGAACCTTGCCTGGCATCCGGTAAAGGCAAATCGAAAAGCCATACTGGCAGCTTTGCCAAGGATCTTCGTTGGGGAGACCTACACGCGTTCGTCTCTCACTGGCTGACCTTGAGGCGGACAAATCCCCGGGTCCCGAGCTCCGGGATGACGACGCTTACAT
>Ga0073936_10011325_pt1 | contig 10808 bp, 9 predicted proteins | sample AliMusrvi5mmetaG_FD_87041 | JGI IMG/M metagenome (GOLD analysis project Ga0073936, IMG submission 87041) | Freshwater lake bacterial and archeal communities from Alinen Mustajarvi, Finland, to study Microbial Dark Matter (Phase II) - Alinen... | ecosystem: Environmental > Aquatic > Freshwater >... | reverse complement strand
CACGCGAGGCGGGTGCCAAGCGCTTTGCCGATGCGGCCTGGGCAGCGGCCTTTGCCGCAGCCGCCAGTGCGGCTCTGGGCAAGAAGTTGCTGCAGGTGGATGCGGACACCCTGAGCGTGACCTACTAAACGAATTTTTCTCACGCTCTAGGCGGATCGCCTCGCCGAAGCTCGCCTGCGGCCTGCCTCAGTGCTGTTGCAGCGCCAGCGCAAGCCTCTGGTGGACGCCGCCAAAGCCGCCGTTGCTCATGCACAGGATATGGTCGCCTGGCTGCACCTGGGCCAGCAGTTGCGCCAGCACGCCGTCCACCGTGTCGGCCACCTGGGCCCGTTCGCCCATGGCTTGCAGTGCGGCTGCAGCGTCCCAGCCCAGGCCACCGCTGTGGCAAAACGCCAGATCCGCTTCCTCCAGACTCCAGGGCAGCTGCCCTTTCATGGCGCCGAGTTTCATGGTGTTGCTGCGCGGCTCAAAAACCGCCAGGATCCGTGCCTTGCCGACGCGGCGTCGCAGCCCGTTGATGGTGGTGCGAATGGCGGTCGGGTGGTGGGCAAAGTCGTCGTAAATCGTGACGGGCTTGGCTTCGCTGCTACCGGGTAAAACGATTTCCGCCCGTATCTCCATGCGGCGTTTCACATTCTCAAACGTGGCCAGTGCCTCTGCGGCCTGCGCAGGTGTCACTCCCACATGTTCGGCGGCCGCAATGGCGGCCAGGGCGTTGAGCTGGTTATGCACGCCGCTTAAGGCCCAGCTGACATGGGCCACGGTTTTCCCCTGCAGCAGCACGTCGAAATCATGGGGCTCGCCCAGGGCGGAGAAATCGCTCACCGCAGCGCCAAAGCTGCGGATTTCGCTCCAGTAACCCTGGTTCAGCACGCGTGCCAGACTCTCCTCCAGGCCGTTGACCACCACCCGGCCGCTGGCGGGCACGGTGCGCAGCAAATGGTGAAACTGGCGCTCGATGGCAGCCAGATCATCAAAGATGTCGGCGTGGTCAAACTCCAGATTGTTCAGCACGGCAGTGCGCGGCCGATAGTGCACGAACTTGCTGCGCTTATCAAAAAATGCGGTGTCGTATTCGTCGGCCTCAATGACAAAGACCGGTGCGGCCACCCGTTTTGCCGCAGGGCCGCCCCAAGGCAAAACAGCCACATCGGGGAGCGTGGAGGCACCTAATCTGGCTGAAACGCCAAAGTTCATCGGCACGCCACCGACCAGAAAACCCGGTTCCAGCCCGGCGCTGTGCAAAATCCAGCTCAGCATGGCGGTAGTGGTGGTCTTGCCGTGCGTGCCGGCCACGGCCAGCACATGGCGGCCCTGCAGCACATGCTCTGCCAGCCATTGCGGGCCACTGGTGTACGCTGAGCCGGCATCCAGAATGGCCTCCATTAAAGGGAACTTAGGCTCGCCGCTTGCCAGTCGGGCACGGCTCACCACGTTGCCCACCACGTACATGTCGGGTTGCAATGCCATCTGGTCTGCGTCAAAGCCTTCGATCAGATCAATGCCCAGCGCACGGAGCTGGTCGCTCATGGGTGGGTAGACCCCGGTGTCGCAACCGGTCACCTTGTGCCCGGCTTCGCGCGCCAATGCGGCCAGGCCGCCCATAAAAGTGCCGCAAATACCCAGAATATGAATGTGCATGGGTCTATTGTGCACAATGGGCAAATGGAATCTGTGAAAGAAGAAATTGCCGCTGCTGCGGCCCGAATGGTGGTGGAGGAGGGCCTGGAATACGGCCCTGCCAAGCGCCACGCGGTCAAGCAACTGGGGCTGTCGGGCCGTGCTGCCTTGCCTGACAACGAGCAGATCGAGCTTGCGGTCGAGGAATACATCGCACTTTTTTGCATGGACACCCAGCCACTGGAGTTGCGTGTCTTGCGCGAATTGGCACTGACTTGGATGCATCGCCTTGAGCGTTTTCGGCCGCATGTGGGCGGCGCGGTCTGGCGCGGTACTGCCACGCGTCAGTCGGACATTTACATCCAGCTCTTCTGCGATGACTCCAAATCTGCCGAGATTGCGCTGATCGACATGGGCGTGCGTTTTGAGGTCAGCGCCGTACCTGGGTTTCAGGGCGGTACGGTCGATGCCTTGAGCGTGCATGTGGCCGTGCCCGCCTGGGAGTCGCACGTCGGTGTGCACCTCATGGTCTACGATTTTGACGATATGCGCGGCGCCATGAAACACGACGCCCGTGGCCGACGACCGCGGGGAGATGCGTCAGCCCTGCAGGATTTGTTGCATGATCACGCACATGAATGAAAATCCATCCGCACCGCTTGAAGCCACTCCCCATTCCAGCAGCAGGCGTGCCCTCTTGGTGGGAGCCGGTGTGCTGGCCGCCGCCGCGGGGGTGGGGTATTCGTGGCAGCGGGATCGTGCCGTCGCTGCGACAGTGGATGCGGAGCCTTTTGCGGGTTTCTGGAGCCTGCAATGGAACGCGCCCCAGGGCCCGGCCGTGCAACTGCAGGCATTTCGCGGCAAACCCTTGCTGATCAATTTTTGGGCCACCTGGTGCCCACCCTGTATTGAAGAGCTGCCCCTTATCAATGCCTTCTTCGATAAAAACCAGGCAAATGGTTGGCAGGTGCTGGGCCTTGCCGTGGACCGGCCGTCGGCCGTACAGGCGTTTTTGCAAAAAATGCCGCTGCATTTTGCCGTGGGTCTGGCGGGTATGGATGGCTCGGAGCTCAGCGGTAAACTGGGCAATCCCTCGGGGTCTCTGCCTTTTTCGGTTGTGCTGGGTGCGCAGGGGACGGTATTGCAGCGCAAACTGGGACGCCTCAAGCCTGAGGAGCTTGATGTCTGGGCTCGGTTAAAATAGTGTCATAAACAGGCTTCAAGGCCGAAAAGTGTCCTGGGGCCTGCTCCCGGCGATCGCCTGCCAGGACTTGCATAAAGTTCCGCTTTGGCAAAAATTTAATAAAAATGCTGACTTTTGCGTCATTTTGATGTAAATTAGAGTATTAATACAGCTAGTTGTTGGAGAACCTATGGATTTGCGCAAACTCAAGACCCTGATTGATCTGGTGTCTGATTCCAATGTTTCCGAACTGGAAATCACCGAGGCCGAGGGCAAGGTTCGCATCGTCAAGGGCGGTGGCGCCGTCGTGCACACTTATGGCCAGCCGATCTACCAGCAAGTTCAGCAGGGGCAACCGCAAGCGGCTCCCGTGGCTGCCGTGGTGGAACCCGTGGCCGAGGTGGTCGCCATTGGCCATACCGTCAAGTCGCCCATGGTTGGTACTTTTTACCGCTCTTCGTCTCCAGGTGCCAAGGCATTTGCCGAGATCGGCTCTGTCGTCAAGGAAGGCGAGACCATTTGCATCATCGAAGCGATGAAGATTCTCAATGAAATTGAGGCCGACAAATCTGGCACTGTTTCCAAAATCCTATGTGAAAACGGGCAGGCGGTCGAGTACGGCCAGCCCCTGTTCATCATCGAATAAGCCGGGCCCAACGCGCACATGTTCAAAAAAATATTGGTCGCCAACCGTGGCGAAATAGCCTTGCGGATCCAGCGCGCGTGCCGCGAGTTGGGCATCAAGGCGGTAATGGTCTATTCTGAAGCGGACCGGGATGCCAAATACGTCAAGCTGGCGGAAGAGGCGGTCTGCATCGGTCCGGCCGCATCGGGCTTGAGTTATCTGAATATGCCGGCCATCATCTCGGCTGCCGAGGTGACAGACGCCGAGGCAATTCACCCGGGCTATGGCTTTCTGAGTGAAAACGCAGACTTCGCCGAGCGCGTGGAAAAAAGCGGATTCCAGTTCATAGGCCCGACGCCCGAATCCATTCGCATCATGGGTGACAAGGTCTCGGCCAAGCAGGCCATGATCCGTGCCGGCGTGCCCTGTGTGCCCGGTTCCGAAGGTGAATTGCCGGACGATCCAGCCAGCATCCGGCGCATTGCCAAGTCTGTGGGTTACCCGGTCATCATCAAGGCGGCAGGTGGCGGCGGTGGCCGTGGCATGCGCGTGGTGCATACCGAAGCGGCGTTGATCAACGCGGTGCAGATGACCAAGGCGGAAGCCGGGGCGGCCTTTGGCAATCCTGCGGTCTACATGGAAAAATTCCTGCAGAACCCGCGCCACATTGAAATCCAGATCATGGCCGACAAGCACAAGAATGCGGTCTATCTCGGTGAGCGCGATTGCTCCATGCAGCGTCGCCACCAGAAGGTGCTGGAGGAGTCTCCTGCACCCGGCATCAACCGCAAGCTGATTGAACGTATTGGCGAGCGCTGCGTGGCGGCCTGCAAGAAGATTGCGTACCGCGGCGCCGGCACCTTTGAGTTCCTATACGAGGACGGCGAGTTCTATTTCATCGAGATGAACACCCGCGTGCAGGTGGAGCATCCGGTGACCGAGATGGTGACCGGTGTGGACGTGGTGCGCACCCAGATCATGGTCGCAGCAGGCGAGAAGCTCCCCTTCACGCAGCGTGATATCGTGATGCGTGGTCATTCAATTGAATGCCGTGTCAATGCCGAAGACCCCTTCAAGTTCACACCGTCGCCGGGACGCGTGACCATGTGGCATGCGCCGGGTGGTCCGGGCGTGCGGGTGGATTCACACGTGTATACCAACTACTTCGTGCCGCCCAATTACGACTCCATGATCGGCAAGATCATTGTGCACGGCGATACCCGCGAACAGGCCATGGCCCGCATGCGCACGGCGCTGGCCGAGACCGTCGTGGAAGGCATCAACACCAATATTCCGCTGCACCGCGAGCTGATGGTGGACGCCAAGTTCATGGCCGGTGGTACCAATATCCACTACCTGGAACATTGGCTTGAACAGCACAAGCGTTGAGAAGATCCTGCATGTTTGAACTGCGCCTGATGTGCCCCGAAGACCGGGTGGAAGCCTTGAGCGACGCCCTGGATGCGCTGGACGCGCTCAGCGTCAGCGTGGAAGATGCCGATGCCCAGACCGATGCCGAGCAGGCCTTGTTTGGTGAACCTGGCCTGCCCGCGCCCAAGGGAGGCTGGAATCGCTCGCGGGTGATTGCCCTGTTTGAAAAAGAAGAACTGGCTGTTGAGGCGGCCGCGCTGCTGCAGGCGCAGGACTTTTTCGACACCTGCCAGGTGCTGGGCATCAACGTCGTGCCCGATCAGGACTGGGTGCGCTTAACCCAGTCGCAATTTACACCGGTGGAAATCACGCCTGAGTTCTGGATTGTGCCCACCTGGCACGAACCACCGGCCCAGGCCAGACAGGTAATCCGGCTCGATCCGGGGCTAGCCTTTGGTACCGGCACCCATCCCACCACCCGCATGTGCCTGCGCTGGATTGCCAGCCATGCGGTGCCGATGCGCGTGTTGGACTATGGCTGCGGCTCCGGCATTCTGGCGATTGGTGCTGCTAAGTATGGTGCTCAAGAGGTGCTGGCGGTGGATATTGATAACGCCGCCATACAGTCCACGCAACTGAATGCCGAGGCCAACCATGTCGCCCTGGTTGCCGGGTTGCCGGACAAGGCGGTGGGCACTTTCGGCTTGGTTGTGGCCAATATTCTGGCCACGCCCTTGAAGGTACTGGCGCCGCTGTTGTGCGCGCATGTGGCGCCGGGAGGTCACTTGGTGTTGGCCGGCATACTGGAGCGCCAGGCCGACGAACTCATTGCCGCCTATGCGCCCTATTGCCAGTTGTCGGTGAGCGATGCAGAAGACGGCTGGATCCTGATGACGGCCACACGCTAGGCGGTTTGTCGCGCCTCACCATGCGACGCCCATGAGTCTGATCACCCAATGTCCGGCATGCTCCACGATGTTTCGCGTGGTGCCGGACCAGCTTCGAATCTCCGAAGGCTGGGTGCGTTGTGGTCAGTGTGATGAGGTGTTCGACGCCAACGCGCAGCTGCGCAGCCTGGACCAAGGCACGCCTAGGCCTGAGCCGCTACCAAGTGCTGCGCAGGTCTTGGATTGGGGTCCGGTGGTCGAGCCTGCGCAGCCGGTTGTGCAGGAATCGACGCCCGCACCCGATGCCTTTCTAGAAACCAATCCGCACCAGCAACCGGAAGCCGAAGCCCCGAATGTCAGTGAAGCTGAATGGGCACCGATTGGAAGCAGTCCAGTGGCGCCGGAGCATGCGTCGCCATCCTTTATGGTCGGCAATCCGGCGCCAACACCTGCGCGTAGCAGGTTGGCCCACTCCATCCTGATGCTGTTGTGCGTGTCCATGCTGCTGCTGCTTTGCCTGCAGGTGATGCTGCGTGAGCGAGACCGTTTGGCCGCAACCGTGCCTGTTCTGCGCTCAGTGCTTGCCGCAATCTGTGTGCCGTTGGCCTGCAGTATTTCTGCACCGCGTCAGATTGAGGCCATCGCCATTGAAAGCTCTTCACTTACCAGCCTGAAGCCCGGTATTTATGTGCTCCAGGCGGTACTGAAAAATTCCGTCGCGCTTGATCTTGCCACCCCAGCGCTGGAACTTACGTTGACGGACCGGCAAGACCAAGTCTTGCTTCGCCGGGTTGTGATGGCAGCTGAATGGGGCGGAAAAACGCAGATTTCCGCCAGTTCCGAACTTGCGCTCAAACTGCCTCTCAGCGTACAGGCCGATGCGCTCGTGGCGAATATCACGGGCTACAAGCTGCTGGCCTTTTATCCCTAGCCCGACACCTGGAAGCGCCGGGCGCCCATCAATGACTTGATTAGGGTTTGCCTGCCGTGGGGAATGGCCAAGCAGCCTGCGGGTTCAGAGTGGTCTGAGCGGTTGCTGCTGCGGGTGCTTTAGCGGCTTTCTTTGCAGCGGGCTTTTTAGCAGCAACTTTCTTTGCGGCCGGAGCTGCCTTTTTAGCTGGGGCGGCGGCTACCTTCTTTGCAGGAGCTGCTGCCTTTTTAGCCGGAGCTGCCTTTTTGGCCGGAGCGGCGGCGGTTATCTTCTTTGCAGGAGCTGCTGCCTTTTTAGCCGGTGCTGCCTTCTTGGGTGCTGCCGCTTTTACTGGGGCGGCGGCTACTTTTTTAGCTGGAGCTGCCGTTTTAGCCGGAGCGGCCTTCTTGGCGACTACCTTCTTAGCCGGAACGGCCTTGGTTACAGCTACTTTTTTAGCGGGAACTTTCTTCGCGGGAACGGCCTTTTTTGCGGCCGGTTTTTTTGCAGTTGCCATAATTTTCTCCTTGATCAGGTAACAAAGAGCACTTCATGCGAATTGGAGTGCAGGAAGTGATTCATACCGTTGGGCAATGTCCCAGCGGCATGAACGGGGTGACGCACATCCACAGTCACTTCTTGGAGCGGCTTGTGCAGGTGCGAAGTTCTAAAAAACATAGTAGGCATCAATCCCAGGAAAGCGCGCCGCCCGATTGGTACTCAATCACGCGGGTCTCAAAAAAGTTGCGTTCTTTCTTCAGGTCAATCATCTCGCTCATCCAGGGGAAGGGGTTCTCTTCGTTGGGGAACAGCGGCTCCAGTCCGATCTGGGTGGCACGCCGGTTGGCGATATAGCGCAGATAGCCCTTGAACATGGATGCGTTCATGCCAAGCACGCCACGCGGCATGGTGTCCTCTGCATAGCGGTATTCCAGCTCGGTGGCCTGCTCAAACAGAGCCCGGATATCGGCCTTGAACTCTGGCGTCCAGAGCTGCGGGTTTTCTGCCTTGAGCTGGTTGATCAGGTCAATGCCGAAGTTGCAGTGCATGGACTCGTCGCGCAGGATGTACTGGTACTGTTCGGCCGCACCGGTCATCTTGTTTTGCCGACCCAGCGCCAAAATTTGCGTAAAGCCGACATAGAAGAACAGACCCTCCATCAGGCAGGCAAAAACGATCAGGCTTTTCAGCAGCGTCTGGTCGGTCTGCAGCGTACCGGTGTGGAAGCTCGGATCCATGATCGCCTCGATAAAGGGGATCAGGAACTGATCCTTGTCGCGAATCGATTTCACCTCGTTGTAGGCGTTGAAGATCTCGCCCTCATCCAGGCCCAGCGACTCCACGATGTACTGGTAGGCGTGGGTGTGGATGGCCTCCTCAAAGGCCTGGCGCAACAGGAACTGGCGACACTCAGGCGCCGTGATGTGGCGGTAGGTGCCGAGCACGATGTTATTGGCAGCCAGCGAGTCGGCGGTGACAAAAAAGCCGAGGTTGCGCTTGACGATGCGGCGCTCGTCTTCGGTCAGCCCGTTCGGGTCTTTCCACAGCGCGATGTCGCGCGTCATGTTGACCTCTTGCGGCATCCAGTGGTTGGCGCAACTGGCCAGATACTTTTCCCATGCCCATTTGTACTTGAAGGGAACCAGTTGGTTGACGTCGGTTTGGCCGTTGATGATGCGCTTGTCGGAGGCGCGCACACGGCGCGCGGCTTCGGTCAGCAGGGGTTTGATCGGGGACGTGTAGGGGGGTGCGGAGTCGCTGTGTGCCACGCGTGCGCCGTCATCCAGAGTGCGTAATCCAAGAGCGGCATCTGCTTGCGTCAGCGGCGCAGCAGCCTGCGTCGTACGTGCAAAATTTGATTGCGATGAGGGCTTGACTTCTTCGTCCCAGGTCAACATAGAGGTTTCCAATCAGCGGATTATGAGAGCAGTGAAATGAAATGAAAAGGCCTCATGCATTTCACTGTGGATTGTGTGGTGGATACGCATCGCAAAGTGTCTGCGATGCATGCAAAAAATGGCTATTGGCAGGACTCGCAAGTGGGGTCATCGACACCGCAAAAACGGATGTCGGTGGCGGCGTTTTCAGACAGTGCCATTTGCGCTTGCGCAGCGACTGCAGCCGCTTCCATGGCGCCCGACATTTTCGCTGAACCAGGACCGTCATTGCCAGAGGAAACAGCATTCATGCGACCCGCGCTCACGGTGGATTTCTCGGCATGCGTTGCCGACATGGTGCGCAGGTAGTAGGTGGTTTTCAGACCGCGCACCCAGGCCAGCTTGTAGGTCTCATCGAGCTTCTTGCCTGAGGCGCCGGCCATGTAGATGTTGAGCGACTGCGCCTGGTCTATCCACTTCTGGCGCCGCGCTGCAGCTTCCACCAGCCACTGCGTTTCCACCTCGAAGGCGGTGGCGTAGAGCTGCTTGATGTCCGCAGGCACACGGTCAATCGGCTGCAGTGAGCCATCGAAGTGCTTCAGATCCATCACCATCACGTCATCCCACAGTCCCAGGCGCTTGAGGTCGTGCACCAGGGAGCTGTTGATCACGGTAAATTCGCCCGACAAATTCGACTTGACCGACAGGTTGCCAAAGCAGGGCTCGATGGAGGCGTCCACACCGATGATGTTGGAAATGGTCGCAGTTGGCGCGATGGCTACGCAGTTGCTGTTGCGCATGCCATCAAGCGCAATCTTCTTGCGCAGCGCATCCCAATCCAGCGTGGAGGAGCGGTCCACTTCCACATATCCCCCGCGTGCCGCACTCAGCATGTCCAAGGTGTCGAAGGGCAGCACGCCCTTGTCCCACAAGGAGCCCTTGTAGCTGGAGTATTTGCCGCGCTCAGCCGCCAGCTCGGTCGATGCCCAATAGGCGTAGTAGCAAATCGCTTCCATGGAGGTATCGGCAAACTGCACGGCCGCATCGCTGGAGTACGGAATGCGCAGGGAGTAAAGGCTGTCCTGGAAGCCCATCAGACCCAGACCGACCGGGCGGTGACGCAGGTTGGAATCGCGCGCCTTTTTGACGGCGTAATAGTTGATGTCGATGACGTTGTCGAGCATGCGCATGGCGATGCTGATGGTGCGCTTCAGCTTGTCGTGGTCCAGAACCTTGCCGTTTTCCCCGTCCTTCAGATGCTGCAGCAGATTGACCGAGCCCAGGTTGCACACGGCCGTCTCGGTGTCCGAGGTGTTGAGCGTGATCTCGGTGCACAGGTTGGAGCTGTGCACCACGCCTGCATGCTGCTGCGGCGAACGCACATTGCAGGCATCCTTGAAGGTGATCCAGGGGTGGCCAGTCTCAAACAGCATGGTCAGCATCTTGCGCCACAGGTCGGCGGCCTGCAGGGTGCGGCTGGGCGTGATCTCGCCGCGTGCCGCTTTCTCTTCATAGGCCACATAGGCGCGCTCGAAATCGGCACCGAACAGGTCGTGCAGGTCCGGCACATTGGAGGGCGAGAACAGGGTCCAGGTTCCCTTTTCCATCACCCGGCGCATAAACAGGTCGGGCACCCAGTTGGCGGTGTTCATGTCGTGGGTGCGGCGGCGGTCATCGCCGGTGTTCTTGCGCAGCTCCAGGAACTCTTCGATGTCCAGGTGCCAGGTCTCCAGGTAGGTGCAGACCGCGCCCTTGCGCTTGCCACCCTGGTTGACGGCCACGGCGGTGTCGTTCACTACCTTCAGGAAGGGCACCACGCCCTGCGATTCACCATTGGTGCCCTTGATATGGCTGCCCAGGGCGCGCACGCGGGTCCAATCATTGCCCAGGCCGCCGGCAAACTTGGAGAGCAGGGCGTTTTCCTTGATGGATTCGTAGATGCCGTCCAAGTCGTCGGGCACCGTCGTGAGATAGCAGGACGACAGCTGGGGCCGGCGCGTGCCGGCGTTGAACAGCGTGGGCGTGCTGGACATGAAGTCAAACGAGGACAGCACCTCGTAGAACTCGATGGCGCGCGCCTCGCGGTCGATTTCATTGAGTGACAGGCCCATGGCCACGCGCATGAAGAAGGCTTGTGGCAGCTCGATGCGCTGCTGCCCGATGTGCAGGAAGTAGCGGTCATACAGGGTCTGCAGGCCCAGGTAGTCAAAGCGCAGATCGCGCTCGGCCTTCAGCGCGCCGGCCAGGCGCACCAGGTCAAACTGGGCCAGGCGCTCGTCCAGCAGCTCGGCGTCCACCCCCTTGCGGATGAACTGCGGGAAATAGTCGGCATAGT
>Ga0073936_10011322_pt1 | contig 10811 bp, 10 predicted proteins | sample AliMusrvi5mmetaG_FD_87041 | JGI IMG/M metagenome (GOLD analysis project Ga0073936, IMG submission 87041) | Freshwater lake bacterial and archeal communities from Alinen Mustajarvi, Finland, to study Microbial Dark Matter (Phase II) - Alinen... | ecosystem: Environmental > Aquatic > Freshwater >... | reverse complement strand
GGCCCACCCAATCCTCACCGCAGCGCAGGGGCAGTCGCAGTCGGAGCTCGCCTCCCCCTCGTAGCCTGGAATATTTGGCTTTCAGGCGTTGCGCTGAGCACGGCAAAGGAAATTGCACGCTCCGTGCGCTCCGCCAATGTCCGAAGTCTCGGTCTCCAAGTCGGTGATGCAGTCCAAGTCTCGTGCAACCTCCTTGAACCATCCCGAGCCACGCCACAAATGGTTCTCGATCTCGTCTTGGATCGTCTTGCAGACCGAAACGCATTCGACCGCTGCGAACTCGTTGGTTTGGCGCCAATGGCCGTACTTGACGCCATTCCTGAACTGGATTGGGAACGGCTAGACCTCAGCCCATCCACCACAATCGAGCACGCCGCAGCGGCGCTCGGGTTGTCGCTCGGCTAAGAAGCGTTCTCCATCGCCTGCCGGCGTTCTAGCGCTCGCGCCCGTCGAACTCGACGGCGCTCTCGCTCACTCATTCCACCCCAAATACCGAATTTTTCGCTATTGGCAAGGGCGTACTCCAGGCAGTCCTCACGGACAACACACCCACGACAGACCTCTTTTGCCTCTCGAGTCGAAGCTCCTCGCTCAGGGAAGAACAAGTCAGGGTCGACGCCCTTACAGTTGGCCTGAGCTTGCCAAGTCCGCTCTTCTTCTCCAGATAACAACGAGATCACATCCATCGGTCCTCCCTTGTGCGCCACCCTTTGGTGGCACCGATGTAACTACAACGATGTGATCTTGGCCTAATTCCTGGGGTTTTGCAAGTCAAAATCCCCAAAAGGCCGAAAAAGCCGGCTACCCCGCTGGGCGAAGGAGTCGTCGGTGTTTCATAAAGTCAACCAGTACGTAGCCACCGAGTTCGTCATGGGTCGGGTAAAAGGTCCTTCCCCCGTTGACTTTGGCGATCTGTTCGACGAAGGGATAGTGCGTTCGCTCAAGGTCCAGCGCAAAGGTATTGATGGTGATATTGGCTTTGGTACAGCGAATTACTTCAGCCATCGTTAATCGGAGGGTCTCGGGAAGTGGCGGATAGTTGAACTCTGGTTCGCCCCATCGGTTGATGTGGGCCGTGGGTTCACCATCAGTAACGACGATGATCTGCTTTGTCCCGTGCTGGCGAGCCAGCATGGAGCGGCTCAGCGCTAGGGCATGCTGAAGGTTTGTGCCGTAGATGTAGTCCCACATCACGGTCGGGAGTTCTGTGGCGGTGACTTCTCTGGCGACATCGGAAAAGACCACGAGGCCGAGGTAGTCGCGTGGATACTGCGTCGAGATCAAAGTTTGGAGCGCCATGGCCATCTTCTTTGCTGGCACAAAGTTGTCCCGCATCGGCATCGACATTGACAAGTCGATGCACAGCACCGTTGCCGATCGGACCAGTGCTTCGGTCTCCACCACCTCAAAATCTTCAGGCTCGAGTTTGACGGGGATTCCCTTGCCCCCTCGCGAGACTGCATTCGAGACTGTCTTCGAAAGATGCAGGTTCAATGCATCGCCGTATTCATACGCCTTGGTGCTTTCTTCTCGATCATGACCAAATCCTTGGTACATCGATCGGTGTTGGCCAACGTTGTCCTTATTTACCTGAGCGAAGAGATCTTGCAGCGCTCGGTTCCCCATGCGGCGAACTCCGTGTGCGGTCAATTCCATCTTGCCGCCCTTATTCGCAATCAGACCGGACGCTTCGAGCGATTTGGCGACTTCTGCTAGTCGGCTTAGTTGGCGAGCTGCGTCCTCTCCAAGGTTGCGGCGAACATCGTCAATATCAATCTCATTCAGAGCAGCGCTTGAGGACGCTGTCGATAACAGATCTTCCATTCGATCCAACTCGGAGAGTTGTCGAGCGGCGTTCGCTGTTTGAGAAAGCGACATCGACCCTTCGCCTTCGAATGAGTATCCCTGTCCCCAATCCAACTCAGGAAAGGCTTGTTGGAGGTTCGCGTTGAGCCGCTCCATTGACCATCGCAGATCCATATCTTCTAACAACGATTCAGCGAGTCCTTGAAGTTCCGCTCGTTGTTCAGGCGAGAGTGACCGCCACATTGCTTCGGCAGCGGCCATCTGTTTTGCCATCTGCTCTAATAATTCATCAAGCGTCTCAGCATTCGGAAAGAGATCGCCATACTTCTCTTTGAATTCATCAAAGGTCGGATCGAGATCTTCGCCCCGTTGGCGCTGCTCGAGCATTTGAGAGATGGCGTCCATGGCATCACGCATCCGAGCCGTGGCTTCAGGGTCGGCGTTCTTGAGCGCGTCGGACATTCCTTCGAAATACGTTGAGGTCACCTCTGCTCGCATTTGTTCGAGTAGTTCTTCGAACTGCTCTCGAGCCTGCGAGGAAACAAATTCGTACTGTGTCATTGACGAGACTCGACTAGGGAGATCCGCTGGCATGAGATCAAGTGCCATCCGTCGTTCTGCAACGACATCATTCGTTACGGCTTGTCTTCGTTCGTCGCCCGACTGTTCGGCTTCGTCAGCTAATTCGTCGATGCCGGTGCGCTCTAGTTCTTCGATGGCGTCCAGGGCATCTCGATACTTCGCCAGTTCTCCGTCTGGATTGCCTTGCTCGAGGAGATCATCTCGCCGCCGGCGGGTCTCTTCTAAGAGGTCATAGAGGCCGTCAATGTGCTCTCCGTCAGGCATATCGAAGCCGCCACGGAGCATGCGCTCTATGGCGTCTGTGAGGTCTCCATTCGCTAGGAGATCGTCGCCCAGCACCGACAGCAAGTCCTCAGGGTCAAGGTTGGCAAACTCTTGGCTCCCGTCCCAACTCGAGTAGTCGAAGCGAGCGCTCATCAGCCTCTCGACCGGTACAGCGCTCGAGCGCCGGAGGCATCCTTGTTGAGCCGCTTCGTCAAATGGAGCCCTTCCAATAGAAACTCAAGCGCCGAGGCCATCTCTGCCGGCCCTGCAGTGTCGCCAGCAATTCTCCGCGTTGGAGGCTCAAGTGCAGGGACCTGGGCCAGGAGCTCGAGGTAGTCCGCCGAGGGCAGGTCGTCACCCGTGTGGGCAATGACTTCAGCCTCAAAGGCATCAACAATTTCTCCGGCCTCCGGCAACGTCACCTTTTCGCGAAAGACCAGCAAAGTGGCGGCCCCAAAGAGTTGCGAAATGACTTCTGCTTCTCGACCCTCTTCGAGGGCTTCAATTTCGATCTTTCCCTGGGTCGATGCCAGGGTGGCAGAGAGGTCACTCACTCGAGGAACCACTTCGTCTTCGTGTAGGCGCAATGCGCGCCGTAACGCGTTCGCGACCACCGACTCATAGTTTGCGATCGTCAGGCGAACCGAAACGCCAGAGCGCTGATTAAGCATTGGACTCCGCCGAGCTAAGTGACTTGCTTGAGCGATAATCTCTTCAACAAACCACGGAACATTGACTGGTAGTTCCGTGCGGGCGATTTTTGCTTCGTTGCGCACAATGGCAATCTCCGTCGCAACCTCTCGTGGATAGTGAGTGCGAATCTGTGCACCGAATCGATCTTTCAGCGGCGTGATGATTCGCCCTCTGTTGGTGTAATCCTCGGGGTTCGCTGTGGCAACCAACACAATGTCAAGGGGAAGTCGAATACGGTGACCACGGATCTGAATATCTCGCTCTTCGAGAACATTCAACAGCCCGACCTGGATTCGTTCTGCGAGGTCAGGAAGTTCATTGATCGCAAAAATTCCACGGTTGACACGGGGCACTAACCCATAGTGAATCGTTAACTCATCAGAGAGGTATCGACCTTCAGCCACTTTGATGGGGTCCACCTCGCCAATGAGGTCAGCAATCGTTGTATCTGGCGTGGCGAGTTTTTCTCCATAGCGTGTTGAACGATGGATCCAATGAATCGGCGTGTCATCTCCACGCTCGGCAACCGTTGCCTTCGCCATCGCTGAAACCGGGTGATAGGGATCGTCGTTTATTTCTGAGCCAGAGACTACGGGGAGCCACTCATCGAGGAGATCGACCAGCGAGCGGATCAACCGTGTCTTGGCTTGGCCGCGCTCGCCCAACAAAATCACGTCGTGCCCGGCCAAAATTGCAGTCTCAAGTTGCGGTAATACCGTCTCTTCAAATCCCTGCACGCCAGCAGACAGCGCTTCGCCAGCAGCGATTCGACCTTCGAGGTTGATGGCAATCTCCTCGGCCACGGTGCGGCTTTCCCAGCCGCTCGCCCGAAGGGCTCCAAGGGTTGCTGGCAAATCACTTGGCGGGATCATGGCGGTCAGGTCAGAGGTAGTTGCATCCATACCGTGAGCCTACGCCCCAGATTTGCGGTTCTGCCCGGGCACGAACACAATGTTCTAGGACGACAGGCTCACCGCCGAGACAAGTAGGATCAACGGTGGTTCTGCCCTGGGCAAAAGTCAGGCGACGGGCCGGAACACCGGCGAAACGAGGAGGCAGTGTGACAACGACGGAAAATTCCGCCACCCGAGTTGACAATAGCGAGACCCCCGTTGTGCTGGGTGGTCTGCGCGGAGGACCTGATGTTTCAACGCTTCGCAAAGATCGTTGGTGGTTAGCGCCAGTTATCACCGTTACGATCTTGACGTCGTTCGTGGTCTACGCAACTTGGGCTGCCTTCGTCAATAAGAACTACTTCGTCGGCGCTGACATGCACCGAGACCTCATCAGCCCCTTTTATTCACCCTGCCTCGCAGCCTCCTGTGTTCCCGGAGCCAGCCACACTGCAGTGATTTCGTGGTGGACAATCTCGCCGGCACTTCTGATCTTGATTTTCCCGTTGGGATTCCGATTGACCTGTTACTACTACCGACGTGCCTACTATCGCTCGTTCTGGTGGGCCCCACCAGCCTGCTCTGTCTCTGACTCCCACAAGAGCTACACCGGGGAATCCCGCTTCCCGTTGATCTTCCAGAACGTCCATCGCTACTTCTTCTACTTCGGCTTGGTCTTTAACGTCATCTTGACCTACGACGCCATTCTGGCGTTTAACCAACCAGGTCTTGGCATCGGCGTCACTGTTGGAACCATTGTCCTCACAGCCAATGCGGTCTTGTTGTGGCTGTACTCGCTGTCATGCCACGCATGTCGCCACCTTTGTGGAGGCAACGTGAAGTCATTCTCAAATCATCCGATTCGACACCGATTCTGGAAATTTGTCTCCCCTCTTAATGCCAAGCACATGCAGTTCGCGTGGATCAGCCTCTTTGTAGTGGCCTTCTGCGACTTCTACGTGCGCATGGTTGCCTCAGGAACAATCACAGACTTCAGACTTTTCTAAAGGCGGAACAATGGCTGAACTTGAACACCACGAATATGACGTCATCATCATCGGGGCTGGAGGCGCGGGATTACGCGCTGCAATCGAAGCAAAGGAGCGCGGTCTGCGGGTAGCGCTCGTTTGTAAATCGCTGTTAGGCAAGGCCCACACTGTCATGGCGGAGGGGGGCGTTGCCGCAGCTATGGGGAACGTCTACGCAGAAGACAACTGGAAGGTTCACTTCCGCGACACCATGCGTGGCGGAAAGATGCTTAACCACTACCGGATGGCTGAGCTTCACGCCAAAGAATCCCCCGACCGAGTCCAAGAACTTGAGGAATGGGGAGCCTTATTCGACCGAACCAAGGATGGCAAGATCCTTCAGCGTGACTTCGGTGGACATCGCTACGCCCGCCTTGCCCACGTTGGTGACCGCACCGGCCTTGAGCTCATTCGCACCCTGCAACAAAAAGCCGTCTCAATGGACATCGACGTCTTTATGGAGTGCAAGGTCGTCCGCCTTCTCACCGCCGATGACGGGTCAATCTCGGGTGCTGTTGCCTACTGGCGACCGACCGGTGAGTTCGTTACCTTCGCCGCAAAATCGGTTGTCCTCGCTACTGGCGGGGTTGGAAAATCATGGAAGTTCACGTCCAACTCATGGGAAGGTACCGGCGACGGCCATGCCATCGCCATGTGGGCTGGAGCAGAGCTCATTGACATGGAATGTGTCCAGTTCCACCCAACCGGAATGGTGTGGCCACTTTCTGTTCGTGGCATTTTGGTTACCGAAGGCGTCAGAGGCGACGGTGGTGTCCTGCGTAATTCCGAAGGCGACCGCTTCATGTTCAAGTACATCGCTGACATGTTTAAAGACGAGACCGCATCGTCTGAGGAAGAAGCCGACAAGTGGTATGACGACCACACTGCAGGTCGACGACCACCAGAGTTGCTCCCTCGTGACGAAGTCGCTCGGTCAATTAACGCAGAGGTAAAGGCTGGGAGAGGGTCACCCCACGGTGGCGTGTTCTTGGATATCGCATCGCGACGTTCGGCCGAGGTCATCCGCCGACGTCTTCCTTCCATGTATCACCAATTCATGGAACTTGCGGGTGTCGACATCACGAGAGAAGCAATGGAAGTCGGACCAACCTGTCACTACATCATGGGTGGTGTGCGCGTTGACCCAGACACTGGGGCCACCTCGGTCCCTGGCCTTTTTGCCGCTGGTGAAGTCAGTGGCGGAATGCACGGGTCGAACCGGCTCGGCGGAAACTCCTTGTCCGACCTCTTGGTCTTTGGACGACGCGCTGGAATGGGAGCTTCTGATTATGCGCAGGGTCGACCGGGTGGGGTAACTGCTCTCGACCAGACGCTCGTGCAACAGTACGTGGACGAAGCCCTTGAGCCCTTCACCCGTGAAACGGGCGAGAACCCCTACGACATCCAGCACGACTTGCAAGAGATGATGCAAAAGAATGTTGGCATCATCCGCACTGAAAGCGAACTTGACGAGGCGCTCGAGATTCTCGAAACCTTCAAGGAGCGAACGAGGAACATCGCCGTCAAGGGCGGACGGGCATACAACCCGGGATGGAACTTGGCGACTGACTTGCCGGCAATGCTGACCGTGTCCACTTGTGTCGCGAAGGGGGCTCGTGACCGACGAGAGAGTCGGGGCGGACAGACCCGTGAGGACTTCCCCATGCCGGATCCCGAGATGGGCAAGGTGAACTTTGTTCAGTCCCAGCCTTCGGGTGGTGGCTTCACCGGAGAGATCAAGATCGCTCCAGAACCACTGCCACAAATGCCTGACGACCTGCGAGCACTTCTTGAGGAGGCACCTAAATGAGCGATGTCATCATGAACATCTGGCGAGGTGACCAAAACGGTGGTGACTTCGAGCAGTACTCGTTGCCAGCACAAGAGGGTGAAGTGGTCCTCGACGTGATTCACCGTATCCAGGCGACCGAGGCCCCTGACTTAGCCTGTCGCTGGAACTGCAAAGCCGGAAAATGTGGATCCTGCTCTGCCGAGGTCAACGGAAAGCCTCGTTTGATGTGCATGACTCGTATGGATCAGCTCCCCGAAGGGGAACCCGTCACGGTCACGCCGATGCGAGCCTTCCCTGTGATTCGAGATTTAGTCTCCGATGTCTCGTACAACTTCGAAAAAGCTCGAGAAGTTCCTGCCTTCCTTCCTCCGCCTCGCCCCGAAGGCGGCTACCGCATGATGCAGGAAGACGTCGAGCGAGGACAAGAGTTTCGAAAGTGCATCGAGTGCTACATGTGCCAAGACGTGTGCCACGTCATCCGAGACCACGAAGAGAACAAAACTGCTTACGCCGGTCCTCGCTTCTTCATTCGCTATGCCGAATTAGAGATGCACCCTCTCGATACGAACGACCGTCGTGAGTATGTTCGCCAAGAAGCGGGTCTTGGTATGTGCAACATCACAAAGTGCTGCACTGAAGTCTGTCCAGAGCACATCAAGATCACGGACAACGCGATCATCCCGCTCAAGGAGCGAGTCGTTGATGCTGACTTTGACCCGGTGGCCTGGTTGGGGCGCAAGATCCTTCGCCGAACAAAGCGAACGCCTGCTGAAGCAAACGTTCAGCCCAAATAACTTCTTGGTGTTCTGAGCGCCGTTAGTTAATGGTGAGAAGATCAACCACGAACACCAAGGTGTCGTTGGCCGAGATGCCTGGTCCTGGGGAAACAGCTCCGTAGCCCAGGTTTGCTGGGATAATCAACTCTCGCCGTCCACCAGCCTGCATGCCAGCCACGCCGTAGTCCCATCCAGGAATAACCCGACCCGCACCCAGGGTGAAGGTAAAGGGCTGTGTCGTCCACGACGACTGTTCGACTCCTCCCGAGGAATACGTCGCCAGGACGTACTGCACCGTGACCTTGTCACCCGTTTTGGCGGCCGGACCTGTCCCTGTGATCAGGTCGCTCACCTCGAGCCCAGTTGGAGGGGCACTTTTTGGAACAACAACGCTCGGGGCGGTCCCCGCAGTTCCTGCCGGCGATCGATCCGCTAGCGGAATCGTGCCAATCGTCACATGGCCAAGTGTGGTGGTCGTCGAGGCGCTCGATGTTGACGAGCTCGAACAGCCCGTCAAAGCCAGACCGGCGACACAGAGAGTTGCGACGAACACCTGAGAAATCTTCGACATGATTACGTCCTTTGATTTTGATTAGCTGATAAGGCCGAGTGAACGCACGTCATCGCGCTCGCCGACTAACTCATCGGTCGTAATCGCAATACGCCCCTTAGCGAACTCATCGTGCTCGATACCCTCGGCGACCGCCCACGATCCAGTCCCATCAGCGATGATGGGATAGCCAAACATCAGGCCCTCTGGAACGCCGTACTCGCCATTTGATGAGACCGCTACCGATACACAGTCACCGTCGGGGGTGGGGGTTCGCAAGCTCACAACCGTATCAATTGCTGCGTTGGCCGCTGATGCCGCAGAGGAAAGTCCGCGTGCTTCGATAATCGCTGCACCTCGCTTTTGGACAGTTTCGATGAACGGACCTTCAAGCCATGCCCGGTCCGAAATCACCGTCTCGGTAGGCTGATTGTCGATCGTCGACGCTGCAAAGTCTGGGAATTGCGTTGCTGAGTGATTTCCCCAGATCGCCAAGTTCCGTACCGTGCTTACTGGTTTGCCAGCCTTCTTCGCCAACTGCGTCTCAGCACGATTTTGGTCGAGGCGAGTCATCGCAAACCATCGATCAGCAGGAATCTCCGGTGCGTTTTCCTTGGCAATCAAACAGTTTGTATTGCACGGGTTCCCCACCACGAGGACTCGAACATCACTAGCCGCATTGGCAGCAATAGCCTGACCCTGTGGCTTAAAGATTCCACCATTGACGTTGAGAAGGTCACCGCGCTCCATCCCTGCTTTTCGAGGAATTGATCCAACCAGCAAAGCCCACGACGTGCCATCAAATGCGGTTGCAAGATCCGAGGTCGCCTCAACACCAGCAAGGAGCGGAAATGCGCAGTCGTCCAACTCCATCACCACACCTTCCAATGATTTCATTGCCGGCTCAATCTCCAAGAGCCGAAGGACCACTGGCTGATCAGCACCGAGCAGTTGGCCTGAGGCAATTCGGAAGAGCAGTTGATATCCGATTTGGCCGGCAGCGCCGGTGATGGTGACGTGAATTGGGGAGGTAGGCATGGCCCACAGGCTACAAGGCAACCCTGCCTGGACTCCAATCGAGCCGCTCCCTCGGTTGCCTGGTTCCTAGCCTCGGTGAAGTTGTAAGGCCTCAGCGATTTCTCGAGTGGCCAAAGAACGGTTGAGGGTATAGAAGTGCAGACCTGGTGCACCGGACTCAAGCAGGGCGGCGCAGAGTTCCGTCGCTAGTTGGATTCCCTCTTGGCGGACCGCATCGGCGCCACCAAGCGCATCTGCTGCTTCCAAGCGCCCAATGGCCCAAGGAGGCACTGGAGCCCCCATGGTGGCCATCCGAGGCACCGACGAGAGCGAGGTCACTGGCATGATGCCAGGGAGCACGGGGGTTGTCACGGAACGGTCGGCCAAATCGTTGACGAGCGAAAGGTATTCCTCAAGCGAAAAAAAGAACTGCGTCACCCCAAAATCAGCGACTCGTAACTTCGTGGCGAGATGGTCTCGGTCCTGCTCCAAGGTGCGAGAGCGCGGATGGCCGGCCGGATGCTCCGCTACCCCAATCGAGAAATCACCGACTTCGCGTGCCAGCTCCACTAGCTCAAGCGCGTAGTGCAACTCCCCTGGTGCAGCATCTGGATCGTCTGGAGGATCACCACCAAGCGCCATCAAGTTGTCGATGTTCGACGCCTGATACTGCTCAAGAATCTCCGTGAGATCTGCTCGACTATGCGCAACACACATCAAGTGCGCCATGGGGTTGAGTGATGTTTGCCGCTCCATCATGGCCACCAAGTCGTAGGTCCGCTGGCGTGACTCTGCGCCTCCTCGATAGGTCACAGAGACGAATGAAGGATTCAACGGTTCGAGGTCCCGAATGGTCGACGCCAACGTTTCTGCTTCGCTGTCGGACTTGGCGGGAAAAAACTCAAACGAGACGGTTCGAGATTCTCCAAGCAAGCTTGCGATTTTTGTCATGATGCTGTTCTACGCGTCCGCTCGGCCAAAATCATCGTCATAGCGAACAATGTCCTCTTCAGCGAACGACTCACCAAACTGAACTTCAATGAAGACCAGGGGCTCTGTCCCAGCGTTGGCACAGCGATGCTTCGCCTGCTGAGGAATATCGATTGCATGTCCGGCTTCAACGAGGTACTCGTGATCATCGAGGGTCACTGTCGCGGTGCCATGGACGACGAACCAGTGCTCCCCGCGGTGCTCGTGGCTTTGATAACTCAGTCGCTTGCCTGGAGAAACCGTGATCTGTTTCACTTTGAATGTTGGAGCGTCATCAAGCACTGTGTACGAGCCCCACGGCCGCTCGTCGAATTCTCGACCTTGGGAATCGTTCATCGGACTCACTGAATCCTCTCTGCCGCAGCCACCGCATTATGGAGCAACATGGCGCGGGTCATCGGTCCAACCCTGCGGAGAGCG
>Ga0073936_10011321_pt1 | contig 10811 bp, 12 predicted proteins | sample AliMusrvi5mmetaG_FD_87041 | JGI IMG/M metagenome (GOLD analysis project Ga0073936, IMG submission 87041) | Freshwater lake bacterial and archeal communities from Alinen Mustajarvi, Finland, to study Microbial Dark Matter (Phase II) - Alinen... | ecosystem: Environmental > Aquatic > Freshwater >... | reverse complement strand
GATTATAAAAATGAATTTAATTTAATGATTCAAATCACATACAGCTTAGTTTACTAATTTAACTATTATGTGAATAAATCAATTATTTTCCTTTAATTTATCCTTTTTATTGGCAATCTGCCCCGGTTATTTTTTGATTTATTAAATATGGGGGGAGGAGTGTTGTTTCGTTTTAAATCTGCCTTCTTCATAATGATTTTCTCATTATAATCTTTCCAAAGATAAATTTCCAAATACTGTTTTTCTTCAGTCGTCAGTTTCATAATATCCTCTCATCGAATCTAATCATTGGCAGTTCAAGATAGTTGAAATGAAGCTATTCTTCTGTGCCTCAAATCTCAGAATATTGGATAAAAACCGTACTATTCTATCTTAATCTAAACAATTGATAAGAAGACAAAGAGAGCGGGCTCTAATAAACGTTTAAACGTTTCCTTTGTAAATATCGTTATCCTTATTCCCATAATTATCCCGGGCAGAGGCGTTATCTTGTGATTTTTTCTTTTTAGACGGGCGGAAAAAGCTGGCAAGAAGCAATCCAGTAAGCACTCCAGCAACGCCTGAATATACCAGGATAGTTATTGCCGGGGTGGTGAGCTCCCAGAAGAAAACTTTAATTGTTACAATCTGAGTATTCTGGGTTACAAATATTGTGAATAAAACGATTAACATTAGAATAATAAATATTCTTGTTTTCATGCTGGGCTCCTGGGATTAATTTGCTTTACGTCTCTGGAAATATATAATTTCCAGAAATAAAATAAAACATATTGACTGCATAATATTATGGAAATGAAAAACTTCAATAATTCTGAGTGTAAAATATCACTATTAGGATTCGGGTGCTGGGGAATAGGAAAATCAGAGTGGGTTGGCGCTGATGATAAAGAATCAAAGCATATAATTCAAAAAGCGATTACAGAAGGGATAAATTTCTTTGATACTGCGCTTGTCTACGGCGAGGGGCACAGCGAGAAAATTGTAGGAGAGGCGATAAGAGAATCCGGCAGGGAAGTTTTTATAGCAACGAAAATTCCCTCAAAGAAAAGAGAATGGCCATGCGCTGATTCCTCTACACTTGAGGACTCATTCCCTACCAATTATATTATTCGGTCAACCGAGAAGAGCTTAAAAAATCTAAACCGTGATTACATAGACCTTCAGCAGTTTCATGTCTGGAATGACAAATGGGCGAAGATGGATGAATGGAAGGAAGCTGTTTACAAATTAAAGAAAGACGGGAAGATAAGATTCTTCGGCATTTCGATAAACGACCATCAATCTGAAAACGGACTAGAGGCGGCTAAAACCGGTCTTATTGATTCATTCCAGGTAATATTTAATTTATTCGAGCAGAATCCGGTTCATAAACTCTTCCCTCACTGTGAAAGGCATAAGATCAGTATTATTGCCAGGGTTCCGTTTGATGAAGGAGCGCTTACGGGGAATGTAGATCCATCGACAAATTTCCCTGCCGGGGACTGGCGAAATGATTATTTCCAGGGTAAAAGGAAAATGGATGTAAAGCTGAGGGTTGATGAAATATGGAAGGATGTAAAGGGATACACATCATCAATGTCTGAGGCGGCACTAAGGTTTATTATCAGTTTCCCGGCAGTAACAACCGTAATCCCCGGAATGAGAAAAGAGAAGAACCTGAATGCAAACCTGAAGAGCATTTCGAAAGGTCCGCTGCCCGCGCATTTACTTGAAGAATTAAAAGTACATCACTGGAACAAGAATTTTTACGAATAAAAGAATCCCCGCACTGAGCGGGGATATTGAAAAGTACTAATAGTATTTATTTGCTTATTTAAGCAATAGCATTTTTTTAGCCGCAGAATAATCTTCAGTTTTCAGCACATAGAAATAAATTCCTGATGCAAGATCGTCCGCTTTGAAATTAGTTGAATAACTTCCTGCTTTCTGGAAAGCATCAACAAGTGTTTTTACTTCCCTGCCCAAAAGATCATAAATAATTAGTTTAACGCTTCCTGGTTTTGCAATAGAATATTGAATTATAGTTTCAGGATTAAATGGATTTGGGTGATTAGGCAGAAGATAATTTTTAGGCGCAATTGAACTTTCATTTTGTACGGCAGTTGTAGTATTTGAATCCAGGGAAGCTGAAAATCTTTCGTACAATTTGTCTACCGTAACTGCAACTCCGCCTGTTGTGCTTGTTTTAATATAATTTTGACGGTAATATAGGGAATAACTTCCGGGCGCTTTTCTTTTGAGTTGAATTACCACACTGCTATCTGTAGTAACGGTATAGCCGTCTCCCTGATCCACAAAGCTATGAGAAGTAATTACAGTATCAGTTCCAATCGTAGATGTGGGAAAAATAAAATCAATCAATTCTTCAGAGCCGCAGGTAAGAATTTGTGAACTTTGGGTAACATTTCCTCCATAGACCGCAAAGTCATCTTCCTCGCCAGCGCCCCTCATTGACGAATACACCTGCATTTCAAATCCGATTGAAGCGTTAATAACACCGTTGATGCTGTTTTTATTATAATTGTTATGAGGCGGGCCGTAACATAATTGATGTGAAGCGTTCTGCATATAAAAATTATCGCCCTGTGTTATATACTGATAACCGCTTGAGCTGGTATATCTTCCGCTGAACGTCAAACCCATTGATTTTAATACATCAAGCCCGTTATCCGGAGTTTTGGTAACCTTCCCCAATTGAGCTCTGAATGATGAGATTTGATAATCATCCTTCTGATCACTGTGCTGGTAATTTTGAGATACAGGTACATCATAGGAACTTGAGGATCTAAATTCATAAGCGCCGGATAACTGCCAGTCGGCTGATGTTTCGATTCTGACAAAAGCGGTTCCATCGTTACTGGAACAGACAGTATTCGGATCATAAGGCGCTTTGTAATAATAAACGCCGTTCAGAGATGCAACGCCGATTGTAGAACCTGCTGTATATTTAGAAACTGCCGATCCGTTTGCATCGGTGGTGACTGTTGTTGGGGAGAAGCTTCCCAGAGTTGCAGTTAAAGTTAGAGCACGGTTCTTAAGAGGTTTCCCCAAATAATCTGTTAAATAAAAGTGGACATTGGTTGATTCGCCAGTATTCAGGATAGTTTTGTCAGCAGTTGCTTCCACAACCGGGCCGATAGCATAAGGGTCGCCCGAATTGCATTTTTGATTTTCAAAAGACATGATTGAATTGAAAACGCCTCCCATTCCTGAAACGGCAGATCCTCCTACAAGCATTGGGTCAAAGTTATCGCCGAAATTAACAGTAACCTGTTTGGCAATTTCTCTTGATTGGGCCGCCTCAAGATTCAAGGTTAAAGTATAGCTTCCGTTAGAACCTGCAACAGTCCCTTCGATTAAATACTGAAAAGTTACGTCAAGAGCGCCTGCGGGGGCAAGGATGGCAAAAGAAGGATCAGCCACCTGGCTGTTATTGGTTGTATCCGAGTTTGTAAAAAATCCGGCATTAGTAATTATTATAGAGTCAATTGTGGGATCATTCAGAAGCGCTTTAGAAACTGTGGTTGAAAGAAAGAACATATTATTCCAGGCGGGAATTTTGGAAAGAGAATCAGCGCCATTGGGCCTCGGGACAAGGACGTTATTGTCATAAATGATTATGTTTCTTTGATTAAAAGAAACAGTATCCTGGCAATAGGAAGTGGTATAAAAAACAGATAATGACAGCAATGCAAGTGTTAATAGAAGCCCGTTTCTCATGAGTGTATCTCCTTTTAGGGGATTAAGGTTTAATTGCTCGCTAGAATACTTAGATCATAAAATGAACTATGATAGATGAACATGTAAACATATTTAATTAGCCATATAAATGTCAAATTAGATTTTATAAATTTTGACGATTAAATGTTAAAAGTTCGAGGGTTTTAGGGATTGCAGGAGGCGATAAATGGATTTAAGAATATTTTCAATATCGCGTACTTCCAGGCGGAGATTTTTTGCAATTATTCTATTGGGTACTCCGTTTAATTTATAATCAAACACTTCTTTTTTAAGGTGGTCAATATTTTCAAGATACTCGTAACATTTTTCAATAAAATCTTTTGATAAGAAATAATCATTATTCTCATAATATTCATTAGATCCGGTTAAAAAAGCCGTCTTTTTATTTAAGGATAGTGGTGTTGTTTTTTCTTCAATTCTGCAGGTATTAGAAATTTCCCAGAAGATTAAGGAAAAAATATACCGATTAAGATTTTCGAGCTTACCAGAGAATGATCTGCCATTTTTAATAATTCTAAACACAGGTTGACTATTGCGGTCAGAGGTTATTACAACATTATTATAAATAATTTCCTTTGCATGGCTTACAAAGTCTTCCGGCTGGAGGAAATTAGCTGATGAGTTATTTTTCCGAGCGAATAATTTGCGTCTGGAATAGTTGAGCCACTTATCGTTATTAGTTTTATTTATGAGGAAGTCGACCAGTATCTTTTGTTCCGTGGACTTATACAGGCAGGAGTTAAAAGAAGCGTTCTGAATATTTTGAGTACTTTTCATTAAATGTGCCTTTAATTATTTTAATGAAATTTATTTTATCTGCAAGACCCGCGATACATCAAAATTGAGTAATAAAATGCTACCCCTGTTTAGGGTATTTTTTTATACCATTTTTCCTGGACTGACTTCCATAAATAAAAGTTGACACTAAGGAGACCAGGGTGGCGGAGGAGAAAACAATACCGGTGACATTGAAGCCAATAGCAGTAAGGTAGAGGCCGCCGCCGATGCCAATGGATCCGATAAGGAAGCCAAAGATTAGTCCAAGCATAGATTTTCTGATTCCGGAGGAAACGAGTTTAGATTCCATTTTAATCCGGTGGGAAGTTTGTTTTTCTGCCTGATTGATGAGGCGTTTTGCTAGTCCCGGCATAACGGCCTCATATTGTTTCAACTGATCAGGCGAGGGAAACTGATCATCGGGGATTTCAGGGAAACCAGGAGGGGATGATTTAGAGTTTTTTCTTTGGGGCGCCATTTTTACTCCTGCTTATGTGTTTTACAGAATTTGAGTAATCAATTTTGAGAGCGCCCCAATCTTTGCGGATAGCTGAGGCGTCATGTTTTTCGTGGAGGTTATCTTCCTGAAGGGAGCCGGTAAAATCGAATATAGCACTGACGCCACTAGCCAGGAAAGAAAGGAGAGCGAGCAGATTTTTCAAAGCAGACCTCGTGATAGAAATGTTACTGATATGTATCAGTAGCATTTCTCCTGTTTTTTACCGGAGAAATGCGTGTTTTGTTTTGGCTCGAAATCCCTTTCCTTTCTTTTCTTTGGCTCAGCTCCTTTCTTTTCTTTGGCTAGCTTCCTTTCTTTTCTTTGGCGCAAAGAAAAGAAACAAAAGAAAACATCGGCTGTAAATTATTTGCTATAAATTCAGCTCTTCGTTCGGCCTATCCATTTATTCGTCTGCGGGAAATGAACTCGCTCTCCCGATCCTATCGGGAGAGCTTCAAACAACATTTCCCCATAAATATCCCCAGGATTTTCTATTACTTGTCAGTCGCTGAATTTATTTAACGCAAATAATTTAAGGCCAGGGAATTAGGAAAAATACGGAAGGACATGAAGGCAGAATCACTTAACGCAAATAATTTAATGCCGGGAATTAGGAAAAATACGGAAGGACATGAAAGGCAGAATCACTTAACGCAAATAATTTAAGGCCAGGGAATTAGGAAAAATACGAAAGGACATGGAAGGCAGAATTACTTAACGCAAATAATTTAAGGCCAGGGAATTAGGAAAAATACGGAAGGACATGAAAGACAGAATCACTTAACGCAAATAATTTAAGGCCGGGGAATATTGAAATGAAATAGTTTAGGGCTGGGAAATACTGAAATGAAATAATTAAAGACTGGGGAATAGGGAAGGAAATTTGGAGTATGGAAGGGAAAAGATGGGACGGTAAAAAAGGGGGGAAATGATATTATTTAAAGAGGTTGTAAATGCATTAAAGACCTTGAATGATTCAATACCGTGACGACGATGTTGAAATCATTCGACCCGAGTGCGGAGGTTCCGTACCGGAACAGATTAAAAAAAAGGAGTTAATAATGGGCGAATTAAAACGCCAAACTTTAGGGGAAGCATCGGGTGCCGTAGGGCATCTAGTTTTTCGAATTAAAGGAAAGAGGAACATCATAGCCCACAGGCCGATTAAAAAAGTGCAGCCGTCTGTACTTGATCCTGAAGTTCAGGCACGCAGGGATAAATTCAAGCTGACTGGTAAAGTGGCAGCGGGAATAAATGAAACCGGTGTACTGAAATATGTGTGGCCCCAGCCGGGTGAAAACCAAGGATCGCGGTTCAATGAAATCTTCAAAAAGAACTATGAGACAATTGGAACGATTGGTTCAATTGGCGAAGCTCAGGTTGTTCCATCGTTCGGAATCGGGGTTGTTAATGCCGCAATTACATTAACAGCGACTGGTGTAACAATAACTGCAGATTCCCTTGCAGCAGATTCAGAAATTGATCCCAACGTGGAAAAATTTCTGGTAGCTGAAGGGATCATAATCTTAACGACTCCGTTAAAGTCAACTGATCCCAGTTGTGTTGTATTATCGGTAAAGACAGGATTACAGGGAATGGATTCTGACCAGCCGATAAACATGGCAATTGTATTGAGTGCGACAGACAAGGCAAAATATACTTCTTATACAAACAAGAAAGTGTTTTTGTCATTTCTGACACTGACCACAGCGGGGGCGCCAATACATTTTACTGAGCAGATCCAACACTGACAAGTGGAAAGTCCGGTGAGCCGGAATAGTTCAGTATAAAGGTAATCCTGCCGGGTATAAAAGCCCGGCGGGATTTTTTTATGAGCGAGTTAAAAGTTGAAACAGGGAAATAAACTTACGATTTCAGTATCAGTTCAGTATTGGTTCAGTATCATTTCTGTATAAATCCTGTATTGGACCCGTATCATTTCAGTATTAATTCAGTATCAGCGCAGTATTAATTCCATATTAATTCTGTAATCCGGCAGTAAAAAATCTGTTTATAGACAGGTAGAAGAGAGTATGAATTCAGTATTGGGGGAATTTTAAAGAAGACGAATTTGGGATAAAAAGCGGCTTTATCAAAAATCAGCGGTAAAAAAGGGGGGAAAAGATACAAATAAGTAGCAGGTCATGCTGAGGTTAGAGAAGGATGAAGGAAGTTCATGAAAGACAACAGCTATGGCCGAAGAGAAAAATTATTAAAAATTAAAATAAACGGAGATTAAAATGGCGGTATTCAAAAGTGCAATTGGTACCATATCGGGGAAAATAGGCGGGCTGGTTTACAGAAACAGAAACGGAAAGACATACGTTTCAAAGGCACCCAGAGCGGGGACACGCAGTTTTGATCCAGAGCGTCAAAAGCGAGAGAACAAGTTTGGAATGTCAATAAAAATTGCTTCTGCGATTTATGGGAATACAACATTAAAGCAAATTTGGGCAAATGAAAGCGGGAAGAGCAAAGGTGCTGTTCATAATATTATTATGAAGGAAATTTACTCTCAATTAGATGAATCTAACCCAACAGACATAGGATGCATATTACCGAATTTTGGATTCGAATTGGGAGGGCAAATTAAATTCAGGGAAAAGGAACTATTTATCGAGACGACGGATTTTGGAAGTTCAATTCAAATTGATTTCGCGAAAGAAAAAATGCTGCAGGCAACGGGGATAATAATAATGGCCGACCCGGGTAATCATAATGATACTCCATTAACTGTATATCCAATCAATTCGGGTATAATGCAAGTTAATGAATGCAAAGCGTTAACATTTTCTATCCAAATGTATGCAACAAATCTTGTATCATATTTAAGCTATCAAAAACAAGGTGTGTATTTAAGTTTAGTGACACTTGATAGTGAAGGAAACGCTGTTCATTATTCTGAAGGAATTAAGGGGCTAGATGATCGGACCATAAAGATATAATAACAACAACCATAATGCGGAGAAAAAATGAAGAATGAAAATTTAGTCTTTTGGGTTTTACTCGCAGGTTGTTTGGCTGCGGGTTTCATTTCGGGGTGGAGTGTAAAGGACTGGACATCAGGAAGAGAGAATATTGTGTATACGTCGGGGGGCATAGTAAAGGTGCATGATACGATTAAAACTCCAATACTTGACTACAGAGTTATTCCCGGGAGGGATTACAACGTGGACTCGCTGGTAGATGTAGTAAATCAATTTTGGAAAGATTCATTGAAGAATTTATACGGCAAAGGATTATTTGAGGCGAAGTTTAACAATCAAAGTGATTTAGGGAAGGAGGAGATTACACTAGAGAGCAGGGTTCCTATTGACCCGGAAGCGGAGGTAACTTTAACAGAGGAGTATAAGTTACCGGGGGTTTATCCCGAAAGGAGGTTCGGGATAAACGCAGGTATAGGATATGAATTGCAAAAAGGATTTTCCGGGACGGTTGGCGTAAAATATTATGTGCTTGATTACAAATGTTTTTCCCTGGCATGCTTAGCCGGGGGAAGGTATTTTGTTTGCAATAAGGTTTGGATTGGGAATGGAGGGGTTGAGGCGGAAATAAGGTTTTAGCCTTATTTCCGGGGAAATTCTTTTCCCCGTGGTTTGTGGTTTTATTTTATTGAAATCAATATTCGTGCTTTTGTTCGTGCTTTTCTTGGCGCAAGAAAAGCACCAAAAGAAACATGGCTTTAAATTATTTGCTGAAAATTCAGCGCTCCGTTTGGCCAATATTTTAATAATAGTGCGGGAAATAAACTCGCTTCGACTTTGAAGTCGAAGCTCAAACAGTATTTCCCCACCTCCTCCGTGAGATTACTGTTATAATAAACTGTGCTGAATTTTCTTAACGCAAATAATTTAAGGCCGATTAAATACTGAAAAGAAAAGATTATGAAAGAAAATAATTTAAGGCCCATTAAATACGGAAAAAGAAAAATTATGAAGCAAATAATTTAAGGTTCGATTTAATACGGAAAGAGAAAGGTAAATACGGAAGTAAATAAATAAGGAGATTTAAATGGCGGTTTACAGGCAAGTTCAGACAGCATTCTGGCAGGATGATTTTGTTCTTCAGTTAACGCCTGAGGAGAAATATTTTTATTTGTATCTGCTTACTAACAGCAAGACTAAACAATGCGGAATTTATCAATTACCGATGCAGGTAATTATTATGGAAACGGGTTATAATCAGGAAACCGCCGAAAAACTATTAAAAAGATTTTTGGATTATGGAAAGGTTATATACAATACTTCAACCAGGGAGATCGGAATTGTTAACTGGCGGAAATATAATCCGATGGAATCGCCTAAGACTAAAACATGCGTGATAAGAGAGTTAAAGGAAGTTAAGGATAAAACAATGATTATGAAAATATATGGCGAACCGAAAATATTCGTGTCGTTGAATTGCACTGGATACCCCATACAAGGGGTATCGCAAGAAGAAAAAGAAGAAGAAAAAGAAAAAGCAGAAGCAGAAGTAGGAGGAAAAGAAGTTTTGGAGGAATTAACTTCGTCTGCTGCTACCGCTGAAGGGGAAATATTTTTTAAGGAAAACAATCCCCTGCCTGCGGCGATTCCCTTTGCTAAGGGGGAGTTGGGGGAATTGGAAGAGGATTACGGGGATTATAAATGCAAGTCGATACAATACCAGGCGGAGTTAATAATAGCCAGAGTTTGGAACAAGCAGAAACCTAATCCTGAAGAAATAAGAATAACCGCGGAATATATTCAGAAGTTTGGATTTAATGAAGTTGAAACTGCATTTACTGAAGCGGTAAAGTACGACAAGAAAAAATTGGCATATGTAGAGACGGTATGTGAAAAAAGAAAGGAACGAGCTGATACCGCAAAGAAGAATGAACTTGAAAGGCAAAAAAGATTAGTTCAGGATAAGAAGCTTGAGGAGGAAAGGAAATCAGGGGTGGGGCTGGGATTAATTAAAACAGTTTTCGGAGACGGATGAAAGGAGTAAGGAGTAAGGAGTAAGGAGTAAGGAGTAAGGAGTAAGGAGTAAGGAGTAAGGAAAAATAATGCAAATAAACTACTAATGGGTTATGTAATGAAAATATTATTAACTGATGAATTAAAAAAAGAATATCGAAAACTTTTTGATTCATGCGTGATTAATTCATCAAAGATAGATTTGGTGAATGGGATAAAAGGCAGGATGCTTTCAAATAAAGACAGATATGAAGCTGTGGCAGAAGGGCTTAAAATTCCCTGGCAATTTGTGGGAATAATACACAACATGGAAGCATCAATGAGTTTTAATTGTCATTTACACAATGGCGATCCATTGAGCGGGAGGACTGTACATGTCCCAGCAGGAAGGCCTTTAGGCGGACGGCCGCCTTTTACATGGGAAGACAGCGCAACGGACGCATTGAAATTAAGGGGAATTGATCAATGTAAAGATTGGACAATTGAAGGCATGCTTTATCAGATTGAAGGATATAACGGATGGGGGTACAGACTTCATCATCCGGAAGTACTTAGTCCTTACCTATGGAGTTTTTCAAACCATTATACAATGGGGAAATATATTGCAGACGGGACATGGTCGGAAACAGCAATATCGAATCAATGCGGAGCTGCAGTTTTATTAAAAGGTCTGGATTATCAAAGATGCCTAGTATAGGATGGAATACGAAGGATTAAAAACCCAGTTCCCTTTGTTTAGCGAATTCACTAAACTCTTTATCAGAACCCAGTATATGTTCTATTGTCCAATCTTTCAGAAAATCCATAGTTTTTAATGAAAGCACAATATTTCCTTTGCTTAATTCCTTTTGAAACTC
>Ga0073936_10011319_pt1 | contig 10812 bp, 5 predicted proteins | sample AliMusrvi5mmetaG_FD_87041 | JGI IMG/M metagenome (GOLD analysis project Ga0073936, IMG submission 87041) | Freshwater lake bacterial and archeal communities from Alinen Mustajarvi, Finland, to study Microbial Dark Matter (Phase II) - Alinen... | ecosystem: Environmental > Aquatic > Freshwater >... | reverse complement strand
TTCTTCTTTCAAGACCTCCATCACAACACGGACTTTAAAATCGGAACTGTAGCGTTTTCTCATAGCTAGATTCTAACTTATTTTTGCAGAAAATATTGTCTAGAATACTGGGTCCATTATAAGCTGTCGGGTCTGATGGCACGATATACGTAGGATCATATGACAACAATTTATATGCAATCAACCCCGATGGATCAAAGAAATGGCAGTTTGCTACGCAAAATCATGTGATTTCCACTCCTGCTATCGGTATTGACGGAGTCATATATGTAGGATCCAGGGATCATTATCTATATGCAATTAATCCCGATGGTTCAATCAAGTGGAGACATGAAACAGGAGATGAAATTGTTTCCTCGCCTGCTATTGGTTACGATGGCACAATCTATGTAAGTTCACATGATGGTAGGGTTTGTGCAATTGATCGTGATGGTTCGTCCAGGTGGGGATTCGATTCATTGGATACCATGTCTTGCTCACCATCAATTGGTTCGAATGGAATGGTATATATTGGATCACACGGAGGCAAATTATTTTCAATCGGACCAGCCTCTCCGCCAAGCATTAGCAGCATTTCTCCGGATAGTGGTGTTAACACCGGTTCAGTTTATATTACAGATCTTGCTGGATGTGGATTTGCACCAGGCATCGTAGTCAGACTAAAGAGATACGATGAGGATACGATCGTTGCGAAGAATGTGACAGTTGTAGATTCGTCACACATCAGTTGTGAATTTGATCTTACAGGTGTTGCATTGGGTGGATGGAATATTGAGGTTATTAATAGTGATAGTCTGTCGTGTACATACTGGAATGGTTTCAGTGTTGATGACTTAACTCCCAAGATTACCGGTATCACTCCTGACAATGCACTGAATACTGGGCAGGTTAGCATAACAGATATTTCAGGAAAAGGTTTTGCAATCGGTGCTACTGTAAAACTTACAAAATCCGGGCAGAACGATATTATTGCTACTGCCGTTTCGGTAATAAGTTCAACAAAAATCACTTGCGTGTTTGACTTGAATGATAAGGAGATAGGTAAGTGGAATGTTGTAGTCACAAACCAGGACGGATTATCAGGTAATCTCGAGAATGGGTTTATTGTTCATTGGGTTCCACCAATAGGTGAATGGAGAATGTTCCGCCACGATATTCGCCACACTGGTCGTAGCCCGTTCGTAGGTCCTGAATCTCCGAAGAAGTTGTGGGAGTTTGAAACTGGTATGGCCGTTCAGTCATCTCCAGCAATTGGTTCAGATGGGACAATCTATGTTGGTTCATTCGATCATAATATCTACGCTATAAATCCTGATGGTTCAAGGAAGTGGGAGTTTACTGCCGAGGATGCTGTGTTCTCCTCTCCAGTAATTGGTCGCGACGGAACAATTTACATTGGTTCATATGATAATAAACTGTATGCGATAAATCCTGACGGCTCGAAGAAGTGGACGTTTGTAACTGGTGATAAGGTGCTTTCTTCTCCAACTGTCTCCACTGATGGAACAATATATGTAGGGTCGTATGACTCAGAACTCTACGCTATTAACCCAGATGGTTCGGAAAAATGGAGTTTTTGGACACGTGGAAGCATACAGTCCTCTCCTGCTATCGGTTCAGATGGAACTATATACGTAGGATCGGATGATAACTATCTATACGCCATAAATGCATATGGCAATGAGAAATGGAGGTGCTTAACAGGAGGCACAATAACATCATCCCCATCAATTGCTTCTGACGGAACTATATACGTGGGAGCATATGATGGTCTCTACGCAATCACCCCAGATGGTTATTGTAAATGGTTGTTCGCAACGAAAAGCCTTCTACAGTCCTCTCCTGCAATTGATGTGGACGGGACTATATATATAGGTTCGGCTGGTCAGACATTCTATGCGTTGAAACCTGATGGCACTATGAAGTGGAATTGCACATTCGATAACGGCGTATATTCCTCTGCAGCTATCGATTCTAATGGAACAATATATCTAGGATCGGATGACCACAAGTTGTACGCGATGAACCCCGATGGCTCAAAAAAATGGGAGTTTGTAGCTGGAGATTCTATAGAGTCTTCTCCTACAATAGGTTCCAACGGAGTGATATATGTGGGTTCTATTGATGGCAAGCTTTACGCGATCGGTGGATATCCGGTTACTGTAGATAAAGATGCTAACCAGGACGATCCAACCAGCAGCCCGGTCATAAAGTTTACAGCAGTCTTTAGTAAATCCGTGACTGGTTTTACTGCTGATGGAGTCGTTCTAAGTGGGACAGCCGGAGCTACTGATGTTCAGATATCGAACCCAAGCAATGGCAATACTACGTTTACCATATCAGTGAGTGGAATGGTGCACGATGGCACCGTGACAGTGGCAATCCCTGCTGGTGCTGTCCATGATGCGAATGGAGCTGGCAACGCGGCATCGACCAATTACGATAATTCAGTATACTACCACAACACGACTGCCCCGACTGTCACCGTCAACCAGGCATCGGATCAGGCGGATCCTACTAATAAATCACCGATCAGCTTTGCGGTCCTGTTCAGTAAACCTGTATCTGATTTCGATGTGGTCGATATAACACTAGGTGGCACATCCGGTGCCACCACTGCATCAGTCACAAATCCCAGTGGCGATAAAATGCATTATGCGGTATCCGTGACCGGGATGACCAAGTCCGGCACATTGACTGTCTCTATACCTGCTGGAGCCGCGCACGATGAGTCCGGCAACGGCAATACAGCCTCAACCAGCACTGACAACACTGTGCTATACGATGTTGACGGTCCAGTCATAGCCCTTACCTTCCCGACATCGGTTACTAGCTTTACCCGAAATGGAACTGCACTTACATTGAGAGGCACTGCGTCTGATCCTGGCGGAGTTGCATCCCTGAGTTGTTCCGTAATAGATGGTGAAGTGACACCCTGCACCGGAACAACTCTCTGGGAAGCTGCTGATCTGACTCTTCCGAATGCTGCAAATATAATTGCTGTGAATGCAACAGATAATGCCGGGAATACTTCAGTCTTGTATCTGGCGGTGAATGTCATTGATGCTTCTCCAAGTGGTGCTTGGAGCGGACTGGCTATGGTCTCTTTGCCAGTCATTCCGGATCTTATCGACCCTAAACCTGTGGTTGGATTTACCGGCAGTGGATGGACATCTTGGAACCCAATAAAATCGGAATACACAGTATATGCATCCACTCAAAATGAGTCCTGGTTCGTGCCCAGGGAGTCCACCATAGGACGGGGATTCTGGGCAAGATTCGGCGACGAACATGCAACACCGCTGGGTCTGGTGCCGCCGCAAAATAAAACAACAAAGATTCACCTGTATCCAGGTTGGAATCTGATAGGGACTCCGTATATAAATCCGGTTACCTGGAACCTCAATAGTATCCAGGTTGAGACGGGTGGGCTGTCTATGTCCCTGCTAAATGCATCGACTATCGTCAACGGCTGGTGCTGGGGCTGGGATAGTACACAAGCTAAATACTATCTGGTCTATGACACACAGATCATTCCGGAGTCACACGGCTCACTCGAGCCTTGGCAAGGGTACTGGATAAAAGCCAGCACTGAATGCGATTTGCTGCTGTCGACACCTTAGTATGATTTATAAAGTTGGTGGCATGGAATGCCTGCAAGAAAATGAAAGGGTGCAATATTATGAGCTATTATAGATACAAACTATCGATAGGGTTGATAGCAGCCTTGGTAATGGTCATTGTTGCCGGGTGTGGTGGGGGAGGGAAGACGGATGTCACTTTCCCGACCATCACAGGTGTTCACGCTGACCTTCCCGCTGGTTTTGACTTCAATGGAGGCAAAATCGGGTTGTACGCTACAGTTCAGGACAATGCTGCAGTGTCCCGGGTATTTGCCAACTTGGTAAAGGATGGAACCGCATCCCCGATTGTCTGGCTGACTGCTGCAAGCGGTTCAGAATACAGCGCAACAAATATCACAATCGCCGGAAACGCAACCGACAAGTCACAGTCATACTCAATACACGTCTGGGCCCAGGACACCGGCGGCAATGTCACCGAAACCACCACCGCAGCCTTCGCCGTCCCCCCAGCAGGCGGATCAAATCCACCGTCACCACCGAATATATAGACCAACTCCCGCTGTTGGCCCTGGCAGTTCGTTTTGGGTTTCGAAAATCAGGTTTTGCCAAAACGAATCGAGATCAGATTTTGAGTCTTTGAGCGTGGGATAGTTCGTTTTTGCAATGTTAGCAAGTAATAACAATTTCAGGTCCTCCCGGATGTGGCTGGATGCTGGTTTTTGATGCCTCCTTGTACGCAATGAGAGGATGCCGTAAGGTCACAGTATTCGATGGAATGTCACGTTTTGACAGGTAGTTCGTTCGGGGAAATATTTTCATGTGAATAACCAGCCTCACTTGGGTTGAATAGAGCTCAGAAACTTTATTGAAACGATAGAAAACACGCCTGTTTTTTGCTGAAACCTGCCTGTATGTTTCTGAAATCGTCAGAAAATCTCAAAAAACAAGCGGGCTTTTGTGTGACTATTGCTACATATATTAGTTGCATCAGAGTTATACAGTGAATATATGGGCGATACATTGACTTCATATGGGAACTGAATAAATTCTCACGCAAAGCCGCTAAAACGCTAAGAATGATTGGCTGTTGTGTTTCAGGAATTTGTTGTCCCTTCAGTGCATAGAACAAATGTGCGAGTATTACACATTATTATTAGACACCGGAAATATGGAAATGTTCCGAGGTTTTTTAAAAATATTTTTTGGGAGGTTGGAGAAGGGAAATTATGAATTATGAAAGGGGAAAGGTAAGGATATATGTTGTCGCTTATTCCCCGTAAACACTCTTCCCTTGCCCAAAATATGTGTCATAGACGTGCTGGTAGACTGATTCACACTTTTGCTTGTAGAGTTCGGGGGAGTATATCCTTGGGAGACCCATGTCCAGTACACTTTCGATGGTTACCAGCACAGCAGCTCTTGTTTGGAGGCGTTTTTTCCAGTCCAGGACTAGTTTGTCTGTCTTAAGTTTTTCCAGCAGTTCACGTGCTACCAGTTTTACCTGTCGTTTTTCAGTTTCCTTCAAATCCGGTTCCGGTTTTGTCAGCAGGTCGAAGATAACGAGCTCTTCTTCAGTCAGACCTTCGGACAGACCGCGTCTTTCTTCTGCGCTCAGCAACTGTGCAAACTTCTTCAGTTCGTTGAAAAACTCTTCTACATTTTTGGAACCGGCGTTATATTCATCTATTAATTGCTGTAGTTCATCGTAGAAGTTGATCCTGGTGCGGTTGAGGTCGTACATTTCATCCACTTTGTTCTCAACCATTTTGCGCAGTTTTTCTGCTTCCGTGCGCTTTCTGCCCTTCTCAAAACGCTCTTTCAGGGCATCGAAATCTATAGTGCCAAGGTCAACCACTGCATTCTGAGTACTTCCACGGATCACATAGCCTTCTGCAGAGATGGATTTATCTAATAGATCGTTGATATCCCCCATCACATCGTCAACTTCAGTCAGAGGCATCAGAGACCTTATTTTCTCGGCTATAACTGCAATCAGTGTTTTGATGGGTGCAAACTCATGTGCCAATGGGTCCGGAAGTATTGCTTTGTAGAGCCTAACTACCATACCGGCAAGTGATATATACTGCCGTTTCATCTCATCATTGACGATGATCTTCTCAACCGAGTCATCTACTCTCTCCGGAAAGACTATCTCAGCAATATCCACCGCAGCATCATCAACCATGCGAATTTTGTCAAAGCCCTTGCTGTCCAGAATTGCATTGAGGTCAACTCTGCGGTCCTTGCAGAAATCAATGGTCCGGTCGATTTCCACCTTAAGCAGTTCAACCAGTTCAGCCTTGTCAACCACCGGAGTCTCTCCGCCCTCGGCACCTCCACCTGTTGCAGTGCCATAAATAGCCAATGCCTTCTGCAGGTCACGGAAGATCCCTACATAGTCAACGATAAGCCCGTTTACCTTTTCGCCAAACACACGGTTTGCTCTGGCTATTGTCTGCATGAGTGTGTGATTGCGCATGGGTTTGTCGAGGTAAATAGTAGAGCAGCTTGGGACATCAAATCCAGTCATCCACATGGCGCAGACAAATACTATTCTGAAAGGATCATCCGCTTTTTTGAACTTCTTTTCCAGGTCTTCAGTAACCAGTCTCTTCCGGTGAGGTGCGAAATTGATTCCCTTTTCAGCAAAGAAAGAAAGCTCATTCTGGGACTGCGATATAACCACCGCCATGTCCGTTTCACGCATATACTTTATCTTGTCATCCAGCGTTTCTACTTCATAAGACATGCACGCGGCACGTTTAGTCTCAAGCTTCTTCAGGTATACAAGCCAGTGCTTATGGACTTTCTCATGCATTCTGACAGCAGTCAGTTTGTCTATGGCAATAAACATTGCTTTGCCACGGTATCCGCGTCCCATGAAGTGCTCCACCATGTCCTCTGCAATCTTCTCCAGACGGTCATTGCGGGTGATCAGGTGGTATTGCCGTTCTATCTCACGCTCAAGCTTTGCTTCCTGGTCTTCACTGAGGTCTGCATCATCTATTACCCGGTAGAGGTCATCATTCAATTCTTCATTTGTTAACTGAAGCTCGGGTATGCGGTTCTCGTAGTAGAGAGGCACAGTTGCGCCATCATCTATTGATTGTTTGAAGTTATAGACGCTGACATAGCTGCCGAAGACCTCCTTTGTCTTCTCTTCCCCAGCCATAAGTGGAGTTCCAGTAAATCCGATAAATGCAGCATTGGGAAGAGCCTGGCGCATGTTCTTTGCGAACTCATCGTACTGCGATCTATGGGCTTCATCGGTAATAACAATGATATCCGAGCGTTGGGAGAGCACCGGGTATGCTTCGCCGTCTCGTGTATGAAACTTCTGAATCAGAGTGAACAGGTACCGGTGGTCTTCACGGAGAAGCATTTTCAAGTGTTCTCCACTGTTTGCCCTGACTGTGTGTTCTTTTTCAGTCACAGCTCCGGTGTTGGCGAATGTCCCATATATCTGTGTGTCCAGCTCATTGCGGTCTGTTATGATCAGGAAAGTCCAGTTGCCCGGCAGCTTGCGAAGTATCTTCTGAGAGAACAATACCATGGAGAAGCTCTTACCGCTTCCCTGGGTATGCCAGAAGACTCCGATCCGCCCCTTGTTCTCCTGTATATGCTTTACTGCATTGATAGCGTTATTGACCCCGAGGAACTGATGGTTTCTGGCTACCAGTTTCCATGCGCTGCCTCCGGTGTCATTGTAGAGCACGAAATTCTCAACAAGGTCAAGGAACTTTGCCTTGCTGCAGGTGCCCCTGATAGCTGTTTCCAGGGTTACAACGCCTTTTTCGGTTTCATCATCGACCCGTTTCCAGTCACCATAATGTTCCCACTTAGCAGTAGTGCTGCCGATCTTCGTCCGGCTTCCATTAGAGAGCATAATAAACGAGTTATACCAGAAGAGCTGTGGAACGGTGTCTTTGTAGTCTTTGATGTTGCCTTTGTAGGCGTTTTCGAGCTTGCTGTGGGACTTCTTGAGTTCTACAAGCAGCAGGGGAATTCCATTGATGAAACCAACCAGGTCTGCACGGCGTTTATACATCTCCCCGGACATCCAGAACTGGCTGACCAGCAGAAAATCGTTGTTAGCAGGATCGTTCCAGTCTATGATCTTTACAGTCTCAAAGACTTCCTGCCCGTCTTCCTGATAATTGACTTTAACCCCGTCTCTGAGCAGATCATAAACCTCACGGTTTGCCTGGACAGGGTTCATGGCGCTGCGGTTGCGGGTGATATCATCGATTGCCAGTTCAACACCGTCATGGGGGAGATCAGGATTCAAAACACGCAGAGCCAAACGCAGTTTCGATACCAGCACAACATCTGCTGACGTTTCTCTGCCTAATGTGCCATGTTGTCCGAAAGTCTCACTGAAGCAATTAGTAGTCTCCCATCCCAGTTTCTTAAACAGAGCTATCGCAGGCTGCTCTACTAATGCATCTTCGGAATAATCCATAATCACCCCATTTTTTAGTAATCTGTCGGATCGGACTGATCGGACTGATCGGACAGATCATTTTAGCTTACGCGTTCCTTTACACTCCGGATAGCCGGTACAACCCCAGAATTTCTCACCGGCCCGGGGGCCTTTGTGTGCAGTGCGTAAAGCCATTACCTTACCGCAGACTGGACACGCGGGTGAAGCAACATCAGTCCGATCGGTCATATCCGACTGATCCGTCCGATTATCCTTCCCCCTCTCAGCAATCCTTGCTGCAGCAAGCCGCTCGCTGTATCCTCCCTCGGTGATAAACTGGCGTTCAAGTCCGGCTATCTGCTTGTCCAGCAAGTAATTAGCCTGGTGGATCAAGCAAATCACAGTATTAGCGACAACAGAAGGATTTTCGTTATTCAGCCAGTGAGAATAGGGACCAAATAAATCTGACGGATCAGTCCGATCCGACATATCCGTCCGATTATGTTTTCCCACTTCCCTCACCGCCTGCGCCTCGGGGGAGTCTTTGTCCCAAAGCGGTAAATGCCTCTGGCGTAGAAAATCTTCGTAGTCCAACAGCAGTTCATCCAGGCTGGCTCTTGCAACATTCACCAGCCGCAGTTCAGTCTGGCTGGAAGTTGCCGAGGTGCGGCTACCCTCTGCAATATTCTGCCGACCACTGCGAGATGCCTGCACCATCTGGTCCACTGTGCGGGAGCGTTTATCCAGGAACCGTTCGCAGAAGGAAACCGTGGCATCATAGATAATGGTAGTCGCCTGAAAAGAATGCAACTTCCGATACCCACCACTGGGTCGCAGCCTGCTCCCCCGGTGGATAGGCTCCTGGTCTGGCTGACTTGCCTGATCTGCACGGACTATATGATCTGACGGATTGGTCGGATCGGACATATCGGACAGATTTTTATTCTTCTCCCGTTGACTGGGTGATCCTGGGAATTGCCTGTTTTCCATACCAGCCTGACCTCCTGGCTAAAAGGCGCTGTTGCTCATACCAGATTCGCTCTTACAATCAAAAACTCCTGCACAACTATCATCCAATCTACTTGCCCTGTTCGCGAGATTCAAACAACTTATCCAGCCAAAATAAACTGTCCGATCAGTCCAATCCGACCAATCCGTCAGATTTAGACCAGTAACCAGCATTACCATAGCATATAAAAAACCGCGATCCCTACTCGCAATTTTCCCTGTGCCTATGCGATCGTCTATGCTTTGATCCTTACCCCCAAGATTTAAGAACAGTAAAACTCATTTCAGGAAATGGTTTTGGATGTTTGCAGATCATTTCAAGATGCATTGGGTTAGGAAAATAGGCGCCTGAAAAACTCGCATCTATTGGTGTAGAACGATCAGAAATCAGCACTAATCCACATATATGTGAAAAACTCTCATTGCGAAAGAGACCATTTTCGGCATGAGTACTAAATGGTTCTCCTATGTCGTTTTCGCCAACAGGTATTTGAATCAGTTCATCACCCCATAACAAGTCACTCATCATATGTTCGTCTATCATGATCTCAAACATTGCTTGCATAACGACAATATTCGACTGAGTTGCGGAAACTGGATTACTGAACGAACCTGAGGAGGTTCTTAGAATACTTTTCATTTTTTTTCTTATAGGATCTTTGGGAATCCATTGGCACATTCCGTGTTCATCACCTATTGGGAAGCTGCATAATTTCTTAATGCTCTGATCACCATCTGGATTTTCCAAAAAAGAAAATCTGACCAACAACTGCCCTTCTTCTGGCCAATGATACTGCTTTGCACGGATGCCTTCAGTAATAGTTAATGCTGGATGGAAGCTATCAATATTGTCTCTGATATATTCGAAAAAATGGTTAATATGGCATCTTTCTAAATCGCCTGATACCCAATAACTTATGAGCCAAGGTCTGCAAATCCTTGACAAACGGTTTCGGACTTCCCGTTCAAAGAGTTCCTTTATTATCTCATTTCCAACTTGGTGTAATCTTTTAGCTTGAATATCGAAGGTTACATCTCTTATTTTGAATCTGAAATCTGGAGGTCTTTCCTCCCCTGATGGTTCATACTCAAGTTCAACTATCTCTGTGTTTTCTAATAACCATCCACAAAGTGATAACTCAAAAAGGAAGTCTCTCGCTCTATCAGGCATATTCTGACTACAGAAGTTATCAATCAGCTTCTGATGTCCTGCCTGTTCAACGCGCTGCAGAAGTGAGTCTATTTTCTCAATAACCTCCGGTGACTCCACTATACCAGGGAACAATGCCAGATTCCTATAGATTATAGGGATGAAGTCGGTCATTTTGTTTCACTTCTAGAACAAATATTCATTTCAGATACATCCAACTCGCCGGTGATAAGTTTTGGCAAAAGCATATCTCGGGTCCGAATAAGCACAATGTTTTTCTTTTTAAGGTTTTCAATCATATCAGAATAGGCAGATAAAACAATTTTACTCTTTTTCATGAGGATTTCAGGTGGAATAGGAACTACCACCTCACCAATTCTGAATAGAGCAAGTTTTGGTTGACTTGTGCCTACTGTCCTTGACGCAATTTGGGATTGACCATCCTCGCTGCGCAAGAATTGTAGCAGATATTCCTTGCTGATTGATGATTGAAGTTCGCATATTTTAGCAGCATTTTCCGTAAGATTAAAGTGGACCCCTTTGTCAATACAATAAAGTGCTGATATTTAAGTTAGGTATTTCTCCTTTGATAGATTGACTGAACATTCTTTCTTTCCCTTGCCCATATGCTATTTTTATGTCCAAGT
>Ga0073936_10011318_pt1 | contig 10813 bp, 9 predicted proteins | sample AliMusrvi5mmetaG_FD_87041 | JGI IMG/M metagenome (GOLD analysis project Ga0073936, IMG submission 87041) | Freshwater lake bacterial and archeal communities from Alinen Mustajarvi, Finland, to study Microbial Dark Matter (Phase II) - Alinen... | ecosystem: Environmental > Aquatic > Freshwater >... | reverse complement strand
CCAAAAACGGAGCCCACGCTGGCCCTCACGGATGATTTTGTGCCAGGCGAATCCAACTTCATCAAGGTTGAGAATTTCAGTTTTTACTATGGCAAAAAACCGGCGCTTCACGGAATCAATCTAACTATTCCATCACGAAAGGTGACGGCGTTCATTGGTCCATCCGGTTGTGGTAAATCGACGCTTCTTCGCAACTTCAACCGCATGAATGAGCTAATCCCCGGGATCCGTCATGAAGGAGATATCTCTATTCATGGGCAGAGTATCTACGATCCTTCGGTTGAAATCATAGCGCTCCGCCGACGAATTGGGATGGTTTTTCAGAAGTCAAATCCGTTCCCGATGTCGATATATGAAAATATTGTTTATCCCCTCCGCATCGCAGGCCAGAAAAGTCGTTCGATTTTAAATGAAACCGTCGAAAGATGTCTTCGTTCATCCGCGCTTTGGGAGGAGGTGAAGGACCGACTTCACGACAGTGCTCTCAGTTTGTCAGGTGGACAGATGCAGAGACTCTGTATTGCACGTGCCATAGCCAGTCGTCCGGAAATTCTACTGATGGACGAGCCATGCTCAGCTCTTGATCCCATTGCCACCGCTAAAATAGAGGATCTGATCGTCGAACTTCAAAAGGAATTTACTATCATCATCGTAACTCACAATATGCAGCAGGCTAGCAGGGTTTCTGATCTCACCGCCTTTTTTTATATGGGAAATCTCGTCGAGTTTGACAACACACAGAAGATATTCACTAAACCTTCCACACAGCAGACCGAGGAGTATATCACCGGTCGTTTCGGTTGATCCTTTTTTATGCACTCTAATCCAGCCCGCCCCCACACCCTTACCAACTTCACGGCCGCTCTCGATCACCTGCGGAGCAGTGTTCTCATGATGGCTAGCCTTAGCCAGAGGAACCTAAAAAACGCCGTTCAGGGACTTTTCCTGCGCGACGATGATTTCTGCAACGATTCCATCGCTGATGACGAGGAAATTGACCTGCTGGAAATGCAGGTGGATCAAGAAGGAATTGAGGTGATGAGTCGCTACCAACCGGTTGCCTCGGATCTTAGGGAAGTTATCTCCTCAATCAAAATAGGAGCGAACATCGAACGTATCGCTGATCAGGCTGTGAACATTGCACGTCGTGCAAGGAAGATGAATGAAAATCCCGAACTCTTGGAGCTTCAATTGCTAGAGGAACCGATCCGCTATTCCACTCTGATGTTTGATGACGCAGTGCTCTCTTTTGCCGAGCGTAATGCATCCCTAGCGTTGGGCCTCAAGGCCCGAGACAAGGAACTCGACAGGCTTAACAGGGAACTGACAAATGTCTTCATTACTAGGATGCAGGATGATCCCATTAATCTGGAGGGTTATCTCAATCTGATCTTTATCAGCCGGTCACTGGAGCGCATCGGGGATCATGCCGCCAACATCGCTGAAGACGTAGTCTTCGCCATTCGTGCCGAAGATATAAGGCATGGGGTGAAGAGTGAGTGAGCCTAAGTAGCGACTCAGGTCTAACAAGAATCCATTTTCTCCTTGAACGAGGGGGGGCTCAACCTAGCCTCCTTGTTCTGTCAACATGCGCCGTTTTCTTCTCATAACCGCCCTTTCATTTTCCATGCCAGGTGCGATTTTTGCCCAGTTTGGTAATTTCAGTGATAAACCTGTCGAGATTACCGCCGATGGGGATACCCGATTCGAAAACGGTACCGCAGTTGCGGACAATAATGTTCAGATCCATTACAATGGCATAGCAATTTATGCCGATCATGCGGAATACAATCCCGATACCCGCGACGTTCTGCTCGTTGGTAATGTCCGGATCTACACTGGCAATGATCTTTTCAGCGGGCAGCGTGTCTTTTATAATCTGGAGACAAAACAGACCCGGGCGCTCGAATTTGACGGAGGCCATTATCCCTTGAAATTTGCATCCCTTTCGGCGACCGGATTTGGGACTCGCCAGTTCACGTTACGAGACTCGGATCTTACGACATCCGATTCCTCGATGCCTGACTGGCATGTTCATGCGAAAACGATCAGGATTTATACCAACGACCGGGTGGTTCTGCTCAATTCTACCCTCTATGTAGGCAAGATTCCAATTTTGTGGCTTCCATACGCCTATTCGAGTCTGAATCGAAACGGCTTTCAATTTACACCTGGATACTACTCCACCTGGGGTGCCTATCTCCTTACCGCCTACACGTTCCCTCTTGGAAGTGGGGACAATTTTCTCGCCACGATACGTCAGGATTACAGGGCTCTCCACGGCTACGCCATCGGATTCGATGCCAACCTGAAGTTCGGCAGGGATGAACGCGATGTGGGCAAGTTCATAGTCTATTATGCTAACGACACTGACCCTGGCGCATTCAAGGATACCCTCCCGGCACCCACAAACCAGAGTCGTTACCGTATCGGGTATCAACAGCGGCTTTTCCTGACCGATGACATCTATGCGACCTTCGACATCACAAAGCTTAGCGATCAAAACTTCATGCAGGATTTCTATCCCTCTGAAAATTCGACAAACCCCCAACCTGACAACAATGTAGCTTTAACCAAACTGGACGATATTTACGCCCTTTCACTCGTAACACGATGGCAGATGAACGGTTTTCAGGAGACTACCCAGCGCAAGCCAGAACTGGCACTGGATTTTAAGCAGGAGCCTCTTTTCGGGCTTCCAATCTTCTATGACGGCACTACTTCCGTCGGCCAGCTTAACCGGAACTTCTCGACGTCAACCAATCCTACGATCACCAATAACTTCGGGCTGAATTACGGGGCAGCCCGATTCGATACCTTGCAACAGGTTAGTGCACCAATGACGCTTTTCGGATGGCTCTCCATGATCCCGACTCTCGGTATACGTGGGACGTTTTATAACAGTGGAGGGTACTTTTCGACAAATGGTAATACTACTGGCATCAATTCTTTTCCCGTCAACACGGCTACCAACAGCTCGACGACCACGAATGCTCTCGTTACAACTGGGACTGTTTTTAGACCGATTTTCAACGCCAGTCTTGAAAACTCCTTCAAGATTTCTCGTTCCTTTGACTGGGTACAATCAAGTTGGCTAGGTCTCGACGGGTTGAGGCATGTCTTTCAACCATACAGCGATTTTTCCTACGTATATGCTGGCGGTCCAAATGTTAATCAAGTTCTTCAGTTTGATCGCCTAAATCCGAATGCTCCCGGATCCACCACCCGGTCAGGTTTTCAACCGAGCTCCACCCAGTTGGAGCCTCTCGACTTTCCTGAGTTTGCAGCCATTGATTCCATCGACACGTGGGCGATCTGGCGTCTCGGTTTCCGCAATCGTCTCCAGACAAGGCGTGACGGTGGGACTTACGACTGGCTCTATCTGGACACCTTTGCAGACATAAACGGCATCAATCCCTACATCAACGGTCCTCTTTCCAATCTCAACAACCGACTCACCTTTTCTCCGGTGAGCTGGTTCAACTTGAAGATAGGATCTCAAGTTCCGCTAGACTCCGAAGGGTTCACCGAACTTAACATGGATTTCAACTTCATGCCCTGCCGGAGTCTAAGTTTCGGATTTGGAAGCCGTTACCTAAACAATTACACAGGAACGACTGCCTTTTCCACGGGAACGACTAGCAATAGTGGTTTCAATCAAAATGGGAACCAGTACCCATTCAATATCTATTGGAGAGTCAACGATCACTGGTCTCTGAGTGCTCAGGAAATTTACAATGTCCAGCCCGGACAAGCCAACTCGCTTATCTATGAGCGTTACATGATCAATAGGGATCTTTCCAGTTGGATTATGTCTCTTGGGGTCCAGGTTAATAACAACGCAGCATCTTCAACCCAGTCAGCACAAACCCAGTATGGAGCGCTGATTAGTTTTACACTCAAGGACCTGCCTCAGGTGACTCTTCCTCTTGCCTTCAGCCCGTCTACTCAGGCCGGATCTACCAGTTCCAGCCCCCTATCACCCAGCCACTAATTCGATAGCAAGGTTATCTCTTCAAAGTATCATCCGTCGATTGTTCAAGGACGCTAAATGCATCTTCTGCAATCCCAGGGACACGAAGTTGATTTTCGCTCAACAGGGTTTTTCCCCGAATAAGCTGGGATTGAAGAAACTCGCGCTGGCTGACAAGCGAGACTGTTTTCCATCCAAGCTTGCTACCCCAAGAGATCAAGTCGCTGAAATTCACATCAGCAGTCAAATCCTGCCTGCCAAAGCGGGCATAGACCTGTGTGCCGATGATACGTTCATGATGGCGATAGGCTCTGACTGATCCATGGGGACGTCTTTGATACAGGGTGCCAGCAATGCCCCCGTAATCAATCGTCAGGATGGATCCGCTTCGCCAGTGGGGTGACCAATCATTCAACCAGATACGGTAACTATCATGACGCTCCACTCGCTGTCCTATAGGCACAGCTCCGAATTGTTCAAACCAGGGATCTTGGACATCAAGGGCAACGATGGTTTCTGTAAGTGATCCACTGGAGGATAGCTTTACCCCTATTTCGGCCCAGCCTTCCATTGTTCTCTCGAAAAGCTGGCAGGGGAAGGCATCCACGAGCTCATTGCTGAAAATCAAGGCGCGCCCACCTGTGTCATAAAGTCCTTGTTTGATAGATTCGATCCAACGAACGCCTCGCCATCTCAGTTTTTGTTTTTGAAGGTTACGAAGCGGATGAGAGGTTTCGTAGATCATGTAGTCAAGGCTAAGGCGGAACTTCCAACCAAGATGGCGCATGATCGTGCTGGCGAGGGAACCGTTACCTGCTCCGATTTCGATTATCGGAATGCGTGGCCATCTTAGATCCTTTGCTCTCGCCCGAATCCACAAGGCAATGGCGGCTGCCATATCATCATTCAGCGTTGTACTCGTAGAAAAATCCCCTCCTGAACCGACATTCCTGATGTTTGTCGAATAGTATCCGAAATCAGGATGATAAAGAGCCTCCTTCATGAACCGCTCGAATGGGATACTCCCCCCGCAGTCGTTCTGCAGTTGATGGAGGAATGCAACGTCTAAGATTTTTTTACGGGGCATGGCCATTGATCAGGGCCTTGCACTTGGCTGTTCTTTCCAACGGATTTATCGAACGCAACAAGTCGGAGACGATCACCACTCGTTGAGCTCCAGAGGCTAGAACTTCGGAGAGGGTGTCCAGGGTGATTCCGCCGATACAAAAGATCGGTTGAAGTACAATCCTGTGGACCTCGCGAATCTGTTCGATTCCGATCGGGAGATAGTCGGGTTTGGTGGGGGTTTTGAAAATGGGGCCGAACCCTATGTAGTCTGGTGCTTCCAGCGAGGTTGCGATGGCTTGATCCAAGGAATGGGTAGATTTGCCGATAATTGCTCCGGGGCCGGCCAATTTTCTTGCCTCAGCTACGGAGTGATCCTGCTGGCCGACATGGGCTCCGCTAGCTCCCGCCTCTTGGACAAGCTCTGGATGATCGTTGAGGATTAATGGGATGCCGGCGTGTCTGCAGATGGGCGATAGTTCCAAAGCGATTTCGAGAAACTCCTCCCTGGACTCTCTCTTTGCACGGAGTTGGATGATGTCTGCTCCTCCCTTGATCAGCTCGCCCGTGATTACAGGTAGCCTCTCTCTAGTGACATAGCCGGTGTCAATTATTCCATAGAGAACACACTCGGGAAGTAACTTCATGTGGAGTTCCAGATCTCTTGATGTGAAGGATTGAAGAGTATCCTTCGCTATTGGAAAATTAGCTATTCCATCACCTTGGGAACGCCGTCCTTGAGAAATTGTTCAAGAAATCCAGTGTGGTAGCTGCCCTTCCGGAAATCCACATTCTGCATGATGGCCCGGTGCAGCGGGATGGTGGTTTTGATCCCCAAGACCTGGTACTCTCCTAGGGCTCGTGTCATTCGGTTGATTGCTGCCTGACGGGTGGAGGCTGTGGCGATCATTTTTGCGATCATGGAGTCATAGTTCGGGGGGATCGGATAACCAGCGTAGGCATGGGAATCAATGCGTAGTCCCCGACCTCCCGGAGCGTAGTAGGCTTCGATTGTCCCGGCGCACGGCATGAAATTCCTTTCGGGATCTTCTGCGTTGATTCGGCACTCAATGGAGTGGAGACGAGGTTTCGCATTTACCACATGGTCGGATAAGTGCTGGCCTGAGGCCACTTGGAGTTGTTGTTTAACGAGATCTACACCGTAGACTTCCTCCGTGACGGGATGTTCGACCTGAATTCGGGTGTTCATTTCCATGAAATAGAAATTTCCATGGTCATCTACAAGGTATTCGATGGTGCCCGCATTGTGGTAACCCACCGTTTCGCAGAGACGGATTGAGGCCTCTCCCATACGCTTGCGCAGATCCTCAGTCATAAGAGGGGAGGGGCATTCTTCAAGAATCTTCTGGTTGCGTCGTTGCAGGGAGCAGTCCCGCTCGCCGAGATGAACAACCTGACCATGCTTGTCGCCGAAGACCTGAAACTCAATATGATGAGGATTCACAATGAGCTTTTCGATGTAGACGTCGGGATTACCGAAGGCTTTTTCGGCTTCCATGCGGGCGCTGTGGTAGCCTTGGACAAGGCTTTCCTCGTTCTCAGCCATCCGCATTCCCCGTCCACCCCCGCCGGCCACGGCCTTGATCATTACCGGATAGCCTATCCTGGCAGCTACCTTGATCGCCTCTGTTTCACCATCCACTACACCGTCACTGCCGGGAGAGATGGGAACCCCGGCCCTTCGGGCGCATTCGCGGGCGCTATTCTTATCGCCCATCAGTCGGATAGCCTCCACTGAAGGACCAACAAACGTTATATTCGCAGAGGCGCAGATCTCGGCGAAGTGGGCGTTTTCTGCGAGGAATCCGTAACCGGGATGGATAGCATCGACATCGGATATCTCGGCTGCACTGATAATCCGGTCGATTTTCAGATAGCTCTCGCTACTTGCTGCCGGGCCGATGCAAATCGCCTCGTCTGCGAGTTGTACATGCAGCGAGTGAATGTCGGGCTGGGAATATACCGCGACTGTTCCGATGCCCAATTCCTTGCAGGCTCGTATTATCCGGAGGGCGATTTCCCCGCGGTTGGCAATCAGGACTTTCTTGAACATTGGGACGGTGATCCGGAATTCCGGGTGCTAGCTGACAAGGAAGAGAACCTCACCGAATTGGACCGGTTTGCCGTTTTCGGCAACGATCTCGACGATCTTGCCAGTGAGTTCGGCTTTGATCTCGTTCATCACCTTCATTGCTTCGATTATGCATACGACCGTTTCAGGACCAATTTCCTTACCAACTTCCACGTAGGGCGGTGCATCTGTTGCCGGTGCAGCGTAGAATGTTCCAACCATCGGCGAGGTGATCTCTTTGTAATTAGATTTGGGCTGCTCGGAGGTAGCAACCGTCTTGGTTGGCTGCTGTGGAGTAGGTGCAGCCGAATGACTCTGGATCACGGTTGCGCCGCCGGTAGCCCCTGTCGGGGTTTTTAAGGTGATTTTGACATCACCCTGCTGGAATTCTAGTACAGCCAGATCGTTTTTCTTGAGGAGATCAATCAGTTCGCGGATCTCCTGAAAGCCGCTCGGCTTTCCTCTGTTCTCGCCAGACAAGCCCTTTGAAGTCACGGTAGCATTCAGTGTGGGTTTTTTTCGTGGCATTTTGGAGGCTTTTTTGGGTGGCATTTTAGAGGCTTTGGAAGAATTCGCCATGATGTAATAGTTGGGAGGATTTGATACTGGGTTGTTGAAAGCTCCAACGTCAAGCAACCGATCTATCTTTACAGCACCTTTCTTCGAGTTCTAAGATGATTCCCTTATGTGGCTCATAACGCCTATTCTGGTAACACTACTCGTCATCAGCTCCCTTCTGATGATTCTGACTATTCTCATGCAGCGACCCAAAAGCGAAGGCTTGGGTGCCGCTTTTGGTGGCGGATTGACAGATAATCTTTTTGGGGCGCAGACCACCACCGTCCTTACCAAGCTCACGGTCTGGTTGGGTGGCATTTTTTTCATCCTCACGTTGATAATTTCTGTTCTTCACGTGAAAGCCTCCTCTGGACCCACATCAATCCAGAAGCAGTTGATGAAGTCTCCTGCACCGGCTTCATCACCTGCGCGCTAGGAGAGTCGTGAATACGGCCGTGCGGATCGCCGCCGCCGCAAGCTGGCGACGGAAGCGCCGCCTAAAAGGGGAAACCGTAGTTTTTGTACCCACGATGGGTGCACTCCATGAGGGTCATGTGGCTCTTATCAGACGCGCCCGCCGCCTTGCTGGCCTTAAAGGAAAGGTGGTGGTTTCGATTTTTGTGAACCCAACCCAGTTCGGTCCGGGAGAAGATTTCTCCAGCTATCCTCGATCCTTTGACGCCGACCGAACTCTTTGTAAACGCGAAGGAGTTGATTTACTCTTCCATCCCTCCCCAGACGAAATGTATGAGGGGGACGCCTCCATTTCTATTGTAGAAAGGTCTCTCTCAAAGGGACTTTGTGGAGCCTCCAGGCCGGGACATTTTGATGGTGTGTGCACTGTTGTAGCCATCCTTTTCCAGATCCTAGCCCCTGATATAGCTGTCTTCGGGGAAAAGGACTGGCAGCAGCTCGCAGTGATCCGTCGCATGGTTAGGGATCTGAGGATGCCTGTCCGTATCACAGGCCACCCCACCGTACGTGAAGATGACGGACTGGCACTCAGTTCCAGAAATCGTCTTTTATCACCAGAAGCTAGATTGGTCGCTCCTCGTATTCATCAGTTTCTCCTTGCCGTTGTTATGGAAGCGGAAAACGGAGAGACGTCAGTTGTTCGTCTACAAAAGCGCCTTACTGAGGATCTCCTTTCCATCCCAGGGGCAAGTGTTGACTATGCTCAAATTACGGATGCGGCAACTCTTTACCCCCTGAAAAGGCTTGAACTTGGGGTTCCGGCTCGCGTTCTTGTTGCTGTACGACTTGGGGGGACTCGTGGAGTCCGTCTTATCGACAACCTCCCGATTTTGCTGCCACGATGAAAAAGTATGACTATGTCATAGTGGGTAGCGGGCTGGCTGGACTCTCCTTTGCCTTGAGAGCAGCAGATCACGGAAGCGTTGCTATAGTCACAAAGAAGTCAAGGGCCGACTCAAATACCGCCTGGGCGCAAGGGGGAATTGCCTGCGTGACTAGCAACGAGGATTCTGTTGCCCTGCACGTACGCGATACCCTTATAGCAGGGGATGGCCTATGCAATGAGGAGGTTGTCCGGGCCATTGTTAGCGAGGGGCCTCAATGTATTCAGGAACTCGTCTCTCTCGGGATGCACTTTGACGAGAGGATGACACCTTCGGGAATAAGGGAACCGGACCTTGGACGCGAGGGGGGACATTCGAAGCGCAGGATCCTGCACTCCAAGGATACAACTGGATTGGAGATAGAGAAAACGCTGCTCGGAGCTGTCGGAATCCATCCCAATATCATTGTGATGGAGAATCACATGGCCGTGGATCTGATTACCACCGGTAAGCTGGGCTACGCCATGCAGGACTGCTGCGTCGGACTTTATGTCTTAGATGAGGCGACCGGAGAGGTGCAAACTCTCCGATCCGATGTTACCGTTTTGGCCACTGGTGGCTGCGGTAAGGTCTATCTTTACACCACCAATCCAGACATTGCCACCGGGGACGGCGTGGCCATTGCGTGGAGGGCCGGTGCAGCAATAGCGAACATGGAATTCATGCAGTTCCATCCAACCTGTCTTTTCCACCCCAAGGCCAAATCTTTTCTTATTTCTGAAGCGGTGCGTGGCGAGGGTGGGATCTTGGTGGATAGCCGAGGACGGCGCTTCATGGAGAAGTATGATCCGCGGAAAGAACTCGCTCCACGTGACATCGTGGCCCGTGCCATTGACGCCGAAATGAAACGCACCGGCAAGACGTGCGTCTATCTCGATATTTCAGCCAAACCGTCAGCGTTTGTTCGTGAGCGCTTTCCCTTAATCTACGAAACATGTCTTAGCCTTGGCATCGATATTACCAATGAGCCAATTCCAGTGGTTCCCGCTGCCCATTACCAGTGTGGTGGAGTGAAGACAGATCTTAATGGTGAGACCACCCTGAGGGGGCTTTATGCGGTGGGTGAAGCCGCCTGCACTGGACTCCACGGAGCCAACCGGCTTGCCAGCAACTCTCTCCTTGAAGCCATCGTCATGGCGCGGCGTGCCGAGTCCAAAGCGAGCCGTAATCACCACCGTCAAGGAATTGGCATTGAGTTGCCTGAGTGGCTTCCGGGAAGGGTTCAGGATGTGGACGAGCTTGTGGTCGTATACCATAACTGGGATGAGATCAGGAGACTCATGTGGGATTATGTAGGGATCGTCCGTACTGATAAACGCCTCCAACGCGCTGCCCATAGGCTCCGTAACCTTCAGAACGAGATTCAGGAATTTTATTGGAATTTCAAGATAACTTCGGATCTGCTTGAACTGCGCAATCTTGCAACCACAGCCTCACTAATCGTAGATTGCGCCATGAACCGCAAGGAAAGCAGGGGGCTTCATTTCACCCTTGACCACCCCGGTCACGACGACGCCAGATTCCTACGGGATACAGTTTTCAGAAGGGTTTGATCACAAAGTCTCCCAATTTGATCATGAAATTCAGGTTTCTCATTATCGTATTTCTATTAATGCTTCAGGCCGTTCCACTTTTGAAGGCTGGTTCTTCTGAAAACCCGGAAAGCTTGCTTTCAAGGTCTGATAATTTAAATGAGATGTCAGGACATGAGACCTCGTTCGGAGTAAGCTTGGAGGAGGTGACGCTTAAGGAGTATGATGGGAATGT
>Ga0073936_10011316_pt1 | contig 10815 bp, 3 predicted proteins | sample AliMusrvi5mmetaG_FD_87041 | JGI IMG/M metagenome (GOLD analysis project Ga0073936, IMG submission 87041) | Freshwater lake bacterial and archeal communities from Alinen Mustajarvi, Finland, to study Microbial Dark Matter (Phase II) - Alinen... | ecosystem: Environmental > Aquatic > Freshwater >... | reverse complement strand
TTTCATAATACTGGAAACCGTCGCTGCCGTCATCGAGGCGTGGCTCGCCATACGATTTGACTGGAAGGCCCTCCAAAATGTAATCGCCCTTCTTGATCGGCACGAGATTGCCCGGCAGGCCGATGGCGAAATTCGTGTAGCCGACCGCCTGCATCTTGGCGAGGAGTCGATCCATCACCTGGTTGGCGGTCTTGTCGTCGAGCAAGCCATAGGTGATGGCTATGCCTTGGATAAAAGTGAACCAACTGTCGTGCAGTTGACCGTCGGCACTTTTCCAGCCGGCCAGCACGCCGGTCTCGGGGTTCAGCAACGCGGGCGCGTAGGCGGCGCGGAGCTTGGCGGCTTTTTCGGCGAAAAACTTGGCGTCCTCGGTATGTTTCAGTTTTCGCGCCAGTTCCGTGAACATCAAGGCGGCCCGATAGGCCAGCGCATTGGATAACGCATCCTCGTGACCATAATTGACCGTGTCCCACCAGTTGGCGGGGCGTCGGTTACTTCGGGCACGATCGCCAAAATTGCCCGTCGCCGGATATTCGATCAAGCCGTTGCCATCCTTGTCGGCGGCGAACATCTCGCGGCCCCAGCCGGCGAGTTGATCATAATTGGCCCGCGCCCAGCTCACGTCGCTTGAACCCTTCACATAGTTGCAAGCGGAGATGAGGAACGACGGCAGGGTGTCCAATGTGGTCCACGGGCTTTTCCAGGCATAGAGGTCGACTTCACGGGAAGTATATCCGGGAACAGAACCGTAGCCGATTTGCCCGTAACCTTTCGCCCCGGCAAGGTAACGGTCGAGCGTCATGCGAACGAGATCGTTGGCGGTCAGTCCGTCGGCGAGTGGCGGGGTGTGCAATGCGATGTCCGAATACTCCCACAAGCACATCGAACAGGTATCGCTGGAAGCATTGTTGGCGAGCATTTGCATACGCGGATTGACCTGAAAGATATTCAGCCAATCACGGCGGACCCCGTCGTATCGCGGATCACTACCAACGTCCGGATGAATCGCGACCACGTCGAGCCGGTATTCGACGTGCGGTTGTTGCGCCGTCGCCGGAGGAAACGCAATGCGCACAAACGTAGGTTTCGTCCATCGACGCGCATCGTAGTCCAGCTTGCCGGTCCCAGTGATCCGCAGGGTTCCCATACCCGGCATGTGCAATACACTCGGCAGGCTCATCTGCCGCTCGCCCGGCTTCATCAAGCCCAGCAACGTCGCGTGATTGGCTTTTTGATTAAAATTCAGCACGAACGGTGGGGCACCCGTGGCATAATCCGAGCTCAACGTCAGCGTTCCCTCGCTCCACATCACGCTCCAGGCTGGTTTGCCATGCAGTTTGTAGGTCTGCTTATCGAGCTCCAGACCAGCGACGGCTCCGGTCTCGTCGAGTGCCGGATTCTCATCGAGTTTACCCTGCCCCAGCGAGTCCACCGCGAACACGCTGAATGTCGGGGTGTTCCGCGACAAACTGACGGCAAGGTGTTTTGATTGGAAATCCGGCACAGCCGCGTGCAACGCAGCCAGCGGGGCCAGCAACAGAGCGGTTAGGAGCGTGAGGGATGAAGAGCGTATATCATTGGTCATAAGTGTTATTTCCTTGGTTGATATTAATAAACGCGGACAAATACGACCCCGTGCGGAGTAACCGGAGCCGAGAAAGCGTCGGCGAACGAACCGATATCTTTCTGCCGCCAGAGATCGCGCACACGGTGGGAACCAGCTGGAAGCTTCAGGTCCGACCAGTTGACCACACCGGTGGTCGGCACGATCCCCCGGTTAAAAATCCCCACAGCCATAGAACCATCCTCCAGCGTCTTGGCGTAGATTTCCACGTCGCTGGCTTTGGCCACGTGCACGGCCTGTTTGCACAGCACGTCCTGGTCGATCTCCAAAACCTCGTCGTTGGTCAGTAAACCGAGCGTAAAGTCGTCGAGCTGGGTGAGATCGCAGCCGATTAAAAGCGGGGCGCCCAACAAAGTCCACAGGCTGATGTGTGTATATTGTTCATCGGGCGTCAGACGGGTCGGATGCGGATTGCCCCATCCCACGCGCCCTACCACCAGCATGTCGGGATCATTGTAATGTCCCGGACCTTGACATTCAGCCCACTCGTCGCGGGTAAAACCGATGCCAGCCATGCTTTCCCAGGTATCCTTGATATCATCCGTGGTTCGCCACGCATGCACGACCTGAGCCAGATCCGCACCCATCGCCACCTTGGGCGTGTTGGACAGACTAAAATATATATCACGACCAGAAGCTTTCAAGGCTTCGCTCATTTCCCGCAGGACCGGGATATTCACCGGACTAAAGTCATATTTCATATAATCGACACCCCATCTGGCCCACTGCGCCGCGTCTTTATCCGCAAAGGAATACTTGCCGAGTCGATGGTTGGCTTTGATTTTCGGGCCCTTTTTACTAACGTCGGCACTGATCCGATAAAACTCGTTGTGGTCGCCCGCTTTGATCCAATCGTAGGTGCCATCGGCGTTGTCGGAAGAGCCGCCGATATGGCCTTCAAACGTGCCCATCCAAGGCGTCGAATAAATTCCAAACTTGAGCCCCATATCATGAATCGCCTCGCCCAGGCCTTTCATGTCGGGAAATTTTGAGTTTGGCTGGATGGCGTTCAACGGACCTCCGCGCACTCCCTGCCAGCCATCGTCGATATTGATATACGTCCAGCCATGCTGGTCCAAGCCCTTTTCCACCAAGGCGCGGGCCGAAGCGAGCACCTTTTCCTGGCTCACGCTGCCGCCCCAGCAATTCCAACTGTTCCAGCCCATGGGCGGGGTCAGGGCAATGTGATCACCCACCACAATACGAAGCGCTTTTTCCGCCTGACCGAGCGCGTTCTTCGCCCGCAGTTTGACCGAATAGGTTGCTTTATTTTCCAGGGAACCGGTGATCCGTCCCGTGGCAGCATCCAAGGTCAATCCAGGCGGCAAGCCCTCTACGGAATACGTGATCGGCCGCTTTCCCGAGACGGGAATACGGTATAAAAAAAACGATCCAGGCCGAACCCCAAAGACGGAGTGGCCATTGATGCGTGGAGTGGCGGCGGGCTTGGGTGTCAGCACCACCGCCTCGCTCGGAGGAATACTATAAGTCTTGGGCTGGGTGCCGGTGACCTCCAAGTCGGCCTCGGCCCAATCTGCGTGATCACAATCCGCACCGTCTTTGCCATTCGTCACTTCAAGAATAAGCGCACGCACACCCTTGACCGAGACGTCCACGCTTTTGGCGGCCTCGCCTCCGCGCACGATGCCGCTCTGCCATAAAACCTTTCCATCGCCGCGCACGATAAACTCCACGCTGCCTTTACCCGACGGCTGATCGTTGACGCCTACTTTTGCCGTAAACCGCTCGGACCCGCCCCCAAGATCGAGGGCAATATATCCCGGGGCATGGGTACCCAAACCGTTGGTGTAAACTTGTCCAGCGATGCTCAAAGGCCCGCCGTCCACGTCTTTGTTTTTCTGCAACTTACCCCACCCCTGCGCGTAAGTGGTGATATCCAGAGAGGACAGGGAAACCGAGGCCCCGGCGGCATATGGTGCCGCCAGCGGCACCAGCAACAGCGCGGTGAGGAATGTGAGTGTATTTAAATAGGGAGTGCTTTTCATGATGTATCTTTCGCGGAAGAGCTCTTTTATGAGCGGAGATTAAACAGGGCCACTTACTTAGCCGCAGGTTTTGCTTTCATATCATCGAGCACGGCCAGCAGCGGATGAAAATTGTCCACCAGCAGGCCTTCATAGCCGTTGCCAACGCCTTTCCAGTCACGCCAGTCGCGTGATTTACCGTTGGCGTCGAAGCCCATAAATTCACCGCGTTTATAAGCCTCCAGCATGGGATAATAAATGCGGCGCGCATCCTCGACTCGACCCAGTTTGTAAAGTGCCTTGACTGTGAAATAGGCCCAACAGCCCGTGGCCGCGCCATTTTCATAATACTGGAAACCGTCGCTGCCGTCATCGAGGCGTGGTTCGCCGGTCGCTTGCGGTGGATAGTTCTCCAAAATATAATCACCCTTCTTGATCGGCACGAGATTGCCCGGCAAGCCGAGGGCAAAATTCGTGTAACCGACCGACTTCATTTTCGCGAGTAGACGATCCATGACGCTGTTGGCGGTCTTGTCGTCGAGCAGGCCATAGGTGATGGCCATACCTTGTATATAAGTGAACCAACTGTCGTGCAGTTGGCCGTCGGCACTTTTCCAACCGGCCAGTACGCCGGTCTCGGGGTTCAGGAATGCGGGCGCGTAGGCGGCCCGGAGCTTGGCGGCTTTCGCAGCGAAAAATTCGGCGTCCTCGGCGTGTTTCAGCTTGCGCGCCAGTTCCGTGAACATCAAGGCGGCCCGATAGGCCAGCGCATTGGATAACGCATCCTCGTGACCAAAGTTGACGGTGTCCCACCAGTTGGCGGGGCGTCGGTTCGTTCTGGCGCGATCACCAAAATTGCCCGTCGCCGGATATTCGATCAAACCGTTGCCATCCTTGTCGGAGGCGAACATTTCCCGGCCCCAGGCGGCGAGTTTATCATAATTGGCCCGCGCCCAGTTCATGTCGCTTGCGCCCTGCACATAGTTGCAGGCCGCGATGAGAAATGACGGAAGAGTATCCAGTGTCGTCCAAGGGGTAGGCCATGGATTGATGTCGACATCACTACGAGTATAACCAGGTACAGAACCAAAACCAATTTGCCCGTAACCTTTCGCACCAGTAAGGTAACGATCCAGCGTCATGCGAACGAGATCGTTGGCGGTCAGCCCGTCGGCCAGCGGCGGGGTGTGCAGCGCGATGTCGGAATACTCCCACAAGCACATCGAGCACGGATCGCTGGACGAGTTATTGGCGAGCATTTGCATGCGCGGATTGACCTGAAAAATATTCAGCCAATCACGGCGAACCCCATCGTAACGCGGATCAGTGCCGACCTCCGGATGAATCGCGGTGACTTCGAACCGATACTCGACGCGCTTTTGTTCTGCCGTCGCCGGAGGAAACCCGATGCGCACAAATGGCTGTCCAACCCAGCGACGCGCATCGTAGTCCAGCTTGCCGGCACCCGTGATCCGCACGGTTCCCATACCCGGCATGTGCAATACACACGGCAGGCTCATCTGCCGCTCGCCCGGCTTCATCAACCCGAGTAACGTCGCGTGATTGGCTTTTTGTTTGAAATTCAGCACGAACGGCGGCGCATCGGCGGCATAATCAGAGCTCAAGGTCAGCGTCCCCTCGTTCCACGTCACGCTCCAGACTGGTTTGCCATCCGCTTTGTAAATCTGACCATCAAGTTCCAACCAGCCGTCTGCGCCGGTCTGCGCGAGCACCGGGTTCTCATTCAGTTTTCCCTGCCCCAGCGAGTCCACGGCGAACCGGCTGAATGCCGGGGTGGTTCGCGACAAACTGACGGCGAGATGTTTCGATTGGAAATCCGGCACCACCGCCTCATTCGGAGGCTGGCGATACGACTTGGGCAGGGTGCCGGTGACCTCCAGGGCCGCCTCGGCCCAATCCGCGTGATCACGTTCCATGCCGTCTTTGCCGTCCGTCACTTGGAGTATGAGTATGCGCACCCCTTTGACCGAGACATCCACGCTTTTGGCGGCCTCGCCTCCGCGCATGACCCCGCTCCGCCATAAAACCTTTCCATCGCCGCGCACGATAAACTCCACGCTGCCTTTGCCCGTGGGCAGGTCATTGGCTCCCACCTTGGCGGTAAAGCGCTCGGAACCGCCTCCAAGATCGAGGGCAATATAACCTGGGGCATGGGTGCCCAGACCGTTTGTATAAACCTGCCCGCCGATGCTCAAAGGCCCGCCGTCCACGTCTTTGTTTTTCTGCAACTTACCCCACCCCTGCGCGTAAGTGGTGATATCCAGAGAGGACAGGGAAACCGTGGCCCCGGCGGCGTGGGCTGCCTGCGGCGCTAACAGCAGCGCGGCGAGGAATGCGAGTATATTTGAGTTGGATGGTATTTTCATGGATGGGATTGAGAGTGGTACAGGCCAGTGAGCGTATTCGTTAGTACTTTGCATAATAATATCTTGATATTTTGGCGCCAGAGTTACTTGGTTGGAAAGAACCACGTCAGGTTGTCGTTTTTCCAATCATGGAGAAACGCCAGTATAAACACCGAGGATGTACAAAAAGCAGTAGCGCCAAACCCCTTTCCGTTTTTGGAATCGTAATATTCCCAAATCACTTTCTGATCCTGCCCAATCCAATTGAGGAGATTAGAGCGCAGACGATCTGCAAGGTCCCCAAATCCATAGTCCTGCAGCCCTTTAAAGGCGAAGTAATCGTAGTACAACCAGGTCGGACCACGGCAGTAGCCTGAAGATTGATATCCAGGCGTGTCATAGGCAACACACGGCATTCCAGGATAGAACTTCGCGGGGTCTTCCGTCATTTTTGCAATGCGAGCGGCCCGTTCCGGGCTAGTAATGTGTACGAAAAGTGGGAGGAGTGCAGCCGACGACAAACAGACGCCGTTTTCACCCGTCACCCGATCCCGATCCACGTAAAATCCCAGCTGATCGTCCCACAGCTTCTCGTTGATGCGTTTGGCCAAGGTGTCGGCCTTTTGCAGCCACATGGGTTGGTCTTCCGGCAGGTTCAGGCGACCTGCGATATAGGCCATCGCGCGGTAGTGCATCACCATGTAACAATTCAGATCGACCGTCCACAGCCGGTGCTGATCGCTCTTTGAGTATCGATAGCCTTTATCGAAACGAATGGAATCGTCGCAGCCCGAATCCCAACCTGCGTCACACCCTGCAGGATAGAACAGGCCATCCGTTTTACCGCCCCGTTCGTTCATCCAGAATTCGCTGAATTTGACCAGCTTGGGATAAAGCTTGCGAAGAAACTCGGTGTCAGGCGAACGGCGATCGACCACGGCGATGGCCCACGTCATGACCGGCGGCTTGGTGCAGGCGATGTGCAGGCCACCATTTGGCCAAACCACATCCGGCAGCATCCCGTTGGGCAGTTGTTTGTCGTAAAGAATTAAAATCTGTTCCCGTGCGAGTTGGGGATCCCAAAGCGAAACGCCAATCGCATGGAAGGCTGCATCCCAGTTCCAGATTCCCTTGTAGGTGGAGGCCGAAGGAATGATCCCGCGATAGCCTTTCCAGGCATCGCTGGAGACGATATTGCCTAGAAGCGTCTCCTTTGCGAGTTTCGCCAGTTTCGATTCCGCTGGCGAGAGATCCCGTGTCGCAGCCAGCCAGACAGCCGACATTGGCGACGCCGCTGCTGCTACCTCCCCACCGGCAACGACTTGACCGACAGGTTTGGGATTCCAATCGTAGGCTTTTACTTCACCCCGCAATTTCCATTTCTGCGGCTGAATCGTTTCAAACCAATCCAGCGGCTCCCCGAGTGGCTGCGGCTGGGCGGCAATCGCCAGCGCGCTGATGACTTCTTTTTCCTGATCTGCGGACAGGGCGCCTTTTTTGATCGAAATGAGCAGCGGGGTCCCGGAGTTTGCGACCAGGTCCATCCATTGGCGGTTCAGTTGCCAGGGAATACTCTCGACAGCCTTTAAACCTACACAGTCGGCATCGGCTGCATAAAAGGTCCCATGCTGCGCCGCGCGAAAAGCCAGACAGTTGATACCCATCTTTCGGGTGCGCGTCCATTCATACCCGCTGGTATCATCGCCGATGCGCGCCAGCTCGAAGATTCCGGCTGATAAATGACTGATGGTCTGACACCCCTCAACCATCATGTTGTCACCAGCAGCCTCCCGGATGGCTTGATAAAAGTCCCTGACGATCTCCGCCGACGTCCTTGTTTTGTCCGCAAAAGACCATTTCGCGTCCGCAGCTGCGGATGCGGTACGGTACTGTCCCATCAGGTCGGTGGTGGAAAAATCATGCTTCATCAAAACGAATCCCCACCCTCTGAATCGGGCCACCATCTCTTTAATATAATTCCTGACTTCTGGTACCGAGGGATCCAGGAAATGGCTGTCCCGCTCCAAGCGCCACGCTTTGGGCTGGTTCTGGGCCGTCAGCAGGCGCACCCAGAGTCCGGGCCGCGCGCCGGCTTTCCGGATGTCCGCCGCAATCTGTTCCATGGAGGGGAAGTTTTTGTTCCCGCAATCCCACGGACCGCCACCACCATTGCTTGCCGCGCCAGGCTGCCAGCCGTCATCGATCACCATGAAAGGCCGGTTGCCGCCCTTGGGCGAAAGTCTGACAATATAATCCGCATACCAGCGGACACTCTCGGCGCTGTTCTTCCCGTAATCACAATACCAGTCAAGAAATCCATAGACCGGTTCTTTTGGCAACCGCGGGGACGGACACATCTGCTGGCAGAAAGCACGCGCCGCATCAAACGCGGTCTCGCCAGACTTACCTTTCCTGCTGACAACGGTGCAGACCTCCAGCTGCCGCTTTCCGAGCCGAACACCATTCCCACCGTTACGCACATCGAGCGTCAGGACGACTCCTTGCGAATCGACTCGCCAGCTGCACATCGCGCCGGGACCGGTCATCACGCCATAAGCATGCGTCTGGTTCGTATTGCTGCACAGAAAATACCAAGGCATTTCACGACGTGCGTCCAACGGTTTCCACTCAAGATCACCGTAAGCTCTTTCCCATGCATCCCCGAGATATTTCCAGCAATCAGGAGCCTTCGAGTTCCAGCGCAGCCCGACATATTTCACAGCCGTTTCGGGAGCATCCAGCGTGATTTCCAGGCCTTTTAGTCCGGCCGCAGTCTTTACGATGGCTCCTCCCCCCGTGAATTCCCCTCCATTTTTTACGGCCTGGATATCGCCGGACTCTGCTTTTACCAGCACAGAATCAGGCGCCCTTAGTATTCCGACGTAACCGTTCACTGCCTCTTCCCCTGCAAAGACCGAATTAACAGTCAGCGCGAGCATGACTAATACGATATATTTCATAAGCACCCCTCTTCGACATGATCCGGCAATGCATTTTGATCCTATTTTTCTTGCATGATATTTCCACTTATTTCCCATCAGAGAAATCGGCAATGGCTTTTTGCGCCCATTGCCGACTTGCGTCCGGTCCCATCTCCAGCGCCAGGTCGCCGCCGGCCATAATCTCCGAATGCTTGATCCAAGAGCGGTTCAGCGGCTTGCCGTTGAGCGTGGCCGATTGGATATAGACGTTGGCGGGGGAATTGTTGCGGGCGACAATATTGAATTTGAGCGAGCGCTTTGGATCCACCGTGATAGTCGCCTTGTCCACCGAAGGGCTGCCGATCATGTAGATGCCGCTGGTCGGATCGACGGGATAGAACCCGAGGGCGCTGAAGACATACCAGGCCGACATCTGCCCGCAGTCATCGTTGCCGCACAGGCCGTCAAACGTGTTTTTATACATCGTCGTCATGATCTGGCGGATGCGCTGCTGTGTTTTGTCCGGACGTCCGGCGAAGTTATATAAATAGGCGTCGTGATGGCTCGGCTCATTGCCGTGACCGTATTGGCCGATAAGCCCCTGAACATCGCTCTTGTATTGGATGAAGACGATCGGCTCCTTGGTGTCGAAGAGCTGGTCGAGCTTTTCGACGAACTTTTCCGAGCCGCCCAGCTTGGCAATCAAGCCCGGGGCATTGTGCTGCACCATGAAGCTGTATTGCCGGGAGTTGCCCTCCTCGATGTCCGTGGTGACTGCATTCGGGTTGAACGGTTCCTTCCATTTTCCGTCCGAGAACTTCGGCCGCACGAACCCGAGCTGATCGTCCCAGAGGTTCTTCCAATTATTGGCGCGGTCGGAATATTTCTTGGCAAGCTCCTTGTTGCCAAACGCCTCAGCCATCCGGGCGATGCAGGCATCGTCGTAAGCCAACTCCAGGGTCTTCGTGGCGTTGTACCACACTTTCGTCTCACCCTTTTCGTTTCGATCCGCGGAAATATAGCCGAGCTTGTTGTATTCATCCTGTCCTCTATGAGCGGACATCATGGACACATCCATTGCTTCCAGTGCCTTGGCGGCATCGTAGTCCCTGAATCCTTTCAGGTAGGCGTCAACGATCACCGGAATCGAGTGATTTCCGGCCATGCACCAGTTTTCCTTCCCTGCGTTGACCCACACAGGTAAGACTCTCCAGATCTTGTAATGCTCGAGCATGGTCTTGACGAAATCATTCACCCGATCCGGTTGAATAATGGTCAGTAACGGATGCTCGGCGCGGAACGTGTCCCAGAGCGAGAAGGTGGTGTAATAGGTAAAGCCCTCCGCCGTATGAACCTTGCCGTCCGGTCCGCGGAAGCGGCCATCAACATCGCTGAGTGTGGTGGGGGCGAGGCACGCGTGGTAGAGGGACGTGTAAAAGTTTTCCAGGAAGTTGCGATCACCAGACTCCACCTTCACCACTGAGAGGAGCTTCTCCCACTTTTCCTTGGCGGCCTGGGCCACCGCGTCAAAATCCCAACCGGGAATCTCTGCCTTCAGGTTCTGGCGCGCCCCTTCCACGTCCACGGTGGAGATCCCGATACGCACGATGATCTGTTCGTGCTCCTTGGTCTTGAAATCAAACCAGGCCTGGATGTCCTTTCCTTTGCCCTCCTTGGCATCGGTACGCTGCCCGTTCACCTGCATGTCCGCTGCATCCCATGGACGGGAGAATTCGGCCACAAAATGGAACTGCATTTCCCCTCCCCAGCCATTGGCCTTCTTGAAACCACTGACGGTGTGGTCGTTTTCCAAGGTCAACCCCGACTCCAAGACCCTGTCGGCATGACCCGCCGTACCGAGGCTGTGGAGAAGGTCCAGAATCACGTGGGCCTGTTCGCTTTGGGGGAAGGTGTAGCGC
>Ga0073936_10011315_pt1 | contig 10816 bp, 14 predicted proteins | sample AliMusrvi5mmetaG_FD_87041 | JGI IMG/M metagenome (GOLD analysis project Ga0073936, IMG submission 87041) | Freshwater lake bacterial and archeal communities from Alinen Mustajarvi, Finland, to study Microbial Dark Matter (Phase II) - Alinen... | ecosystem: Environmental > Aquatic > Freshwater >... | reverse complement strand
TGCCAGCCTGCTGTGCGGTCAGGTTCTCGTTGGCGTGCAACGCGAAATGGTAGCTGCAAAACGCATGGCGCAAGCCGTTGCGCTTCGCGGGAATGCTCAGGGACTCGCGAAGCTCGGCGAACGTCTCTTGGTAGGTGTCCACGCCTTGACTCCAGAGCAGCCCTTCACACTGGCGGTACGGCCGCAGCCATGCGTCCAGGGCGGGCACGATCTCAACCAAGCGGCGGCTGCGTGTCTTGGACTTCGTGGCCGAAATGGTGACGTTCCCGGCTGCGCTGAAAACATCCTGCCACGTCAGCCGCAACGCCTCTTGCTGGCGCAGCCCGGCCAAGCCTTGCAGGGCGATAATCGGGCGCATGGTCGCGTCCGCGGCTTCCAGCAGCTTCCGAAATTCGGCGGGCTTGTAGAACTCGGTGTCCCCGGGCGTGACTGTCTCACGTTCCATTGACGGCGCCTCAAGCAAGCGATGCGTCGCGCTCAAGTAGTCGCGCTTGGCACACCAGCCCAGGAACATCCGCAGGGTGGCTCGCAGGTGATTCTTGGACTTCGCGGCAAGGTGACCATGATCAGCCATGAACAAGTCCACATGATCCTTGGTAAGGTCACAAACTGCCGTGGCTGTGAATTTCTTGGCGAACCAGCCCAGCCACAGGGCGACAAGATACGCGTAGCCGGTGCTGAGTTGCGCCCGCTGCCCTTCCGGGGCCTTCGTCTTGGCTTCCCGGGCGGCGATGAATTCGGCCACTGCCTCGCCAAGATCCTTCCGGGTAACGGTCGCCACGTTGGTCAGGTAGCCGGTAAGGGCGTCGGAAAGGGAAACCCCCTTGGGCAGCCTGCCCGCCGCTTCCACGTAATCGGCCACGGCTGAGTTCAAGCTGACGTGCTTCCCGCTGGACTTGTGGAAGCCTTCCAGCCGCTCGAACGCTGCGAGGGCATCGGCGGCTTGCTTGGATGACAAACCCGCCGCTTGCGAGCCCTTGGCCAGTGCCCTGAGTGTCGCCTTGGCGGCTGCCTTTGCCGCCCCGAACGCCTTGAACGAGCGCACAACGCGCTTTCCGGCTACGTGGTAGGCCAGCCGGTAAAAGCTGTAGCCGTCCGTTTTCCCGTAAATCGTGGCCGAAAACCGGCCACGCTCGATTGTGTGCGGGAATGTCACGTTGCGCGGGACACCCTTCGAAAGTTGTGCGGAATCTGTGCGGACAGTGGCCGATTGCTCATTTTCCTCAGCAAAATTGGCTGTCCGGCATGGATTCGAACCATGACAAAGAGCTCCAAAGACTCTTGTGCTACCATTACACCACCGGACAAGACCGCCATAAACTAGCGGTCGGCCTACCCCCGCGCAAAGGAAAAACGATGGCCTACCTTCCGTAAGTGTCGTAGAGCAGCTTCAGAGTAATGGCGAGCACAACGGAAATGAAAACCGGCCGAATGAACCTCGTTCCCCGCGCGATGACCATCCGTGAGCCTATCCTTGCGCCGAAGAGCTGGCCGAGCCCCATCGTCAGTCCGGCCGTGAAGAAGACATTTCCACACATAAGGAAAAGGGCCAGGGAACTGACGTTGCTGGCGAAGTTCATCACCTTGGAGTAGCCGGTAGCCCGCGTCATGTTGAAGCCTAGCCCGAGCATAAAGGCCATCGTCCAGAAGGTGCCCGTGCCGGGACCGAAAAAGCCGTCGTAAAAGCCCAGCAGCAGGCCGAACGTCAGGTCAAACACCCCCCGAGCCATGCGCGGGTGCAGGTCTTCGGCGCCCAGCCTCGTTTTCAGCAGCGTGTAGATCGCCACGCCAATGAGCAGGAAAGGAATAGCGCGCTTGAGGATTGAAGGATCAAGCTGTTGCACCGCCAATGCGCCCAGGGCGGCGCCAACCAGCGTTAGCACAAACCCTCGCGCACAGTCTGCCAGCGGCACGGTCCTGGCCTGCGCATAATGCCATGACGCGCTGGCGGAACCGAAGGTCGCCTGCAGCTTGTTCGTGCCGAGGGCGTGCTGTGGGTCCAGGCCGAAACTCAGCAGCACCGGCAGAGTGATCAGCCCACCGCCGCCGGCAATGGAATCAACGAAGCCGGCGACAAGTCCGGTCAGGAAAAGAAACGGCAGGTGCCAGAGCTTGAACATGGCCGCCATGCTAACCTGTGCGGCAACCAATTTGAAGACCGGCGTGGAGGGAAGGGATCCGCAGCGGTATTTCCATCTGCTCCCATCGTCATTTTTTCATTGTCTTCCGCTGCTAACCGTATTCCAAATAGGTCCATGATTATTCGCTCCTTGTTCCGTTCCTCGAGTACCTTGGCCATATTGCTCGCTGGCGCGGCGGCAGTGGCGGCCCCGGCCATTAATCAACTCACCGATGAAGAGAAGGATGCCGGCTGGAAAATGCTGTTCGCTGGCAAGACCACGGAAGGCTGGCGCAGCTTCAAAAAGCAAACGTTCCCCGCCAAAGGCTGGGTCGTCGAGGACGGCTGGCTCCACTGCCTGGGCAAAGGCGGCGGGGACATCATCTCCGAGGCCGAGTTCGGTGATTTCGAGCTGCAATGGGAATGGAAACTGGCGCCGGCCGGCAACAGCGGGGTGAAGTATTTCGTCACTGAAACCCGCAATGCCGCTCTGGGCCATGAATACCAGATGATTGATGACGAGCGCGAGCCGGACGCCATCGCGGCCGGCGGCAAACATGTGACCGCCTCGTTTTACGACGTGCTCAAGCCCACGGCAACTCTCCCGACCCGGCCCGCTGGGGAAATCAACCAGTCCCGCATCCTGGTCAAGGGCAACCACGTCGAGCACTGGCTCAATGGGGTGAAGGTGCTTGAATACGAGTGCGGCAGCGAAGCCGTCAAAGCGGCGGTCGCCACGAGCAAGTTCAAGACAACCGCCGATTTCGGGAACAAGCTCAAAGGCCACATCCTCCTCCAGGACCATCAAAGCGAGGTCTGGTTCCGCGGCGTCAAAATCCGCGAATAGCCCGGTGATGCCGCTGCACCCGCTGCCTTACTTGGGCGTTGTCTTGATTTCTACCAGCTTAGCAATTGCCGGAATGTCGCCCGATGAACTCACCGGGAAGCGAATCCCACGGCCTTCTGCATAGGGTCGTGCCTCTGAAAGCACCTTCTTGATCGTGGCGGGAAGTGAACTGGCCATTGCGAGAGCATATGCTCGTTCTCCGAGGACGATCGCAACCTGGACCTTCGCCTTGTCGGGTGTGATGTAAAGCAGGGTTCTCTTCTGATATTGAAGGAGGCAGATGCGCCCGAACGCTGCCTTGGACGGCTTCCATTGCTGATCGAGTGGCGCACACTCCTTCTCGACGACACCAATAATTCCGGACCAAAGCACGAAGGCAGAGCCCAGGATAGCCTTCAGCTCTGATTCCTTTGGAGGTTGGACTTTCGTGGACATAACTAAGGTGAAATCGCCCTTCCGACATTGGACTGTGGCGGAGTCATCGCCTTCCCATTCACTTGTCCTCTGCCTCGAAGGTCGCCACAATTGGTCGGTGGTCAGAGCCGACGCCCCAGTTGGGAAGGGTCAGCACGTAAGTCCCGTCGGCGACCCATTCGTGCGCCATGCCGGGGCTGACGAGGAGGTAATCAATACGCGAGTAGCTGTCCTCTTTGGCATAATAATGTGTCCAGGCGACATTGCGCGGTTCGTGGCCGGGAGCGTTGTCGCCGTTGCGCTCGGCGGGGCGCGTGTCAAGCAGCTTCTGTTTGCCCCGGCCTATGACCGCCTTGGTGGAAGCGGCGTCCTTGGTGTCGTTGAAGTCGCCCAGGACGATGAGGTTAGCGCTGGGGTTCGCGGCGAGCCGCGCGTCGATCGCCTCGCGCAACAGCTTGGCCTCTTCGAGGCGCATCTCGGCCTCGTCGGCTTGTGGGACGGCGCGCTTCGATTTAAGGTGGGCGGCGATGAGCGTGAACGAGTAGTTCGTGTTGACCTGGATATCTATTTCGCCAAAGCCGCGGCTGACACGGAAGCGCCGCCCGCTCAGCAGGAAGCTCTCGTTTGTATGCGGGCGGCAAGCGATGAACGGGAACCGGCTCAGAATGGCAATATGAATGTTAGTGTCGAAGCCGCCAACGTGCTCCCAGTACGGGAGATCGAGTCCGTCGGCTTTGAGGGAGTCGCGCAATTCCAAAAGGGCATTGGTGCGGCCCATCTCTTGGAGTGCCAGCACATCGGGTTTGAGGGCCAGAATGCTTTCGCGGACCTTGGCTTTCGCATCGGTGAGCTTGGCGGGGCGAGTTTGGGTAGGCTGATCGAGGTAGCTTTCCAGGTTATAGGTGCCGACACGGAAGGTCTCCCCTCCGGCGTACGAGGCACAAAGCAACAGGCCGAGCAAAACGGGAAAATGTCCCCCGAGGCGCGCGCGCAGATTCATGTGCGTGGTAATAAGGCGCGACGCGGCGCAAGTCAAAAACGAAGTGGATGCAGGCTGTGGAGCGAAAGCTTTTGCAAAACGGCGGTTCGCTGTTAAGTTCCCCACATGTTCAAGCCGAGCGAGAATGGTTCAGCCCGCGTGCGCCGCCGCCCTCTGAGGGCGCAGGCGAAAGCGAGTCATAAACCGTTCAAGTTGGGCAATGGATCTGTTCACCGCCTCCGAGAGGGCGCACACCCTGGCCCGATGGTTCTAGCCAAGCTGCACGACAAACAGAGCGAGCGCGATCACCGGGCGTTGCGCATTGATAAGGTCGGCGTGCGGGGCCTGCGCTTTCCAATCCGGGTGCGAGACAAGGCGCGGGCGGTGCAGGACACCGTAGCGACAATCGGGATGTTCGTGGATCTGCCCGAGGAATTCAAAGGCACCCACATGAGCCGCTTCCTTGAAGTGCTCAACGCGCACGGGAACGTCATCCACGTCGAGAACCTCACTGATATCCTCGAGGCCATGCAGGAGAAGTTCCAGGCCAAAACCTCGCACCTGGAGATCGAGTTTCCGTATTTCATGGTGAAACGAGCACCGGTCACCGGCAAGGAAAGCCTCATGGACTACCTTGCGCGTTTTGACGCGGCGGCGTGTCGCAAGGAGATTCTGTTCCTATTGACGGTTAAGGCAAATGTGACAACGCTTTGCCCCTGCTCGAAAGCGATCGCGGCTTACGGTGCCCACAATCAGCGCGGCGAGGTGACGGTGCAAATCCGATCGCGGAAGGGGGTATGGATCGAAGATTTGATCGCCATCATCGAAAGCTCGGCCAGCTCGGAGTTATATGCCCTGTTGAAGCGGCAGGACGAAAAGGCGGTTACAGAAAGAGCTTACGACAATCCGGTGTTTGTGGAAGACCTGGTGCGTAATGTGGCTCTCAAGCTCAAGGCCCACCCGGACGTGACGTGGTACAAGGTAGAGGCAGAGAACCAGGAGAGCATCCACAATCATAACGCCTACGCCTGCATCGAAAAGCATTGAACGGCTGGCGAGGCGCCGCAGTCTGAAGGGAGAGGACAGTGGCCAACGGCACTGCGAAAGATTTTGAAAATAGTTATGGCAGTTTTGAATTGCTTTGTTACATTCGCAAGCCCTCAAAGGAATATAATGATATTCCATTGAGGCGCTGCAAAGCAGTGGTTCGAGAGTATTAAGTAGTTTGCGTTGTGATTACGAAGAAGAAAATGATAAGAAAGCCAGGAGAGCCCAACCGGCCACACGGGCTGGCGACGGCTGCCGCCATTCTCGGTCACTCGACCTCGAAGGTGAAGAAGAACGGAGAAGCCGACATCAAGCCTGAGTGGGCCGAGTATTATCAGCGGCTATTGGAGTTGCGCGACCAACTTACGCGGCAGATGGACGGCTTGGCCAAAGAATCCGCTCAGGAGATGGCGGGTTACAGCCTGCACATGGCTGATTCGGGCACAGACAACTTTGATCGGGATTTTGCCTTGAGCCTGTTGTCCTCCGACCAGGACGCGGTTTATGAAATCGAGGAGGCTCTCAAGCGGATAGAAAAAGACACCTATGGTGTCTGCGAATTGACAGGCAAGTCGATCCCCAAACAGCGGCTGGAGGCGATTCCCTGGACCCGGTTTACGGTGGAGGCCCAGGCCCAATTGGAGCGCGAAGGCGCTCTCCGGCAACGCCGTCTAGGCGCGCTCGGCAGCGTGGATGCCGTCGGCCAGGCGGAAACCGAACCCGAAGAGGAAGAAGCAGAAGAAAAACCAAAAGAAAAAGAATAGCCATGCCTCGCGAAATCATTACTATCGAATGCACCGAAGCGCGAAAGGAGGGCAAGTCCCCTTCGCGATACACAACGACGCGGAACAAAAAACTTAAGACGGAGAAGCTGGAAATCAAGAAGTACAATCCGGCCTTACGCCGCCACACTCTCCACCGCGAAGTCAAATAGCTATTACCTATGCCTCGCAAAACTCGTCCCGATAGCAAGCCGGGCAAACGCGGCTCGCGCGAACGGTCCTCGTACGGTGAAGTGCGCACGCCCCGTCCGAAGCCCAAAATAGATTTCACAGTGGATGCGCTCGATTTCAAGAACGTCACTCTGCTAAGGCAGTTTGTGACGGACCAGGGCCGCATTCTGCCTCGCAAATACACCGGTCTGCCCGCGCATTACCAACGACGTCTCAACTGCGCCATCAAGCGGGCACGCCAGATGCTGTTGATGAAGTAAATGAAAAAGCCACGCTCACGCGTGGCTTTTCCGGTTTAAACTGGAGACTTGATCGTCTTTAGGCTGTTTCACCAGACACCCAGTCGCCGAGCTGCAGGTAAGATCTGATCTTCCTGCGTTCGTAGCGATGTTTCAGCGGTTTCTTCGGCTGGTTATCCACCTTGCGGAATGGATGTTTGGGATTACGGACAGCTTCAATGATAACTTCCAACGATTTAGTCATAGCTTGCTTCGTTTTTTTGTTCAAGTTCAGCCATGCGTGAAGGAGGCTGCCGGGCTTCCCTTGGACGAGCCCACTTTGCATTGAAATTGGCGGTTGCCTCTTCAAGCGATTCAAATATACGACCATCCCCGTAAGAATCCATTCAAATATTCGGCAAAGAGTTTCCAAGGCGGCAGGTGAAGCTGTTAACGCCAGGCAAATGCGCCGGATCGCCATTCATTTTGTGTGCGGCTGGCCATTAACCGCAGACCGGCGTCTTCGAAGGCGGTCTGCACGTGCCCAAATTCCGATTTCAGGATCCCGGCGACAATCAAGGCGCCGTCCGACCGTAAACGGGCCAGAATCCGGTTAAGTTCAGCCAGCAGCAGGTTGGAAACCAGATTGGCGCAAATTACGGAGTATTTCCTGGCGCTCCGGAGAGGAAGCTCAGTCAGATCCTGCGGCCGAAAACGAATTCTGCCAGACACTCCATTACGACGCGCATTGGCGCGCGCAATCCGAATAGACTCGGGATCGCAATCCAAGGCATCCACCGGGCTATAGCCAAGCCTGGCGCCCGCGATGGCGAGAATACCGGACCCGGTGCCGATATCCAGACAAGACCTCGCGCCGCCTCGCGGGCGCCGCGCCACCAGTTCACGCAAGCAAAAGGCCGTCGTCGGGTGGCGGCCTGTGCCGAAGCTCAAACCAGGGTCGAGCGTTACTACGACTTGCCCTTTCAGTGGGCGACGCTGGCTCCAGCTCGGCTTGAGCAAGAGCGCCGAACCAATCATCATCGGCTTGAAGTGCAGTTTCCAGGACTCCGCCCAATCTTCCTGGGGGATTCTCGTCAGGGAGAGGCGCCGGGGGACGACGTCCGAGCTGTCGCGGACGAACTGATCGAGGTTCAACGCGAGTTCTTCTCTCCTCGCGACGGACCAGTCCGGCTTGTTCTGAAGATAGACCGAAACGGTAGTCCGTCGGGTTTCGGCGTCCGTGTATGAGGCAGCAGGCTGGCCGAAGATAGTCCCGAGCCACTCCGCGACGTGGTCCTCCGAAGCGGAAGACGCTGTCACAGAAACCTTCCACAGCACGGTTCGTTTCATGGGTGTATAAACCGGATTAAGGACCAAGCTCGCGCCAGGGGGCAAAGTTGAGCAAGTGCAGCTTGGCTTTGTTCGAGAGCAAGACGACTTGGGTGAGGCTGGCATACTCGACTTCAAACATCCCCATCGAGGAAAGAGGCCAGCGGAGTAGCATACTAAGCAAGACACGAATTATACCACCGTGACAGAAAATGGCCACCTGCTGCCCGTCGTGCTCGGCCAGGATGCGCTCCAGGCAGGGATCTACTCGGTCGCGCAGGGTCTCGCCACACTCCGCGTTGGCGATAGCGCCGCATTCCAGTTGATCGAGCCAGGAAAAGGCACTGACCCCGAACTTCTCCTGCACCTCGTCCCATTTCAGCCCAGTCCAATCCCCAAAATCCACTTCACGCAGGTCAGGGACGACGATCGGTTTCGGCACGCCGTTTACCAGCAGTGGAGCCAGCGTTTGGTGGACGCGCTTCATCGGGCTCGCATAAATCGCGTCTAGCGGCTTTGGGAGGAGATACCTGGCCAGGGCGGCCGCTTGCTCGTGGCCGCGCGGTGATAGATCCATGTCAATCCGGCCACCAAACACGCCTTGATAGCGTGCCTCGACTTCCGCATGGCGGATGAGCAGCAGACGAGTGCCTACTGGCTCGGCGAGAGGGGGAGTGATGGTTGAAGGCTGAGGAATCAGGGGAGAGGGTGTTGGATCGAGCGGCTTCACCTAGGTTTCTTCAGGTGTCTTACGTTACTGGCTGGTCACCGAGTTGGCCTTTATCGAGATGGACGGTGCGTGAGGCACGCGCCGAGGCATGGGGATCGTGTGTGACCATGATGATGGTCTTGCCGTGCTCACGATTCAGCGCCTGGAGCAAATCCAGAATCTCGTCGCCTGCCTTGCGGTCGAGATCGCCGGTGGGCTCGTCACAAAGGAGCAAAGTCGGATCGGTGACAATCGCCCGAGCGATGCCTACGCGCTGCTGCTCGCCGCCTGAGAGCTGGCGCGGGAAATGTTTCGCCCGCTGCGCCAAGCCGACGATCGCCAACGCGGTCGCGACGTGTCGTTTCCGCTGGGCCTTGGACAGGTGCGTGAGCAACAGGGGCAGTTCCACATTCCGCTCGGCCGTAAGTACCGGCAGCAAGTTATAAAGCTGGAAGACGAAGCCGATGTGCCGCGCGCGCCATCCTGCCAGCTTGCGATCGGACAAATGGTCAACGCGCTCGCCAGCAATGCTCACGGTGCCGCGGGTGGGGCGATCCAGCCCCCCAATCAGGTTCAGCAGGGTACTCTTGCCTGAACCCGACGGCCCCATTAGTGCCAGAAACTCACCCTCCGGGACCTTCAGATGCAGGTCCTTCAGCACGTGGATGTCCTCGGAGCCGCGGCGGAAGACCTTCTCTACCGCATCAACGTCCACCAGCGCATGGTTGGTTGGTTCAGTCATGCCTGTTCCAAGTTCAACGCTTTTCTGCTACCGCCGCTCCGTCGGCCAGACCACTTGGCGCACCCACGATAATCCTTTCCCCGGCGCCTACGCCCGCGCTGATCACGACCTCATCGAGGAGCGTCTGACTCACAGTCACAGCGCGTCGCTCGGCGCGACCGCTTTGCACCACCAGTACGACGTCCCGGCCATCGCGCTGCTGCACCGCGGCCTTGGGCACGGTCACGGTGCGCCCCGCCGCCGGTCCGGAGCCGTCCGCCTCACGGAAGGCGACCTTGACGCTCATCTCCGGCAGGATGCGTGGATCGAGCTTGTCGAACCCGACCCGAACCCTGACCGTGGACTTCTGCCGGTCGGCAGTCGGGATGATCGCAATCACTTTGCAGGGAATCTTCCACTCCGGATAGGCATCAAGCGTCGCTTCCACCGGCTGGCCGGCCCTGACGCGATTGATGTAGCTCTCATTAACATCAATCTCGATCTCCAGGGATTCCATGTCCACGATTGTGCAAATACCCGTGCGCGTGAACCCGCCCCCGGCGGATATCGGCGAGATCATCTCGCCCGGCTGTGCGTTCTTGGAAGTGACGATGCCAGTGAACGGTGCTCGGATGATCGTGTCATCCATCTGCTGTTCCCAGTAGGCCACCTGTTTTTCGGCCACGGTCACATCCGCTTGCTGTTGCTCCAATCTGGCCTTAAAGGCTAGAAACGCTGCTTCGGCATGATCGTAGTCAGCCTGCGTGGCAATCTTGTTTGCGACCAAGCCGGTCTGGCGCCGCAATTCCTGGTCCGCCTCCCTGACGCGCACGCGCGTCTCGGCCATTGCGTTCGTCGCGGAAACCAACTGGGCTTCGGCCAATCGCAGGCTGGTCTTGATGTTCGTGTCGTCGAGGCGCGCGAGGACTTGCCCCTCAAGCACTTTCATCCCCTCCTCCACCAGCACCACGACCACCTTAGCGGTAATCTTGGACGAAACGGTTGCTTGCCGTCGGGCAGTGACGTAGCCCGAGGCGTTCAAGACCGTACGCTCGATGCCGTTGCCCGCGGCTTCGCGCGCCAACACGGTGTGCACCAGGATAGCTCCCGGACGCTTCAGCCACCAAACTGCCGCCACCACCAAGGCCAAAAGCAACAGGCCAATGGCTGCGGGCCAGAATCGGGACGTGGACTCTGGTTCCTGGTTTCGCTCGATGCGCAAGTCATCCAGCGTAGGTTTTGGCGAACTCATAGATTACGACGACCCAAAGGAAACCGCTTTTCCCGCTCAGGGTCAATTGAGTAGTGCCTGTCTCGGATGCGAAGACCACGCCCTGCCATGATCGGCGCGCGGACTTTCTTGTCAATACGTGTCAAGCTAGCAAAAGGGAGTCCGGTCGTATCGCGCAGCTCGTGGCGACCATGCCAAGCAATGACTCCGCCTGAAGATATTCTGCGATAAATGTTCCAGCAGGCTTTA
>Ga0073936_10011312_pt1 | contig 10818 bp, 9 predicted proteins | sample AliMusrvi5mmetaG_FD_87041 | JGI IMG/M metagenome (GOLD analysis project Ga0073936, IMG submission 87041) | Freshwater lake bacterial and archeal communities from Alinen Mustajarvi, Finland, to study Microbial Dark Matter (Phase II) - Alinen... | ecosystem: Environmental > Aquatic > Freshwater >... | reverse complement strand
ATCCACGCCTTCGACCCGGAAGGCCATAAAGAAGCGGCCAAACACCTGCAGTTGGACTACCGCGCCGACACTTATGACGCGCTGGAAGGCGCTGATGGAGTAGTGATACTGACCGAATGGAATGAATTCCGCGCCCTGGACTTCGCGCGGGTCAAGGCGGCGCTCAAGACCCCGCTGATGGTGGACCTTCGCAACATCTATCGCCCCGCCCAGATGATGGAGGCGGGCTTTCATTACGTCAGCGTGGGACGCTGATCCTGGCGGTGCCGCATGCGGAGTAACTGAAAAACAGCGCCAAGATGCCCGCTATGCCGCGCAAGGGCGGCATCCTTGCCGACGTAAATATGTCATTGACCGCAAGCTGATCCCCGGCAATGTTCGGTACTGGAGTCTCTGAACAGGCCGCAATTGGCGAAAATTCTGGTCACCGGTGCGGCGGGCTTCATCGGCGCCGCGGTCTCACGAGCCTTGCTGGCGCGCGGCGACAGCGTCATCGGCATAGACAATCTCAGCCCCTATTATGATGTGGCGCTCAAGCAGGCGCGGCTGCAGACACTGGCGCACAAGGATTTCACGTTTCACCGTGCGGACATCGCCGACAAAAGCGTGATCGGAACCTTGGCCGCCTCCGGCATCAGCGCGATCATCCACCTCGCGGCCCAGCCTGGGGTGCGCTACAGCCTGGAAGACCCCTTCGCCTATATCACCGCCAACATGATGGGCCATACGGTGATGCTGGAACTGGCGCGCGCGCATCCCGGATTGCAGCATTTCGTCTATGCTAGTTCCTCCTCCGTCTATGGCGCCAACAAGAAGACGCCCTTCGCGGTGGGCGACACGGTGGATCATCCCAATTCGCTCTATGCTGCCACCAAGCGCGCGGACGAACTTTTCGCCCAGGCTTACGCGCATCTCTATGCCATCCCCTGCACGGGCCTGCGCTTCTTCACTGTCTATGGCCCCTGGGGGCGGCCCGACATGGCGCCTATCCTGTTCGCCAAGGCCATCGCCGCAGGCGAGCCGATCAAGGTGTTCAATCACGGCGAGATGTGGCGCGACTTCACCTATGTCGATGACATCGTGGACGGGGTACTGCGGGCACTGGATCGGCCCGCCTCGGGCACGCCGCCGCATGCGGTCTACAATCTGGGCAATAACAAGTCCGAGAAGCTCACTGATTTCATTGCACAGATCGAAAAGGCGCTGGGCAAGAAAGCGCAGATGGTAATGGCGCCGATGCAGCCGGGCGATGTGCCCGCGACCTGGGCCGATATTGGCGCCAGCACCGCGGCGCTGGGTTATAAACCCACCACGCCGATCAGTGCCGGCATTCCCAAATTCGTGGACTGGTTCCGGGACTACTATCGAGCCTGAATGCGCGGCGAGGCCGAGATGAGCGTGAAGACGCAGGCCGCCACGCAGATCAGCAGCACGGCCGCGCCGGCGCCGGCGGCAAGTGCCACCCGTCCGATACCCAGTGCGATGCTTTTGAGACCTGCGAACATGGGGCTTTTGTAATCCCGTTTTGGCACAGGGCCAACGCCGAGCGCGCGTTAAGCTTACATGTTAAGGGGCGGCCAACAGGCGCGCAGCCTCCGGCCAGTCTTTAACCAGCCGCTCGGCGCCCGCCTGGATCAGGCGCGCGCCCAGCCCGTCATCGGCATGGCCGCCGCCCAGAAAACCCCAAACCGTCATGCCCGCCGCTTTGGCGCCGGTCACACCATTGACGCTATCTTCCAGCACCAGGCAGTTGCCCGGCGGCACGCCCAGCGCCGCAGCGGCATGCAGGAACAGGTCGGGCGCCGGCTTGGCATTGGCGACATGGTCGGCGCCATAGACATGGGGCGCGAAATGATCCCACAAGCCGGTGCGCTTGAGCTTGCGCTCCAGCCCGCCCACCGAGCCCGAACTGGCGATGGCCTTGGGCAGGGTCAGTCCCGCAATCGCATGCCCCGCGCCTGGCACTTCAAGCAGATCCGTCATCATCACCGCGCGCAACCGGTCGGACTGGCGCACGGCTTCCGAGATGGGGCGGCCCAAACGTCTTTGCGCTTCCTCATCGAGGGCAGCGTGATAGGCGTCGGTGGAAAGCCCCATGAAGCGATTGATGTAATCGCTACGCTCGAAGGTGAGGCCCTGCTCGGCCAAAATTTCCTGCTCGACCCGCAGCGCGATGACCTCGCTGTCCACGAGAACACCGTCGCAATCGAAAATGACAGCCTTGAAGTTCAGAACTAAGCCGCCTTGCGGGTCTTGAGGAACTCGCCCATGCGCTCTAGGGCGCGCAGGATATTCTCCGCCGAATTGGCATAGGACAGGCGCAGATAGCCTTCGCCCAGGATGCCGAAGTCCGGCCCGCCGATCAGCGCCACGCCGGTCTCGTCCAGCAGCGCATTGGCCAGGGGCTTGGCCTTCCAGCCGGTCTGCTTGACGTTGGGGAAGGCGTAGAAGGCGCCCTTGGGCGTGATGCAGGATACGCCCGGCAGCTTGTTGAGACCTTCCACCACCAGCCTGCGGCGCTTGTCGAACTCGCCAAGCATGTGAGCCACCGCATCCTGCGGCCCGGTCAGGGCGGCGATGCCGGCATACTGGGTGGGCGCGTTGACGCAGGAATGCAGGTTCACCGCCAGCTTGCGGGCATAGTTGTAGAGCTTGCCCGGCCAGATGGCGTAACCCAGCCGCCAGCCGGTCATGGCATAGGTCTTGGACCAGCCATTGAGGATGATCAGGCGGTCGCGGATGGAAGGATAGTTCAGCAACGTGACGTGCTTCTCGCCATCATAGAGCAGCTGGTCATAGATCTCGTCCGACAGGATGGCGACATTGGGCCACTTCTCCATGCCCTTCACGAATTTCTCGACTTCGGCCTTGGGCGTGACGCCGCCAGTCGGGTTGGCGGGTGAATTGATGATGATCAGCCGGGTCTTGTCGGTGATCAGGCCCAGCGTTTCGTCGGCGGAAAAGGCAAAACCGTTTTCCTCGCGGATTGGGATCGGCACCGGAGTGGCGTCGGTATATTCGATCATGGAACGATAGATGGGAAAGCCGGGATCGGGATACATGATCTCGGCGCCGGGCTCGCCGAACATCAGGATGGACATGTACATGGTGGGCTTGCCGCCCGGCATGATCATCACTTCTTCCGGCGACACCGTCACGCCATAGCGCTTGTACAGATCGGCCGAGACCGCTTCGCGCAGCGGCAGGATTCCGTTGGCGGGAGTGTAACCATGATGGCCGTCGCGCAGCGCCTTGGCGGCCGCCTCGACGATATGGTCGGGGGTGCGAAAATCGGGCTGGCCGATGCCCAGATTGATGATGTCGCGGCCGGAGGCGGCCAGGGCGGTGGCGCGGGCCAGCACGGCAAAGGCGTTTTCTTCGCCGATACGGTCGAAATTCGCGACGGTCTTCATGGGCATCCTGAAACTTGAACGGGGCTTTTTACGGGTTGCCCGTATAAAGCTATCCGCGCAGGGACGCCAGCCTTGGCCGGCTAGCCCAGATAACCCTTTTCCCGCAGATATTTCACGATGGACTGGGCCTGCTCCTCTGGTGTCGATTCCACCGTCTTGAGGGTCAATTCGGCCTGTTCGGGCGCCTCATAGGGGCTGTCGATTCCGGTGAAGTTCTTGATCTTGCCGGCTCTGGCCTTCTCATACAGCCCCTTGGGGTCGCGCTGCATGCAGACTTCGATGGGAGTATCGACGAACACTTCCAGGAATTCGCTAGTCCCCACCAGTTCGCGGGCCATGCGCCGCTCGGAGCGGAAGGGCGAAATGAAGGCGGTGAGCACGATCAGGCCGGCATCCACGAACAGCTTCGCGGCCTCGCCCACCCGGCGGATATTCTCCACCCGGTCGGCGTCGGTGAAGCCCAAGTCGCGGTTGAGGCCATGGCGGACATTGTCGCCGTCCAGCAGATATGTGTGCTTGCCTTCGGCGGTCAACGCCTTCTCCACCAGGTTGGCGATGGTGGACTTGCCCGAACCGGACAGGCCGGTGAACCACAGCACCACGGGCTTCTGTCCCTTCATGGCGGCGCGGGCGTCCTTGTTCACGTCCAGCGCCTGCCAATGCACATTGGTGGCGCGCATCAGCGAGAAGTCGATCATCCCTGCGCCCACCGTGGCGTTGGTGAAGCGGTCAATCAGGATGAAGCCGCCGGTGTCACGATTGTCGCGATAGGCGTCAAAGGCCAGCGGCTGGGCCAATGAAAAATTTGCATAGCCCACCTCGTTCAGCGCCAAGGTGCGGGCGGCATGGCTGTCCAAAGTGTTGACGTCGATCTTGTGCTTGAGCGCGGAGACCTGCGCCGGCACCGTAGCGGTGCCCATTTTGAGTAAATACTGGCGGCCGGGCAGCAACTCCTCGTCCGCCATCCACAACAGATGCGCCGCGAACTGGCCAGAGACCGTGGGACGGGCCTGCGGATCGCTCAGCACGTCGCCCCGCGAGATATCAACTTCATCGGCCAAGGTCAGGGTGACGGCGTCGCCCGCCACCGCTTCGGGCTTGTCACCGTCCATGGTGACAATGCGGGTGACTGTGGAGGTGCGGCCCGACTTGGCGACGGCGATTGCGTTACCTGGCCTGATGCGCCCGCCAGCGACGGTGCCGGAGAAGCCGCGGAAATCCAAGTCTGGACGATTAACCCATTGCACCGGCAAGCGGAACGCCGTATCGGCCAGGGCGGTATCCACGTCCACCACTTCCAGGTGCGACAGCAGGGGCGGTCCGGTATACCAGAGTGTTTCCTTTGACTTCTCGATGACGTTGACGCCGAAGCGCGCCGACAGCGGGATCGCCACCTGGCTGGTGAAATTCAGCCGCGCCGAGAACTGGTGGAAATCCGACACGATCTTGTCAAACACGTCCTGGCTGTAATCCACCAGGTCGATCTTATTCACCGCCAGCACGATGTGGCGGATTCCCAGCAGGGACGCGATATAGGCGTGGCGGCGGGTCTGGGTCAAAACGCCCTTGCGCGCGTCGATCAGGATGACGGCCAGATCGGAATTAGAGGCGCCGGTCGCCATGTTGCGGGTATACTGTTCGTGACCCGGCGTGTCGGCGACGATGAACTTGCGCTTCTCGGTGGCAAAGAAGCGGTAGGCGACATCGATGGTGATGCCCTGCTCGCGCTCGGCCTCCAATCCATCCACCAGCAGGGCGAAGTCGATATTATCGCCGTCGGTACCGAATTTCTTGGAATCCTTCTCCAGCGACGCCAGCGTGTCCTCGAACAATAGCTTGGTATCGTACAGCAGCCGCCCAATCAGGGTGGACTTGCCGTCATCGACGCTGCCGCAGGTAAGAAAGCGCAGCAGGCTTTTCTTTTCCTGGGCGGCGAGGAATTTCTGGAGATCGGTGGAGGCGTTCATCAGAAATACCCCTCCTTCTTCTTCTTCTCCATCGAGGCCTTCTCATCGCTGTCGATCAGCCGGCCCTGGCGCTCGGAGGTACGGGCGGTGAACATCTCAATGACGATACCTTCCAAGGTCTCGGCATCGCTTTCGATGGCGCCGGTCAGCGGATAACAGCCCAGGGTGCGAAAGCGGACCAGCTTGTCCTGTACCTTTTCGCCGGGCAGCAGCTTCATGCGATCATCATCGCGCATGATCAGCGTGCCGGCGCGCTCCACCACCGGGCGCTTCTTGGCGAAATAGAGCGGCACGATCGGGATGTTTTCGGCCATGATGTATTGCCAGACGTCCAACTCGGTCCAGTTGGACAGCGGGAAGACGCGTATGCTTTCGCCCTTGTTAATGCGCGTGTTGTAGACGCGCCAAAGCTCGGGCCGCTGGTTCTTGGGATCCCAGCCGTGATGGCGGTCGCGGAACGAGAAGATGCGCTCCTTGGCTCTGGACTTTTCCTCGTCGCGGCGCGCACCGCCAAAGGCGGCGTCGAAGCCATACTTGTCCAGCGCCTGCTTCAAGGCTTCGGTCTTCATCACCTGGGTGTGCAGGGACGAGCCGGAATCGAACGGGTTGACGCCGCGCTTCACGCCGTCCTGGTTGATATACTCAATGAAATCCAGGCCCAGCCTTTTGACGGTTTCGTCGCGGAACTCGATCATCTCCTTGAACTTCCACGTCGTGTTGACGTGCATCAGGGGGAATGGCGGCTTGGAGGGATAAAAGGCCTTCATCGCCAGGTGCAGCATCACGGCGGAGTCCTTGCCCACCGAATAGAGCATCACCGGGTTGGCGAACTCGGCCGCCACCTCGCGCATGATGTGGATGCTCTCGGCCTCAAGGCGCCGCAGATGAGATATAACAGTCTTATTAGTGGACAATTCTAAGTATCCCAAATCCGGGCTGTGAAATAGTCCCGATCGGGGTGGGATGCAAGGCAGTCCGACGCAGGGCTGCTATTTCAGGATCTTGACACCGGTCGCCGGCGGCACGGCCTGTTCTTCCACGGCAAAGCGCACCCGGCCCACCGAACGGCCGTCGCCGGTCAGGATGTTGACCTGCCACTGGCCCGGCAAGGGCGAGGTTTTCGTGCTGTAATATCGAAAGCCGTCCTCGCGGCCGCCGGTGATGGGCACCGAGATGCGCTGCTGCGACACCCAGCCCTTGCCCGGCTGCAGCCGTTGCCAGTCATGCACGATGAGGGTGCGCAGGCCCCGCGGCGCGAATACCGCGTTGTAGAGATAGAGCTTGGCGCCCTTCTGCACATGCATGATGGCATGGGCGCCGAACAGCGCCTGCCATTCGGGCGGCTCCTCCTCCTGCTGGGCCTGGAAGTCGGCGCCGACCCGCTTGACCTCGTGATAGACGCCTGCATCGGTCAGCACCAATGGCAGCGGCGGCAGGAGGCGCACGAAATAGGCGATGTTGAGGAAGACGGTGATCAGCGCCATGCCAGCGAAGATCTGCATGCGTGCGCCGCGATAACGTTCATGGCCCAGCTGCGCCAGCGCCCGCATGAAGAAGAAGAAGATCAGCACCGCGATGACGCCGCTGATCAGGAAGGGGATGCGTCCGATGCGGCCGATCACCACCGGCACCAACAGGATGGCGTAGGAATAGAGCGCGAAGAAAAAAAGCAGACCCGAGAATACCAGCCGGGCATGGTAGCGGCGCATATACTCATTGCCGATGAAGATCGCCGCCATCGCCAGGAGGAACGGCCAGGACGATGTGATCGAGGCGCTGCGGATGTAGAAGACGCAGAAACCTGACAACAGGCAGCCCAGCGCGAACTGGGTGATGGCGACCAGGATGGCGCGGGTCTTGTCCGAGGGCTTCCTGCCGTCGGGCCGCGATTCCAGCCCATGCAGAACGGCGATGGAGATGCCCGCCACCAGTAGATAGACGATGAACACCGCCTGGGTCACGGCATGGTCGATGCGCCCGAAGGTGGCGCTATCGAAGGCAAAGCCGCCCGCCAGCGACAGGGCCGAGATCTGGCGCTCGTTCCGCCGGGCCCAGCCTATGGCGGGCTCGAAAGCCTTGGTGTCGAACGTCCGCATGCGCTGGTCTTATGCTGCAGTGCCCCTTCATAACAAGGCCGGATTGCGGCAAAAGCGGGGTTTGCGGCTATGATGTGCCCAAGAAATGCTTCAGGGAGTTACACGATGCGGCTGGTGCAATTGAAGAGCGCGGACGGGGCACGCTCGGTAGCCGTGTTGGGCGAGGATGGCGGCGGACGGGTGATCCAGGGCGTCGCCAGCAGCTATGAGCTGGCCAGCCGCGCCATCGCCGAAAAACTGTCACTGGAAGCCATGACCGCCAAGCTGGGCCTTGGCGAAAGCGTTGATGTCCGCGCCGCCCTAGCCGAGGGCTGCGTGCTCGCACCGCTGGACCATCCGGACCCTGCGCACCTCGTGGTGACCGGGACGGGCCTGACCCATCTGGGCTCGGCCGAAGGACGCGACGCCATGCACAAGAAGCTATCGGGCGGCGAGCCCGTACTTACCGACTCCATGAAGATGTTCAAGCATGGGCTGGAAGGCGGCAAGCCGAAACTGGGACAGGAAGGCTTCCAGCCGGAATGGTTCTACAAGGGCGACGGCACCAGCGTGGTGGGGCCCGAGGCCGCATTTGCCTCCCCCGCCTTCGCGCAGGATGGCGGCGAAGAGCCGGAGATCGCGGGGTTGTACCTTATCGGTCCCGACGGCACGCCGCATCGGCTGGGTTTTGCCCTGGGCAATGAGTTTTCCGATCACGTCACCGAAAAGTTCAACTACCTGTGGCTGGCCCATTCCAAGCTGCGCCAATGCTCGTTTGGCCCCGAACTGCGCACCGGCGCCCTGCCCGCCGCCGTCACCGGCACCAGCCGCGTGCACCGCGGCAACGAGATCATCTTCGACAAGCCCTTTCTGTCGGGCGAGGACAATATGAACCACACCATCGCCAACCTGGAAGCGCATCACTTCAAGTATCCGGGTTTTCGCCGGCCGGGCGACGTGCATGTGCATTTCTTCGGCACCGCCACCTTGTCCTTCAGCGCCGGGATCAAGACGCAGGATGGCGATGTGTTCGAAATCGAGGCGGACGCCTTCATCTTCCCGCTGCGCAACGCCCTCGGCACCGCACCCGCCACGCCGTTCCTGGTAGCCGCACTTTAAGCGCCAAGGCGCTTTTCCCAGGCGAAGGCGGAGCGGATGATGCCGTCCAGGTCTTCATGCGCAGGCTTCCAGCCCAGCTCCCGCTTGATGCGCCTGGGATCGGAAATCAGGGTGGGCGGATCGCCGGGCCGGCGTGGGCTTTCCTTCACATGGAGTGTCTTGCCCGTCACGCGCTCCACCCCGGCAATGACTTCACGCACTGACTGGCCCTTGCCATAGCCGACATTGTAGCTGGTCGATGCGGCGCCACCTTTCAGCGCATCCAGCGCCAGCAGATGCGCCGCCGCCAAGTCGCTGACATGGATATAGTCGCGCACCCCCGTGCCGTCGGGGGTGGGATAATCGGTGCCGAAGATGTCCAGGTGCGGTACCTGACCCAGCGCCACCTGCGCCGCGCGCTTAATCAGGTGGGTGGCCTTAGGCGTGGACTGGCCAGTGCGCCCCATGGGATCCGCGCCTGCAACATTAAAATAGCGCAACACCATGTGGCGCAGCCTCGTGGCTTTTGAAACATCCTCCAGCATCCATTCGGTCATCATCTTGGAGCGGGCATAGGGGCTGATAGGCGCCTTGGGCGATGTTTCAGCCAAGGGCTGGGGTGCGTTCTCGGCATAGACGGTGGCGGTGGAGGAAAAGATTATCTGGCTGATGCCCGCCGCGACACAGGTGGCGATCACGCTGCGGGATTTGACGACGTTATTGTCGTAATAGGTTAGAGGATCGGCAACTGATTCTGGCACCACGATGGAGCCGGCGAAATGGATCACCGAATCCACGTGATAATCGGCGATGACCTGGCGCAGCAGCGCGGTATGGGCGATATCACCCTGAATGAAATGGGCGCCCGCGCCCACTTGAGCCTTCTTACCCGTGGACAGGTCATCCACCACCACCACCGCGTCGCCGCGGTCGAGCAGTGCATGGACAGTGTGGCTGCCGATATAACCGGCGCCGCCGGTGACAAGGATGGTCATGGAATCGCCTTCAGACAGAGGTCATCATGCCACGCCGTCGCAAAAGAGCTACAGCGGTGCGCGCAGCGCAACTTCCACGGCCGCGGCAAAACCGCTGTGCGGGCGCGGCTGGTCATCTTGGACCCGGCCCGCCAAGTCTAGCTTGAACCTGCGGCCATCCATCCCGAGAGGCAATGATATGCGCGCCCCAACCTGGCTTAAAGTCATCGGCAATGTGCTGACGATATTTGCGCCAGTAGAATGACGATTCCCAATGGTCGCGTGGTGCAGACTGAGTTCATAAGAGCGTCCGGCCGCGTCGCTCCAGCTTCCCTGGATGGACGACAGGGTGGAATCGGTGTCCAGGCTGAAGCCCAAGGTTCGGCCGCGATATCGCATGCCGTCCGGATACTGGCCATTGGTGTAGGTGTAGCCATAGATGAAGTTGCCGAAACTGAAGGCTGTGCGGGAGGCTATCGTGTCGGTGAATTCCGCCGTCAGCTTTACGGGGCTGCCGGCCGTGGGCAGGAAGATGCTGCCGCCGAACAGGTGGCTGGAGCCGGAGCTGCTTGAGAAGGAATAATCCTCGTTCATCATCTGGCTATAGACCTGGAACGCCAGACCTGCGACCGCGCTGCTGTATTTTAGCTCGAACGATCCCTGGCCATTGACGTTGTCGGGATGGTTGGAGAAATCAAAGTTGGTGAAATAGTCCCGCAGCGGTGAACAGGGATGGCCCTGGCCGCAAAATTGCTCGGTCTTGGCGACACCCAGTTCCAGTCCCGGCAGCGGGCTGATCGTTAGATGCGCGCCATTGTAATATACATTGGACTGGATCTGTGGCCCGTCAAACTTGGCCACGAAGAACTCGAACTGCCACGGCCCCACCCAGCGCAGCACCGGCCAGCTCGACGCGGAGGTGCTGGCGCGCTCGAATCCGATCTGGGGCATGGGCCGGGCATTGTTGGAAAGCTGCAAGGCCGAGATCTGGCCCGGACCCCACCAATGATCGAGATAGCCGGCATAGATCAGCGCGTCGCCGAGGCGCGCGGAAAAATAGGTGCCGTCGGCCATCAGCTTGTTGGACTTCCTGCCGAAATCCTGGGTGATGGCGCCCAGCGAAATGCGCCCGGAAAAAATCCCGCTGTTCAGGCCCAGCGAAAGCTGCGCCTGGGCATCGCCGCGACCCTGGACCCCACCTACCGCAACGATGTGACTTACGGCTTTGACGGGATGGGCCGCGGCGATGCCCAGGCGCAGCCTTCGCTTGGCCTGGACAGCGGGAGTGTGT
>Ga0073936_10011306_pt1 | contig 10820 bp, 10 predicted proteins | sample AliMusrvi5mmetaG_FD_87041 | JGI IMG/M metagenome (GOLD analysis project Ga0073936, IMG submission 87041) | Freshwater lake bacterial and archeal communities from Alinen Mustajarvi, Finland, to study Microbial Dark Matter (Phase II) - Alinen... | ecosystem: Environmental > Aquatic > Freshwater >... | reverse complement strand
GTCCCCGTTTTGGATGATTTTTCTTTTTTCTATTGTTAGTAATGAATATTGGTCACATATCTATTTGACAATCCTTTATATTAACAATTAAATCACGCTGTTATGAAAAAAAAATTCCTACTTTTTTTTATCCTGATATTCTCGGGATCGTGTGTTTTTGCCCAATGGACTGACCAGGCATCCGGCTTCGCTACGGCCAGCCGGGGAATCAGGTGTGTTTATGCAGTCAGTTCGACAGTGGTATGGGCAAGCGCCTATGACGGGAGCGGCGGGGCAGCGGCCTGCCAGGATCTTACCATGACCACAAACGGCGGCACACTGTGGACTCCGCATACAATCGCCGGGGTCACCAATCTTGAAATTGCAAACATCGTTGCCATTGATGCCACCACCGCGTGGGTTTGTATGTTCCCCCCGGGTGCAACGACCACAGGGCAGGGAATCTATAAAACAACCAATGGCGGCGTTAACTGGACCCGCCAGGCCACCGCGACATTCAGTAATGCCGTGTCGTTCCCCGACCTTGTCTATTTCTGGGATCAGAACAACGGCTATTGCGTGGGTGACCCGATCAACGGGGACTTTGAAATTTACACTACCACAAACGGCGGCACAACGTGGACCCTGGTGCCGGGGGCAAATATTCCGAACCCGTTAAGCGGTGAATTCGGCGTTATCGGATATTATTCGAGTGTCGGCAATATTACCTGGTTTGGGACAAACATGGGCCGTATATACAAATCAACCGATTACGGCAATACATGGACGGTTTCTGCTATTGCAGGATGGGGTGCAATTTATGTACAGCCTTATTTCCGCGATGCCCTGAACGGGCTGGCCCAGGACAGAAGCAATACTACAACCGGGGCAATTGTAAAAACCACCGATGGCGGAACAACCTGGACACCGGTTACAACCACCGGGAACCTATTCTACAATGATCTCGCTTATATACCAGGCACCACCTCCACATGGGTTTCGACCGGCGCCGCCACCGGTTTCACCGGCGTTACCTACTCATTTAACGACGGCACAAACTGGAGCGACATGGCTGCAACCATTGGCACACAGTTCCTGGCAATGGACTGGATCAACAACTCGACCGGCTGGTCCGGCGGGTTTAACACCAGCGCCACCGTAGGGGGAATGCACAAATTCAATACAGTTTTGGCGGAACCCGTTGCCAATTTTTCAGCAAATTTCACCAACATCGCAGTTGGCGGACAAGTGCAGTTCACCGACCTTTCGACAGGTACACCCACAGGTTGGTCATGGTCCTTCCCGGGAGGCACCCCGGCCACTTCAACCCTGCAAACGCCTCCTCCGGTAACGTATAGCTCGGGCGGTCAGTACACCGTTACCCTTACCATCACCAACGCCTGGGGAACCGATGCGGAGGTGAAAACCAATTATATCGTGGTGAGTTCTACTGCCCCGCCTGTTGCAAATTTCACCGCCAACCAGACGAACATTGCCACGGGTGGCCAGGTTCAGTTCACCGATCTCTCAACCGGGGTTCCTACAACCTGGTCGTGGAGTTTCCCGGGAGGGACACCGGCAACTTCAACCCTGCAAACACCTCCTCTGATCACATACAGCACTGCAGGCACATACAATGTTTCGCTGACGGTGACCAACAGCCTTGGCAACAACACCAACACAAAAGTCAACTATATCACGGTTACCAATGTTGTCGCACCTGTGGCTGATTTTGCGGCCAGCCTGACCAACATTGCCGCGGGCGGCCTGGTTCAGTTTACCGACCTGTCGACAGGCACGCCAACCAGCTGGTCCTGGTCATTCCCTGGCGGGACACCTGCAACATCAACGCTGCAAACTCCGCCAATGATCATGTACAGCCTTGCCGGCCAGTATGATGTTACGCTGACCGTAACGAACATTGCCGGAACAAACACCAAAACGAAAATTCAGTACATCACCGTTACGGCGCCTCCCTATGCCGATTTCACGGCCAACCAAACGAACATATTGCCAGGCGGACAGGTTCAGTTCACGGATATGTCGACCGGTTCGCCGACCACCTGGTCGTGGAGTTTCCCGGGGGGTACACCCGCTACTTCATCCCAGCAAACCCCACAGCTGATCAGCTACAGCGCTGCAGGCCAGTATGATGTCATTCTGACTGTGACAAATTTTGCCGGTGTCAGCACAAAAACAAAGTCTCAGTACATTCATGTGACCAATCCTGCCGCCCCCACTGCCGACTTCATTGCCAACCTGACTAGCATTGCGGTTGGCGGCCATGTCCAGTTCACCGATCTTTCAACCGGGAATCCGACCAGCTGGCAATGGGTATTCCCGGGAGGAACGCCGGGAACATCTACCCTGCAAACTCCCCCGCAAATAACCTACGCTGTTGCGGGTCAGTATGATGTAACGCTGACTGCCTCAAACCTGGGTGGCCCCGGCGTCAAAACAAAGGTGAAATATATCACGGTCGGCAATATTGATGTCCCGGAAACCGAACAATTTTCAACCCTGGTCTATCCCAACCCGGCAAGCGAATATATCGTGGTCAAATCCAACAGCAACCTAAACAACATTACCATACTAAACCAGTTCGGGGAAGTAATGATAACTGTGAATCCTGATTCGAAGAATTATTTAATCCGCCTGGCGACAATCCCGTCAGGCCTCTACTTCATCAGGATGAATGCCGTAACAGGCAGTGCATTTAAAAAGGTTGTTGTTACCAGATAAAACCACACAGTGTGTGTTAAAAAGAGGATGGCCTGGGTCATCCTCTTTTTACATGCTTGCTGTTTCAAGCCTTGTGTGTCGAAGGTGCAGAGAAACTCCTCCACCATCAGATCTGGATTTGCATGCCGTATTTGCCGGGCGTATATTTCTTATGTGGATTTCTATCCTTTTTGATCAGCATGACCCGGTTGCCGGTTTTCTGAAAAATGTAGGTACATTTAACCCCGCCTATCTTGAACGTGACCTCGTGTTCCCCGATTTTTACATACAGCCTGTCAACCGGTACACCTGGATTCATGAACCCCGCACTCCAGCATAGCAGGTTGTAATATCCCCTCCCGTTGTCCCAGGCCTCTGAATACTTTGGTTGGTTGTGAACTGAATCCTCTTTCGCGGCAAGGCGGATGGTATCGGGGAAATCAAACAGCCAGCCGGAACAATAGAAATTGGACATAGTCCTTGTGATTTCCTCCTTGTTTTGCGCCTGGATGTAAGACGGGCATAGGAGGAGGAATAAAAAACCCAAAAGCTTTGTTTTCATGGCATCACCCGGAATGAGATCACAAAGATGAGAAAAAACCGTTATCTTGCGGGATCAATCCGCCTGATACCATGAAATTTGCCCGAACTCCCGGGTTTGCCATATTGATGCTGCTGAGCCTGTTTGTGGTTCTGATATTTTTGTGGCGGATCCCTTGCTGCAAGGTTCAAAAACCGGCAAATGACACCTTGCCGGTATTAAGCCCAAAGATCAGTAACCTGGCCAAAGAAATTGCTCTGGACAACGTTTTAAAAAGTTCAGGCGTAGGTGAGGCAGGTATGCGCACCGACCAGTGGGAAAGGTTTGAAACGCTGACCAGGGAGGCTTCTGATACAGAGCTTACCGCTCTCATGAAATATCCGAATGCCGTTGTACGGTGTTATGCTTTCCAGGGCATGATCCTGAGGGGAAATACCGGTGTTTACCAGGTTCTTCTGCGGTTGCTGCACGACACGGCCAGCGTTGAAACATTCCAGGGTTGCATTGTTTCAACTACCGTTGCTGGTGATTATTGCCTGAACCTGGTATATCCTGTCGTTGCAAATTCAGATACGGGAACTTCCGGGGCGTTTCAACAAGAACACCACATCCTGGCAAAAGAACAGGCCATTGCCATCGACAGCATCCTGCTGTATGACCCCTCCATCCTGCTGGCGGCAAAATATGAACTGTTGTACAGGATGAAACCGGCTCCCGTTTTCTATCACAGGGTAAGGGAAATTGCCACGAACGAGGGCAGCCCGGAGGCCGCCCTGGCTTTGGCAAGGTTCCACAAACCGGCAGACACTGCCATCATCAGACGGTTGTTTAACAGGGAAAATACAGGGTATTTTGCGGCATACTGCGCCCGTGAGTTCCCGGATGAATCGTTTTACCCGCTCCTGGTAAAGATGTTCGAACATGAATGGGCGCAGAAGTACTACGACTATCAGAAATGGCGGATGCTTTTCCAGGCCCTGGCCAGGTATCCCAAACCGCTCACCTTCCAGTTGTTCGAAAGGACAACCCAATCTGCAGATGAATTCAGGTACCAAACGCTGGGAACATATCTGATGGTCGCCCTCACCCGGTATCCCGACAAACTGTTTGAGCCGTTGAAGGATCATCTCAAATTCGACCAGTCCCACCAGGAGGAGTTGGTGGAGTACCTTGAAACTGAAAAATAATTATGAAGATCTCAACCGAAACCCTCGTCCGCTCAGCGCTGGCCATCCTGCTGCTCCTCTGCCTTTTCAACATGCCCTATGGTTATTACCAGCTTCTCAGGTTCGTGGCCGTGGTTGGATTTGCTATCCTGGCTTATTATGAATTCGAGCGGAAAAACGTCCCAAAAACCTTTGTATTTGTTGGTCTGGCCTTTTTATTTCAACCGCTCCTGAAGGTCTCGCTGGGCAGGGAAGTATGGCAAATCGTGGATGTGCTGACAGCAGCCGGTCTGCTGGTGACGGTTTTCCTGCAGAACAAAAAATCTGGCTGAAGCCCGCCACGTAAAATTGATCGCCCTCTTTCCCGGTTTGATCGCCAACCCTGTTTGACGGGTTCCTCCCCCTGTTTGTCGGGATTCACACTCTCCCGGTCGATTCGGATTGGACACAACCCTCATTTCGTATTAATTTTGCTTCATCAACCTCAAACAACAAGGAAAAATGAAAGCAACAACGATCATCCTCACAGCACTCCTCTCCTTAACAGCATGTGTAAATTTTGCAGGCAATGAAACCACTACGGTTTTTCCGTTGAATGATAGAAACGGTATTTCGCTGGTTCCGGCGACCCCGGCACCTGCAACATTCGAAGATTATGTGGAAGTGATTGCAGTTGCCCTTCTCGCGCCTGTAACGCCTTCAGAAGCCGCCTTCGAGGAGATGCCGGATGAAACCGCTTCAGTTTCTGCCCTGGCCCCGGTGGCGTCTTTCATGGTCAATTTTGACGACTCAGCGGAAGTTGCCGGTCCGGATATCCGAATCCTGGCACCCGTTATTCCTGTGGAAGTTGATTTTGAATAACCCGCTATATTCTCCGCTTATCTTCGAAGCTGCCTTATGGCAGCTTTTTTTATGCCCTTTTTTCGGCAATGATAACCGTCATCCCGGTGTTAAAATCGCCAGCCATCCAGGAATAGAAATTGCCGAGATGGTTGTCATAATGTTCCTTAACAGGCATAAACTACCTCCAGTAATTTTTCATCAGGTCCGAAACCCAATCAGGTTGCCTGATCTCCCCCTGCGGCTGGAATTCCCTGAATACAGGTTTAATATCGAGCACCGGCGAGCCGTCGATGGCATCAAGAAGTGCAACCCGGACGATCCGGCCGTGATGTTCTAAAAGTTTTACAGTGCAAAGCCCGATCGCATTGGGCCGGTCTTTTTTCCGCTGGCTGAAAATACCAGCCCGGGGATATTCCGGGTTTCCCCGGGGATGACCAGAATAAACGGCATCTTCAAGCCGGACCTTGTCAAAAAGGTAAATAATTTCAAGGTGTGAAAAGTCTGAAATGTGGTCAAATGCTTCTGTGGGAATATCCTCTGCAAGTTCAATTTCTGAAATGACCTCCTCCCAGAAGTCGTCGGTGGGCGCGTTTCTTGCGTTTTTCACAAACCCAATAGGTCTGATGGTGATATCCATGGTAAAAAAACTGTTCAGATTATAATCCGGCCACAAGCTGTTTCAGCCGGGTTTCGGCCACCTTGAGATTATATTTGAAGACGACAAGGCGGCCAAGGCAGTTGCCGAAGCTTTCGGATGCCTGTTTAACCTCAAGCGCTGTGGTTTGTCCGAGACGGAGACGCTCGAGGGAGATATTGAGGTTTTCTTTGGCGAGGGAATAATTTTCCCTTTCGAATTTTAACAGCTGCTGCTGGTCTTCGAATTCGGTGAGGGATCGTTGCAGTTCGGTGTTAACCTGAAGTTTGATGCTTTCAAGATTTAGCCGGGCCGAGGTCTCCAGGATTTTTGCGCTCTTTACCTGGCGCGACACGTTCCCGGCCTGGTAGAATGGCATAATCAGGCTGCCGCCGACCACCGGGCCATACGAACGGTTCGACAGCTGCTGTGAGGCATTGCTGTTGCCCTGCAGGAAATTGTACCCGGCGTTGAAGTTCAGACGGGGCAGGTAAAGCGTTTTGAGTTCCCTGGTGCTCAGCGCTGCAATGTCGGCCTGTTTCTGGTAAGATAGAACGCCGGTGTTCATCGAGTACAGTTTCTGCAACAGGTCTTTCGCGTCGGGCGTATACGCGAGCGGGATGGAATCGCCTACTTCAAAAGGGGTTTGCGGGTCGCGGCTGAGCAGTTCGTTCAGGTTGTGCTTGCTGGTTTTGATCACCGTTTGCTGGTTAATCTCCAGTTCCCTGTTCACGTTGAGGTCGATCTTCGCCTGGAGAAGGTCGGTTTTGCGGCCCAGGCCGGCATCAAAGCTCTTCTGGAGGATCTTGACTCTTTCAACATTGTAGGCCATTACTTCGTTGATCGACTCCAGCTGCTGTTTTTGGCTGACCACATTGTAGTATGCCACAATGACGTTATACACCGACTGCTGCACCATGTCGCGGAACTGGATTTCCCCGAGTTTCTCAATCTGGCCGAGCTTATTTTTAGTGATGAACATTTTTGTGCCGTCGAACAGGGTCCAGTTGAGTGCTACGGCAGCATTGAATGAATTGGTGTAGCCATTCGTCTTTTCAATGGTGGTTCCGTTTACATACTTCTGGCTGACATTGCTGTGGGAATAGTTGTCTGTTCCGTTCAGACCCACTGTAGGGAGCATGCCTGCATTGCCGGTGGTATTGTTGATACGGGCAATGTCGGCATTGTTTTGTGCCACCATGAGGTTGAAATTGTTCTTCATGGCAATACCTACCGCCTCTTCAACAGTCAGGAGTTTTAAGTTCTGGGCAGATGCTGCAGCAAGGCAAAACAACATCAGCGTAAACATGGTCAATCTTTTTTTCATCGGATCAGTCATCATGGTGCGAATAATCGGGAACCTGTTCCTGTTTGCCGGCCATCATGATGTACATGACCGGGATTACAAAGAGTGTGAGGATAAGTGAGAAAAGCAAACCGCCGACAACGACGATCCCCAGGGGGGTACGGCTCTGTGCCCCGGCACCGAGCGCAAGTGCGATGGGCAGTGCGCCGAACATGGTTGCCAGTGAGGTCATCAGGATGGGGCGCAGACGTGCGGCTGCGGCTTCGAAGGCTGCCTCCTTCCTGGGAAGGCCCTGTTTGCGTTTCTGGTTTGCAAATTCCACGATCAGGATGCCGTTTTTAGTCACTAGCCCGATCAGCATGATGATCCCGATCTCTGAAAAGATGTTCAGCGTGCTTCCGAAGATAAACAGGGAAAGCATGGCCCCGGTGATGGCCAGGGGCACGGTAAACATGATGATGAAGGGGTCAACGAAACTCTCAAACTGGGCGGCCAGGATCAGGTAGATCAGCAACAGCGCCAGCAGCAGCGCGAAGGAAGTGTTGGACCCGCTTTCGACGAAGTCGCGCGAGGGCCCGAGCAGATCGGTATGGAACGAGTCGTCGAGGATCTCTTTTGAGATCCGTTTCATTGCGGCGATCCCCTCACCAAGTGTCTTCCCCTTGGCCAGCGAGGCCGAGATGGTTGCCGATTTAAAGCGGTTGAAATGGTAAAGCGTGGGAGGTTCGCTGCTCTCGGTCATTTTTACCAGGTTATCCAGCTGGACCAGGTTCCCGGCATTGCTTCGGACATACATGGAGGCGATGTCGGATGGCTTGTTGCGGTTTTCGCGGTCGAATTGCCCGATTACGAAATATTGTTTTTCATCCCGGAGGAAATAGCCATAGCGCTTCCCGCTCAGGGCAAACTGCAGGGTATTGGAGATGTCGATGGCATTGACACCCATGTCGGTGGCCTTCATCCGGTCGACGGTGATGTTGATCTCCGGCTTGTTGAACTTCAGGTTCACGTCCACATTCCCGAATGCCGGGTCTTTTCTGGCCTCTTCCATAAACCGGGGTACCAATTGCTGGAGCTTGCTGAATTCAAGGTTCTGTACCACAAATTGCACCGGGAGCTGCGATCCGGCCGAGAGCGAGGTGGAGATGGTCTGCTCCTGGTTGGGGATGATGCGGGCTTCGGGATATTTTTTATACATCTTGACCAGCCTGTCGTAGACCTGCTGCTGGGTTGCCTTGCGTTCCTTTGGGTCTTTCAGGAAAATGTTGAGCCCGCCGGTGTTGGTGGCAGTATTTCCCCCGAACCCCGAGCCGGCGCGGGCGAAAACAAGCCGCGCTTCCGGAATGCTGTCTCTGACTTCATCCCCGATGCGGTTCACCAGGGAAACCATATTGTCGAAATCAGTTCCTTCGGGAGCTGTGATGGATGTCCGGATGATGCTGTGGTCCTCAAGGGGCGCCAATTCCGACTTCAGTACCTTGAACAGGACGAACATCAGGACGATGCAGGCCACCAGGATGGCGGGAGCGACCCAGCGGCGGTTCATGAATGCCATGAGCCACCTGCGGTAAAACCTGTCAAGTCCTTCAAAGAAGGGTTCGGTCATCCGGTAGAATTTCTTGTCTTTAATATTTGACCCACCCATCTTGATGTTAAGTACCGGGGTGAGGGTGAGGGAGACGAAGGCAGAGATCAGCACCGCCCCGGCCAATACAATGCCGAACTCCCTGAAAAGCCTGCCGGTAAATCCCTGCAGGAAGATGACCGGGATGAAGACCACAGCCAGGGTGAGCGAAGTGGAGATGACGGCAAATAGGATCTCCTTCGTGCCGGCAAAGGCGGCACGGTATTTATCCATCCCCAGCTCGATCTTCTTGTAAATATTCTCTGTGACCACGATCCCGTCGTCGACTACCAGCCCGGTAGCCAGCACGATGGCGAGCAACGTGAGGACATTGACCGAAAAGCCAAAGATGTACATGATAAAAAAGGAGCCGATCAGCGATACCGGGATGTCGATCAGGGGGCGCAGGGCGATCACCCAGTTCCTGAAAAACAGGAAAACGATCAGTACAACCAGCGAAACAGCCAGGGCCAGGGTTTCGGCCACATCGGTGACCGACTGGCGCACGAACTTTGTCTTATCATATCCTATGTATAATTTCAATCCGGGAGGCATGGTTTTCTGAATCTCCGCGAACCGTTTGTAAAATTCGTCGGCGATGGCAATGTCGTTGGCTCCCGGCAATGGGATGAGGGCGAGGGAAATCCCGTCGGCACCATTGAGTTTAACACTGGTCTCTTCATTTTCAGGGCCGAGCACCGCCTCGCCGATATCAACCAGGCGGATCACCTGGTCGTTTGTCTGGCGGATGATCATGTTGTTGAAATCTTCCTCGGTCGAAAGGCGACCGAAGGTCTTGACGATGAGTTCAGTCGACTTTCCCCTGACCTTTCCCCCCGGGAGTTCCACATTTTCCCGCTGCAGGGCGATGTTTACATCTTCGGCAGTCATGTTGAATGCCGCCATTTTTTTGGGATTCAGCCACAGCCTCATTGATGGCCTTTTCTGCCCGTACAGGGCAACGGCGCTCACGCCCGGGATGGTCTGGAGTTTTTCCTGTAATACATTCTCCGCGTATTCACTGAGCTGGATGGCATTCATGGTGGTACTCTGGACCGACAGGGTGATGTTCGGATCGCTGTTGGCATCGGCCTTTGTTACAACCGGGGGAGCGTCAATGTCCTGCGGAAGGAGTCGGCTGGCCTGGCTGGTTTTGTCGCGGACGTCGTTGGCCGCTTTTTCAAGGTCGGCCCCGACATTGAATTCTACCGTGATGTTGCTGCTTCCTGTGGAGGAGGAGGAGGAGATGGTACGTACCCCTTCGATGCCATTGATGGCTTTTTCGAGGGGTTCGGTGATCTGCGACTCGATGATGTTGGCATTGGCGCCGGTGTAAGTCGTTTGTACCGTGATGACCGGGGGGTCGATGGCCGGGTAGAGCCGGATCCCCAGGAAGGAGAAGCCAACCACGCCAAAAAGCACGATGATCAGGCTCATGACGATCGACGCAACCGGACGTTTTATTGCAAAATCGGAAATAGTCATGGCTGGTTTTATTTGACTTTGGCGAAGTTGAGGACCGACCCCGGTTTGATGAAAAATACCCCGGTCGTTACGATGGTGTCGCCTTCATTCAGCCCTTCCGTGACCATAATATCTGATGCTTTCCTCACACCGGTAATGATTTTTGTAAAGACGGCCTTCCTGTTTTTGCAGACGATCACCTGCTTGTTTCGTTCCTGCAGGATAACGGATTGGGTTGGAATCATGAGTGCATGATGATCTTCATTCAGCCGCAATTCCACGTTGGCATAGGCACCAGGCACCAGAGATGGTCCGTGGGTATCCACCACGGCCCTGGCTTTGAGGTTCCGTGTGTTAAGTTCAATGCCCTCTTCAGTGGCCATGACGGCTGCATCGAATTTCTGATCGTCCCCCTCGACGGAAAATTTAACTTTTGTCCCGGGATGAATCAGTTGACTGTACTTTCCCGGTACAGCGAAATCCAGTTTCAGCTTGTCGCTTTCGCGGATGGTGGCAATGGCCGTGGCAGGCGTGATCTGTGC
>Ga0073936_10011294_pt1 | contig 10824 bp, 5 predicted proteins | sample AliMusrvi5mmetaG_FD_87041 | JGI IMG/M metagenome (GOLD analysis project Ga0073936, IMG submission 87041) | Freshwater lake bacterial and archeal communities from Alinen Mustajarvi, Finland, to study Microbial Dark Matter (Phase II) - Alinen... | ecosystem: Environmental > Aquatic > Freshwater >... | reverse complement strand
GCCGGTCCAGCAATCCCTGGCCGATCCATCGTCCGCTCACTCTTACTGCTCCAATCAACGCCCCGACTATGCAGGTGAGCGGAGTGCGTGTCTAGCGGTTTCTTTTACCGGATAAGATGAGGTCTCACCACTCGGCTGTGGCGGCCGTAACCATCAAGTGATTGAGAATATTTCTCTGGAAGGAAATCCGATCGAGGTGCAAGTTTGGGGCACGTGTGATGAATCCAACTGCAAGCTCTCGATCCGGTGGGCAGTTTTCCTGTCTGCTCGTCGATGACGATGCTGGCTTGGCGGGTATGTTCGCCCGACTTGTCTCGGAAGAAGGAGGCGAACCTTTCGCCTGCCACACGATCGCCGCCGCGCGGGCACAGATTGCGCAGCGGTCCTTCGATCTGGTCATACTCGACAACTGTCTGCCTGACGGCACGGGCTACGAGTTCCACTCGCACCTGGTGCGTCGGAGTCCGAGCAGTGTGGTGGTGATGATCACGGGCGCGCCTGAGCTCTCGCAGGCAATTGAGCTGACGCGCAACGGCCTGTTCGATTACCTCACCAAGCCCGTTAACGTGGACGACTTCACCGCTCTGCTTCGCCGCGCCAAATTGCGCCTCCGTCAACCCGAGGTAGAAGCGGACACCGGGACGCTGGAGGGCACCTCACCGGCGATGCGCGAAGTTCTCCTGCAATTGCAGCAAGCGGCGCGGCATCTCCACGCGGCAGTCTTGTTGCTGGGCGAGACCGGCACGGGTAAGGACGTCGCCGCCCGCCTTTTGCACCGCTTGTCGTTCGGCGAGCAGGCGGCCGAAGCGCCCTACGTGGCGTTGAATTGTCCCAACGTCCCCGCTGAGATGTTCGAGGCCGAGCTTTTCGGCAGCGAGAAAGGCGCTTACACGGGCGCGGAGCGCCGCCGTACGGGACTGGTTGAAGCCGCGGAGGGGGGCACTCTGTTTTTGGATGAGGTCGCGGAAATTCCCCTGGCTCTGCAATCGAAACTACTGCGCTTCCTTGAATCGCGCGAATACCGCGCGCTGGGAGCTACCAACACGTGCCGTTTCGCCGGCCGCGTGGTGGCCGCAACGAACCGCTCATTGGCCGGAGAAGTGCGCGCCGGCCGCTTCCGCGAAGACCTCATGTATCGCCTGGATGTGTTCAGCATCCACCTGCCGCCGCTGCGGGAGCATCCAGAGGACATTAACGGTATTGCGCAAGCCCTGCTGGGCCAGCTCTGCCAGAGATATCAACGAACCAAACCCAGGTTGAAACCGGAAGACCTGGCGGCACTACGCAGCCATAATTTTCCGGGCAATGTCCGCGAACTGCGCAACCTGCTCGAACGTTCTTTGTTGCGAACGGAGCCAGACGCGGAACACGTCCGCATCGACCTGGCGTGGCTCAAGGGCCGCGGCGAGTTCGCCCCGTCTTTAGTCGGCGAACCCGGCACTTTGGTTGCCGTGCCTCCCGACCGTCAGCTTACAGTGCTCGAGCAGCAGGAATATGAGCTGATCGCCAGAGCCTTGCGGAGCGAACAAGGGGGGATCCGTCGCTCGGCGGCGAAACTCGGTCTGACGCACCAGGCGCTCTTGCGCCGTCTCCAGAAGTGGCCGGAGTTGCGCCAAGTGGCGGCCAATTCCGAACCAGACCCGTCCTGCAAGCCGGCGTGAGTTCGGCCTCAACAGCCCAAGGTTTCTCTGTTTTGGCATGCCTCACCGGGACGTCCCTTTAGCCAAGGTGCCGCCCATGATCACCCTGAGCTTTAGGGCCAAACTTTTGCTGGCCATGATGTCGCTAGTGGTCGGCGTAACCACGACGACGCTGCTCATCATGGAGAACCAGGTGCGGGTCTCATACGAACGGCACTTTCGACAGTCCTTCCAATTCCACCTGGAATCCTTCCTCCTGCAACGAGAAGCGCGTCTGGCTCCGGTCAAGGAACGGGTGGCGGAGTTGGCAGGCAGCTCACGGTTGATTGCCGCCATGGACAATGCCGGCCAAGCGGGGGCCGTTCCGCAGGACCTGGACGATCTCTATAAGAATGGTATGGACCAGCTCCGAGAGGTGCTAGAGGCCAACCAGCAAGGGAAGACCAACGTCCGAGCGGGCTTCTTCTTCTTTCTCAACACCAAGGGCGTGGTGCTATACCCGAGCGAAAATGCGAAGTTGCCTTTCTTGTTCCCCGATCTGCGGCAGATTACGCAGCAGGTCGAGCGAGTCGGCCAATCGATCAGCCGCGAAGGGCTCCAGCAAGTGGGCTACCTGGCGCCGGCGACGGAGCCGGGCCAATTGCGGATCCGTGAAATGGTCTTCACGCCGGTAGTGGACCAAGTGAACCAGCAGAAGCTGGGGGTGTTGGCAGTCGGGTTTCCCCTCCCTGAAACCCAGAACCTCGAACCGGCTTCCCTGGGAGGCGCTCCAAACCGAGAGGCAAACGCCAAGGCGGTATTGACCAGCAGCGAAGGACTGAACTCCGAAAGCATGGTTCTAAGTGTGATCTGGCTGGACGGACAGTTGTATTCGTCCTCAATCTCCACGAATTATTTGCCCCAATTGGAAAAGGATATCGACGGCCAGCTTCAGGCGGGACGGCAATTCGGGAACGAAGCCATCGTGCGGATCGGAGGGGCACCATACCAGGTCTATTGCCAGGCACTGAACACGGGCTCCTCGTTTCCAGCCGCTTACCAGGTCTGCCTCTATTCGCTGGCGGAGGCCGCGGCGGAGAAACATCACTTCCGGAAAAAGATCCTGGTTTCGGGCACCGTGGCGTTGCTCGGGGCGCTGGCCCTAAGCTTGTTGATCTCGCGCGGGCTGGCGGTGCCTTTGCAAGAGCTGGTTACAGGCACGACAGAGATCGAACACGGTAATTACGGCGTCAAGGTGCCAGTCCGCAGCCACGATGAAATGGGCCGCTTGGCCGCGGCCTTCAATGGAATGACGGAACGAATCTTGGCCTCTCATACCGCCCAGGAACAACGCATTGCCGAGCGGACTCAGGAACTGGCTGAGCGCAAACGGGCTGTAGAAGCCTTGCGCCAAAGCGAAGCGAGCCTGCGCGAAGCCCAGCGCATCGCCCACCTCGGCAACTGGCAATGGAACGTCACGACCAACGAACTCCACTGGTCGGAGGAAGTTTACTCCATTTTTGGCCTGGCCCCGACACAGTTCAGGGCAACCTATGAAGCCTTGCTTGAGCGGATTTATCCTGAAGACCGCGAAAAGGTGACACAGGCGGTGCGTCAGACGCTGGGGGAAGGGCTAACCTACAGCCTCGAGCATCGCATCGTGCGTACGGACGGGCAGGTGCGGATTGTTCACGAACGTGCTGAAATCGTCAGGGATGATACGGGTAAGACCGTTCAAATGGTCGGGACCGTCCAGGACATCACGGAGCAAAAACGGATCGAAGCGGAATTCCTCCGCGCGCAACGCCTGGATAGCGTCGGTGCGCTGGCGGGCGGCATGGCCCACGACCTAAACAACGCCCTTTCGCCAATCCTGATGGGGATACAGATAATTCGCCGCCAGTCGCATGATCCTGAAACGCGGCAAATGCTCACCGTGATGGAGGCCAACACACACCGCGGGGCGGACATGGTGCGACAGGTCTTGACGTTCGCGCGAGGGCGCGAGGGGGAACGCGATTTGCTGAATGTCGGACGGCTCGTCCGTGAGATGGAGAACATCATACGCCAGACGCTGCCCAAATCCATCGCGGTCACTGCCATGGTACCGCCCGATCTTTGGCCCGTGCTCGGCAACGCGACCCAGCTTCACCAGGTCCTGTTGAATCTCTGTGTCAACGCCCGCGACGCCATGCCCGGCGGCGGCGAACTCACCCTGGCCGCGGACAATGTCGAGTTGAGCCCGAAGGAGGCCAAGTCCTTTCCAGAGGCTGTGCCGGGGCCCTACGTGATGCTGCTCGTCTCCGACACCGGCACAGGTATCCCACCCGAGGTTTTGCCCCGGATCTTCGAACCCTTTTTCACCACCAAAGACCCCGGCAAAGGCACTGGCCTTGGCCTTTCGACCATCGCCCGTATCGTCCGCAACCACGGCGGCTTCGTGAGTGTGAAGAGCGAGGTCGGCGCCGGTACCACGTTCGAGAGCTACTTTCCGCGGGCCGCGGCCCCGCCGCCGCCAGTCACCACCACGCTGCCGGCGGGACTCCGTAAGGGACAAGGGGAATTGCTGCTGTTCATCGACGATGACTGGTCGGTGCGCGAGATGGTTGGCCCGACGTTGAAGGAGCAAGGCTACCGGGTGCTGAGCGCCGCGAACGGGGCCGAGGCCCTTGCTTTGCTGAGCCAATACTCGCGCGAGGTCCGCCTGGTGCTGACCGACCTCGCCATGCCGGTCATGGACGGCACCGCCACCTTGGAGGCTCTCCGCGTCCGGTTTCCGCATTTGCCCGTGATCGTCATGAGCGGCTCGCTCGAAGCGGAGCAGGAACATTTGCCGGCTGGCATCGCCGCATTCCTTCCCAAGCCGTTCCCTCTTGATCAACTTCTCACGGTTATTTCCGACGCATTGGGGGCGAAGCCCCGCGTCGGATGATCAAGCGTCACCGTTAATCCAGTGAGGCTCTCCGTCCTCTTTGTCTGTCCTTTCCCCGCCGGCCCAACATAGACACGCAGCGCGGTCAAGCCGCAACCGAACTGCGCGAAGCGTATGGAGTGCGTCCAGCTCGCTGGCGCTTTCGCTCGCCCAATGACCGTCCCAAAGCGGGAGCAAGCTCCACGCACTCCATACGCTTCGCGACATTCCACGCCGGGGCATTTACCCGCAGCTTGCGGGCAGTTTTGAGTAATGCAGTGACGTGCAGAGTGAGCCTGAGGCCGACACCAGCGTCCCTGACTCTGCTGAGCCGATTCCGTCCGTTGCCCGCGCTCTCCGGGAGGCGGTCCACAGTCGGACCACGGACCACTCCTTGGTCGGAAATCGGACCGGCATCTCCGCTTGCGCCCCAAGGATTAGGCCGATTCCCGAGGAAATGCCGCCGTGCCAAGCGGTGGCACTGCGGTTGCTATTACTAATGCCATCCAGAAAGCACGGTAATGAGAGACGACATAACAAACTGGTTCGATTGGGTAACCGAGGCTGTGCTGGCCTGGAAGAAACAAAACAGGACTTGATTATGATTAGCGATACGCAGTCTGCGAGCATTGGGGCCACGAGCCTGACCTTTGAGGATCTGGTGGCCCACTATTACGAGAAGCTCTATCAATTTGCCTTCGCCCTAACGCGGTCGGAGGCCGATGCGTGGGATTTAACGCAGGAAACCTTCTATGTCTGGGCAGTCAAAGGCCAGCAGTTACGCGATGTGTCGAAGGTCAAAACCTGGATGTTCACCACGCTGCACCGGGCGTTCTTGGGCATTCGCCGGAAGCAGACGCGCTTTCCCAATATTGAACTGAGCGAGGCGGAATCGGAATTGCCCGAGATAAGCCCCGCGCGCATCAGCGAAATGGACTCGGCGCAAGTGCTCCAAGCGCTCGCGCAGGTGGATGAACCTTTTCAAGCCCCGGTGGCGCTGTTCTACCTGGAGGATTGCCCTTACGGAGAGATCGCCCAGCGCCTGGGTTTGCCGCTGGGCACTGTAAAGTCCAGAATCGCCCGCGGCATTGCCCAACTCCGCAAACGCCTGGGGGGCAGCGTGGTCCCCGGAGCACAAGGGAGCCGAGCGGAGGCTGAGGTTGCACGGAATCGGATTTCCTCCTGTGTGGGAGGAAAGGCGGGGGCTGATGATGTAAACCGTGTGTCGTCCCAGAACCCGCCTTGTTTTCCGCACCTTGGCAAAAGTCGAAACTCAGCAAGCCCCCGCGCATGTGCGGGTTTATCCCGGACACGAGGCCGCTCGGCATCCGCGATTAACTCACATCGTGAGCTTGGAGGGGTCGATTTCTAGCAGCTCCCATTTCTGCTCGTCCTCCTTCTGCCACGGAGTGACCACAACACGCATGCCGCCGCCTTCAGAAGCCACGGCGGTCAAAGCCTTGCCGGACTTCACTTCAGTGATCTGGTAGAGGCCATCGGGCATTTTCGTGAATCGCCACGCCGGGCAATCCGGTGCCTCGCGGGAGAACGGCACTTGAGTCACAGCAGCCTGCGCCACGTCCGGCTTGGTCACGGGAGCAAACGTTTTCGAGGTGAAATGGTTCTGAAGATGGAACACCAACTCGCCCGCCGGATACATCTTCCAAGTCATGCATTTCCAGGGTTGTGCCGGATACAACACAATCCGCGTGCCGTTCGCGCTGTTCGCGTCTTCCGGGCGCAGCAACTCACCGAACTTCTTATTTCGGATCTGGCAGGAGTCGGGCGCAGCAGACTTAGCGGAGGATACACCAGGTCCGGGTTCTGCTGTCAGCATCCAAGCTCCGGAGGCCAGGACCCACGTATAAACTACCAAGGCAATGATTCTTCTCATGCGATTTTGATGACGATACCTTGCCCGGCCCGCGGCGCGGCGTCAAGGTATAGGCCGCGAATCCGTCCGAGGGATGGAGGAATCTGGAATTATGGGGGAACAATTCGCGGAGATGAGCATCATACACGCGTCGGTTGCCGGCGGCCAGACGGACAGGTCGAGTAGGCGGCGTCAAAATTATGTTCAGAGTGGCTGGGCAGGCATGCGGACAACAATGAAAGGGACCTGAAAGCAAACGTTAAGAATGAAACCCCGTAACAATCAAGAAAGGAAGGTATGACCTATGAAACTTAGCCTCAAGAATTGGAAGGACATCATCAGCGCAATTGCGCTGGCCACCGGCACCGCAAACGCAACTGACCTGGTCTGGACCGGCGGCACCGGCAATTGGAACGCGGCAGCTAACTGGAGTCCCGCGCAGGTGCCCACCGCATCGGACAACGCCTGGATCACCAACAACGGCACCTACACCGTCACGGTGCCCGTGGGCACAACCGCCACGACCGGCAGCCTCGTTGTCGGCGGAGCTAGTGGCACGCAAACCGTGGCCATTGACCGCGCGACCCTGACCCTGACCGGCGCAAGCGTGGTCAGCCCCAACGGCCAACTCACTTTCTTAGTCTCCCAAAGCGTCCTTAACGGTGCGGGAAACCTCACCGTAAACGGCACTCTCAATTGGGCTAATGGCACCATGGCCGGCACCGGAGTGACCACCATCAGCAGCGGCGGAGTGATGGCCATTGGCAGCGGCGGGGTCACACTTGGCAGGACGTTGAACAACGGCGGCAGCGGGACCTGGGCCGGCGGCAACCTGAACATTTCTGCTAACAACGCCTTGAACAATGAGGCTGGCGGCACGTTCGACATCACCGGTGACGGCCGGCTGAGCGGCACGGCCACCACCCCGATAAACAACGCAGGGCTGTTTCGCAAGACGGGAGGCTCGGGTGCGGCCGGAACCACTGACATCAGTAGCGCTCCGTTCATAAACACCGGCATCGTCGAGGTGCAAACGAACACCCTGCGCTACTCCCTCAATCAGCAAACGGCCGGCCTCACCCTTCTCAACGGGGGCGGTCTGGCCGCGCAAGGCCAGCCGATCCAATTACTGGGCGGCAGTCTCGTGGGCACGGGTCTCGTCTCGGTGGCGAACACCCTGAATGTCGTTAACTCTGCCACGATCAGCCCCGGGCTTCCACTAGGTGAGCTGGACATTTCAGGGGATTATCAGCAGACCGCCTCCGGAGTGCTAAACATCGAGTTGGGAGGCGACACGCCCGGAACAACTTACGATCTGGTCACGGTCTCCGCGGGTGGCGCGGGAGGGGTCGCGACGCTCGGCGGCACACTCAACGTCACCCTTACGAACGACTTCTCTCCCACAAAAGGTGCGACCTTCACCTTCCTGACAGCGGTCAGCCGCGTGGGTTCATTCGCCACGTTCAATTATCCCTCCAACGATATCGGCATGGAGGTAAGCTACGACGCGACTTCCGCGAAGGTGACGGTTTCCAACCTGAAGCCGGTGGTGGTTAATCCCATCGCTAATCCAGCTCCCGGCGCCTACGGGCAGGTGTTCAACTTCCAGCTTCCCGCTAACACCTTTAGCGACCCTGACAATGACACGTTGACTTACACGGCGTCGGGGATGCCACCCGGCATCTCATTCACTGGTGCCACGCGAACGTTCTCCGGCACACCGACCCAGGCGGGGGTCTTCAACGTGGCCGTCGCTGCCACCGACAACGGCACCCCTAGCCTGACGGTCACGAATACACTCACCATCACCATCACAGCGCTGGATATCACAGGCAGCTTCACGGCGGCAGGCAAGGTCTATGACGGCAACACGAGCGCGACGGTGCTGACGCGTACGCTCAACGGCGTGGTTGCGGGGGACACGGCCAACGTGAGCCTGACGGGCGGCACGGCTAGCTTCGGTGATGCGAACGCGGGCCTGGGCAAGACCGTGACGCTGGTGGGGGCGACGCTCACGGGCAGTGCGGCCGCCAACTACAACCTGACTTCGGTGGGCACGACCACGGCGGCCATCGCGGCGCTGGGCATCACAGGCAGCTTCACGGCGGCGGGCAAGGTCTATGACGGCAACACGGGTGCGACGGTGCTGACGCGCACGCTTAACGGGGTGCTGGCGGGTGACACGGCCAACGTGACCTTGGCGGGCGGCGCGGCCAGTTTCGGCGATGCGAAAGCGGGCACTGGAAAGCCGGTAACGCTAGCGGGGGCGACGCTCACGGGCAGTGCGGCCGCCAACTACATCCTGACTTCGGTGGGCACAACTACGGCGGCCATCTCGGCGCTGGAGATCACAGGCAGCTTCACGGCGGCGGACAAGGTCTATGACGGCAACACGAGTGCGACGGTGCTAACGCGCACGCTCAACGGCGTGCTGGCGGGGGACACGGCCAACGTGAGCCAGACGGGCGGCACTGCCAGCTTTGGGGATGCGAACGCGGGCATAGGCAAGACGGTGACGCTGCTTGGGGCGACGCTCGCAGGCAGTGCGGCGGCCAACTACAACCTAACCTCGGTGGGCACCACCACGGCGGCCATCACGGCGCTAGGGATCACGGGCAGCTTCACCGCGGCGGGCAAGGTCTATGACGGCAACACGAGCGCGACGGTGCTAACGCGCACGCTCAACGGCGTGCTGGCGGGGGACACGGCCAACGTGATCCTGACGGGCGGCACTGCCAGCTTTGGGGATGCGAACGCGGGCATAGGCAAGACGGTGACGCTGGCGGGGGCAACGCTCACGGGCAGTGCCGCGGCCAACTACAACCTGAGCTCGATGGGCACGACTACGGCGGCCATCACGGCGCTGGGGATCACGGGCAATTTCACAGCGGCGGACAAGGTCTATGACGGCAATACGAGCGCCACGGTGCTAACGCGCACGCTCAACGGAGTGGTGGCGGGGGACACAGGTAATATGAGCCTCTCGGGCGGCACTGCCAGCTTCAGCACGGCGACCGTCGGGGTCGGCAAGACAGTGACGTTGCCGGGGGCAACGCTCACGGGCAGTGCGGCGGCCAACTACAACCTGAGCTCGGTGGACCCAACCACGGCGACCGTCACGGCGGCGACGCTGGTGGTAACCGCGGATGCCACGTCCAAAACCTACGGTGCGGCTGATCCGACCTTCACAGCGAGCTATGCCGGGTTCGTGAACAACGAAACACCGGCAGTGCTGGACGGCGCGCTCGCTTTTTCCCGCGCCCCTGGCGAGAATGTCGGCAGCTACCTAATCACCCCCAGCGGTCTCACCAGTTCCAACTACACTATCACCTTCAACACCGGGATATTGACCATTACCGCACCGGCCCCGGTCATCCTTCCGCTCGTCGTTACCGCAACCAACGTCGTGATTACGTGGAGCGCAGTCAGCAACGGTAACTATCGCGTGCAGTACAGACCGTTCTTGAATGCGACCAACTGGACAGACCTCACTGGCGATGTTTTATCCAGTGGCAGCACAGCATCAAAGACCGATATCGAGACCCCGACCAATCGCTTCTACCGAGTACAGGTTGTGCCTTGAACGGGAATCTCCGAAACAGCGTTGCCGCTTGGGTCTATTCCTCCCCGCCTCTCGGAGCAAGCCGTCGCGGGACCGGTCGCTTAAGCAGACGGACGACAAAACGGATGTAAGGCAGTTGACTTTGACGCGCATTATCCGCAGCATTGTCGGCACTTATGAATGTAAGCGCTAGGCATGCATAACATCGTTGCCAAAGCTCAGCTCAGCCCGAACGTCACCCGGCTTGACGTGATCGCCACCCGCGTCGCGCAAATCCGGCAGCCCGGCCAGTTTGTTATTGTGCACCGGGGTGAAGGCGCCGAACGAATCCCGCTCACCATCGCCGACGCCGATGCCAAAGCCGGCACCATCGCACTGGTCATTCAGTCGGTGGGCAAGAGCACCAGGGAATTGGTCGCGCTGGAGCCGGGCGAGGCCATTGCGGACATCGTCGGTCCGCTGGGGCACCCTACCGAATTGATCCCCTCGGGTCGCGCGCTCTGCATCGGGGGCGGCGTCGGTACGGCCGTAGTGCACCCTATTGCCCAGGGATTGCATCGCCGCGGTGTGGCCGTGCTCAGCATCATCGGCGGCCGCTCCAAGGAGTGGGTTATCTTCGAGTCGGAGCTGGGGCGGCTGGGCGAAGTGACCGTCTGCACCGACGACGGCAGTTACGGGCGGCATGGCTTTGTGACCGACGCAGCCAAAGATGCCTTGGCTTCGGGCGGCATCGATATTGTCTATGCGGTCGGCCCAGTGCCGATGATGCGTGCGGTGGCCAACCTGACGAAACCGCTGGGCGTACGCACCATCGGCTCGCTCAACCCGGTCATGGTGGATGGCACAGGCATGTGCGGCG
>Ga0073936_10011293_pt1 | contig 10826 bp, 7 predicted proteins | sample AliMusrvi5mmetaG_FD_87041 | JGI IMG/M metagenome (GOLD analysis project Ga0073936, IMG submission 87041) | Freshwater lake bacterial and archeal communities from Alinen Mustajarvi, Finland, to study Microbial Dark Matter (Phase II) - Alinen... | ecosystem: Environmental > Aquatic > Freshwater >... | reverse complement strand
CCTCTATCCTCTTCTTTTAGCATGAACACAGGCACCATCGTCCAAGTCATCGGTCCCGTTGTGGACGTCGATTTTTCCGCCACCGGCCAACTGCCGTCCATTTATAACGCGCTGGAGATCGAATACGAGGTCAACGGCGGCAAGCACAAGGTCGTCCTCGAAGTCCAGCAGCACCTCGGCGAAGGCTGGGTGCGCAGCATCGCCATGTCCACCACCGAGGGGCTCAAGCGCGGTCTGCAAGTCACCGATACCGGCGCGCCGATCTCCGTCCCCGTGGGCGAAGGCGTGCTGGGCCGGGTTTTCAACGTCATCGGCGAGGCCGTGGACGAACGCGGCCCTGTCACCTATACCAAGCGCTACCCGATCCACCGCAAAGCCCCCGCTCTGGTTGACCAAGAGACCTCCTCCAGCGTGCTGGAAACGGGCATCAAAGTCATCGACCTGATCTGCCCCTTCACCAAGGGCGGCAAAGTCGGCGCGTTCGGCGGCGCGGGCGTCGGCAAAACCGTCGTCATCATGGAGTTGATCAACAACATCGCCAAGGGCCACGGCGGCTACTCCGTCTTCGCGGGCGTGGGCGAGCGGACCCGTGAAGGCAACGATCTCTACTCCGAAATGAGCGAGGCGGGCGTCATCAACCAGAAAGACTTGAGCAAGTCCAAGGTGGCCCTCGTCTACGGCCAGATGAACGAGCCTCCCGGCGCACGTCTGCGCGTCGCCCTCTCGGCCCTCTCCATGGCCGAGTACTTCCGCGACGAGAAAAACCAGGACGTGCTCCTCTTCATCGACAACATCTTCCGGTTCTCGCAAGCGGGTGCGGAAGTCTCGGCGCTGCTCGGGCGCACCCCGTCGGCGGTCGGCTACCAGCCCACCCTCGCGGCGGAAATGGGCGATCTCCAAGAGCGCATCACCTCCACCAAAAACGGCTCCGTCACCTCCTTCCAGGCCGTCTACGTCCCCGCGGACGACTTGACCGACCCGGCTCCCGCCAACACCTTCGCGCACCTCGACTCCACCATCGTGCTGGAGCGTTCCATCGCGGAACTGGGCATCTACCCCGCCGTCGATCCGCTCGCCTCCACCTCCAAGGCGCTTGCCCCGGAAGTCGTCGGCGAGGAGCACTACAACGTCGCGCGCGGCGTCCAGCGGGTGCTGCAAAAATACAAGGATCTGCAAGACATCATCGCCATCTTGGGCATGGACGAGCTTTCGCCCGAAGATAAGCTGACTGTCTACCGCGCCCGCAAAATCCAGCGGTTCCTAAGCCAGCCCTTCCACGTCGCCGAGATCTTCACCGGCACCAAGGGGCAGTATGTCTCCATCGCCGAGACCGTGCGTGGGTTCAAAGAAATCCTGGAAGGCAAACACGACGACGTGCCGGAGACGAACTTCTATATGAAGGGCGGCATCGACATGGTGAAAGTCTAATACCTATGGCCAACACACTCCGGCTCGAAATCGTCACCCCGCAGGCGAAAACCTATGCGGACGATGTGGCAATGGTGGTCATCCCCGGCGTGGACGGGGAGATGGGTGTCTACCCGATGCACATCCCCGTGATGACGGAGATCAAACCGGGCGAGCTGAAAATCGTGAAGGACGGCGTAGAGAGCGATTTCGCCGTGGGCGAGGGTTTCGTGGAAATTACGCAAACCGCCGTAACGGTGCTGACCGACATGGCCATTGGCGTGGAGCTCATCGACGAAAAAGTCGTAGAGCACGCCATGGAGCGGGCCCAAGCCGCTCTACGCAACGCCGAATCTCTCAAAGCCGAAGAGATCGCCTCTGCGGAGGCGATTCTACAACGCTCGATCGTGCAACTCCGGCTGAAACGGCGGCGACATTAGAGCGGGCAGCAACTTGCCGCTGCTCGCTAAAAGAAAGCCTTAAAGGCCTCTCAAAGAGATAGCGCGCGGGCTATTTCTTCTTTCCGGCAGCCTGCGGGGCTGGCGTGGCAGGCTTCTTCTGGCTGCTGGCCTTCTTGGTGTCGTGCTGCGTTTTCTTCTTCTGGTTATTTTTCGGATTTTTGTCGCCCATAATGGGTGCTATTGAGCGCTTCTTCTCAGAAGAAGCAAGAGAGAAGCGCGGTTAAATGTTAGGGGCGATGCACGGACCCCTTCGGGCGCACCCGCGCGGCCATGAAGAAGACGGGGTAGCAGCGCGGTTCCCCGCAGGCCGACGGCCTTTCGATGGTGTGGGCGGTGGCGATGTCCACCTGACGGAACCCGGCTTCCCACAAAGAGTTGAGGATCTGGTTGCGCGGGAACCCGTGGTGCTCGACGCCCGTCAGATCCGCATGAAAGGAGCCGTCTTCCGCGTCCAGGTCGGCCAGGGTGAGCACGCCGCCCTCTGCCAGCAGCGGCCGGAACCGTTGCAAGACAAGCGCAACGTCGCGCACGTGGTGCAGCGCCATGGCGCAAACGATCAGGTCGAATACGGCCCCTTCGAGCGGGCACTCGGCGAGGTTGTGCTGCAACGTCCGCAGGTTGGTGAGCCCGAGCGCCGCGGCTTTTTCCTCCAGCTTGGCCAGCATCCCGGGGGCGACATCCACGCCCAGCACGCTCTGGCAGCGGGCGGCCAGCGGCAGACTGCACAGGCCGGTGCCGCAGCCGTAATCGAGCATGCGGGGGGAGGCGTCTTCGTCGAGTTGAGCCTCCACGCACCGGACGATGGCTTGCGCCAGCGCGGCTCGTTGGGGATTCGCGTCCCAGACGGCGGCTTGGCGGTCAAAGCGCTGGATATTCGGGTTCATGCGGCGGCTTGGCAGGATTCGATGCCCTTGAGAATCGCACCGCCGTCCAGGCCGCGTCCAATAAAAATAGCGCGGGAGCGGGGCGTCTCGTTGGCCCACGGTTCGCCCACGGTGACCCGGAAAACCCCGTGGACGCCGTGGAAAATGAGGCGTTCGGGGAAGTTGCGGATGGCGATGATCCCCTTGCAGCGGAAAAGGTTCTCGGCATGCTGCTGGATGAAGCCGTCGATCCAGGCCTGGAAGCGTTCGGGGTCGAGCCCCCCTTCCACGATCACGGAAAAAGAGGCAATGGCGTGGTCCTGGCAGCCGGAAGAGTTGGTGGTGTGTGCGCCGCAGCCCGCGATGCTTTGCGCCACCTTACGGAGGTCGAAGCCGCCCAGGGTGAGAAGTTCCTCCACCGGGGCCTGCGCCTCCTGGGTCCGGTAGTGCCGGGCTTCGGAGTTGATCGCCATTAATTGCGCGGTCAGCACGGTTAGTTCCTCCGGCGTGACGAGGTCGGTCTTGTTGACCACCAGTGCGTCGGCGTAGGCGATCTGTTCGTTGGCGTGGCCTTCCTCGTCCAAGTGCTGCCCGATATGCTTGGCGTCCACGACCGTGATGATGCCGTCCAGCGCAAAGCATTCTTTCAGCTCCGGGTCGCTCAAAATAGCGTGGGCCACCATGCCGGGATGGGCGACGCCGGTGGTTTCGATAAGAATCCGGTCAAACTTGGAGGCCGTGGCGGCAAGCAGGCGCATCAGGCGCACAAACTCCACGCGCGCCGAGCAGCAGGAGCGCCCCTCCACGGTTTCGAGCATCGCGAGATCGGTGCGGAAGACCAGATCGTGCTCCACGGAGGTTTCGCCCAGGTCGTTTTCAATGACGGCCACGCGGCTGCGGTCCACGTTGGCCAGGATGCGGTTAAGGAGGGTTGTCTTACCGGAGCCTAGGAAACCGGAGAGGACGGTGACGGGAACCTGTTGGGGCTGTGGAGTCATAAGTCTGGGGATTGTAGTGAGCTTATGCTCTCAACGCCAATGCAAAAATCACCCCAGCAGGTCGGGCCGGGTGGCGCGCGTTTTTTCCAGCGCTTTCTGTTGCCGCCATTTGGCGATTTCGCCATGGTTCCCGCCGAGGAGGATGTCGGGCACGCGCCATCCCCGAAACTCCACGGGCCGCGTGTATTGGGGAAATTCCAGGAGACCGTCGGAAAAAGAGTCTTCGGCGGCGGAGGCTTCGTCGCCCAGCACGCCGGGGATGAGCCGCACGATGGCGTCGGTGACGACCAGGGCGGCGATGGCCCCGTTGGTGAGGACATAGTCGCCGATGGAGATCTCGTCGTCCACGAGGTGGTCGATGACGCGCTGGTCGATCCCTTCATAGTGGCCGCAGAGGATAATCAAATGGCGCTCGGTGGAGTAGGCGGCGGCCAGGGATTGCTGGAAGGGGCGTCCGGCAGGTGTCATGAGGATCACCTTGCTTTCCGGCGTGCGCAGGGCCTCCACGGCGGCGAAGATCGGTTCGCACTTCATGACCATCCCCTGGCCTCCGCCGTAGGGGGCGTCGTCGGTGGTGAGGTGCTTGCTGGTGGACCAGTCGCGGATGTTATGGACGCGCAAATCGGCCAGGCCTTTCTCCTGGGCGCGCTTCATCATGCTCTCGGCCAGCGCGCCTTCGCAGAGTTTCGGGAAAAGGGTGAGGATGTCGATTTGCACGGAGGGCAGCGTAGCAGAGGGGAGGCCGGGCGAAAAGGGTCAAAGGTTTTTCTCCTTCATTTGAGGCGGTTTTTGGTGGAGGTTGTTGCCTTCCGTGTTCCATCGCGCTTTCCACAAACTCGCAGTCCGGGCTCTCAAGAAGCCGAAACAAGCCACCAGCCGCCGTAGCCGGAGCTGGACGCTACGTCTGTTTCTGCTGGCGCTCCTGGCTGGGATCGTCGTCTGCGCGCTGTATGGGACGTGGGCCGGGTTTTACGATCTGGAGCAGCTCAAGGTGATGCCGCAGCGGACTTCGATTTACGACGGCAACGGGAAGTTATTTAGCCGCCGCGCGGGCGAGGACCGTGTGATGGTCTCCATCGGCAAAGTTTCGCCCTCTTTTATCGATGCGCTGCTGGCCCGGGAGGATACCCGTTTTTACCAGCACCACGGGGTCGATCCCGTGGGCATTCTCCGGGCCATCTGCCGCAACGTGATCCACCTCCATGCGCGCGAGGGGGCCAGCACGCTCACCCAGCAGCTTGCGCGCAATTCGTTCGACCTGGGCGGGCGCAACCTGCACCGCAAATTGCTGGAGGCGTTCGTGGCCTTGCGCATCGAGCGGTCTTTTTCCAAGGCGCAGATTTTGGAGTGCTACGTGAACCGGATCTATTACGGTGCGGGCGTTTTCGGCGTGGAAACCGCCAGCCGTGCTTATTTCGACAAGCCGAGCGCGAACCTGACATTGGGCGAGGCGGCGGTGTTGGCGGGGTTGATCCGCAGCCCGAGCCGGTTTTCCCCTTTCCGCAACCCGGAAGGGGCGCGCCGGGAGCGGGATGTGGTGCTGGAGCGGATGGCGTCGCTGGGGAAAGTCACGACGGCCCAGGCAGAGCAGGCCAAGGCGCAGCCGATCACCGTTTCCGCAAACCGCCCCCCCACCGCCGGGGACGGGTATGCCATGGGGTTGATCGAGGAGGCGCTGGCGCTGAACCTGGATAGCGATCAGCTCGCCGCCGGGGGGTTACGTGTTTACACGACACTGGACCCCGCCTTGCAGAAGACGGCGGAGGCGGCACTCGACGCCGAGTTGACGAAAGTGGAGGAGCGGCCCGGCTATGCGCATCCGAAGCGGACCGACTTTGGCGGGCGCACCGACGGCGCGACGAAGACCCCCTATTTGCAGGGGGCGCTGCTCGTTCTGGACAACGCCACCGGGGGCGTCCGGGCCATCGTCGGCGGGCGCAACTATGCCGAGAGCACGTATAACCGCGTTTATGCGCGGCGGCCGGTCGGCTCCACGTTCAAGCCGTTTGTGTACGCGGCGGCTTTTGCGGGCGGCCGGGTCACGCCGTCCACGCCGATCAGCGACGACCCGATCCGCCGCCGCGAGATTGATGGTGCGCCGAACTGGACCCCCGGCAATTCCGATGGGAGCTTCCGGGGGGTTCTGCCCGCCGAGGAAGGGCTGATCTTTTCGCGCAATACCATGAGCGTGCGCGTGGGCAACATCGCGGGGCTGGACGCGGTGCGCAAGGTGGCCGCCGATGCCGGGCTGGGGGCCTTGCCGCAATTCCCCGCCATCTATCTGGGAGCCTTTGAGTGCTCGCTGCGCGATCTGGTGAGCGCCTACACCGTTTTCCCCAACAACGGCGTGCGGAGGCAGCCTTATTTGATTTCCCGGGTGGAGGACGCGCACGGGAAGACGATCTACCAAGCCGCCGCGCAGGATAGCCGCGCGCTGATGCCGGGCGTGTGCAGCCTGGTGACGGCGGCCCTGCAAAAGGTGATGGAACGAGGGACCGCAGCCTCGGCCGCCTTCCGGGGAACCGCCGCGGGCAAGACGGGCACCACCAACGATTACAAAGACGCCTGGTTTGTCGGCTACACCCGCACGCTTACCTGCGGCGTCTGGGTGGGGCTGGACGAACCGGCTCCGATCATGGCGCACGGGTACGGCGCGGCGCTGGCGCTGCCGATATGGAGCGATGTGATGAACTCTGCGGTGGACCGGTATGCCTCACGCGGGTTCCAGGAGCCCGAGGGAGTCGTGCCGGAAGTGGTGCGGCCCGGGGAGGAACCACCGCCGTCCGCCGCGCCGCGCAAAGCGCTTCCCTCGCGGTTGATGAACTCCTTCCGCCATCTCTTCGGCGGCGGGGATTAGCAATGGACCTCACGCAAAGCCGCCAAGACGCAAAGGAAGAACTCCTTTTTTGCGCCTTTGCGTCTTTGCGTGACACTTCAAATACCTAGCTGGCCATGTCCTCCGGCGCGGCTGCGGCGAACCGGTAGGTGCCGGAGCCCACATGATAGAGCGCGGCTCCCGCTTCCCAACCGGCTGCGGTGACGCCGGGGGCGCTCTCCGCTGGGCGGCCACTTTCCGTGACGCCTGCGCCCGCTTTGGCCGGGACGTAGACGGTGGCGGTGGTGTTGGGGGGCACGGTGACTTCGAGGCTGAGCGTTTGCCCATCGCATTCCCATCCGCTGCAAATCTCTCCATACTGCGTTTTCAGACTTGCGCGGGCCTGCGTGAGCCCGCCGCCCGGTTGGGGGCGGATGATGGCGTGCTTGTAGGCGGGCGCGGCGGGGTCGATCTCCAGCCCCGCGACGGTGGTGGTGAGCCACTCGCCGATGGCCCCGTAGGCGTAATGGTTGAAGGAGTTCATGCCCTTGTCCTGGAACCCGCGTTCCTTCGTCCAGCCATCCCAGCGTTCCCAGATGGTCGTCGCCCCCTGGGTGACGGCGTAGAGCCACGAGGGCCACTGTTTCTGGTGGAGCAACCGGTAGGCGACGTCGATGCGGCCGCCGCGCGTGAGGACATGCGGCAGGTAGGAGGTGCCCACAAAGCCCGTGGACAGTTTGTTGCCGTTGCGTTCGATGGCGCGCACCAGTTCCTTGAGGAGCGCGGGGCGCTGGGCCTCCGGCGCGAGGTCAAAGTGGAGCGTCAGCACGTAGGCCGTCTGCGTGCCGCTGGCGACCAGGCCGCCCGGCGTGAGGTAACGGTGCTGATACGCGGCACGGACGGTCTCAAACAAGGCGGCATAGCGGGCGGCGTCGGCCTCCTTGCCCAGAAGGGCGGCGATGCGGGAGAGCAACCGCGTGCTGTAGGCGAAGAAGGCCGTCCCGATCAAATCCTTGGGCGTCCCGCCTTCGCAGCCGGGGCTGCCGTCCAGCGCAAGCCAGTCGCCGAACCCGCCCCAGGCGTCCGCGTCCGGGTGGGAGCGGATATGCTGGATGGACGCGGCTTCGAGCGAATGCACAAAGCGTTGCAGCGTGGCGTAGTGCTCGGCCAGCAGGGCGGTGTCGCCGTAGCAAAGATAGACGGTCCATGGGCAGATCACCGCGGCGTCGGACCACGCGGGGCCGCCATCGGGCGGGTGCATCTCCGCCGCAATGGTGCTCGATAGTATCACATTGGGGATGACCATCGGGATTTCGCCGGAAGGGGATTGCGAATCGGCCACGTCGTTCTGCCACTTGGTGAAGAAGGGGGCGACGTTGAAGTTGAATGCGGCGGTGCGGATGAAAACCTGTGCGTCGCCGGTCCAGCCGAGCCGCTCGTCGCGCTGGGGGCAGTCGGTGGGCACGTCGATGAAATTCCCGCGCTGGCCCCAATGGATGTTCTTTTGGAGCTGGTTGAGAAGCGGGTCGGAACAGGTGAACTGGCCCGTGGGCTCCATATCGGAGTGGAGCACGATGGCCGTGACAACGTCCGCCGCCGGTTCGCCCGGCAGGCCGTTCACCTCCACGTAGCGGAACCCGTGGAACGTAAAGCGCGGCTCCCAGACTTCCTCTCCGCTCCCCTTGCAGGTGTAGTAGTCCGTCGCGCGCGCTCCCCGGAGATTGTCCAGGTAAAGGGTGCCGTCCGCGTTGAGCACCTCGGCATGGCGCAGCCGCAGAGTCGTCCCGGCGGGTGCTGTGACTTTGATGCGGACGCGGCCCGCAAGGTTCTGGCCGAAGTCGAAGATGCGGTCGTTCCCCACCACGGATCGGGTGATGGGGGCGATTTGCCCCTGCCGCCGGACGGGGGTGCCGCGCATCGCCACGCGCAGGGCTCCTTCGTCGGGAAGAACCAACGCGGCGTTCCATGCTGCGGCGTCGAACCCGGGGCGGTCCCATCCGGGCAGTTCATGGCGGGCGTCGTAGGTTTCGCCCATCAGGAAATCGGCCTCCAGGATTGGGCCAAACGCCGTTTTCCATGTCCCGTCGGTGGCGAGGACGCTCCGCGTGCCGTCGGTAAACTCCACCTCCAACTGCGCCAGCAGCGACGGGCGCTCGCCGTAAAATTGCCGCTGAAACCACCCAAGGTAGCCGCAATACCAGCCATCGCCCAGGATCGCGCCGAGAGCGTTCGCGCCGGGGCGCAGGAGGGCCGTGACATCATGGACCTGGTATTGGATGCGCTTGCGGTAATCGGTCCAGCCGGGAGCGAAGACCGAGTCGCCCACGGGCTCGCCGTTGAGTGAGCATTCGTAGAGCCCGCGCGCCGTGATGTAGAGCCGGGCGCGCGCGACTTCGCGCTCCAATGTAAATTCCTTGCGTAGATACGGCACGGGAATCTGCGCGCGGCGTCCACCCGCAAGGGGTGCGCCGATCCACTCCGCCTGCCAGTCTCCCTTTTCGAGGAGGCCCATTTCCCATTGTGCCGGGTCAGACCATTCCGAAGCCGCGCCGGTCTCGTCCCAAACGCGCACTTTCCACCAGACCCTGACGCGCGAGGCTAGCGGTTGCCCCGCGTAGCGGATCTGCACGGAGGCGTCTCCCTCCACGCGGCCCGTGTCCCAGAGGTCTGCGTTTCCTGCGGCGAGCCGCTCTGGTGACGAGGCGGCCAGCACCTGCCAGGCGCTTTGCCCCGCGCCCCGGTGGCCGTCTTCCGGCAGCGGGAGCATCCAGCTCAAGCGGGGTTGCAGAACGTCCAGGCCCAGGGGATTGGAGAGATATTCACAGCGAAGGGAGGCGGGTTTCATAGGTGTGTAAGCGAAATTAGCGCGCCCCAAAGGCGGGCGTTACCCAAATGAACGCTTGAAACTTCGCAATAATTGACATTTTATGGAGCGTCATGCCCCGCTGGCCTTTGCGTTCCTTCGAGACTTTTCAACCCCCCGTCTCTTCGATGCCGGATCGGCCTGATCCGTTTTTTTTCATCAACCACATGCCGGAGCAGGACGCCACGGTGGAGCACCACCATCCGGCGCTCGAAATCGCCATCGCGATGAGCGGCTGCGCGACCCATCGGACCACCGCTGGAGAAACGCCTTGCACCGCCGGTTGCATTTACGCGATTCCCCCCGGCGTCTGGCATGCCTACGCCCACTGCCGAAAGCTGGACCTATATAATTGTCAGCTCCCGGCGACGCTGCTGGACGGTCCGTTGGCCTGGGCTGCCGAGGAGGGTCCGTTGCGCCCGTGGCTGAAGCCGGACCCGTGGCAGGATCGTTCGCAGGTATTGACTTGGCGGCTCCCGCCCCGGCTCTTGACCGAGATGCGCCCGCTGTTAACGGGGCTGCTGGATTGTTACGAGCGCCACGGCGAGCCGCACCGGGCCGAACTGGTGGGGCGGCTCCTCCTTTTGCTCGATTTCCTGGCGCGCCGTGCCAAGCCCATGCACGTCCCCAGCGAGGAGCCCGTCCACTCGGCGGTGCGCCGGGCGGCCCAGGAGCTGCGGGGCGACCTTGTCCGCGCGTGGTCGCTGCCGGAGTTGGCGGAGCGGTTGCGGATTAACCCAAGCTATCTCGTCCGTCTCTTCCGCCAGGCGACTGGATGCGCCCCGATGCAGTTTCTTGCCCGCGAACGGGCGCACCAGGCGGCGCAACTTTTGCTCACCACGCGGCTCCCCGTCGCGGAAATCGGCGCGCGCGTCGGCTGGGAGGAACCGAAGCAGTTTGCCCGTGCCTTTCATCGCCACTTTGGCCGCAGTGCCACGGCCTTCCGCCGCCGGATGGCCGCGAAGGGTCAGCAGCACTAGATTGCTTTCAACCGCCGCGAGCGCCAGATGAAGAAGAGGGCGGGGTAGACGATCAGCTCCATGAGCGTGGAGGTGACGACACCGCCCACCATCGGGGCTGCGATCCGCTTCATCACGTCGGCGCCCGCGCCATGGCTCCAGAGGATGGGGAGCAGCCCCGCGATGATGACCGCCGCCGTCATCGCCTTGGGGCGCACGCGCTTCACCGCGCCGTGGTAGATGGCGTCGCGCAGGTCGGCCACGCTGTGGAGGCGGCCCTCCTTGTGCCAGGCGTCGTAGGCGAGGTCGAGGTAGAGGAGCATGACGACCCCCGTTTCGGCGTCCAGGCCCGCCAGCGCGATGATGCCGATCCAGACGGCCACGCTCAGGTGGTAGCCCGCGAGGTAGAGCATCCAGAACGCGCCGACCAGCGAGAACGGCACGGCGAGCAGCACGATGG
>Ga0073936_10011292_pt1 | contig 10826 bp, 5 predicted proteins | sample AliMusrvi5mmetaG_FD_87041 | JGI IMG/M metagenome (GOLD analysis project Ga0073936, IMG submission 87041) | Freshwater lake bacterial and archeal communities from Alinen Mustajarvi, Finland, to study Microbial Dark Matter (Phase II) - Alinen... | ecosystem: Environmental > Aquatic > Freshwater >... | reverse complement strand
GAAGGCATAGGGCGCGGAGAAATCGATCGACTGCCGGCGTTCGTCGGTGGCGGTCATCGAGGAAATGATCAGATCGATGTTGCCGGTCTTGAGCGCGGGAATCAGCCCGGAAAAATCCATCGGCACGATGCCCAGCGGGCGGCCGAGGTGGGAGGCCAGCGCCTCGGCCAGGCGCACGCTCACGCCGTCGGGCTTGCCGGCCTTGTCCTGCATTTCAAATGGCGGATAGCGCAGGTCCATCCCCACCCGCAGCACCTCGCCGGAGCCGTGGGCCGACGGTTTGCCACCGCAGCCCCACACCGCGAGGGCAGGCAGCGCGGCAGTCAGACCCAGGAATCCACGACGATGCATCATCGGCACGGATCCTGCCAGAGCCCGCCGCGCTGTCAAGGGCGCTGTGGCAACGCTGGCCGGCCAGCACGGCAGACGACGACCGAAGAATTTTGGACAGGAGAAAAGGATGATGGCAGTCCGGTTTGCCTGGCGGGAATGACCCGGATGGCCCGAAAAATTCCGCCGGGAGCGAATTTCCCGCGTGCCATGTCGGCTTGGTTCCATTTGAATTGCAGCATGCGCAAGGAGTTGATGCAAAATCCGGTGTTCGCGATGGCGGTTGAACAATTTGATAGTGTGGCGGACTTTCTCGATCTGGGGGAAGACTTGCGTGAGCGCTGCAAATGGCCGAAACGCTTGATCACGGTGACCGTGCCGATTCGCCGTGACGATGGCAGCACCGAGGTGTTTTTCGGCCACCGGGTCCAGCACCACCTCACCCGCGGGCCGGTCAAAGGCGGGCTGCGCTATCATCCGGCGGTGACGTTGGGCGAGATTGCCGCGCTGGCGATGTGGATGAATTGGAAATGCGCGCTGATGGACTTGCCCTATGGCGGCGGCAAGGGCGGCATCACCTGCGACCCGCGCAGCATGTCGGTAGGTGAACTCGAGCGTCTGACCCGCCGCTACACGATGGAAATGATTCCTTTTATCAGTCCGGAAACCGACGTGATGGCTCCCGACATGGGTACCAACGAACAAACCATGGGTTGGATCGCGGACACCTATTCCACACATGCCGGCCACCTCGTGCCGTCCATCGTCACCGGCAAACCGCTTGCGCTGCAAGGCTCGAAGGGGCGCACCAAGGCCACCGGGTACGGGGTGGCGTTCTGCGCGTGCAAGTCGTTGGAAAAACTCGGCCACCCGCTGCGCGGTGCCACGGCGGTCATCCAGGGTTTTGGCAATGTGGGTTCGCACGCGGCCGCGAGTTTAGCCGCATACGGCGTGAAGGTCACCGGCGTGTCGGACGTGGTTGGCGCCATTTGGAACGCCCAGGGCCTCGACCTTTACCGGCTCAGCGAGCACGTCGCCAAGACCGGCAGCGTGGCGGGCTTTGCCGAAGCCGAGCCGATCGACCCGGCGCAACTCCTCCGCCAACCCTGCGACATCCTCGCGCCCTGCGCGCTGGATCGCGCCATCACCCGCGACAATGCGCCGGAACTGCGCTGCAAAGTGCTGGCCGAAGGGGCCAACGGTCCCACCACGCCCGAGGCCGACCGGCTGCTCGAAGCGCGGGGGGATGTGTACGTCATTCCGGACATTCTCTGCAATGCGGGGGGAGTCACCGTGTCATACTTCGAGTGGGTGCAAAACCTCCAGCGCTTCCAATGGGAGGAGCAGGAAGTCATCAGCAAGTTGGAAGTGCTCCTGGCAAAGGCCTTGGCCAAGGTCGCCGAGTTCGCCCAACGCCGGCGCGTTTCTAACCGGATGGCGGCGCAGGCCCTCGCCATCAAAACCGTCGCCGACTCCAAGGCCGCGCGCGGGATGTTTCCCTAACCCTCAGGCGGCATCGGAGTCAGACCAAGCCACCGGCCGCCATTTTGCCACGCAGGTGTTCCACGGTTTCGTAGGCGGTGTCGGCCTGGATCATCACCAAATCGCCGGGCTTGGCCGAGGCCAGGGCCAAATCCACCGCTTTAAGATGTCCCTGAATGCATTCGACACGCCGTGCCCGCAACGCGCCATTCAAGCCTTGCGTGATGAGCGTCATGATCTCGCCAGGGCGGCGGCCGCGGGCGTAGTCACCTTCGTAAAGCCAAACTTCATCGAAGTGCGGGGCGAGCATGCGCCCTTGTTCGATGATATCCGCATCGCGGCGGTCGCCGGCGGAGCTATAGACGACGATGCGCCGGTTGCTGGGAAAATGATTGAGCGCATCGAGCAAGGCGCGCAGGGCATCGACATTGTGACCGTAATCGATGATGACATGGATGCCGGAGAAATCGACCATGTTGAAGCGACCGGCGCATTGCTCAAGGCTGGAACTGAAGCTGCGTGCGCCACGCAGGATGATCGCGTCGTCAATGCCCAGCGCCCACGCGGCCGCCAGCGCCGCCAGCGTGTTTTCATTCTGGAAGTTGATGCGCCCGCCATGCGTGAGCGGCACATCGGCCAACGCAATGAATGGCGACTCGCTGGCCCCGTCCGCCCGGATGACCAAGCCATCGCGCACGAAAATGGCCCGCCCGCCCTGCGCGCAGTGGCGGCGGATCACCTCGTGGTTGCCGTCGAGGGCGAAAAACAGGGCGCGGCAGGGGTGGGTTTCCGCCATTTTGACCACCAAGGGATCGGCGGCATTGAGCACGGCCGTGCCGGTGGCGCTGACGGCGGCGACAATGGTTTGTTTGACCGCCGCCAATTCGCCGGGGGTGTGGATTTCCGCCAGTCCGAGATGGTCGCCTTCGCCAATGTTGGTGACCACCGCCACATCGCAGCAATCAAACGGCAGCCCTTCGCGCAACACGCCGCCACGGGCGATTTCCAACACCGCAGCATCGGTGCCCGGATAGGCCAGCACCGCACGCGCGCTCTTCGGCCCGCTGCAATCGCCAACGTCCAATACCCGCCCGCCGACGGTGACCCCGTCCGTGCTGGTGAGGCCGACGCGCCAGCCGTTTTCTCCTAACAGATGCGCGATGAAGCGGGTGGTGGTGGTTTTGCCATTGACCCCGGTGACCGCGACGATGGGGATGCGGCCGTTTTCGCCGGGAGCGAACATTGTGCTGATGACCGCCTCACCGACGTTGCGGGAGCGTCCTTCAGACGGATAGAGGTGCATCCGCAGGCCGGGCCGGGCGTTGATTTCGATGATCACGCCGTTGCGCTCGCACAGCGGCTGGGAAATGTCGATGGCGACAATGTCGATGCCGCAAAGGTCCAGGCCGACGGTCTGCGCGGCTTCGATGGCGGCGGCGCGAATGCTCGGATGCACTTCGTCGGTGCAATCCACGGCAGTGCCGCCGGTGCTCAGATTGGCGTTGCGCCGGATAAAGACGACGTGTCCGGCTTGCGGCACGGAGTCCGGCGTGAGCTGCTGCTCGGCAAGCACGCCGAGGGCGACCGCATCGATGCGGATTTTGCTCAGCGCCGCGGCATGGGCGGCGGCCCGGCGCGGATCCAGATTGGCCTGGGCGATGAGCTCGTTGACGCTACGCACACCGTCGCCGATGACGCGGGCGGGCTTGCGCCGGCTGGCGGCCACCAACTGGCGGCCGACAATCAACAGGCGGTAATCTTCGCCGGCGGCGAATTGCTCGACAATGATGGAGTCGCTTTCCTCCGAGGCGGCATCAAACGCGGCGTTGACCTGCTCCTTTGTGGTTAGATTGAGGGCCACGCCGCGGCCCTGATTGCCATCGAGGGGCTTGACGACCACCGGCAGGCCGATTTCCAAGGCGGCGAGCCAGGCATCCTCGGCCGAGTCGACCGGCCGGCCGCGGGGCACGGGCAGGCCCACTTCGCGCAACAAGCGGCAGGTGAGGTTCTTGTCCTGCACGATGTCTTCGGCGATGGCGCTGGTCTGGCTGGTGGCGGCCGCGAGAATTTTCTGTTGCTTGCTGCCCCAGCCGAGCTGGACCAAACTGCCGGCGGTGAGCCGGCGCACCGGGATGCCGCGGCTCAGCGCCGCATCCACCATCGAGCGGGTGCTGGGCCCAAGACACAAGTCGTCGGCCAGATCGGTGATTCCGGCAAGCTCGGCGGCGACATCCAGCGGTTCGCCGGACAGCGCGGCATCCACCATCCGCCGTGCCAGATCAAAGGCGGCCCGGCCGACGGTTTCCTCGTCATATTGGACGATGATGCGCAACAAAGCGGGCTGCGAGGTGGGCATCACTTTGGCAAAGCTCAGCTGCAAGTCCGTGCGGCTCTGCAGGTGCAAGGTCAGATCGTGCAACACCGCCGCAAACGCCGTGACCTCCGGCTGCACCAGGGCCTGCAGGTGTGGCTGGAGGGCAGGCAGCCATTCCAACAAGCGTTGGCGCCAGTCCGGCGCGGGCGTTTCAAACGGCTGAAAGTGCACCCAGCATTCGAGCGCGGTGACACGGGTCCAACGATTAGGTCCGCGCAGAGCTTGGATCTTGTGGATGCTGGTAAAATGCCGCTTGTCGGAGGGTGATGCGCTCAAAATGAGGGAGCCGTGGTCAGAGCTACTGCAGCGCCCGCCTGACGGGAATCAGTTGCGGCGCCGGGGGAAGTTGACCATAAAAAGCAAATTGCGCAAGAGATTGCTGTGGGACGCGCCAATTTTTGCATTTTGGCAGTTACGCTTTACAAAACGCGCGCCGGCCGCACCATCAGCGTCTGCACCCCCCTGCTATTCCATTCGCTTATCGACTTCCATTCCTGGCGATCCGCTGACCCTCCCGCATCTTGAAAAGCGCTTGGAGCCAGGGGAGCGGGCTGTTGCCCGGTTGCAACTGGATTTGGACGAGCGGCTGCAATTTCAAAAGGGGCTGTTGGTATTGACCAACCAGCGGTTGCTGTTTCTCGCGGAGAACCAAGCGGAGGTCGGGTCATTCCGGGATTGGCCGTTAGGCCAGATTGGCGACTTGAGCTTGGAAGAGATGGGGGCCACCGGCGCGCTCAATCTGAGCTCGGCGGGTCAGTCAGGCCGCGCGCAATGGCGCTTCACCGCGGGGCTCATCAAGGAGGCGGACACGTTTGTGGCCCGTTTTGCCGAGCAACAGCGGACGCTGGCTGGCGGCATGCCAGCCGACACGCCCGCCGCGGCGGATCCGGATGCCGACCACGAGGGGCTGGACTTTGCCGACCTGATGCCGGAAGCCGCGCACGGCAATCCGATGTTGCGCTTGATGCGATTTTCGCGGCCGTGGATCAAGCTCATTGTGTTAGGGCTGCTGCTGACCATTGCGGCGACCAGTGCGAGTTTGTTAACGCCGTGGATTACCGGGGTGTTGGTGGACAAGTTGCTCATTCCGCTGCAAACCAAGAGCCATGACCTCAGCTTGCAGCAACTCCTGCCATACGCGGCGATGCTGCTGGGCACGGCGCTGGTGGCGTGGCTGTTGAAGTGGGGCCGCACCTTTGTGGTGGCGCGCATCGCCGAATTGGTCACCAGCCGGTTGCGCCGCGAGTTGTTTGAGCATCTGCAGCGCCTCTCGCTGATCTATTTCAACAAGAAGCGCACCGGGGACCTCATTTCGCGGATTGGCACGGACACCGATCGGCTCTCGCTGTTCATCTCGTTGAGCTTCATCGACTTCGTGTGCGACGTGTTTCAATTTCTGTTCACGGCGTTCATTCTGTTCAAGATTCACCCGCTGTTGGCGTTTGCGGCGTTGGGGCCGGTGCCGATTGTCGCATGGCTGGTGCGGTGTGTGCGCGGCCACCTGCTCAGCGGCTTTGCGGCGTCGAGCCGGGCGTGGTCGCTGATGACCAGCGTGTTGTCGGACACCATCCCCGGGGTGCGCGTGGTCAAGGCGTTTGCCCAGGAGCAACGCGAGATCGTGCGGTTTCGCCAGACCGACCACCATGTGTACGCGACCAACGACCGGGTGAACCGGACCTGGTCGTTTTTCAGCCCGATGATTGAAATGTTCACCGATCTGGGGTTGTTGATCATTTGGGTGGTGGGGGCTCTGACCGTCGCGCACGGCACCCTGACGGTGGGCGTGTTGTGGTGCTTTGTGACATATACGACGCGTTTTTACGGGCGCTTGGAAGCCATGAGCCGGTTTTTCGCCTCGGCGCAGCGCGCGGCGGCCAGCGCGCACCGGGTGTTTGAGGTGTTGGATGTGGAGCCGGACATGCCGGCCACCGAGGGGACGCGGCGGATTGGGCGGCTGAGCGGGCGGATTGAGTTTCGCGACATCAAATTCCGCCACGGTTCGCGCCAGATCATCCGCGGCATCAGCCTGGATATCGCGCCGGGCGAGATGATTGGATTGGTCGGGCCGAGCGGGTCGGGGAAAACCACGCTGGTGAATTTGGCCTGCCGGTTTTTCGATGTGAGCGAGGGGGCCATTTTGGTAGACGGGCAGGACCTGCGCGACATTCACGTCGAGGATTACCGCAAGAACATCGGGCTGGTGTTGCAGGAACCGTACCTGTTCTTTGGCACCATTGCCGACAATATCTCCTATGGCAAACCGGATGCCTCGCGCGCCGAGATCATTGCCTCGGCCAAGGCCGCCCATGCCCATGAGTTCATTATGAAACTCGTCGACGGCTATGATTCGATGGTCGGCGAGCGCGGCCAACAACTTTCCGGCGGCGAGCGCCAGCGCATCAGCATCGCCCGTGCCTTGCTGATTGATCCGGCCATTCTCATTCTCGACGAGGCCACCTCGTCGGTGGACACCGAGACCGATCGGGTACTCCAGCGCGCCCTCGCCAACCTCGTCCACGGTCGCACCACCATCGCCATCGCGCACCGGCTGGGCACGCTGCGGCTGGCCAACCGGCTGGTGGTGTTGGAAGATGGCCGGATCAGTGAAATCGGCACCCACGAGCAACTCCTCCAGACCAGCGGCACCTACGCCCGCCTGCACCAAGCCATGCAAGAGGTTTCGCACACATGACAACGCCCGCCGCCCAGTTCGACCTGCAACGCAATGAGGCCGGCAACCTCGTGTTCACCGACGCCGCCGGTGCGGTGTACGGCAACGTGCTGCCGGTGCGGCTGTTTCCCCTAACCGACCCGACCCACTGGGTGGCCATCACCAGCGCGGCGGGGCACGACCTCGCCTGCATCGAGGACCTCGCGACTCTGCCTGAACCGGTCAGGGTCCTGTTGTTGGAAGCATTGGCGCACCGTGATTTTGTGCCGCTGATCCAATCCATTCAGGCGATCCGGCGTGCTGCCCACGGCTACGAATGGTTTGTTACCACCGATCGCGGCAAGACCCACTTCACCGTTGAGAACGACGAAAGCATCCAGCCTCTGGCCAGTGGCAGCATCGTGGTGATGGATCACCTCAACACCCGCTACCTCATCACCGATCCGGCCACCCTCGATCTCAAGAGCCGCCAGAAATTGGAACGCTACTATTAGCGGTCCGGCTGCGCGCGCACCAGCTCCTCGGCTATGAGCGCTTCGGGCAAGCCATGCGCCCAGGCCGCCGCCACCGCCGCCAAGACCACCTCGGCGTGGCGCTCCCCGCCAGCGGGCATCACCACTGCCGCCAGCGCGCACAGCGCCCGTTGCCCGGTACCTTCCGTTAGGTAGATCGTGCCGTCGCGCAGCTCCACCACCCGCCCGCCGGCGGCCCGCTGCGCCGCGGCAATCGGGTTGGCGGGGTCACAGGTGAAATACATCACCTTGCCCTTGCACTTGTTAGCCATGGCCGCCACCAGTGCGTCATCGGCGTTCAACACCGCGGTGCCGGTTGGCAGCACCACGTCGACGATGCAGCGTTTGACGCTGCCCATCTGCTCGAGGGTCTCCACATGAGCGTGGCCCAGATGCGTGGTACCCACGTTGAGCACCACTCCGACCGAAACCCGGTCAAAGCCCAGCCCGTCGCTCAGAATATGTTCAGCCCCGGCCTCACAAATCGCGATTTGCGTCCACGGATGCAGCAACACCCCCTGCGCGCCGGCCAGCCGGTCGCCATCGCTGGCCGCTGACACGCGTTGGCCGATGCGGATGCCGTCACTGGAAGAGACGCTGACACAGGCGTCTTCCAACTGCATGAGGCGGGTCAGCAGGCGGATGGTGGAGGTTTTGCCGCGCGTACCGGTCACGCCGATGGTGGGAATGCGCCCGTCGTGGCCCGCGGGAAAGAGCATGTCGATGATCGCCTCGCCCACCGGGCGCACCACGCCCATGGCGGGTTGCAGGAACATCAGCAGGTTGGGGCCGGCGTTGAGTTCCACGATCGCGCCTTCCTGCGCTTCCAACGGCTTGCCGATATCACGGCACACCACATCCACCCCGCAGATATCCAGACCCGCCACGCTGGCCGCAGTCACCGCATGCGCCCGGATGCTCGGATGCACCTCGTCGGTGACGTCAATGCACCAGTTGGAAAAGCGCGCCACCATCACCCGCTCGCCATCGCGCGGCACGGAATCGAGCGAATAGCCCTGGTCCTCCAGGTCTAGCAAAACCGAGGTTTCCCATTCGGCATCGTCGATTTTGCTCCACGGGCATTCATCCGGTCGGCCGGTTTGCACGCTGGTGCGGAGGAGGGCCGTGACCAACCGGCGGATGGTATGAGAGCCATCGCCCACCACGATGGCCGGGTAGCCCTTGCTGGCGGCGATCATCTTGCTGCCCACCACCAACAAGCGGTGGTCGGTGCCGGGGACGAATTTCTCGACGACCACCCCGCCGCCTTCCTCCAGCGCATAGCCGAAGGAATTGCGCACCTGGGTTTCGGTGACCAGATCGATGAACACGCCGCGGCCGTGATTGGCGTCGAGCGGTTTGACCACCACCGGAGTGGCGATGGATTGCGCCGCTGCCCACGCGTCGTCGGGGTCATCCGCCTTGCGACCCAGCGGCACGGGCACCCCGGCTTGGCGCAGCAGCATGCGGGTGAGGTCCTTGTCCTGAGCGATGTACTCGGAGATGGCGCCGGAGCGATCCGTCTCGGCCGTCCACACCCGGCGCTGCAGCGCGCCATGGCCCAATTGCACCAAACTGATGTCCTCGCGGATGCGCCGCCACGGGATCCCGCGGTCCCGTGCCGCATGCACGATGGCCATGGTGCTGGGCCCCAGCGCGTTGCGCACTGCGATGGCGCGCAGGCGCGTCACCTCCGTTGCCACGTCAAAGGATTCGCCGCGATAAGCTGCGAGCAGCAACTCGCGCGCACCGCGCAGGCAGGCCACGACCAGGGCTTCATCCAGATAGCGCACGACCACCTTGTAGATTCCCTCCACCGGAGTGGCGCGCGCCTTGCCAAAGCCGAGGTGATGGCCCGCCAAGGTTTGCAGCTCCAGCGTGACGTGTTCCAACACGTGCGCCGGATAGGTCCCGCGCTCCAAGCGCTGGAAAAACCCCGTGCGCTCACCCACGCTGCAGCGATGCTCGATCAAGCCCGGCAACCACGCCTTGAGCCGCTCGTTAAAGCCCGGTTGCTCGTCCGACGAGGCGTCGTTCAAATTCCCCAGATCCACCCACGCTTCCAGCACCGGGTAGTTGGCCCATACGTTAGGACCGCGGAGCAGGTTGATTTCACAAATTTCAAGGTCTGGCATCGGTGGAGGCACCCACTGTGCCACCATCCATCGCCCCAATGCAAGCCCCGCATCTGGTCGCCATCCCCCCGCCGCGATCGACGCCCAAACCCCGCACCCGGCGGCACCCGCCTGCGGACTCGCCACTGCCAACAAATCGCCCTGCCGGCCGGCCCCGGGAACCTCTTTTACGAGCTTTCCACAGGTTGTTCACAATTCGATTCCGCGGGTTCTTGCCACCCCGCGTCATGAAATCCCCCAGGCAAGCGGCCTGGCGTCAGGCCGAACCTAGCAATTCACCAGCAGCTCGCCGCGGTTTGTGAATAACTTGTGAAGACCTTGGAGTAACACGGGCAATTCTACATAAAATATTGAAAATAAGCACCTTGCATTAGCGAACCGAGGCTCGGGGCCGGGTTTGGCGGTGAACAACCGTTTGAAACCAGCCCTTTAAATCGTTGTGCGTTGCGTTTTATGCAATGGGCCAGCGGATTGCCGCCGAAACGCGCCGGGGCAGGCGCGTGTCGTGGCTGGCGGCGGTATCGACAAGTTATTCACATTCCGGAATGGGGCTGGTGGTGGCTGGTCAATTTGGGGAATTCCGCGCTTTTGGATTGACGCTTGAGGGTGGGGCTTGCTCTAGTGCGGCCGCGCAGCGCGCGCTCCTCCACATGGCTTCCTACGACAACGTCACCCCTCCGGCCGGTTCCCGCATCACCATCAAGAACGGCAAGCTCAAGGTTCCGCACGATCCGATCATTCCTTTCATTGAAGGCGATGGCACCGGTCCGGACATCTGGCGCGCGTCGCGGCGCGTGTTTGATGCGGCGGTGCAGCAAGCCTATGGCGACAAGCAGAAAATTGCGTGGTTCGAGGTGTATGCCGGGGAGAAGGCCTTTGAAATGTTCAAGGACAAGGAAAAGGATCTTGGCAAGGCGTGGCTGCCGGAGGACACCCTCACCGCTTTCCGCGAGTACTTGGTGGGTATCAAGGGACCGCTGACCACGCCGGTGGGCGGCGGAATACGCTCGCTCAACGTTGCGCTGCGGCAGATTCTGGACCTTTACGTGTGCCTGCGGCCGGTGCGGTGGTTCACCGGCGTGCCCAGCCCGGTGAAACGCCCCGACCTGACCGACATGGTTATTTTCCGCGAAAACACCGAAGACATCTACGCCGGCATCGAATTCCAGGAAGGCACCGAAGACGCCAAGGAATTCCGCAAATTCCTCAAGAAAGCCTTCCCCAAAGCCTACGAAAAAGTCCGCTTCCCCAAAACCGCCGGCTTCGGCATCAAGCCGGTGTCTGAAGAGGGCACCAAGCGCTTGGTGCGCGCCGCGCTCGAT
>Ga0073936_10011286_pt1 | contig 10832 bp, 5 predicted proteins | sample AliMusrvi5mmetaG_FD_87041 | JGI IMG/M metagenome (GOLD analysis project Ga0073936, IMG submission 87041) | Freshwater lake bacterial and archeal communities from Alinen Mustajarvi, Finland, to study Microbial Dark Matter (Phase II) - Alinen... | ecosystem: Environmental > Aquatic > Freshwater >... | reverse complement strand
GCCCGTGGCCGGGGCGGCCCGAGGGACCTTCCCCGCTCAGCGCTCCCGCAACCGGAGAGCAAGGCGAAAATTTGACCCCTATTTCGCAACACCGGGCAATCCATGGTTCGCCGCCAAACCGGGTCGCAAGCATTTTCCTTCTTGACAACTGTTACCCTTGGGATATCAGATTTCCGCCATGAAGGCGTTCCACCCCCTCTCCACCGTCGCGCAACTGGCTGGGCATCTGCGCGAAGAAGTCCTGCAGGGCAGCCTGGGCGGGACGATGCCGGGAGTCAACCAGCTTGCGGCAACCTTGGGGGTCAGCCCCAAGACGGTCATTGCGGCAGTGAAACAACTGGAGCGCGAGGGAATCTTGCAAGGCCAAGGACCACGCCGGCGCAACCGGATCGTGGTGCCGGCGGCAGGTGCGGAGCGATGCCGGCTGCGGGTGGCGATCCTGGACTATGAGCCGCCGGTACCGTCCGCGGGATACATTTTCGAGTTGCCGCACCTTTTGGAAGACGCGGGCCATGCCGCATTCTTCGCCGGAAAATCCCTGCAGGAGTTGGGGATGGATGTGCGGCGGGTCGCACGACTGGTGGCGAAGACCGAGGCCGAGGCGTGGGTCATTTGCGCGGGTTCACGCGAGGTGCTCGAGTGGTTCGCGGCGCAGCCGCTGCCGGCCTTCGCGCTGTTCGGGCGGCGGCGGAGCGTGCCACTCGCAGGAGCCGGGCCGAACCTCTTGCCAGCCTGCCTCGCCGCGGTGCGCCGGCTCCTCGACCTCGGCCACCGGCGCATCGTGATGCTGGCGCGCCAGGAGCGGCGGACGGGCGGGCCGGGCAACATCGAACGTGCGGTCCTCGACGAGATGGCCGCGCACGGCATTCGGACCGGGCCCTATAACCTGCCGGACTGGGAGGACAGCTGCGAGGGGTTCCACCGCCTGCTCGACAAACTCTATCGGGTAACCCCGCCCAGCGCGCTGATCCTCGACGAAGCGTTCCTTTTTGCCGCCGCCCAACAGCATCTCGCCCAACGCGGCATTCTGGCACCGCAACACGTCTCGCTGGTCTGCACCTCCCCCGACCCGACCTTCGCCTGGTGCCAACCCACAATCGCCCATATCCGTTATGACATCCGCCCGGCGCTGCGGCGCGTCGTGCGCTGGGCCGACAATTTGGCCCGCGGCAAGGAGGACCGGCGGCAGAGCTCCACCAAGGCGGAGTTCGTCGATGGTGGCACGGTCGGCCCGGTTAGAGGGTGGAAAGGTATCTTGAAATGATGCATGGTTCCGCCGGTGATTCAATCCGGCAAAACAAACAACACCACCTCCTCATCCTTTTTCAGGTTCAACTCATAGGTTCCCGGCGAAACTTGGTTGAACTCAAGCGGGCGCTCACTCTTCAGCCGGATCACTCCTGTTAGATCGGGCTTCACCCTGCAGGGTTCACCCGCCAGACTCTTGATGCGCACCCATTGGGTTCGACCGCCGGCACGCTTTGCCGAAACCAGGAAGGCACCTTCGGCTCGAAAATCGTGAAACTCGACATCCTGCCAGGCTGAGGGAAGGGCCGGGAAAATGCGGATGGGTCCCGGCTCATCCTTTGCTGGATCACTCCAACTCTGGATGAGCATGTCCTGGATGATGTTGGCGACTGCCAAGCTCGACTCAATGCAGGGACTCTCATACCACAGTCCGTTGGGGTAGAGGTCGCCCTGCAGTCGCTTGAGGCCGTCCAACGCCTGATCCCCAAGTCCGATGGCGGTGCCAAGGGGCCCGGCATGGGCCTGCACCATCGCCTGGCGCTCCCCCGGCCCGGCCGTATCACGGGCACGCTCGAAGGAACGGGTTAAGACATTAGCTGCACCTTCCTGTTCGATGTTGACCAGGTGAAGCGGATAGATCATCAGCAGGTTGGAAAAATGCTGGTGGTTGGCGGCAGATGGCTTGTCGCGGCCCAGCATGAATCCGTGCTCATCGGCCGGATAGTTGGCAAGCCGCCCAACCACCTCTTGCCAGCGCGGGATGAGCGGATCGTCGATGTGCAGGCGCTTGCTGGCCTTGAGCAGCGTGTGGCAGCCCCACTTGAAGAGTGCCAGATCGAAGTTGCAGTCCTCGCAGACCCCCGACTCCGGCGAGTAGGTCGGCGGCAAATGAAGCTTGCCGTCATTGGCCTCGCCGACCATGTGCAGATAGAGATTGATGCTGCGGCGCAGCAGCGGATAGATCGTTTCACGCAGCATTCCCTCGTCCATCGAGTAGCGATACTGGCACCACAGGTTATGCATCGCCCATGGCAGGTCCCCAACAAGATCGAAATACCGCTTGTCGCCGTCACGGGTGCCGGCCATATCCCAGGCCACGGCAATCGGCAGATAGGCCGAGTCCTGCTGCCAGGCCAGCGGGCGCACCGCCTTGATCAATTCGTCCCGCCGCTCATCCAACCGGTCCACGAGCGCCTGGCCCTGCTCGAGCCGGTTGGCCGCGTAGACCGGCCAGTGCGCGCTTTGGATATTCCAGTCGGTGGTGAAGTAAGGCCAGGACTTGCCTTGGAACCAGATGCCGGGGGTATCGACGAAGCCGCGTCCCGCGCGGGAAATGCAGCCGAAGCGGTAAATAGTCTGCCAATAGAGCGATTCCAGATTTTTGTCAGGTATGCTAACAAAACTTCTCGGGTAATAGGCATGCCACCAATCGCGGTGCAGGCTCACCCAGCCCGACCGGTCGAGCGACAAGCAGCGTTTGACATCCGCTACTGCTGTCGCGGCGGCTGTTGCCGCAGGATGGCTGTTGGCGATACTAACCATGAAGGTGCGGATGTCATGATTGGTTTGCTCGCTCCAAGCCGTTGCATACTGGCCGCCGGCAAGGAGATCCTGAATCCATACCGAAACATTGCCATGTAGTTCCTGCCGCCCGGCCGGATTGGCCTGGTAAACCTTCAGGGTGGTCGCATAGTGCCCGCCGTATTGCTCCGCAAAATCCTTTATCTCAGCCTCCTTCGTCGGATAGCCGCCGCGCGTGGTGCGGGCCTCGTCCGGATGCCACGTCCAATGGCAAGCCTGCTCACCGGCCGAGGGCGCCAGTTCCGTCATGATCGCCATGTCCACCGCATGGGTGAAATGACGGATGCGGATTTCGCCTCTGTCGGTTGTGATCGTCCCGGTCAATTCGGCGTTCCACAAGTCTTTGCGCCAGTTGCAGCCGGTGAGTTTGCCTGCGGGATGAAGGGAAAAATGGCCGATCATGAGACGTGGCCGGCTATAGGCCGTCCAGCCGTAGGTATCGTCACTATGGTCCTGCACATCGGCACGGAACACCTGAAGCCGGATGGTGTCGCCTGCCTGATACAACATCGAGCCGATCATGGCGTTGCCGAAATGCGGAGCGTCGGTCCAGCCGCCCGGCAACTTTTCAAAACTCATATCATGCTGCCGCATGAAGTCCGGCCAGTCGATCTGACGGGCGGGCGAAGGCTGTTCCTGTATCGACGAGGGAGCCGGGTTTTCCGGAACCACGGCGGCAGAGGCATGCAGCGTGACAAGCAGCACGAGAGCGATGGCGGAGGTGTAATGTTTCAAGGTGCGGAGAATGAGGGTGAAGGTGGGCGATCTCGATGATATGGAAACCTAATGATCTAACAGTCGGGTCAAGAGCCCGCGGTCGAGTTCAGTGCGGGGAGCGAACGCCGGGGACACCACATACCGCAAAAGGCTGTGGAGCATTTGGCGCGCCTCGGGCTTGTCCTGAAGCGCGAGCAGGTCGATCGAACAGATGAGCATGCTGCCCTTGCCGACCTTCGTTTCCGCGAGCAGACCGAGCTTGTGATTGGTGACGAAATTGTCGATGACCTGAACCAGCGGGCTATAGTCGGCCGGGGTTTCATCGAAGAGGATCGGCCGCGCGTTTTTCACCAGTTGCCACCACTGCCAGTTGCTGTGGAACTCGGTGGGGAATTCCGCTAGCGCCGGCGAGCTCGGATCACACAGCAAGCCCAGCGTTCCCGGCGGCACTTTCCCACCCTGCTTTTTGGCCGCCGCGACAAACATCGGGGACCAGAAGTCACACTGGAACTCACCCTCGATGCTCAGGGGCAGTTTGTCCAGCCTGGGCAGCAACAGCACCTTGCCGCCGGCGGCGAGGTGCTGTTGGGTCGCTTGCGCCATATAACTTTCTGTTAGCACAACTCCCTCCGGCACGCTAGTGTCCACCTTGGCCGGATAGACCCAAATCGGATAGCTGTTGCAGTACTTGGTCCCCTCGATGGCGAGGGTGAGCGTGAGTTTCTGCGGCGCGGCCACATCGGCCAGCGGCAGCGTGTATTCGCCAATCTCGGTGAGCCGGCCCTGCTTGAGGGTGACCGCGGGAAAGGCACCGCGGGCCACATTGCCGCCCTTGCTGTCGGTGACGGTCGCGGTGACATGGGCGTCGGGAATGTCGGCGGCCCCGTAGTGGGCGATCTGCACCCGGCCATTGAAGGTTTCGGCGCTGGTCCAGGTGTATTTTCCCATGCGCAGCAAGGGCACCGTCTCGCAACAGAACTGCCGCCATGCCGCTGGTTCGATCAGCCCCTTGGCTTCCATGAACACGTTGAGCATGCCGACCAGTGCCGTGCCCTGACCCGGAAAGTCCTGGATATCTAGCAATTGAAACCCGCCCATGCCCGGTGTCCGCAAGGCCGCCTCAATGTCCTCGCGGTAACAAATGGCCGCCAGCGCGCCGGATGCGCGGACGAAATCGTGGGCCTGATTGAGCATGCCCGCCGCCTTGAGCCGGTCGCGGAAGACCTCCATGTTGCGCGCCTTGAGCACGCCGGTGTATTGGGGGAGTTCCCGGAAATCCGGATAGACCTGGAACTGTCCGGTCTCGTGACCGATCAGCGGCACGGGGATGCCCGCGATCGACTTGCTGAAATCGACCAGCGTCGAGGGTGGGAAGGTCTCGATGTGCGGGTTCGGAAAGTCGAGCGTAAAAAAAGACCCGCGCAGCGGGAGCGTTTTGCTGGTCTTACCGGTCACCCAGAAATCGTCGCCCTCGGCCAGACCGGGATCCCAGTGCATGTTGTTAGACCCCTGGGCATCGAGGTGGCGCGGGTCAATCTTTTTGAAGTGGTCGACCATCTCGAACATGGCCGGGCTGCGGCCCAGCTCGTTGCCGAGGGTGAACATGACGAACGACGGATGATTGCCGAAGTGCTTGAAGATCAGTTCGCCCTCGCGCCTGGCGTATTCGTCAAGCGACTTGGCTTTCAACGTGCTTTCCGGGTCGAGCCAGTCAATGTTGTGGCTTGCCGCCTCGTTGCTATCGGGGCCGTTGAAAGCGCTTCGTTTGTTAGGTAGTTCCGCCTGGAAATACACCCCAAGCTCATCGGCCGCGGCGAAGGCGGCCTCGGGCGGACACCAGGAATGGAACCGGAAGTGGTTGATGCCCCACGCCTTGGCGATGGACAAAACGCGCCGCCAGCCGGCCTTGTCCATTGGTGGATAACCGGTCAGGGGGTAGTTGGCGGAATCGGTCCGGCCCCGCAGAAACACCGATCTCCCGTTGATTTTCAGCCGGCCCTGCTCGCCCGTGAATTCGCGCATGCCGAAGTTGACGGAGCACTCATCTTCAAACATCTCGCTGCCGGCTTTCGCTTCGAGCTTCAGACTCAGGCGCAGCATCGCCGGCTGGAATTCGTCCCACAGCGGCACATCGTCACCCGGCTGATAGGTGAACTCAACGATGTTCTCTTTCGCCGTCGCCCTGATCTCGAGGGACTGCGTCTTGAAGCTGGCCGGCTTGGCGACATTGTAACTCTCGCATCCCACCGTGATCCGGCCCGCGACCGCTTTGCCGGTGATGTTGCCAAGCACCGCCCGCACACGGGCCTGCTGGTTCCCGGCGCTCGGATAGACCTGCACGTCATCGAGCCACACCGGGTCCGTGGCGCGGAGTTCGATGTTGCCGATGATGCCGTTCCAATTCGTCTGCGTCCGTTCGTCCACGGCATGAGCCGGACCGACCGGCGGCAGCTTGGCATTGTCGATGAGCACGCTGAGCGTATGCTCACCGGGCGTCATTGCCGGGGTTACATCGAACAATTGAGGCGCGCTAAGCGTGTCTTCGCCACCGCAAAACGTCTGGTCAACCCAAACCCGGGAATTTTTCGAGCGCTCCAACCGCAACGTGATCCGCTTGCCTTTCCACGCGTCGGGAATCGTCACCGCGCGCTGGTACCACGCGGGGCCTTTCCAATACCAGACCCGTGAAAGCCGGTCGATGCACTGCTCGTCAATGTTGATGCCCTTGTGGTTCTCATCCGTGGTGCCCGGCAGTTGCACGGTGTCGTCGAACGATTGGGCGAACCACTTTCCCTTGACCCCGACATCCCCGGCGTCGAGGCGGAATTGCCAGACTCCGGCCAACGGCAGCGTCATTTCCTGCGCGCAGGCGGAATTCATCTGGCCGGCCAGCAGGGCGGCAAGCCACAGGATTGCTTGCAACCGGCGGGCAGATTGCCGCGGTACGATGTCCCATGCCTTCATCGTCCGGCCCGAATCCATTGGTCATGCTCCCTCACAACCTTCCTCAGCGCCTCGGCAAGCTCAGCTGCAGTCGGCGCCACGTGGTCTCGCAGGCGCCGGCGGGCGGCCCCGTCGCTGCGCCGCAGCGGCGCCGCCTCGGCAACCCCGAAGCGACCGTCGCCGGTCGACTCGAAGCCGATCCGGTCGCCCGGTCCGATCCGCAGTTGCTGTCGCCCCCCCCGCGGCACTGTGATCTGGCTCTTGCTGCTGAGTTTGGAACCTTCCATGCCTTAGGTTTCCTCAAGAAGTAAAGCGCGTCAAGTCCAGGTTTGCTGGGAATGACGAAACTCCTAAATGTGTGGACCGCAGCAAGGTGAAGGTCGGCCGCCTAGAGTCCTTGAAAAGCCAAAGCTTTTATTGTTAGGTCAGGTGTTTCGTCCTGCGTCTTGGGGTTAGATGCCGGAGGCGTCCAGTTCGCTGTTGATGAGGTGAAGGCGTTCGGTGGCGAGTTGCAGGGTGCCTGAAATTGTTCTCTTTGAGAGAAGCTCACTTCATGGCCGATCGTTACCCAGCATATTGACCACATCCGCCGCGCGGGACTGGGGGGTTACCTTGAGCGTTGTCACCTTGCCACCGCGCAGCTCGCCTTCCACCGTGGTGTTAAGCGGTGCATGAAGCTTGAAGGAGACGTCCCACTCTTTTGGCCATGCCGGAAACAAGAAGATTTTCTTGCCGTCAGCCTGTAGCAACATCGACTGGGTCGTGTTGAGCAGGTTGCCGCCATGACACTGGTCCGGGAGCCAATCATAATTCGGGCCCCAGATGGCCGGGAAGCGCATGCCGCCATTGCTGTTAGCCGCGTTTTGCACCAGCATGCCCTTGGCTTCGGAGGTCAAGCCGAGCATGGCGGCCTGGACGGCTGACTGTTGCCAGCCTTGGGCTGATTTCTCGATGCGCGCGGCAAAGGTATCGCGTCCGATCTCGAGGTTGGGTTTGCCAACGCCATAAATGCGGAACGGAAACACCGTGTATAACTCTGGGTTCTCGCAGTTGCCGCGGTCACCGAACTTGGCGGCGGGCTGCACGCATTTCTTGCCGCCCTTTTCGGCCATGGGAAGGTCGGGGAGCTCTTTCTGGAAGCGCGTCCACCGTTCGCGCGCGGCCGAATCAGTTAGAAACTGCGGCAATGCCAGCAACCGCTCTATCACGGCATGCAATCCGGCCACATCGGTCGTCGGGTTGAACACCGAGGCATCGCGATAGGTTTCCAAGGCCTGGCCCGGGGTGATGAGCAGCTTGCCGGCCGGATCGCGTTTGAAACGCGTGTCGAAATACAAGACCATCGCATCGGCCCACGGCAGTGCGTCCTGTTTGAGGAAAGCCTTGTCCTGAGTGTGTTCATAATAATCCAACATCATCAGGGACAAGTCCAGACCTCCCGTCCAGATCCGTCCGATCCACGGGGTTGAGACGTCGCCAACCTGTTTGCCATCGCGATCCCAGCCATAGTCACCATAACCGTAGAGGCCCCAGAAATTCATGGTTTCCGCGATGAACGCACCCTCGCAATTGAACCAGATCTTGTTTCTTTCCTTGGCCAGCGGCAGGGTGTTGAGATACATCCGGAACATCGGCTGCATCAGGTCGTAGTCGCCGGAGGTGAGCATCGGCCAGTAAGGCAGGCGGGTGTTCTGCCACCAAAAGTCGCCACCCCATTGGCGGAAGTCCGGATCGGTCAGTAGCTTGTTGTTACCGTCGTGTTTCTCGACAGTGAAGATGGAACCATTGAACTTGAAGGGATAGGCACCGCGTCCGGCACAGGCGCTCATCCAGCGCTGCAGCGTGTAGCCGCGCGTGACGGCCTCCGCGCCCGGGTCGCCGCTGATGCGGATCCAGCTCCGTTGCCAGAAATTTTGCCACCACTCCTGGTGTTGGGCGCGGGCCTTGGCGAGGGTCACGCCATCGGCGGCCTTGATGTTTTTATCCAGCAGATTCAGCCACGCCTGCGGTGTGGGCGTTATTGCTGTTAGCGGATAGATCGAAAGCAGGTGGGACGTTGCGGGTTGGCCGGAGGCGAGGGTGCGGACATCTTTCCTGACCAAGCCTGGGCCGCGGACGGCCGCGCCAAACGTCCGGTGCAACAATGGGTCCTGCATTTTTTCCATCAAGGATTCAACCCCCTGGAGCTTCATGCCGATGGGCCACACCGAGGATTCGTTGCGGTGATACCAGACGACCCGGTCATTGCCGGCGTCCACCACGGTGTCAGGCGTCACGTAGCACTCGAGGCCCTGGCGGTTGGACGATCCCTGCATGGTCCAGCAACTCGCCCATTCATTCTCACCGAACAGGCGTTTCTCGGTGCGCCAAGGCTCTAACACCGCCTTGAGGTCAAACGGCTGCGCCCCCTCGCACTCGACCCGGATGACCGGTTGGTTCGCGTCCACCCAGACGCGCAGGGTGGTGGCCGTTGCGCCCTCGCCGCCGGCGATTTCGATCGTCCCGTCGCGCAGTTTCAACTCCTGCCGAAACGCCTTGCCCTTGGCCAAAGGTGTCGGTGAGAGCGAGATACGCACCCGGCCGACCTTGAGGATGCGGGTGCTCTCGTCCCAGGTATCGGTTTTGCTGATCAACAATAACAGGTCGCCATTGGGCTCCACCCATACGTTCATGCCGATATCGCCATTGCCGATCGGCATGGAGCCCGACGCGTTTTCGCTCGGCGAATCCCACACGACATTGCAGCTGTCGGGGGTATCGGTGCGTGGCGCTTCCTTTGGCAACTCCGCTGCCGCGGCCCAGCCTGCAAGCGGTAGAAGCGACAGCATCGCCGTGACCACTCTATGTGTTGCTTTGGGTGCTTTCATGTGATGTTTTCTGGTTTGTATACATGTTGGTTTTGGTTGCGAAACGGGGATGCCGGTTCCTTATCTCACTCCGCCTTGACGCGCAGGAACAACTTGGAATTGGCATTGAGCAAGGCTGCCGGCACCTTGACGGAGATCTCCTCGACCGGGCTTGCATCGTTGGATGTCGGGGCACCGTCGGGGGCGAAGGCATCCCACGGGTTGCTGAGGGCGGTGGTGTACTGATAGATATAGTTCAGGCCCGAAGCCTTGGTCCGGGTGTATTTGAAAATCCCCGTGGCCGTGTCGAGTTGCCGGGTGATCGGGTTGGACGACGCGCCGGTGGTGGGATCGAGGCCGAAGGCGAATTCCTGGAAATTGGTCATCCCGTCGCCGTCCGGATCGTGGGCCGGGTCCTTGTCGGCCAAGGTGCCTTTGGCGAAGGTGCCGTTGGCCCAGGTGTCGAAGGGAGTCGGCTGCACCGGCGGCGGATACACCGTGGTCAGTGCGTATTTGGCTGCCAGATAGCCGCCCACCAGATTCTGCTCGGCGGAGGTCAACGTGCGGTTGTAGATGATCCATTCGGCGATGCGCCCGTTGAAGTACCGACTGTAGGCGGTCTGGCCAAATTGATAAGTGAAAGCTGTCGCGGCCGCCGACTGGGCCATCAGGACGTGCCAATTGCCGGAATGGGAGAAACCACTCGATCCATTGACAGCCATTTGGCCACCGCCATAGGTGAAGTCGTTGCCATCGGCTCCGTTGGCCGTGGTCTGCCACGCCGTGGCGGAATTGAGGCGGATGTTCTTGCTGTCCGCACTGGGGCTCTGACAGAACAAGCCGTTGAGGCCGGTGTAGGCATCGACCTTGCACACCGCGAAAATCGTTTGAATGGTCGTGTTCGCAGGTCCGCGCAGGAACTTGCCAGTTCCATCCCACTTGAGGGTGGGCAAGCCGTTGAGATTGTTGGCGAGGTATTGGGGCTGGTTGGCGAGCGTCCCCTGCGAGGCGTTCTGGCTATTGCCGCTTTGGTCAAGCCACTGCTTGAGATAGAGGTTGCCACCTGACGTTTGCACCTGGGTCGCATCCGCGGGGTTGATGGCATCGGCCTTGAGCCATACGGCAAGTCCGTTAGACACGCCGCCCGGGGTGGGCAATGCGACGATAAAGGTCACGGTGGCTTTTTGCGTGATGAGCGTGCCGCCCCCTGTGGCCTGAAAATCGTAGGCTCCGACGCTGGTGCAGGCCACCGCAAAGGTGGCCACGCCAGCCGCGCTGGTCGTGGCCGAAACCGGGGTGATGATCGGTGTCCCGGTGCCGGTGTTGCCATTTCTAACCAACGTCACGGTTTTGCCCGGAACCGGATTGCCCCCGCCATCCGTCAAGGTCACCGCAATCGTGGAACTCGTGCCATCAGCCATCACGGCGGCTGGTGCCGCGCTCACCGTGGAGGCGGTTGCGCTCACCACGCCCGCAACGACGGTGACGGCTGAGCTG
>Ga0073936_10011285_pt1 | contig 10833 bp, 9 predicted proteins | sample AliMusrvi5mmetaG_FD_87041 | JGI IMG/M metagenome (GOLD analysis project Ga0073936, IMG submission 87041) | Freshwater lake bacterial and archeal communities from Alinen Mustajarvi, Finland, to study Microbial Dark Matter (Phase II) - Alinen... | ecosystem: Environmental > Aquatic > Freshwater >... | reverse complement strand
TTAAACTGTCTGAAAGAGATTTGAGCGCACGATTTGATTCAGTTTTTACTGAATTTGATTTACGTGAGTTATCAAACAATGAATCTACAGCTTCCTGAAGCATACGTTTTTCATTACGCATGATAACATCGGGAGCCTTGATTTCAATGAGTCTCTTCAAACGGTTATTCCGGATGATTACACGACGGTATAAATCATTTAAATCGGAAGTTGCGAAACGACCACCATCAAGAGGAACCAACGGACGAAGTTCAGGAGGAATAACAGGAACAACCTTTACGATCATCCATTCCTGTCTGTTTTCGATACGACGGTTAGCTTCACGGAAAGCTTCGAATACCTGTAAACGTTTCAAGGCATCGGCCTTACGTTGTTGAGATGTTTCGTTGCTTGCTTTGTGGCGCAAATCATAGGACATCTTGTCCAAATCTAAACGCTGCAAAAGATCGTAAAGTGCTTCAGCACCCATCTTGGCAATGAACTTATTTGGATCGCTATCATCGAGACCTTGATTGTCCTTAGGTAAGCTTTCCAGAATATCGAGGTATTCTTCTTCAGTAAGGAAGTCCATTTCCTTAATGCCATCAGGTTCCTTGATACCCGATTGAATGACCACGTAGCGTTCATAATAAATGATTGCATCGAGTTTCTTCGTAGGTAGTCCTAAAAGTGCACCGATTTTATTGGGTAGAGAACGGAAATACCAGATATGCGCAACAGGCACAACCAACTGGATGTGTCCCATACGTTCTCTGCGGACTTTCTTTTCTGTTACTTCTACACCACATCGATCACAAACAATGCCCTTGTAGCGAATTCTTTTGTATTTTCCGCAATGACATTCCCAATCTTTTACCGGACCAAAAATTCTTTCGCAGAACAAACCGTCACGTTCGGGCTTGTAAGTACGATAATTAATGGTTTCGGGCTTCAGCACTTCACCATGTGACCGTTCAAGGACCATTTCGGGCGAAGCAAGGCTGATAGTAATCTTGGAAAAGTTACTGCTTACGTTATTATCTTTTCTGAATGCCATGTTACCTTGAAAATTATATCTGATAACTAATGCCATACAACCGGCAAGTAAACACTTGCCGGTCGCACAGAATTATGATTGTCTGTTACTATTCAAAAGTGATGTTCAGACCTAAACCACGTAGTTCATGAACAAGGACATTGAATGACTCAGGTACTCCTGGAGTCGGCATGTTATCACCCTTGACAATGGCTTCGTAAGCCTTTGCACGACCAACAACATCATCTGACTTGACAGTGAGTATTTCCTGAAGGATATTTGCTGCTCCGAATGCTTCCAGAGCCCAAACTTCCATTTCACCAAAGCGCTGTCCACCGAACTGGGCTTTACCACCGAGAGGCTGCTGAGTGATGAGTGAATACGGTCCGATTGAACGGGCGTGCATCTTATCATCAACCATGTGGTGCAGTTTCAGCATGTAAATATATCCAACGGTTACAGGCTGATCAAAACGCTCACCCGTGCCACCGTCATAGAGATAAACCCTTCCGTTTTCCGGTAATCCGGCCTGACGCATATAACCGTTGATCTGGTCATGTGTTGCGCCATCAAAAATTGGAGTTTCAAAACGAAGTCCCAGTTTCTTTCCGGCCCATCCAAGTACAGTTTCGTAAATCTGTCCAAGGTTCATACGGGAAGGTACACCTAAAGGATTCAAAACAATGTCAACAGGTGTTCCGTCTTCCAGGAATGGCATGTCTTCTTCACGCACTATCCTTGCTACGATACCCTTGTTACCATGTCGTCCGGCCATCTTATCACCAACAGTGATTTTACGTTTTTTAGCAACGTAAACCTTGGCCATCTGAATGATACCATTTGGAAGTTCATCTCCAACTGTAGCTACAAATTTCACACGGTTATATTTGCCGAGGAGCTCTTTGTATTTGATGTTATAGTTGTTGATGATATCGTGAATGATATCACTTTTTTCTTTATCGGTTGTCCACTTGTTAGGATTCACTGAGGAATAATCAAGTCCCATCAATTGTTTATGACTGAACTTGGTTTTCTTGGCAATGATCTCTTCTTTGAAGTTATTGTAAACTCCGATAGAGGTCTTACCATTCAATACTTCCATTAGTTTATCTACAAGCAGTGTCTTCAGTTCATGAATATCACGGTTGTAATCTTCATCGAGTGTCTTTACAAGATCTTTCTCTTTGGTCTTGGCCTTACGGTCCTTGATTACACGTGAGAATAATTTCTTGTCAACAACCACGCCCTTCATTGAAGGAGGTGCTTTCATCGATGCGTCTTTAACATCACCGGCTTTGTCACCGAAGATTGCACGAAGAAGTTTTTCCTCTGGAGTAGGATCGCTCTCACCCTTTGGCGTGATTTTACCAATCAGGATATCACCTTCTTTTACTTCAGCACCAATGCGGATCAATCCGTTTTCATCAAGATCCTTGGTTGCTTCCGAACTTACGTTGGGGATATCGTTGGTTAGTTCTTCAAGACCACGTTTGGTATCGCGTACCTCCATGGTAAACTCTTCAATATGCAGAGATGTGAAAATATCGTCCTTCAGAACGCGTTCTGAGATTACGATAGCATCTTCAAAGTTGTAACCTTTCCATGGCATGAATGCCACCATCAGGTTTCTTCCAAGAGCTAATTCACCATTTTCAGTACCATAACCTTCACACATTACGTCACCCTTCTTCAACCGTTGACCCTTTGTGACCGTTGGTCTAAGGTTCATACAGGTATTCTGATTGGTACGCATGTATTTCGTGAGATGATATGTCTTTATATCTTCATCAAAATTGATAAGCTTCTGTATTTCATCACGATCATAACGAACCGTGATATCCATACCGTCAACCCATTCAACAACGCCGTCACCTTCAGCAATAATAAGTGTTCTGGAATCACGGGCAACTGGGCCTTCGATACCGGTACCTACAATAGGAGCTTCAGGATTGAGCAAAGGAACAGCCTGACGCATCATGTTCGATCCCATCAACGCGCGGTTTGCATCGTCATGTTCAAGGAAGGGAATTAGTGATGCAGCTATTGATGCAATCTGGTTAGGGGCAATATCGATCAGCTGAACATCTTCTTTCGAAACGATTGGATAATCTGCCAATTGACGTACCTTGACTTTTTTCTCAAGGAAATGTCCTTCAGCATCCATCAGCGTGTTAGCCTGAGCGATGATTTTATTTTCTTCTTCTTCGGCGCTCATGTATACCGGAGCTTCTTCAAAATGTACCCGTCCATTGTCCAGATGCATGTATGGTGTTTCAATAAATCCAAGATTATTGATCTTGGCATAAACACACAATGAAGAAATCAAACCGATATTTGGTCCTTCGGGAGTTTCAATCGTACACAACCTACCGTAGTGGGTATAGTGAACGTCACGAACCTCGAAACCTGCACGTTCACGTGAAAGACCACCAGGTCCCAGTGCCGAAACACGGCGTTTGTGCGTAAGCTCTGACAGTGGGTTGGTTTGATCCATGAACTGTGAAAGCTGATTTGTACCGAAGAATGAATTAATAACCGAAGAAAGGGTTTTTGCATTGATAAGGTCAGCAGGAGTAAACACCTCATTATCGCGAACGTTCATACGCTCACGAATAGTGCGTGCCATACGTGCCAAACCAACACCAAACTGGTTGTATAACTGTTCACCAACTGTACGGATACGGCGGTTACTTAGGTGGTCAATATCATCAACATCAGCCTTGCTGTTAATCATGGCGATGAGATATTTGATAATCGAGATGATATCTTCCTTGGTCAGTACTTTCGTTGATAACGGAGTGTCTGACTTTAATTTTTTATTTATTCTGTAACGACCAACATCTCCAAGGTCATAACGTTTGTCGCTAAAGAACAACTTGTCGATGATACCGCGAGCGGTTTCTTCATCGGGTGGTTCTGCGTTACGTAACTGACGATAGATATATTCTACAGCTTCCTTTTCAGAATTGGCTGTATCTTTCTGTAGTGTATTGAATATGATGGTGTAATCCAACTGATTCAAATCTTCACGGTGCAGCAAGATGGTTTTTGATCCTGATTCAACAATCAGGTCAATATGTTGCGTTTCAAGAACAGTTTCGCGATCGATGATTACCTCGGTACGCTCAATTGAAACAACTTCGCCGGTATCTTCATCGACGAAATCTTCAATCCATGTTTTGAGTACACGGGCAGCCAAACGATGGCCAATATATTTTTTCAATCCTGCCTTGCTGACTTTGATTTCTTCAGCGAGGTCAAAAATTTCAAGAATATCCTTGTCACTTTCAAATCCGATAGCCCTTAAAAGGGTCGTAACCGGAAGTTTCTTCTTACGGTCGATGTACGCATACATCACGTTGTTGATGTCGGTCGTGAACTCCATCCAGGAACCCTTGAAAGGAATGATACGTGCCGAATACAACTGCTGACCATTTGCGTGGAAACTAGTTCCAAAGAATACACCGGGTGAACGGTGTAGCTGAGATACCACAATTCTTTCGGCTCCGTTAACAACAAAGCTTCCTTTGGGTGTCATATAGGGAATCATCCCAAGATAAACATCCTGAATAATGGTTTCGAAATCCTCGTGTTCCGGATCCGTGCAATACAATTTCAGCTTAGCCTTCAAAGGTACGCTGTAAGTGAGTCCACGTTCGATGCACTCCTCGATAGAGTAGCGCGGAGGATCAATATAATAATCGAGGAATTCTAAAACAAAGTTGTTTCTAGCATCCGTGATCGGGAAATTTTCAGCAAACACTTTAAACAAACCCTCATTCATGCGATCCTCAGGGTTGGTCTCCAGTTGGAAAAAATCCTGAAAAGACTTAACCTGAATCTCGAGAAAATCGGGATAGTCTGCCTTGATTTTAGTGGATGAGAAGCTAATTCTTCCTGAATTAATTGAAGCCAAGGTTTTAATGTTTTAAGTTAAAAAAATAAGAACGGAACAACCAAAACCGGTAAAACCAAAGAAGCCGGCTGTAACCGGAAAAAAACAGACGCCCAGGCCCTTGTTTTCAAGGGTCTGTCGTCTGTTTTAATATGTTTTAATTGTACTTATTGTCATTAACTTACTTTATCTCAACCTCTGCACCTACTTCTTCAAGCTGTTTTTTCAAACCTTCAGCTTCATCTTTGGTTACACCTTCTTTGAGTGCTTTGGGTGCTGAATCAACAAGTTCTTTTGCTTCTTTCAGACCAAGGCTGGTAAGTTCTTTAACAAGTTTAACTACTTGTAGTTTCGCAGCACCGGCGCTCTTGAGAATAACATCGAATTGTGTTTTTTCTTCAACAGCTGCAACAGCGTCAGCAACAGGACCTGCTACCATTACTGCACCTGCTGCAGCTGGTTCGATTCCGTACTCATCTTTAAGGATTTTAGCTAACTCATTTACTTCCTTAACGGTTAAATTGACTAACTGTTCTGCAAAAGCTTTCAAATCTGCCATTGTATTATTGGTTTTAAATTGTTTTACTTAAGATAATACTAGTATTTTTTTGTTTTTTTTGTTGAAGGTGACGCTTATTCAGGTTTCTCTGATAAGGTCTTAAGTACGCCTGAGATCGTATGTCCACCTGACTGCAACGCTGAAATAACGTTCTTGGCTGGTGATTGTAACATTGCGATAACGTCTGCAATAAGTTCGTTTTTCGTCTTGAGATTACAAAGTGTATCAAGATGAACATCGCCAACATATACAGACTCCTCTACGTACGCACCTTTTAATAAGGGAACTCCACCGGTTTTGCGAAATTCTTTGATGAGCTTGGCTGGTGTATTTGCCGATTCGGCAAACATAATTGAAGTGTGACCACTCAATACACTGTACAAGTCTTCAAAGTTCTTACCTGAGCGCTCCATCGCTTTCTGCAACAGGGCATTTTTTACCACAACCAATTTCACACCTCTGCGAAAACATAGTCTTCTCAGTTTGCCGGTGTTCGCTACATTCATGTTTGCAATGTCAGTAATGTAGAGATATTTGTTTGTGCTTATCTGCTCTGTGAGGGTATCGATAAGTTGATTTTTCTCTTTTTTGTTCATAGTTTCAATCGATCAAATTAACCAGAGGCCTTTTTTGGTGTTATGCTACAGCAGATTTTTGTTCTACGCGCACGCCTGGACTCATGGTGCTCGAGATGAATACGCTCTTTATATATGCACCTTTTGATGAAGAGGGTTTCAGTTTGACGATCGTGTGAATTAATTCTTTCACATTCTCTGCAAGCTGTTCCGGCTCAAAAGAAACTTTTCCAACAGAAGCGTGGATAATACCGAACTTGTCGACTTTAAAGTCAATTTTACCTGCTTTAACTTCCTGTACGGCTTTACCAACTTCCATGGTAACTGTTCCTGTCTTCGGATTAGGCATTAAGCCACGGGGACCTAATATTCTACCGAGTGCACCAACTTTGGGCATAACGCTGGGCATTGTGATTACTACGTCTATGTCCGTCCATCCTTCCTTGATCTTGGTGATGAAATCGTCCAATCCAACATAATCAGCGCCTGCAGCTCTGGCTTCCTCCTCCTTGTCGGGGGTACAAAGTACGAGTACACGAACAACTTTACCCGTTCCGTGAGGAAGGGTAACGATACCTCTTACCATTTGATTGGCCTTGCGGGGGTCAACACCTAAGCGTACATCTATATCAACAGATGCATCAAACTTAACGGTGGTGATGTCCTTCACAACTTTAATGGCTTCTTCAAGTACGTAAAATGCGTTCTTGTCGTATTTTGCTAAAACCTCTTTTCTTTTCTTTGTAAGTTTAGCCATTTTGCTTTTTACATTGTTTATGTTTGTGATTCTTTGTCGCTTAGGTCAGAAATAACGAATTAATTTCCGGCAACAGGGAGAGAACCAGTAACGGTGATACCCATACTTCGGGCTGTTCCGGCAACCATTTGCATAGCTGATTCAACTGTGAAGCAATTTAAGTCTGTCATCTTTGCTTCTGCAATAACTTTAACCTGATCCCAGGTTACCGATCCAACTTTTTTACTGTTGGGTTCTGCAGAACCACTTTTGAGTTTCGTTGCTTCTAAAAGCTGAATAGCTACCGGAGGAGTTTTTACAATGAAATCAAACGATTTATCCTTGTAAACAGTAATAATTACAGGTAAAATTTTACCTGCAGAGTCCTGAGTACGCGCATTAAATTGTTTGCAAAACTCCATGATGTTTACCCCCTTCGAACCAAGTGCTGGTCCAACTGGAGGCGAAGGATTGGCTGCCCCTCCCTTGATCTGAAGTTTAACTAATCCAGTTACTTCTTTTGCCATTGTAGTCTTAAACTTAAGTGTTAAGAAATTTGAGAATTCGCATTAATTTAACCGGACTATTCTTTCTCTACCTGCATAAAGCTTAGTTCAACGGGGGTTTTACGGCCAAAGATTTTGACCATAACTTTGAGCTTTTTCTTTTCTTCGTTTATCTCTTCGATAACTCCGCTAAAACTGTTAAACGGCCCGTCAACGACAGTAACCGATTCACCAATCATAAACGGAACAGACATCTCCTCGCCCAATTCATTCAGCTCGTCAACCTTACCAAGTATACGGTTAACTTCAACCTGACGCAAAGGCACCGGTTCTCCCTGTGATCCAAGAAAGCCCAATACTCCGGGAACGTTCTTTATAATGTGGGGTATTTCACCAGTAAGTTGAGCTTCTATCAACACATATCCGGGAAAATAGTTCCGTTCTTTGCTGATTTTCTTTCCTTTTCTGATTTGATATACCTTTTCGGTAGGAATGAGTACTTGTGAAACGTAATCAGTCATTCCCAAGCGATTAATTTCACTTTCGATATATTGTTTCACTTTTTTCTCGTTACCACTAACGGCGCGAATAACATACCATTTTTTTCCTGTATCGCTCATGATTCTGAATGACAGTTTAGAAGTACTACCCGATCAAATAATACAATATTAGATCTTTATTTATTCTGTTCGCAGATATTAATGTAACGTGTAAAATATACGTAACACCTGCTGAAATGCTGTATCCATCATATAAACCACTGCTGCGATTAATAGGGAAGCAATAGATACCACAATAGCGCTTGATTGAAGATCGCTCCAGCTTGGCCACGACGTTTTCTTCAACAGCTCTTCAGAGCTTTCAAGTATGTATTCTTTGATCTTGTTAGCCATATTGACCTAATATTTTGCACGGGAGGTAAGGATCGAACTCACAACCAATGGTTTTGGAGACCACTACTCTACCAATTGAGCTACTCCCGTGTATAGAAGGTAAAGGCATCTTTCGATGCCTCCACCATTCAGTTATTTTATGTTGGTATTAGTCCAGAATTTCAGTTACCTGACCAGCTCCAACGGTGCGTCCACCTTCGCGGATAGCAAAACGTAAGTTCTTTGTCATTGCAATTGTTTGGATCAAATGCACTTCAATTTCCAGGTGATCACCAGGCATTACCATTTCAACTCCTTCAGGAAGTGAAATCTCACCAGTTACATCAGTTGTACGGAAATAGAACTGAGGGCGATATTTGTTATGGAATGGAGTATGACGTCCACCTTCTTCTTTTTTCAAGATAACAACAGATGCTTTGAAATGAGCATGTGGTGTTACTGAACCTGGTTTAACAATTACCATACCACGACGGATATCATCCTTGTCAATACCACGAAGCAACAGACCTGCATTGTCACCGGCTTCACCTTCATCAAGGATCTTTCGGAACATTTCAACTCCTGTTACAACTGATTTCAGTTTTTCAGCACCCATACCGATGATTTCGACAGGGTCTCCAGTGTGGATAATACCTGTTTCGATACGACCTGTAGCTACTGTACCACGACCAGTGATCGAGAATACATCTTCAACAGGCATCAGGAATGGTTTGTCCATTTCACGAACAGGCTCTGGAATCCATGAATCTACTGCGGCCATCAAATCAATGACCTTTTCAACCCATACTGGTTCTTTATTCAAACCACCAAGAGCTGAACCCTGGATAACTGGTGTAGCATCACCATCGAATCCGTAGAATGTAAGAAGTTCACGAACTTCCATTTCTACAAGTTCGAGTAGTTCTGGATCATCAACAAGGTCAACCTTGTTCATGAATACTACCAAACGTGGAACACCAACCTGACGAGCAAGCAAGATATGCTCACGGGTTTGTGGCATCGGACCATCAGTAGCAGCAACTACTAAAATAGCACCGTCCATCTGAGCAGCACCAGTTACCATGTTCTTTACGTAGTCGGCATGACCCGGGCAATCTACGTGAGCATAGTGACGTGTAGCTGTTTGATATTCGATGTGTGCAGTATTAATGGTAATACCCCTTTCCTTTTCTTCAGGAGCGTTGTCGATCGAATCAAATGATCTGAATTCTGACCAACCTTTTTCAGCAAGACACAAAGTGATAGCGGCAGTCAACGTGGTCTTACCGTGGTCAACGTGACCAATCGTACCTACGTTAACGTGCGGTTTCGTACGTGCAAATTTTTCCTTTGCCATATCAAATAGAGTGTTAAGATGTTTATTTCGTTGTAACAATTAATATTCGAGCCATTGACGAGAGTTGAACTCGTGACCCCTTCCTTACCAAGGAAGTGCTCTACCACTGAGCTACAACGGCTTTTGATAGTGAGCGGAAGACGGGTCTCGAACCCGCCACCTATAGCTTGGAAGGCTATCGCTCTACCAAATGAGCTACTTCCGCGGGCATTCAATTTTCAGCGTTTATAGCTGCGTGGGGGGTGGAGGATTCGAACCTCCGTAGGCTGCGCCAGCAGATTTACAGTCTGCCCCATTTGACCGCTCTGGTAACCCCCCCCTTTAATTTTCCGAGCCGGTGGAGGGATTCGAACCCCCGACCAGCTGATTACAAATCAGCTGCTCTGGCCAACTGAGCTACACCGGCGCTGCTGTTTCGCGCTGCAAAGGTAGAAATAAGTTTATAATTTCCTACAACAGCTTGAATTTTTATTGAGACTTTTTCAGATTTTTCAACGAACTTGAGTGCTTTTCAACAAAGCAGTCCCTTTTGTTAAAGGGACTGCAAATGTAAGAAGGTTTTTTGGAATTCCAAACACCCTAATGAAAAATATTCAAGTTTTTTAATTATTCTTATTCTTTTAATTTCTCTTTGTACTTAACTAGTTGTTTTCGTAGGGCTTCCAGAGCTGTGTCTGTCGCTTCTTCGAAGGTATTGCACTGTTTTTTTGCAAAAAGATCGTTTCCTCTGATTTCTAATCTGATTTCTGCAATCTTGTTGTCCGGAGCATCCGTGTTTAGTACTTTTAGTATTACTTCGCTGCTAACAATTCCATCAAAGAGAACTGTTAATTTCTCAACCTTGTCGGTAATAAAGCTTTCAAGTTTCTTGTCTGCTCTGAAATGCACCGCATTAATGTTGATCTTCATAGTGACCTCCTTTTTTAGGCTTTTGGATGTGCCTGTTTATAAATTAATTTTAAGCGGTCAATCGTATTATGCGTATAAACCTGTGTTGCTGCCAGACTCGAGTGCCCCAATATTTCTTTTATTGCATTTAGATCGGCACCGTTTTCCAGCATGTGAGTCGCAAATGTATGTCTAAGAACGTGTGGACTCCGTTTTTGCCTGCTCGAAACCAACCCCAGGTATTTTCGTACGATCCGATTAACAAGTCGGGGATATAATGGCTCCCCATCCTTAGTAACAAATATAAAATTGTTTTGGTTAGAAAACACCATAAATTTTCTATATTCTTTAATAAATAACGTTAAAAGTTGAACAATATGCGGACCCAAAGGAATTATTCTTTCTTTGTTTCTCTTACCCAGCACTTTCA
>Ga0073936_10011282_pt1 | contig 10835 bp, 8 predicted proteins | sample AliMusrvi5mmetaG_FD_87041 | JGI IMG/M metagenome (GOLD analysis project Ga0073936, IMG submission 87041) | Freshwater lake bacterial and archeal communities from Alinen Mustajarvi, Finland, to study Microbial Dark Matter (Phase II) - Alinen... | ecosystem: Environmental > Aquatic > Freshwater >... | reverse complement strand
GGCCGCCTCTGTCCTCTTGCCATCCGGCGGAGCAGTGCGTCGGCCATGTCGGCGGGGGTTTCGGCGCCTTCGCTCCCGGCGGCCTGAAGGGCGGCGATCTTGCCGGCTGCGGTTCCTTTTCCGCCGCTCACGATGGCTCCAGCGTGCCCCATGCGGCGTCCCGGAGGCGCGGTCGCGCCAGCGATGAATGCGGCGACGGGCTTTTTGCAATTTTCCGCCAGCCACGCGGCGGCTTCTTCCTCGGCGGTTCCCCCGATTTCCCCGATCATGATCATCGCCTCCGTGCCGGGATCCGCGTTGAACATTTTGACCACATCGAGGTGGGAGGTTCCGTTGATCGGGTCGCCGCCGATGCCGACGCAAGTGGACTGCCCGTGGTTGCGCGAAGAGAGTTGCCAGACCGCCTCGTAAGTGAGAGTCCCGGAACGGGAGACGACGCCGACTTTTCCGGGCTTGTGGATGTAGCCCGGCATGATCCCGACTTTGCACTGGCCAGGGGTGATGACGCCCGGGCAGTTCGGCCCGATGAGCCGGCTCGGGGTTCCCGCCATGGCTGCTTTGACCCTCATCATGTCAACAACAGGAATCCCCTCGGTGATGCAGATGATGAGTTCGACGCCCGCATCAACCGCTTCCATGATCGAGTCTGCGGCAAATTCCGCGGGAACGAAAATCATCGTGGCGTTGCAGCCGGTTTGACGCCGCGCTTCGAACACGGTGTCGAAGACCGGGACTTTTCCTTCGAAGAGTTCGCCTCCGCGGGCGGGGGTGACCCCGGCGACGACATCCGTGCCGTATTCCATGCAGGACCGGGCGTGAAATCCGCCCGCTTTTCCGGTGATGCCCTGCACGAGCAGGCGCGTGTTTTTGTCAACGAGAATAGACATGATTTAGATAATGCGAAATTTGAAATGCGAAATGTGGAATGTCAGCACGCTCATGGTAGCATCAGGCGGCCTGGACGGCGGCGACGACTTTTTGGGCGGCGTCGGCGATGTCGGTCGCGGCGAGGAGCGGGAGTTGGGAATCGGTCAGGAGTTTGCGTCCGGCATCGACGTTCGTGCCCTCGAGGCGCACGACGAGCGGGACCTGGAGATGGACGGTTTTCACCGCGTTGATGATTCCCTGCGCGATGATGTCGCACTTCATAATCCCGCCGAAAATATTGACGAGGATCGCTTTCACGTGCTTGTCGGAGATCAGGATTTTGAAGGCCTCGGTGACCTGCTGTTCAGTGGCGCCGCCGCCGACATCGAGGAAGTTGGCGGGCGAGCCCCCGTGGTGTTTGATGATATCCATCGTGGCCATGGCGAGCCCGGCCCCGTTGACGAGGCAGGCGATATTTCCGTCGAGCCCGATGTAGCTGAGGTTGGATTTCGAAGCTTCGACTTCGCGCGGGTCCTCTTCCTCGATATCGCGGAAGGCTTGGATCTCGGGGTGGCGGAACAACGCGCTGTCGTCGAAGTTGAATTTGGCATCGAGGGCCAGGATATCTCCGCCTTTGGTGACGACGAGAGGGTTCACCTCGAGCAGCGAGCAATCACTCCGGATGAAAAGCTTGTAGAGGTTCGCAAAAAGTTTGCAGGCGAGCCGCATTTCCCCGGATGCCATGCCGAGGAGTTTGGCCAGCTTGCGGGTCTGGAAGGGAAGCAGCCCGTAGAGCGGGTTGACCGGCATCCGGATAATCTTTTCCGGGCTGTGCTCGGCTACGGATTCGATATCCACCCCGCCCTCGGTGCTGGCCACGATCACCGGCGAGGAGATCGCGCGGTCGATGAGGATGGCGAAGTAAAGCTCGCGGTCAATTTCCACGGATTTCGAGACCAGGACTTTCCGCACGACTCGCCCTTCGGGGCCGGTCTGGTGGGTGACGAGCGTGTGGCCGAGCATCTGGGCGGCGATGTCGCGGGCCTGGCCGGCGGTTTTGCAGAGATGGACGCCGCCTTTGAACCCGTTGGTGAACGTTCCTTTTCCGCGTCCTCCGGCATGCACCTGGGCTTTGACGACCAGGTTGTTTGTGCCGAGAGACCGGGCGACTTTTTCGGCTTCCTCGGGTGTGGACGCCACTCCTCCGGGCGTGTTCGTGACCCCGAATTTGTCGAGGAGTTCTTTCGCTTGGTATTCGTGGATGTTCATCAGGATTCGTCGAGGCCAATGATATAAACAAGCCGCGCCGCCCGCCGCCACAGGAATTTTTTATTTTTCGCGGGCAAGGGCCGGATTATTGGGGCGGGCGGACAGGCGGGGTGAACGCAGCGTGATGCTGGTGGCACCAGTCCTGAGCGCCGGCGACGCCGAGTTCGGCGGACTTCACATACCACTGCTGGGCAGCGTCCATATCGGGGGCAAGCCCGCCGCGGCCGTCTTCGAGGCAAACCGCATAAAAATACATCGACCGGGCATCTCCTTTCTCGATTCCCTGTTTGAAAAGCTCGACGGCCATTTTTTCGTCTTTCATGCCCGGAGGGGCTTTGATGAAGAGTGCTCCGAGGTTTCCGTAAGCTTCGGGAAAACCGAGATCCTTGGCGGATGAAAAACAGGCGAATGCCTTTTTCAGATCCGGTTTCACGCCCGGCATCCCTTTGGTGTAGATGTCCCCGAGCCGGTCGAGCGCGTTGACCTCGTTCAGGTCGGCGGCTTTGGTAATCCACCACAAAGCCAGCTTCGGGTCCGTCGCCACCCCTTTGTTGCCCAGCAGGTAGCATTCCCCCAGTGCCAACATCGCGTGGGGATCGCCGCGCTCGGCGGCGCGCTGGAACCACCTGGCGGCTTCCTGGGGGTTCTTTTTCTGCGCGCCCATGTCGTTCGACAGCATGAGGCCGGCCAGAAGCATGGCATCGGTATCGCCGTTGTTCGCGGCGGCCAGCGTCCACTTGAGCGCGCCTTCGGGGTCTGTCTTGCGGAGTTCCTCACCGAGGATCAGCTGGGCGTCGCTGAGGTTCAAAGCCGCCGCAGCTTCCAGCGGTTTCCTGAGCGCCTCGATCTGAACCGGCGTGAGCGAGTCGCGGCGTTCGCGGGTCGCGGAAAGAAATTCCTCCACCGCCGCTTTTGCCTCTGCGCGGTCGGGGTTGGCTTTTTGCAGTTCGAGAAGGGATGCCAGCGCGGCGGCCGGGTCCGACGGGGCTGTCTCCCGCGCTTTCGCCAGCGTTGCCAGCACGGGGTCCGGCGTCGGTTCTGGCGTCGGCATTGATGTCGGAGAAGGGGACGCGGAGGGAAGCGGCGTGGGCACCGGAGTGGGCGTGGGTTGTTGATCCGCGACGATGTTTTTTGGCCTGAAAAGAAAATACGCACCTCCTCCGAGTGCGCCCATGACCAGCAGGACGACCACTACTGCGGCGACCAACAGGATGACCTTCGGGGATTTTTTCGCCACGGGAAGAGGAGGAGGCTCGGCGGCGACGGGCGGTGCCTGGACATCGAATGTCCCTGCCGGTTTGTCCGCCGCGGGAGCGTCCATCGCCTTGGTCTCAAAATCCTCCGTGCTGACGAGAGGCGCGGGGCTTGGGGCGACCCCTCCGGCTCGGATGGCGGCAAGGCAACCCTCGACCTCGCGGCGGAGGTCTCCGGGTGTCTGCGGGCGCGCGGCCGGATCCTTCGCGAGCATGTGCCGGAGCAGATCCACCACCTGCGCGGGCTGGCCCAAAAGGGTTTCGAGCGGCGGCTCGCGGTGCAGGTGCTGGCTCATCACCTGCGCCAGCGAACCGCTGAACGGGGCGTGCCCGGCGAGCATGTAGAAAAGGGTTACGCCGAGCGAGTAGATATCCGAACGCACGTCCAGCTCGCGCTCGTCAAGCTGCTCGGGACTCGCGAAATGGGGGGTTCCCAGAAACCCGCCGACGGTGAGTGTGGCCGCGTCTTCACCGGCCGAGCCCCCCGCGCTTTTCGCCAGCCCGAAGTCGATGACCTTGACCGTGAATTCGCCCTCGTCCTCGCGGACGACCATGAGGTTTGAGGGTTTGATGTCGCGGTGGACGAGCCCCTGCTTTTGGGCTGCACCGAGAGCGCGGGCAACTTGCAGAACAATTTCCAGCGCGGTGGGAGCCGGGATCGCTCCATCGCGCTTCATCATGGCTTCGACGGTTTCCCCGTCCACAAATTCCATCGCGTAAAAACAGTTGGCCCCCTCCTCGCCGAGATGAAAAACCGTGGCGACATTCGGGTGGCGCAGCGCGGCGGCCGCACGAGCTTCGCGCAGGAACCTCTGCCGGGCGACCTCGCTGCCCAGGTAGGCCGCGTTGATGACCTTCAGCGCGACGAAGCAGCGCAGGTTCGTGTCGAAGGCCTTGTAAGTGATGCCCATCGCTCCATGGCCCAGCTCGTGAAGCGATCCGTCCTCGCGGAGCGGAACTTCAAAATGTTGAAAGCGGACAGGCTCGGCCATGGGAGTTGGAGTGTGACCAAAGATCCGCAGCGACGGAAGTTTGAAAAATCATCGGGAGGCCTGCCAGATCCAGCTCCAGGGGAGGGATCCGTGCGAAAGCATCCAGTCGTTGAACTGCCGGAGCGACCAGCCCTGGCCTTGGACCAACCTCCGGTGGAGCTTTTCCACTTCGAGGCGTCCGAGGAGGTAGCTCATGGGAACGGTCGGGCTCGACGTATACCAATTGACATCGCCCGCGGCGCGCGCAGAGGTGAATCCGACGCCCGTTTCGAGGCGACGGGCGGCTGCGGCCGGTGTGAGGCTCCCTTCCTGCAGGCCGCAGTCGATCACGATCCGGTGGGCGCGCCAGAGGGCGTCGTGGAGCTGGATGAGCTTTGCGCACGGAATATCGACGAGCCCGCGGTCCACGGCCATCTGCTCGCACCACATCGTCCATCCCTCGTAAAAAACCGAATGCTCGAACAGCCGCCGGAGCCGGCTGGGATGTTGGAACTGGACGACGAATTGCAGGTGGTGCCCCGGATACGCCTCATGCACGGCGGTGAGTTCGAGGCCGAAGTGCTGCCGGATCTCGGCCAGTTTTTTTTCCGGGTCCGCCTGTTCGAGGCTCAGGTCGTTGACCCAAAAAATCCCGGTCTGCGAGCGCGCGAACGGGCGGGGCGGATTGTAGGCGGCTGTCGGAAACTGGTGCCGCAGAAACGGCGGGACCGGCAGGACTTTGAGCGATTCGCCCTTCGGCAGTGTGACGAGATTTGCGTCCGCGAGCTGGCGTTTGATCTGCCGGGTTGTCCGCCGGTAAAGCTCCAGCAGCGACCCTGGAGGCGTCCAGTTGGCGGCCGCTTCCTCGATCAGTTCGCGCGCCGGGCGCCGGCCGATCTTCGCGGCCGCCCTCTGGAGCAGGTAATCCTGCTGCGCGACCAGCCTCTCCCCGGACGCCCGGGCTTCCCGGAGCGAGAGATCGAATCCCAGCCGTTCGCGGATGAGAAATTCGAACCGCTCGCGGCCCACGGCGAATGACCCGGCGGGCCCCTGCTTTTTGCGCCCGATCGCATGGGCAAAATCTTCGAACGCGGACACCGCCGAGCGCAGGAGCGATTTCGTGCGAGCCGGGTGCGGCGAAACCCCGGCGAGTTCCGGCTCGAGGCCGCGCAAGAATTCCACGCTTCCCACGCAGGATTTGACGGCGAGCGCCGTCCAGAGCGGGACCGGGAGCTTCACGCATTCGGTGCCCGCCGCGAGGTAGTCCGGGATTTTCCCGAGGCGTGATTCGATCGACGGGAGCGCCCGCGCGAGATTTCCGGCCGCATGCACGACGAGATCAAAAACCGCGTCCACCGCGGAGCTGGCGTGCTGCTGAGGGTTCGTCCGCCATCGCTTCAAATCCCGCGAAAAGAGGATTTCGGTGCGGAGGAGCGCCAGCAGCCCGCGACGGTCGAGCCAGTCATTCCCGGAGAACGCGCTTTCGGGGAGATCCTCGGTCTGCCGGAGCGCGTCCTCGAGGATCGCTTCATATTCGCGATGGACGCCCGGGGTGTTTTTCCCCAGCAGCGGTTCGAATTCCTTGAACCCCCACCTGCTCGCCTGCTCCGGAAATAGTTCGCACGTCTTGCCCAGCCAATCCTCGCCGATCCCGTGCAAAGCGTTCACCGCAGATTGATCGACCGCCGATAGGAATCTCATGTGTGCCCCATCTCCGATGGCCGGAATTTATTTCCAGGCGAGAATGCCCTTGGCCCACGCCCAGACGAGGCCCTCGACGAGGAGGAGGAGGAAAACCATGAGGGCGAGGAACGCGGAGAAGGGGAGCTTCAAAAACGCGGCGGCGAACGGCATCAGAAAAACCGTCTCGACGTCGAACACCAGAAAGACGAGCGCGTAAAGGTAGTAGTGGGATTGGAACTGGATCTGCGCGGGCCCGGTGGACTCGATGCCGCACTCGTAGCTGCTCTGCTTGTCGTGTCCGGGCTTGGCGGGCGAGAACAGGCGAGCCCATGCCCAGGCCATGGCGAGCGGGATCAGCGGAAAAACAATCGCGATGGCGAGGAAGACGGTCAGGAGAAGGTAGTCGCTTTGCATGGCAAAAAAGTTTTCAGAGTTCAGTGTTCGGCGGCCCTGGAAGAGGCGGTGGCGGTCAGCTTTGGAAAACCGGATGCGCCGGAGTCGGATCGCGGCATGCTCCGTATCTCCCATTCTCCGCGGCACTGGTTCTGCTTCACGAGCGGGCTGAGAAGCAGGTCCGGTGCCAGCCCGAGGGCGAGAACGGCGAGGGCGAGGGCCCCCACGAGGAATCCCGATGCGGAGGCGTTCGCGGGACGGATCCCCTCCGGTGCAGGGAGGACGAAGGCGTGCTTGAGGACGATGAGGTAGTAGTAGAGAGAAACCGCATTCATGGCGACCGCCAAGATCACGAGCCAGAGCAGGGACGGGGTTCGAAGCGCTGCGGTGAAGAGGTAGAATTTGCCGAAGAATCCGGCGAGCGGCGGGATGCCGGCCAGCGAGATGAAGAACACCAGCAGGCAGAGCGCGAGCACGGGCGAAGATTTGGCCAGCCCGTCGAAGTCGTCGAGGCGGGATCCGCCGCGCTGCTTTTCCACGATGGCCACGACCCCGAAGGCACCGGCGGTAGTCAGGGCGTAAATCACGACGTAGAAAAGGACGGCGGTCACGCTTTCCGGGCGCGCGGAGGACAGCCCGATGAGGAGATATCCGCCGTGGGCGATCGCGGAGTAGGCCAGGAGACGCTTGACGTTCGATTGCACGAGGGCAGCGATGTTGCCGAGCAGAACCGACGCAGCGGCCATCAGCGCGAGCACCGGTGCCCAGCCGGGAAGGAATTGGCCCCATCCGGCCGAACCCGCCCAGTGGCCGAGCCCGGCGGTGAGAAGTTTGGCCAGGATGAAAATGCCGGCAACTTTCGAACCCGAGGCGATGAGCGCGGCGGCGGCCGTGGGCGCGCCCTCATAAACATCCGGTGCCCAGAGCTGGAACGGGACGGCGGCAACTTTGAATGCGAAACCGCCGAGGGTCAGGACAATCCCCGCGATCAGGAGCGGGTCGGGGATGCCAGAGAGGTTCGAGATCGCCTGCAGGTTCGTGCTTCCGGTGACACCGTAGATCAGGCTCAACCCGTAGAGCAGGAAGGCGGCGGAGACGCTGCCGATGAGAAAATATTTCAGGCCGGCCTCGGCGGACGAACGGCTTTCCTTGGCGAAGGCGGCGAGGATGTAAAGCGGGATGCTCGTCAGCTCGAGGGCGATGAAGATCATCAGCAGGTCCTCGGTTCCGGTCAGCAGCATCATGCCCACTGTGCTGAACAGGATCAGCGCGAGGGATTCGGCGAAATGGGTTTCTGGAAACGAGTCGGAGGCGAAAACCGCAGCGACCAGCCCGAGCCCGAGGATCACGAGCTTGAAAATCCGGGCCAGCGGGTCGAGGACGACCATTCCGTGCAGGAAATTCCCATCGACCGGGAGGAGGAAAATGGCTGCCGCGCCAGCGAAACCGCCGAGCAGCGTTGCGACGGTGATCAGCGGGCGTGACTTTGGAACCGAAACGCCAAAACCGAGAACCACCAGGGCGGTCACGACCAGGATGGTTTCGGGCAGAAGAGCGGTCAGCATGAAAAAATCAGAAATGTGAAATTTGTAATGCGAAATGGATGGCGCTTGCGCCCGCAAGCCACTTCGCAGAGTTGTTGGGGAAAATCCTAGTGATTCCCCGGAGGGCCTTCAACCCCCATTTTGATCACCCCACGCAATGCCTCGCCCCCTCCCTCTGGGGACGACCGCCGACCCCGTTCACTTTCGGATCCGCCAGCGCCCGTCGCCGACGCTGAGGACCTCGATGCGGACCGGGCAGAGCCCGGCATTGCGGAAACCCAACTCTTTGGCGACCCCGGTGGTGACATCCAGGTTCCGGCCTTCGACGAACGGCCCGCGGTCGTTCACGCGGACGACAACCGAGCGCCCGTTCCGGAGGTTGGTAACCCGCACTTTGCACGGCAGAGGGAGGGTTTTGTGGGCGGCGGAGTGCGACCAGGAAAACTGGTTTTCCCCAATGGCGGTCTTTCCGGGGAAGATGACGAGGAAGCTTTCGTCGTAGTGGGAGGCGAGCCCTTCTTCGACATAGCCGACCGCCTCGCGCGGGGTCATGGGGGTGTAGGCGACACCGCGGACGGTATAGAGCTTGAACTTGTAGCCCTCGTAGGTGCGGCCGCAGCCGGCGAGGAGGAGGCAGCACAAATACAGGGGGATCTTCATGATGGCTTCGCGGTTTTTTTCCTGACGGAAAAGTCGTTTGATGCGATCCGGCGTTTCAAGGTTGCCACGGCTTTCGGAGTCCAAATGCAGGCAAAAACCCCGAACCCCACGCGGAACGCGTAGAGGATAAAAAACATGATCAGCAGGCCGGTCGGCCCCCAGTTCACCGGCAGCCAGAACAGCACCAGCAACCCGCAGTAAAGCATGACAACCCCGCCGCTCTCCATGAAGATCATTTTCTCCCCCGGGGAAAACCGGCGGACCAGAACTGCCTGGACCAGCGCGAGCGAGATCCGCCAAAGCGCGTTCAGCCCGACGATCCACGGGAACCAGCGCTCTTCCACGACGGCGCGGAGAGGAACGAGGCCAGTCTTCCCGGTGGCGGCAGCAACGATCACCGTGAGAAAAAGCGTCGCGACGATGCCGAAGAATAAAATCATCCCCGGCTGCGGCGCCTTCCCATTGTCCGCCCGCTCGCCGGTTCCGTCCTCGAGTCCGTCCGCGATCAAAAGGATTTGCCCGGCCTCGTGGTCGCGCTTGTGGCTGGCCGCGATCCAGCGTCCGGCGATCAGCATGCGGATGAGATCGGAGACGACAGTGATCACCGCATCCGCGACCATGAAGACAAGCATCCCCAACGGCGACCATTTCAGGAAGATCAGCCCGAAGATGGAAACGGCCCCCGAGAAAGCGAGGTTGGTCCCGAGCGAGCGCACCTGGGCCAGCCCGTAGGTGCGGTAGTATTCCAGAATTTCTGGGCCTTCCTCCTTCATCCGCGCGAGGTCATCCGCGCTGATTGTCAGCGAGGAGCCGCCGGGTGTCTTTCGTTTCACCGCCACGGTCGAACGCTTTCAGCCGGAACAAACCCGGTCAACCCGAAAACGGCGATTGAGAAATTCTTTCAGAATGGAAAGCCCGGCCTCGGACGCTTCGCGCCCTTCGTTGCAACCTCTACAGGAAACGCCGTTTTCGGGGTCAATGGAAAATCGGCGGATCAGGGGTGCAGAAATTTGGCGAATTCCTTGCGCTCGGCAGCGGTGAGCGGACGGGCTCCGTGTTTTTTCAGGATGCGGTCACACGCAGAAACCGTGAAGGGCTTCCCGGCCGAGCGAGGGACTTCCACGAATGGCAAGCCAACATCAGTTTTCCCAGTAGAAACGGATGTATTCCTGCGCGTGGGCTTCAATGTCGCGGATGGCATACGCAAATACTTTCTCATAACTGGACTGGTAAAACCAGCGTTTTTCAAGTGTTCCTTTCGTCCGGCCAAGGATGTCTTGGTGGGGTGCGCCGTGCGCCGTGTCGTATCTGGCAACGCAATGTCTCTCTCCGCCAATATCCACGAGCAGGACGACACGGAAAGCCAGAACCTCCCCCTCGCGGATGTCCCGCCATGTGAGGATTCGCCCTTCATCAATCCAGATGATGAATTCCTTCTCGGGCATGCGAGGCGGCTCACGCCCGCGGGCGCATGTGGGGGAAGAGGATGACGTCGCGGATGCTTTCGGCTCCGGTGAGCATCATGACCAGGCGGTCGATGCCGATGCCGATGCCGCCGGCCGGGGGCATCCCGTATTCGAGGGCGTGGAGGAATTCCTCGTCGAGCTTCTGGGTTTCTCCGCCGCTCTGTTGTTCGAGCCGCGCGCGCTGGATATCGGGGTCGTTGAGCTCGGAGTAGCCGGGGGAAATTTCCTGGCCGTTGATGATGAGTTCGTAAACATCGACCACCGAGGAGTCCTGCGCGTTCTGTTTGGCGAGCGGCACGAGTTCCTTTGGGCAATGCGTGACGAACAGCGGGTCCATGGTTTTTTCCTCGACCAGCTTTTCGAAGACATGCTGGGTCACCTCAAAATCCTCGGTGCAGTGCGAGATGTCGAGGCCGTTCGCGGCGCACCATTCGCGGCGGGCCGCGGAGGAAAGCTCATACCAGTCGCCCTTCACGCCCCGGATGAGATCCGCATAGGGAGTCCTCCGCCACGGCGGGGTGAGATCGATGGATTTGAGAACCTCGCCCTCGGGGCTCCGATGCTCGATCACAAATCCTCCGATGACCGTCTTCGCGAGGTGGCAGACCATTTCCTCGACGAGCTGCGCCATCTGCTCGAAATCTGCGAACGCCCAGTAGGCTTCGAGCATCGTGAACTCCGGGTTGTGCCGGCGCGAAATCCCCTCGTTCCGGAAATTCCGGTTCAGCT
>Ga0073936_10011266_pt1 | contig 10843 bp, 9 predicted proteins | sample AliMusrvi5mmetaG_FD_87041 | JGI IMG/M metagenome (GOLD analysis project Ga0073936, IMG submission 87041) | Freshwater lake bacterial and archeal communities from Alinen Mustajarvi, Finland, to study Microbial Dark Matter (Phase II) - Alinen... | ecosystem: Environmental > Aquatic > Freshwater >... | reverse complement strand
TGACTCGATCGACAAGACCTGCCCGTCCACCGACCCCTCGACCCGACGAATTCGCACGGCTTCCGGGGCATAGATCAGCGGCGCCCGCCGTTCGGCCGCCACTGCCCGGATCGCCATCAGTGCCTCCTCCGGCATCGCCCCACAAATCACCGGACACCGCGGCTTGATGATTCCCGCTTTTTCCCCCGCAATCGCCTCCAGCGTGGTCCCCAGATACTCGGCATGATCAATCCCGATCCGGGTGATCACCGTCACCAGGGGCCGACAGACATTCGTGGCATCCAGCCGTCCACCCATGCCTGTCTCCAACACGACCGCCTGGGCGCCCATCCGCTGAAAATAAACCAGGGCCAAGGCCGTGGTGACCTCAAAAAAAGTGAGTTCCCGTCCCGTTTGCAGCCGAATTTTTTCGAGCACGGGCTCCAAAGTCTTGAACAATTCGCCCAGCGCCTGATCATCGATCGGCCGACCTTGCAATCGAATCCGCTCATTGAAGCGAACCAGGTGCGGAGAAGTGTAAAGGCCGACTTTTAATCCTGCGGCCTGCAAGGAGGATGCCACCAGGGCGCAGACTGATCCCTTGCCGTTGGTGCCGGCCACATGGATAATCGGGAGCGCATCCTGCGGACAACCCAAAGCGTCCAAGAGGGAGGTCATCGCTTCCAGGCCGGGCTTGATACCGAAGGTTCGAAGCGCATAGAGACGTTCCAAGGCCCGTTCCAACTCGGGAGAATGGGACATTGGTCTATTATTGCTCACCCGATCGCCTCCTCCTCGCCCGCCCCCCAGCCGATTTCGGAGGCAGGGGAAAACTGTAACGGGTCAGACCGCACCACGTAAACAAAAAAGCGGGAAATCCCCGAAGGGATTTCCCGCTTGTAGACTCGTTGCCGGGTCGATTAGCCAACCAGTTTCTTGGCCAGATCCGCCGCGGAAGCCGCATCCGGGGCATATCCATCGGCGCCGATCTCATCGCAAAACGCCTGGGTCAGGGGCGCACCACCCACCATGACCTTGACTTTGCCCTTGAGATCCGAAGCCTTGATGGCGTCGACGATTTCTTTCATGTTCGTCATCGTCGTGGTCAGCAATGCCGAAGCCCCGATCAGGGTCGCATTGTTGGCACGGGCGAGTTCGATGAATTTCGCGGGTTCAACATTGATACCAGCGTCGACGACCTTGAATCCGCCGCCTTCCAGCATCATCCCGACCAGATTCTTGCCGATATCATGGAGATCGCCCTTCACGGTGCCGATCACCACGGTGCCGCGGGGCTGAACCTTGGCAGCCAACAGAGCGGGCTTGAGAATTTCCATGCCGGCCTTCATCGCGCGGGCCGCGATCAGAACTTCAGGCACATACACTTCATTCTTCTTGAACTTTTCCCCGATGATTCCCATTCCGGCCAGGAGGCCCTTGTTGAGAATATCGCCGGCGGGCACTTTGTCTTTCAAAGCCTGCTCCACGCCGGCCTTGACATCGTTCGCCTTGCCCTTCATTAAATTTTCTTTGATCTGCTCCAACAATGCGCTCATATGATCCTCCTGGGTTCAGTTCGATTTCATCGGTCGCATTTCAAACCTCTCGGTTTGAAAAACAGGCGTCAATCTATCAGGGTGTAGCACACCTAAAATAGGTTAATTCTCGATAAAATATAACGATCTTGCTGATAACCCCAAAAAAGATGCGCCACAGGCATTAATGTCGCCCTAATTGAACAATAATTCAGCTTATAAGAAGCCGACATGGCCACTCCGAAATACGCAAATAGCGCGAAAGCCATCGGTGCCCATCGCTTCGGTGTTCCGCTGCTCTTCCCTGTTTCAGTTGGAAATATCGCTCTTCCTTTCCCGTAACGATTGTGTTTTTATATCAGCGTTTCATAGCACTTCGTTCCACCGGTCTTTCCGAATTTAGGATTACCGAACACACAAAAGTAGGGCAGCATCATGACACGCAATGAAATTGATCGCACGTTGAGAAACCTGATGAAAACCAGTTCGCGGGAGCGTAAAGATTGGGATAACATCCCCGAATCGACCCTCATCGCCTCTCTGGGTTTCGACTCTCTTTCAATTTTAGACCTGGTCTACGACCTCCAGCAGACCTTTCACCTCGAATTCGAAGCCGAAGAGCTGTTGGGCATCAAAACCGTCGCCGACCTGATCGACTGGCTGGCCACTCGAACGGCAACCCCCTAATCCGGCTGAAAACGATTCGATCCGAAAGGCTGACTTACCATGTTTAAAAGAATAGCGATGAGTGGATGGCTGGGACTGATGATGGCTTGCAGCATCGGCATGGCCGCTGATGCCGGCTTCTTTTTCCACCCGGGCGACACGGTGGTGTTCCTTGGCGATAGCATCACCGAACAGCGGCTCTATACCACTTACATCGAGGCCTACACGCTGACCCGGTTCCCGCAGCAGTCATTTATCTTTCGTAACGCCGGGTGGAATGGCGACACCTCCTGGCTGCGCATGCGTGCGCATCCCAATGAGCCCGCGCTCTTCGCCGCCAACGACTCGAATCAACAGGCGATGATTGAGTCTGCCGTTGGGGCAGGACTGAAGCGGGACATTTTGCCGGTCAAGCCGACGGCCGTAACGGTGGATTTCGGTATGAACGACCATGCCTATCAGGCCTTTCGTCCGGATATCTTCAAGGCCTATTCACGCAGTCAGACGGAGATCGTCAAGATGCTGAAGCAGAATGGAGCGCGGGTGGCTCTCTTGACTCCACAGCCCATTGAGGATCATCGGGCCGATCCGGACAAGGATCTGCGGAATCAGTCTCTCCGCCAGTTTTCGGACGGACTAAAAATCGTGGCCTCCAATGAGGGGGCGTTGTTTGTAGATCAGTTTTCCCCCTACATGGCCTTGATGCTGAACGCCCGCGCAACCAATCTAAATGCCATGATCGGCGGGGGCGATGCCATTCATCCCGGTCCCGCCGGGCATACGCTCATGGCCTGGGCGATTCTCAAGGGATTGGGAGCACCAGCGGAAGTGTCGAGCGTGGAATTTGATCTGACACGATCCTTCTGGCACCAGCTGGTCCGCGCGGAGAACTGCAAGGTTTCGAAAGCCGCCTACACTCAAGGCACGCTGAGCTTCCTTCGCACCGATGTTGCGCTGCCCATGCCGATCGATCTCCGCGCCATGCCGGCGCTCACAAAGGCACCGGTTCTGAATGACCTGAACCGATATGAACTAAAAGTCGCCGGCCTGAAAAGCGATCGATATGAAGTCAGGATTGATGGCGAATCCGTGGTCACGACCGGCAAGGACGACTTAGCCAAAGGGTTGAACCTCGCGGTCATCGCCGGGCCGATCAGCCGGCAGGCACTGGAAGTGCTTTCCCTCGTAGTCCAGAAAAACAACCTCTATTATGAACGGTGGCGCAAGTGCCAACTGAGTCCAATCGCGGCCAATCAAGCGCGCATTCCTGCGCTCGATAGTCAGATTGCGGCCCTGGAAAAACAGATTGATGCCGCACGTCAGCCCAAGCCACACCGCTTCGAGGTGGCGCCCGTGGTGAAGTAACCGGGAAGGTTCATCCCAAAGGCCCGCTCAACCGGCATCCAGTTTGATAACGCCGCGTTGCCGCTTCACGCTAATGATTCGCTGTTTCAGCGTCTCGAAAATGGATCGGGGATGGGGTAGCGCCCGCAGGCGCAACCGGGGCGTGGATTCGTCGTGGGACACAACCGTAATCTCACCAATGCCCATGATGCGGTCCAGCAGCGACTGATGGAATTGCAAATCCTCCACATGCCAGAGCTCCAGCGTGTCGATGTCCTTGGAGAAAACGCCCCGCTCATAATCAATGCGGTAATTGGCGATGCGGAACCGGATGCTGCGAACCCGGATTATGGGCAGGGCCATCACCCCCAGCGCGAGCACCAGGCCGACCACCGGCACCCACCAACCTTCAGCGCGCAGCATCAACGATCCCGCAATGAAACCCACGCCCAGAAGTCCGCTCAAAAACAAACTCCCCAAAAATCCACGCAAAGCGGGATTGCCTTCAAAATAAACGACTTCCTTGGAGTCAACCGGCGTATCAGACGATTCACGGGATGGGTCGCCCACATTCACAGTCTTTTGTTCATTAGCCATGGTTCATCTCCTTTCGGAATACTAGAGAGCCCCATGAGTAGGGTCAACGTGATAATCAGCGACCGGCATCATGCCGGAGGCCCCTTCGTTCCCAAGAAAAATGGCGGGCAAGGATGCCCGCCATCTATCTATCGGCTTTGTGTATTAATCTTACAGAAAGCCGCACTGTTTGCGGGCATGATCGATCACCCGCATCACTTCCACGGCCTCATCCAAAGAAATTGGGTAGGGCTTATTCAACCGCAGGGTATTGTAAACCGCATCCCAGATCCCCGCCATATCGAAACCGTTGGAGGGCTTGACCGGGATGGTCGACTCCAACCAGTCCAATTTGTCAGGGGTTCCAAAATGACCGATATCGGGAGTTCCAGACATCAGACGCCGGGGAGCCAGCCGCCGATGGGGATTCAGATATTTGAGGGTGATTTGGGATCCCGTGGACTTCAGGGAACCGCGAGTTCCCCAAATCAGATATTCCGGCTCGCCCAGAGCCGCGCCGCCGCTGATCTCCAAATCGACCAGGCAACCATTCTTACCCTTCAGAATGATCTTCAAATGATCTTCGGCATCGCCTACCGCCGCCACCCGGCGTAAGTCGCTCCATTGGTCGACCACTTTGCCTTCCAAAAATCGCAGCGCATGCTGGACGATATGCGGACCCCAGTTCAAACCCTGGCCGCCGCCGAATTTTTTAATCGTCTGCCAGTCATTCCGGCGTTGGTAGCTCACCCGGCGCAACTTGATTTCAAACACCTCGCCCAATAAACCTTTTTCGATGATTTCCATGATGTGCTGAAAACCCGGTTCCCAATGCCGGTTGTGGCGCACCAGGACTCGTCCAAAGGAGCGGGCCGCGATCGCCTTCAACTTGACGGCCTCCTCATAGGTCCGGCACATGGGCTTTTCAATACAAACCTGTTTACCCGCCTTGAGGGCCATGACCGCATGCGTAAAATGATCGACTGATATCGTGGCGAGATCAACCAACTCCACGTCGCGATCCTTAAGCAAGTCCTCGTACCGGGCATAGGTCCGGCACCCGAAGGTCCGATCCATTAATTGACGCCGTTCCTTCAACACATCGCAGGCTGCCACAATCTTAAATTGTTTTTCGTGCCCCTTAAGCTCCGGCACATGCATTCCCCATCCCGCCCGGCCAATGCCTACTAATCCAACTCGAATCGGATCTGTATTCTTCATAAAACAATCCTTGCTAGACTGCGATAGCAGTCTGTTCTTCTGAGGCAGAAATATCCGGGCCTTTCGGCCGCAACCGAAAAAAGGCATATTGGAGGCGCGAACCGGAATTGAACCGGTGTACGAGGTTTTGCAGACCTCTGCCTAGCCACTCGGCCATCGCGCCCTAACAAGCCCTTTAGGGAAATCGCATCGGAACGGCTTACGCCGTTGTCTTCAGCAATTCCCTCCGGCGCCATCGTCGAATTACTTCGACGCCGGGGTTTTCTGCTGTTTTGTAAGCTTCAACGCTTCGGCCCGACGCTTGACGTACCGGATCCGGCGCCTACGCTTTATACGTGGTTTAAGTTGTTGTCCCATAAGGGGGGAAACGTTTACCAGACCCCACCCTGCCCGTCAATAGAAAATTAGCCCGCCTTTCACGGAAAGTTTAGAAAGACAGAATCCAACGCAGCGTGGATGTGAAACATTCAATCTATTTTCGGGGCGCATTTGCCAGTAATTCTTCCAAATGTTTCACATAGGCCGCCGCCCCCCCGTGCTGATATCCCGTCTGGGCCAACACATGCCCTTTCGCATCCAATAACAATATCGTCGGGAAACCCTCCACCCCGTATTTTTGCATCAACATTTCATTTTGTTGTTTCAAACCTGCCGGTTGGGGCACAGAGCGAGGGTAATCGGCCAAAAATAAAACCAGTTTATTTTCAGCAAAATTTTTGAACTCTTTTTGTTGAAACACTTCCTTATCCAACTTCATGCACCATCCGCACCAATCCGACCCCGAAAAATCAGCCAGGATCGGCCGTTGTAACTCGGCTGCGCGTGTTTTTGCCGCCTCGAAGTCCGTCAGCCACGCCCCTTCGCTATTGCCCGCCGCCAGTCCTCGTTGGCATCCCCATGCCAAAACGAAAATCGCAACCCACCGCATCCATTTATAGGTTTTCATGGTCACACCTTTTTCCGGGATGACGGACCGTTTCGGGCTCCGTGATCTCCTGTTGCATATGCCGTTCGCGTTCCAGTTGCGCCTGCATCTTGAGTTGGTAAGCGAAATCGCGAAAGATTCCACATAACATCACACATCCATCATCTTCCGCCAACAACATATTCTTTTCGGAGGAGAGTAATAACTCTCGAGAGAGTTTTAAAGCTCGTTCAACCACAACATGTCGCTTGGATTTCACCTGCCGATCCTCCGTAAGGGTTTTACGGAATATTAGTCAGCAGATTACATGCCAAGGACAAAAAATCAATCCACACTGATGTTTTTAAGAGGCTATAAAAAGACAACTTATGATGATGAAGAAGGAATCTAAAGTCCTGCGGCAGGTGTCTCAGCTTGTCGCAAAAACACCCCGCATGGAACCGTGCCGAAACAGCCCCTTTTCAGGGATCGAATTTGAGCATGGGCGCGACTTGTTCCAAGTCATCCTTACCCTGGACGGCGCTGATATCAACCCGGTAATCGCCGGAGAAACAGGCGGTACAATAATTCGCCGCATCGGGAAAGGGCGACAATAACCCCTCGATACTGAGATAGCCTACCGAATCCGCACCGGTGACCTGTCGAATCTGCTCCACCGATCGATCTGCCGCCACCAACTCTTCCCGGGTGGCAAAATCGATTCCAAAAAAACAGGGGTGGGTGGTCGGCGGACAGGAAATTCGTAGATGAATTTCGCGGGCTCCGGCCGCCCGCAAGGCGGACACCCGGCGTTGAGAGGTGGTTCCGCGGATAATGGAATCATCCACCACCACCACCCGCTTGCCCCGCACCACGTCGGCAATCACGGCGAGCTTCATGTCAACGCTTCGCGCGCGGGCATCGGCCTTGGGCATGATAAAGGTCCGACCCACATAGTGATTGCGCATGAAGCCGTAATCCAGGGGAATCCCGCTCTTTTGCGAAAATCCCAGCGCGGCGGAGTTGCCGCTGTCCGGCACCGAAATCACCAGATCCGCCTCGGCCGGATGCTCCTCGGCCAGCCGCATCCCCAGTTTCATCCGGACCGAATGGACACTCTGCCCGAAAACCTGGCTGTCCGGCCGGGCGAAATAAACATGTTCAAAAACACACTGGGCCATCCGCTTTTTATCGAGATCCATAAAGCGGCTGGTCTGCAGCCCATGCTCATTGATCACCACCAGTTCGCCGGGCTGGACATCCCGCAGGTACTCGGCGCCCAACTGGTTCAACGCGCAGGTTTCGCTGGCGATCATCCAGCCATCCCCCAGTTTCCCGATTGAAAGCGGTTTGAACCCGTAGGGATCCCGTGCCGCCATGATCGAGGTCGAGGTCATCAGCACAAATGCGAATGCGCCATTCAACTCCATCAAGGCCCGCGCGACCCGACGCGGCCGGTTCCGGTACATCGGATCGGCCAGCAGGTGAATCAACACCTCGCTATCGGTGCCCGTCTGAAAAATTGCGCCCGCTTCCTGGTACATCCGCCGCAGGGCCTGGGCATTGACCAGGTTTCCGTTGTGCGCAATCGCCCAGATACCGTCCACGCATTCAGCCACCAGCGGCTGAACGTTTTGGATCCGGTCCGATCCGGTTGTGGAATAACGAACATGTCCAATCCCCAGATGGCCCGGTAACTCCGCCAGCCGGATGTGGGAAAACACGTCATTGACCAATCCCAGCCCTTTGTGGGACCGGATGCTCTGTCCATCGCTGACAACGATCCCCGCGCCCTCTTGTCCACGATGCTGAAGCGAAAATAAGCCCGCCTGAATGAGGTTGGCTACGGATGGCACGCCATATGCCGCAACGATTCCACAAGCCTCACGAGGCCGATCTGAATCATACATAGTCGGTTCCTTCCTGATCGGGAATCCGGTTCGATCCCGCCGTCTGGTTATAGTACCGGAATTCCCCTTGGGCCGCAAATTCTTTACCGAACCGTTTTTCGGAGTCGTTAAACGGCATTGCGCCCGGCCAGGAAGGCCGCAATACGCGCCCCTACCCGCCGCCCATCCGCGATGGCCCGCACCACGAGGGATGCGCCCTGTGTCATGTCTCCCGCGGCAAAAACCCCGCTCACGGAGGTATTACCGTCGGCATCCCGCGCCAAAAGTCCCCGCTCATTCAAGGCCAGGCCCCATTCGCCCACAAAAGGATTCGCTGCCGGCCCGGTAAAACCCATTGCCAGCAATACGAGTTCAGCCGGGAACTGCCGTTCCGTCCCAGCCCGGGGTCGCGGTGTCGGACGCCCATCCGCTCCCGGCACCCAGTCGACGGAACACACCTCAATCCCGGTCACTCGCTGCCCGTCACCCAGAAATTTGATGGGCGACATCGCCCAATGGCGGGTTCCCCCCTCTTTATGACTGCTCGAGATCCGCAATTGGTGCGGCCACATCGGCCAAGGAGTCGTGTCCGCCCGTGTCGGAGGGGGTTCGGGAAGGATTTCGATTTGAACCACCTCCTTCGCCCCCTGGCGCAAGGCAGTCCCAAGGCAATCGGAACCCGTGTCGCCGCCGCCGATGATCACCACGTTTTTACCCTCGGCCGAAATAAATTCCTCGGAATTCACCGGCTCCTCTCCGAGCAGGCGGTTCTGCACCACCAGGTATTCCATCGCAAAGTGGATTCCGATCAATTCCCGTCCTGGAATCGCCAGATCGCGGGGAACCCGGGCCCCGGCGCATAGACAAACGGCTTCAAAACGATCCTTTAAATATCGGGCCGATAAGTCACGGCCGATCGCCACTCCGGTCTCAAAAACCACGCCCTGCGCCTTGAGAAGATCAATCCGGCGGTCGATCAGCCATTTCTCCAGCTTGAATTCGGGAATTCCATAGCGCAGGATACCACCGGGCTTGGCCGCGCTCTCGTAAACCACAACGCCATACCCCGCACGGCTGACCGCATCCGCCACGGCCAGTCCCGCCGGGCCCGACCCGATCACCGCCACCCGTTCCGACCGGCGCTCTGCGGGAATTCCCGGTCGGATCCAGCCCTCCTCGAACCCCTTTTCAATGATGGCGAGTTCGATCTGCCGGATCGTCACCGGTTCATCGTGAATCCCCAGCACGCAGGAACCCTCACATAACGCCGGACACACCCGGGCGGTGAATTCCGGAAAGGGATTGACGGTCAGCAATAGCTCCAGAGCCTCCCGCCAGTGGCGCCGGTAAACCTGTTCATTGAATTCCGGGATCAGGTTATTGAGAGGGCATCCGCATCCGTGACAGAAGGGCGTGCCGCAGTCCATGCACCGGGCGGCCTGCGCCACGATCTCCTCTTCGGTGGCCCGCAACTCCACAGCCTTGAAGTCGCCCACGCGCTCGGCAATCGGACGGTAGCCTGGCTCCCGTCGAATTTGTTCCAAAAATCCACCGGGCTTACCCATGGACCACCTCCTGCCGCTCGGTCGCCTCATCGTCCCGCATCATCCGGCCCAGAACCCGCCGATACTCCATCGGGAATACCTTGACGAAAAACGAGGCCCGCTCGGGCCAATCATCCAGGATTCGCTCTGCCTTTCGGCTCCCGGTGTAATGCACATGCCGGGCCAGCAGTTGGCGGAGTTCCGCCAGATCCTGGGGATCTTCCAGCAGTTCCAAGTCGACCATATCGAGATTGCAGCGACTGTCGAAACGCCGGTCCTCATCATAGACATAGGCGATTCCGCCGCTCATCCCGGCCCCGAAATTCAGGCCCGTCCGCCCGAGAATCACCACCCGCCCCCCGGTCATATCCTCACTGGCGTGATCGCCTACGCCTTCCACCACAGCGGTTGCGCCACTGTTCCGGACCGCGAACCGCTCCCCCACCATGCCCCCGATGTAGACTTCGCCGCCCGTCGCCCCATATAAAATCACATTCCCGGCGATCGTGTTCTGCGAAGGATCATACGCCGCTTCCGGCGGGGGACGGATCGCAATCCGTCCGCCGGACAATCCCTTGCCGACATAGTCATTCGCCTCACCCTCCAGGATCAGGGTCACCCCCCGCGCACACCAGGCGCCAAAACTCTGGCCGGCCGAACCCCGGAAACGGAAGGTGATCGTGTCCTCCGGCAATCCCTCGTGCCCGTAACGCCGCGCCACTTCGCCCGAAATGCGGGTCCCGACGGCGCGGTCAACATTCGTGATCGGCGAGTCCACCGTCACGGCGCGCCGCTGTTCCAACGCATCCATCACCCTCGGCAGGAGCCGCGCATCCAGCGTCTTCTCCAATTCATACTCCTGCATCCGCATCTGGCGCACCGCCACCCCGGGCGCGATGGGGCGACTCAATATCCGGCTGAAATCCAAACCGCGCGCTTTCCAGAACTGGACCGCCGGCTCGGCGTTCAACAGATCGGACCGCCCCACCGCCTCATCCAGTGACCGCAATCCGAGCTGGGCGAGATATTCGCGGACTTCCTGGGCGATAAAGTGGAAGAAATTCACCAGGTGCTCGGGCTTGCCGGTAAAAAATCGCCGAAGGGCCGGGTCCTGGGTCGCCACGCCCACCGGGCAGGTGTTCAGGTGGCATTTGCGCATCATCACGCAGCCGCATACCACCAGGG
>Ga0073936_10011265_pt1 | contig 10844 bp, 10 predicted proteins | sample AliMusrvi5mmetaG_FD_87041 | JGI IMG/M metagenome (GOLD analysis project Ga0073936, IMG submission 87041) | Freshwater lake bacterial and archeal communities from Alinen Mustajarvi, Finland, to study Microbial Dark Matter (Phase II) - Alinen... | ecosystem: Environmental > Aquatic > Freshwater >... | reverse complement strand
CCAATCCTGGCAGTTGCATGAATTTCTGAGAATTCCACATTTCAAGAAGCTCTTTTTGATAAAACTTTGCCCACTCTTTGACGAGCAATTGTGCTCTTCCGGGTAAATCTCCCTCAATCATTTTCAGAGAGTCAATACCAAAAACAGCATTAAACTCTCCATAGATTGCATGAATGTGAGCGACCCCATGCTCGTTCTGGCAAAAGTACATCTTGATTATGATGCCGTAAAATCTTGCGATAACAGGCATGAACTGCCCCTCATTACATCCCCTGAGTTCAGTGCTTCGACGGTACGACTATTTGCTGTTTATCATCTGAACTCACACCTTTATAATGCTCTCTCCAGGGCATACAGCAACACATGCGGGTTCACTATGATGGCCGACGCAATCGACACAGAGAGTTTCATTGATGATATAGCTGTCTTCTCCTGGAGAAATAGCGGTAACTGGGCATTCTGGTTCGCAGGCTCCACAAAAAATGCAGGTATCGGTAATACGATGTGCCATAACTGTCTGATTCTGGTTATAAGTATTAATAAAAAAGGCTTTAAGCAAAATATGAACGTCATTCATTGTCCTATATCAGTATGGCATTTCTTGACGTCATTTCATAATTGAAATCGGGATTAACCCAAAAGAGCCATCCCTTGTTACGAGATGGCTCTTCTGTTGTCCAGGGTCTGCAATGAATCCTGTTATCGTCTTTGAATATGATCAATCACTTCAGCCAATCGGTCGATCTCATCCCTGGTATTGTAGAATGCCAGTGACGGGCGTATGGTGCCTTCAACTCCGAACCGTCGTAACGATGGCTGCGTGCAGTGATGACCTGTCCGGACAGCAATGCCCTCGCGGTCAAGCAGTTTGCCGACCTCTTCATTGGGCAGATTGTTGAGCACAAACGAGAGCACACCCACCTTGTTTCGGGCAGTACCGATGATGCGCAACCCCGGAATCCTGATCAGCTTTTCAGTCGCATACTCCGTCAACTCATGTTCGTAACGCCCGATATTGTCAAGCCCTATTTTACGGACATAGTCGAGCGCAGCCCCCAGCCCGATGGCATCGCCGATCGAAGGCGTTCCAGCCTCAAACTTTGCCGGTGCCTCATTGTAGATGGTCTCTTCAAAGCGAACATCCTGTATCATGTTGCCGCCGCCCTGCCAGGGGGGCATAAGCTCAAGCAGTTCCCGTTTACCGTAGACCACGCCGATGCCGGTTGGAGCAAAAATCTTGTGCCCTGAAAAGACAAAGAAATCAGCATCGAGATCCTGCACATTGGCCGGCATATGGGCAACCGACTGGGCTCCATCAACCAGCACCTTTGCGTCAAACCGCTTGGCCAGCTCTATCATCTCTCTCACTGGCAGAATGGTTCCAAGTCCGTTTGAAGCCTGGGTAAGCGAGACAAACTTTGTCCGTGGCCCGAGCAGTCTGGTGTACTCTTCCATAATGATTTCGCCCCGGTCATTGACCGGCACAACCTTGATGCGTGCCCCTTTTTCCTGCGCAACCATCTGCCATGGAACAATATTGGCATGGTGCTCAAGGATGGAGAGCACAATCTCATCACCCGGCTGAATAAACTTCCGTCCCCAGGTCTGTGCAACAAGGTTGATTCCTTCGGTGGTGCCTCGTACATAGATGATTTCCGATGCTGACCCGGCACCGATGAACTGCCTGATTTTCTCACGGGCACCTTCATAGGCATCGGTGGCACGGGCAGCAAGGGTGTGTGCACCGCGATGGATATTCGAGTTGTCGGTGGCATAAAACTGTGCTACCGCGTTGATAACGCTGAGCGGCTTCTGTGTTGTTGCCGCATTGTCGAACCAGACAAGCTGTTTGCCGTGAATCTTCTGGTGAAGGACAGGAAAGTCCTTGCGTATGGTTGCTACGTCGAAGCCTTCAGGCTGGTGTATCGGAGCTTTTGGCTCACGCAGGAAGTAATAGGGCTCTTTTGGAGCGTCAGGCAGGCTGAACGGTAAAGGGCTGCTGCCGAGTGTTTCCGGACTCACGTTCGGCCATACCTGAGCCGGGGCTTTGCCCGGAAGTTCAGGAAGTGTCCTTGATGATGGGTGTATGAAGGGGGTTTCATACCGATTGAACGGGATGGTGGCAGCATCTCCGGATGAAAACGGTGTAACCTCACGCAATGATTGAAACACTGTCTCAAGATTCGGGCTGCCCTGCTCCTGTTCAAAGGTTCTATAGAGCTTTTCAGCATAGCACTGTCCTTCAGCAGGCCTGCCGTATGAACCCGGCAACTGTGGCAGCTGTTCCTTCGACGGATTGGGTGAAAAAGCTTCAGGGGTATGCGTCTCAGGGTTTATTTCAGGATGGTTTTCTGGTGTAGCCGCCTGATTTTGAGCGGCGGAATAAAGCAGTCTGAAAGAGAAATCGTCTTCTGCTGGAAGTCCGGCGTTCAATATTGTAAAAAATGGAACAATGCTTTCAGGATTATTTCCGGTAAAAGTTTCAGTTGTTTCCGGTGTTGGCGGCAGACTGCGCCGGATGAACTGGTCGAGTCCATCTGAACTGCCCGTGCTGTTCGTATTTTCCGAATAGTTCTGCTGCTCGGTCAGTTTATTGGCATGATGTCCCAGCGGTTCCTGCTTTTTTTCAGGTGCACCGGGCAGAAAATAGAAATCATGTTCCGGTTGCGCTGGAAACGCTTCAGAAAGAGCAGGAAGTCTTGGCTCCGTCGGCAGATTCTGCTGCTGAAAATCGACTGGCAAGCTTACAGGAGGGTGTTCACCGGCAAGATCGGTTTTATCATGTAAAGAGTCAGCAAATGCTGAAGGTGCTCCTTCAGCATCGGTTTCATATCTCGGAACAGAACCTGCTTCGGGCACTTCATTAAACAGACGGCTTGCAATCTGTGCAATCAGCACCGGGTTCAGCGCTTCACTTTCGATTCCCGTGATGTTTTGTTGCTCATATTCTCTCGACATAAGTTACAATGGTAATTTTATTTCGTTTTTGTTCCCAGCATGCGATGTTCGTAATCGTGATAGTAGCCCACTTCCACATTTTCAAGGATACCCAGAGCATCATCGGTCAGGACAGCAAGTGATGAATAGAGAGTCAGGAGATAGGATGCAACACCAAGCTTGTCGAGTCCCATCAGCCTTGCGGAAAGGCTTGGGCTGATTTCACCGGGTATTCCGGCCTGATGCAGTCCGACCACACCCTGTTCATTTTCGCCGACACGAACGAGAATAATGTTTGTTGTGCCTTGTCCTGACTTGTTGTTTTTGTTGACTTCAAGCTTGTCGCTCGGAATAAGCGGCACGCCGCGCCATGTAAGGACAGGTGTTCCGAACAGGTTGATGGTGGCAGGGGGAACGCCTCGCCAGGTGCATTCGCGCTCGAAAGCTGCAATGGCTTTTGGATGGGCGATAAAGAATGCCGGTTTTTTCCAGACCTTAGTAAGCAGATCATCAAGGTCATCAGGTGTCGGGGTGCCGTACCGGGTACTGATGCGTTGACCCGGATCAGCAGAGTGAAGCAGACCGAACTCACGGTTGTTGATGAACTCCCACTCCTGACGCTCTTTGATACCCTCGATAGTCAGACGCATCTGCTGCTCTATCTGGTTGTAAGGCTCATTGTAGAGATCAGAAACACGGGTATGAACACGGACAACGGTCTGAATAGCCTGAAGGGAGTACTCACGCGGCTTGTTTGAGTAATCCACGTATGTTTCAGGGATTTCGATATTTTCAGCAAAACCGGCAACCAGATCAATGTGTTTTTCACCGTGCGTGTTAACGGTGGAGCGTATTTTCAGGTACTCAGCGACTGTTTTTTCAAATGAGTCTTTCAGTGAAGGTGATTCCTTGAACAGCGTTTTAATATCGACACTCGACAGTGAGAAGAACGAACCAGGAGTAATGGTGCGGATGGTTACCGATGATGGCTTTTCAGAAACCAGATCCTCTTCGCCAAAGTACTCCCCTTCAGAAAGCAGAGCGATACGAAGGTCTTCTCCATGAAGTCCCTTGCTTAAAATCTCAACTTGACCGTGTGCAATAATGAATATCTTATGACGATCTTCGCCTTCGAGAATCAGGGTATTACCGAGTTCGGCCTCTTCAAGTACAAACTTTTTGGCTATGCTGGTAATAATTTCATCCTCAAATGATGCGAAAAGAGGAATGCTTTTCAGTGATTCCGGCTTGAATGATGGTGTGCCCTTATGAAAATTAATGTCAATTCGTTCGGGTTTCTGCAGTTCAATTTTTGTCCGATTGACGCGGTAGGTACCGGATGAAACATGAACCCAAGGAAGGAGCTTGAGGATCCATCTCGGGGTTATGGACATCATCTGGGGAGGGGTCTTGGTCGTATTCGCCAGATTTCTTGCGACGTGGGTCGTTACACTGCGCTGCAGCAGACTGTTTGATTCCTGTTGTTGGTTTGGCATGATCACTTCCTATGGTTTTTAAAAATTAACTGCTTCATCATCAAAATGGTAGAGCAGCGTTGAGAGGTATCGTTCGCCGGTATCCGGCAGAATAACCACTATATGTTTTCCCTCGTTTTCATCACGTTGTGCAAGCTCCAAAGCTGCAAAAACAGCTGCTCCTGAAGAGATGCCGACTATAAGTCCTTCGGTGCGGGCCAACTCGCGACCGGTGCGCATGGCATCTTCATTTTTTACCTTGATGATCTCATCAATAATTTCTGTGTTGAGAATTTCCGGAATAAAACCGGCACCTATACCCTGTATTTTATGAGGTCCGGGCTTGCCACCGGAAATAACCGGAGAATCGAACGGCTCAACAGCAACAATTTTGACTTCAGGGTTCCGCTGTTTCAGTACCTCGCCGACACCTGTTATCGTGCCGCCAGTTCCTGCGCCACTGACAAAAAAATCAATTTTTCCGTCAGTGTCCTTCCATATCTCTTCTGCTGTGGTTGTGCGGTGGATCTCAGGATTGGCAGGGTTTTTAAACTGCTGCGGGATAAATGAGTTTGGATGTTGCAATTTCAGTTCATAAGCTGTTCTTATGGCTCCAGGCATTCCTTCCGACCCGGGAGTCAGAACCAGTTCAGCGCCAAGCGCTTTAAGCATGTTCCTGCGTTCGAGACTCATGGTTTCAGGCATGGCAAGTATCAGTCGGTACCCTTTCGCTGCGGCAATGAAAGCAAGGGCAATGCCGGTATTGCCGCTTGTCGGCTCTAAGATAACCGTCTCTTTATTAATGAGTCCTTGCTTCTCGGCATCTTCTATCATTGAAATACCGATACGGTCCTTGACGCTTCCGCAGGGTTGAAGTATTCAAGTTTGGCAATAATAATGGCTTTGGTTTGATGATGTTGATTGAAATTGCCAAGTTCAAGCAACGGGGTATTGCCGATCAGATCGGTAAGCTTATGAGCAATATGTGCCATGTGTGAAGGTTTATGGAGAAGGCCGCTAATGCGGATACTGAAGATGAATGCCGCATTTACAGTAAAAATGTATACCATAAATATGGTATATCCAATACCGTAAAGAGATTATTGTAACAATTGTTTACCTTAACAGCCTGAAATTTTATGTTTTTTGGTTCTGTCCGCCCTGTTTATGGTACATAATATCCCGTATTCAGGGTATTTGGAAATATGCTTTTATTGAAGACTTTTAACAAGGAGAAGATTAGTCAGGCGATTATTGCCGGATACCCTTTATGAAGCATGGCAAAAAGTAAGGTCAAATGGTTCAACGGAAAAAAGGGCTACGGCTTTATAGTAAATCCGGATGGGGGAGTGGATATCTTTGTTCATTATTCCAGCATAGTTTTAGAACAGGAATTCAAGTTTCTCAAGCAGGGCTCAGAAGTTGAATTCGATCTTGACGCCACAGTAAAAGGATTGCAGGCAAAAAATGTCCGCGAAATTATCTCTTATCCCTGATCAAAGAGCAACGAGTTCAGCATAGCTCTGTTTCTTCGTAGTCGGCCCAATTGTTAGGCGTCTCATACCATCTGAGTCGTTTGAGCGTTACGCCTTCGGGCAGACGATGCCTAATCTGATTGAAAGCCCATCGGGCAAGGCATTCTGCAGTTGGCGGCTCATCGGTAATCAGCACCCGTGAATTGCGCTTTGTAATAAAGTCAAGATCTTCATAATCATCTTTCCATACGGCAAAGCCGTGGTCGAGCTTGTCGTGGATATGATCCAGCATGATCTCTTTCAAAAATTTGAAATCCATGACCATTCCTTCCTCGCCATCACCCTTCCGGCTGATTGTGTTTCCCTCTACCGTTGCAACAACAACACCGCGGTGGCCATGCAGCTGATTGCAGAACGAAAAGCTGTTGGGCAGGGTATGGCCGTAATCAATTTCGATTTTTCGTGAAATGCGCATGGCTTTCAATCATATTGTCTTAATCGGTTGCTCTGCAGATTGCAAAGTGTACGCAAAAAAATACTTTTTACTCGTATTATTTATGGCATTGTGCAGGTTCAAGTGCTTGAGTATCTTAAATAAACTATACCGGCTTTGAGACTACCCTGCTGTTAAATCCGTTTTCATGCACATTATCCATTCGATAAACGACTTTTTGTTTGAGCTCTTTCCGAAAGCCAAAGAGGCGGCGAATAATCTTGAAGTACTGAAACGGGAGATCGAGAAGTTTTATACGGTAGGACCTTACAAGCCGACGATGACCATAATACATGGCATCATCGATATCACGATTGAGGGTGAGCTGATTGAAAAACACAACAGCCGTTTCAGAAAAGTTCTTGACCTCTGCGATGCCCTTTGCTATGAGGAGGCAAAACAACAGATCAATCAGCTCATCAGGGAAGCACCGCACATTTCAGAGTACCATCGCGTTCTTGGGCAAATCCTTTCAGAGCAGGGCGATCAGGATGATGCCCTCAACAGTTTTATCGATGCGTTGCGCTGGGATCCTAAGAATGAGTGGGCGCTCATCATGACGGGAAATATTCTGGCCCGCTGCCAGCACGATATTGACGCTGCCATGAAATACTATGAATGTGCAGAGCAGCACAAACCCGATGATTATGTCTCACTGACTCTTATTGCCATCAACCTGATCAGGAACGGGAAATCTGAGACTGCACGGCAATACCTCGACAAAGCCTTTGAGATCAATCCTGCTTATCCGAATATCTATTACGCTTTTGCTTTGATTGCTGAAGCTGAGCATCATTTCAAGGAAGCTTTTGAGATGTCGGTCGTTGCGCTTTTCAAGAATCCCAAGAAGGATCTGCTTTATCAGCAATCGTTGCAGACTGCTGTGAATACGGCACATGAGATCATAGATGTAGAGGTCGGTGGGGATATTGTCAATGAGTTTGCGGCCAGGCTTGAGGAGGAGTGCGGCAAAAAAATTGTCATAGAAGAGGATGCTCTGTTAAAGACCGCTGCCAGGATCGAGTTTGCAGAAAACCACAACCGGACTTACCATCTCGTCAAATACAATCCGGAGTACCCTGCGGTTCATCATCGTATCATGCATGAGCTTACTCACCTGTTTTTTGCTGCTCAGGCGCGTCGGGAGGGTAAAAACAAGCAGAATTATACCACTCTGTATGAGGTGTTGAACGGACAGATGTACAACATGCCGATTGATCTTTTTATTGAGGATTACCTTTTCCAGAACTGTCCTGATCTCATGCCCTATCAGTTTCTTTCGCTTTTTGGCCTTATACAGGAAGGAATTCAGGCAGCGACCGATGAAAAAATCCTGACCTCTGCATTTCCGGAAAACATGTCGGAATCAAAAACTTGCAATCTTGTCCATGCTTTTCATTTCCGGAAGCGTTACGGGGTGGATCTTATAGCAGAACACAAGCCGACAGACAACGAAAAAGAACAGGCAGAGAAGTTTTATCGCGAGTATGAGGAGTATCGAGCCAGATGCATGCCTGGTGACTTTTGTTCATTCTTCGAAGAGTCCGATTTCCGGAAGCATAGTGACCACTTGGAGCATGTATGCGCAGAAGCGGACGTGGACTTTTCCGCACATGATGTCGCCACACTACCAGATAAGAAGATGCAACCCTTCAGCCAGGTGCATCAGAGCAAAGATATCAATATGGCAGTAACCCGGTTCATGGTCGAAGCACTGCAATATTTCAAGAATCTGAAGAACACTGAGATAAAAAACATTGCCATGCAAATAGGCGCACAGTACGGCGATGAAATCAGCCTGGATAGAGAAGGCTACACTGTGCCGCTCATATCAGGCAAAACCTTCACCGGTTACCAGCTGCTTGCCTACTGTTACGTGAGCTGGGCAAAGGCATTCCCGGACCATCTTGAGCAACTCCAATTACCTTTCGACAAGGAGTATGAATTTGCTCAAGAAATGGTGGGGATGTAAAGAGGTGCCTATATGCCCAATACCGGCTCAAGAGTGCTTTTGCGTATTACAAACTTTACTTGCTATGCTCAACGATATAGGCTACAGAGTTGCCAATCTGGGCATCGGTAAACTCAAGATTGCCTCCTTTTGCTGGCATCAGCCCTGTTTTGCCCTGAAATCCCTTGATAGATTTACTGATTAACACATCAATACCCTGCGCAATACGTGGAGCCCATGCCGCTTTGTCGCCGAGTTTTGGCGTTCCCCCCATGCCTGTTTTATGGCATACTATACAGGCGGTATCGTAAATCGTTTTACCTGCCTGAAGATCATAGGCGGCTATAGCATCGCTGCAACTCAAAGAAAAAACAAAAAAAGCACAAAATGCTGCTAAAAAGAATCGTGACATAAACTGTATCCCCTCTTAAGATTAATTGTTGAACATCAAAAAAAATAGTCAATCAATTTAGAAATCTATACGAAGGTTCCTAATAAATTTTAAAGATTTTATAGATATTTGTAAAATTTTATATATACTAAGCATATCTACATTTTCTATGGAATATATACCATTCCAATTGTAAAACATACCCTCTTGATATTTCACAAGTTACCCCGATTAATTTTACAGAGCTGCTCATGTATCGTGAGGCTCTTTTTTGTTGCTCAAAAATAACCATAACAATCAAACCACGGAGAGACTCTCTTATGAGGAAAATAACATTTGCATGTATAGCAGCACTATGCATGGTACCAATTTTGTTCTGGAGTTCTGAGAGCCAGGCAATCCCTTCATGGGGAAGAAAATACCAGACATCCTGTCTGATGTGTCACTCCGGTATGCCGCAGCGGAATGCGGTTGGTGAAGCCTTCAAAAACAACGGGTATCGCATGCCATCCGGTGTTGAAGAGGCGTTTACAAGGCAACAGCAGGTAAAGATCGGCAATGACGAATGGAAAAAAACCCTTGGAGCCCCAGTAGAAAGTTCTTACCCCTCGTTTGATCCATTAAGCCTTGCTTTCAGCGGCAACCTCATCAGCTACAAATCAGCGACCTACACCTCTACCGGTGCAATATCAGCAAAAAAAGAGCTTACGTACAACGCCCCTAATGTCGCATCGCTGTTTTTTGGCGGGTCAGTAGGTGAGCACCTCACAATTTTCGGTGAAATCAATGGATTCGGTGGTGCCGCTGTGGAAACCGATAGGGACGCAACTTCCACCTCTACTGTTGATACTCCGATTTCATCTAATGTAAGGGCAGTCTGGCAATTTTCTCCAGGTCTCAACCTGGCTCTCGGCAACAGCTTCAGCAATGTGTCCTGGAATGGTGTAGGTGTCGGAGGAGTCGTAAACGTATCGGGGGTGCTTCCTGCTCCTGTAACCTATGCGGAAGTTAACTTCACAAGAGGCGAAACAGCAGGATACTCCATCACTGCTGGTACAAGCATGGCAGCGAAAACCACAACACCTATTGTGGCAACATCAAATACAATTGACGATCTTCTCTATCTTCGTGGAAAATTTAAGCTCTTCGGCGCAGGTCTGCTCAGTGGTGCCAATGGAGACCTTGGCAACCCCTATACCGGTCTTGACAACCAGGTCACAATAGGAGCCGGACTTACTTACGCCAAGAACAATATTTCCGGTGTGGCAGATCCGAAAACTCAAATAATTCCGACCATTGGATTTACTGGTAATTATACAGGAGAGTCTTTAGTCTATGGTGGCGATGTCCAGGGAGTCTATAAAGACTTTCAGATCGGTGTAGCTGCAAGCCATGATCGTGATCTGCAACTCAATAACTTCAAAGTTGAGGCTGGATACTTTATCTACTCCTGGCTTTTTGCAAAACTCGCTTACTCTGACGTCGCAAATGCAAATGTCATAAAATCAAGTCCCTATGACGTGCATCAGCCAACCATTGCGCCAGCGCTTTCCGCGTGGTTGTCCCCGGCAGTTTCTCTTACCGGAACATACACCTATTTTACAAAAGAGAGGACCACAAACGCAATAACCGGGGTTACCAATCAGAACACTTTTGCTTTGGCTGTCAGGGCAAGTTTCTAAACAGAGAATAACCTATCTCTTCGAAAAGAGTACATAACTTCAAATTGCACTCTCGGAGTATCGCGGCGTACGGGCGACCCTGATGGTCGCCCTCCGTGGTCGTTTCTGAAGCACTTCACAGAAAATGACTCCGTAATAAAACTGACTTGGTTTTGGAAATAAAAAAATGCCATCCTGAGACAAACTCTATCACTGCTGCCAAATGAATGCGAGGTTCTGTGCTTTCATTCCCTCTGCGATTTGCCAGCCAGGCAATGACGCGCTTGCCGACTTTTCTTCCGCATTCAAGTCGCAATGGTTTTAGGGCTTACCTCCTTTCTTGTCAAAAACAGGCATCATAACGACTAACCGCATACCCACCATAAAACGGAAATTCGGTCTGGAACTTCCGTTCAAAGAATCCGAATCGACCGCACATTGAATAATCTGTTGTATAGCTT
>Ga0073936_10011261_pt1 | contig 10847 bp, 10 predicted proteins | sample AliMusrvi5mmetaG_FD_87041 | JGI IMG/M metagenome (GOLD analysis project Ga0073936, IMG submission 87041) | Freshwater lake bacterial and archeal communities from Alinen Mustajarvi, Finland, to study Microbial Dark Matter (Phase II) - Alinen... | ecosystem: Environmental > Aquatic > Freshwater >... | reverse complement strand
GTGTAGCGAGGGGGAATGCTGGTGATTGATCCATCGGTAATCCTCCATTGGTTATAAGAAGGGTACCGATTGTAGCAGATCACTTTTATGGTGTCATGGCAGGCTTGCCGAAAAGACACGATGTATCTTTTTACTTTCATTTTCTTGCTCCTATTGATTTTTGGTTAGTGATATTTTGATCTTCGATTTGCTGTAAGTCTTTTTCTCCACGTATGGCCAACGTTGCAATAGAGTTTGCAATGAGCGTGCCAACTGCCTAGGTGAAAATATTTACATACGTAACATATTAATATGATTATGTTAATATAGTATTAAGCTGTGGGAAAAACGCTTTTCGGAAGGTCTGTTGGCGACTAACAGAGGTGCCGAAGGCAAAGTGAAGAATTTGCAATACAACTCTCTCATGCCCTGGGATTAATGCCACAAAGGTGTGTTCTTGATAGCGCTGCGTGGGGATTTCGTTGTGCACCGGCATAAAAAACATATCGTCTCTCATTTTGCGAGAGGTGAGAGGAAACATCTGTTTTCTGGGATTTACCCATGATATCTTTATGTTATATATCATGGTTGGGACTTGCGTCTCGAATATTGGCCGACAATAATGAAAAAGAGCACTTTGTCGTGGCTGACAAACTACGGTGGTAACCAACATTGGTATCCGGAAACCTTTGGTCAGACTTGGCAGGGCTACATCCCTGTTACGGAGGATGCTGGTACTGCCCCCGTCCTCGAGCCAGCTACTATGCACATAATGGGTACGGGCTTAGTTGGACTCGCCGCCGCACGCAGGAGGAAGAAAGCATAATTTTCGCTTTGAGGGGTAAAGTATCCTTGTTGATGTTTTTTGCGCACATCTGCGGTGAATTCATTTTCCCATTTTTAATGGCGGGAAACCCAGGAGAGAAACGGACTGGCGTGGCAGAATCTCTCATTGTCTCTCATTTTGATCGACGTCTCTGCGCACTGAGACCATGCTGGCACTCCCCCGCCCACCCCACTCAGTGGGTCGTTTTTCATTTCTCTTACGCTGTGAAAAATATCTGCAAGGCAGAGAAAATATATAATCCGGATGCTTCCCTGGAGTCTGTGTGACCGCAGATTATCTTTTGGGGTCTCGCGTAACGATTGGCACCGTAATTGCAAATTTTTTCTTACTCGCCTTCCATCGGGCAATAATAAAACACCTTGGGAATGAATAAGAAAATGGAGGTATCCATGGGAATTGTCAAATTTATTGATCCGCGCAACGAAGTGGTGCTTTTTCGCTTTGAGCATTATTGGGAGGCGATTGGCCCACTGAGAGCTAACCTGGCGGATGAAACGGTGAGATGGTGTATCAGTAACAAAATGGCGGCTTTTATCTGTTTGGATGAAGAGTTTAAGAAATTTGGAAAGCCTGCCGACCCCGAGGCAAAAAACTATTTTCAGGAACCACCGGAATGGTGGCCTCCCGCAAACTTTGAACAAATTGATACTGTCGAAGAGCAGCAGGCAATTCAGGAGTGGATGTGATGGTGTCATGTGATCATATAAGGCGTGCTGCCGGGAGTAACGCTCACGATCTGAAGAACTTACTTACAATCATCCAAGGGCAGTGTGATCTTATGATTCATGTGGGCAATATCTCTATGTCAACAGAATCACTCATGGTGGTGAAAGAGGCGTGTCGCAAGGCAAATGTACTCTGTAGTGAACTTCTTGATCTCGCTGCAGATAAAAATACAAGTAATTCCCGATCGGTGGACTTGAATACTTCAGTCAGAAATTCGTTACTGGTGTATGGGGTGTTTGGTACAGGACATCATCGTATAGATTTTTTACCTTGCATAAAACAGGTGGAAGTTGCCGCCAGTCAATCAGAGATTGATAAAATACTCTGCAACCTGCTGATAAACGCAGTTGATGCTGTTTGTGAAACAATTGAGGATATAAATGCAACAATAACAATAGGTACCGACGTTCTCAGCGTAAATGGTGAAAGGAATGAGATTCTTGCGGGTCTGCTCCCAGGGAGATATGCCTCGATAACTGTCTGGGATAGGGGAACAGGTATTCTTGCGGATGATTTAAGTAAAATTTTCGATCCATTTTTCACGACCAAGACAATTGACGGGGGAACCGGACTTGGCCTGGTCTGTGCTATAGACACCGTGAAGGCTCTGGGGGGAACCATCACCGTGGCCAGTGAACATGGCTGCGGCTCAGTGTTTACCGTGTATCTTCCGGAAGTATATCCGGGGCGATGAGTATGAATTGCACGAAAAAAACAGAGTTTGATTACAATAAATATTAAGTACGAGCTACATTTATATTTGTCAGGTGATACAATGCTTCACGAGACTCTCTGTCACAGTCAATCTGTTCTTCTCATTGGTGAAGAAATGGGGTTACAAGCCCAGTTGGCCCGTGCCCTCTTTCCACATTTATTGATATTCACAGATAATTTTGACAATGGATTACAAATTCTTAAGAGGAACACAATTGATCTGGTACTCATCAATGCCAGGAAAGCTGTCGTCAGGCCAATTAACGGTTTTATGTTGAGGGTAAACAGAAGCACTGCTCCGCCGAGGGTCATTGTGCTCTTTGGCCGGCAATTGTTTGACAAACAATTTTATTCCCAGGCAGGAGTGCACAGATGTTTCGATAAGCAATTGGGTTTGAAACAGCTGGCTGAATGTCTTCTACGGGAATTGGCTCAAGTTTTCCGGGAAAAGAGTATGATCAAGGAGAAGCGGAATGATTTTCAAGAGACGGAAGGAGTAAAACCTAGCAATGGTTCTCTGCCGGATTACCTCAGAGATGGGGGCGATGGGCCTCCAGGCAATATAACCGCACAGTTCGAGTTGATGGAAAGTGGGGGAGAAAATCGCTTTTTACCGGGAAATAAAGCAATACAACCAGTGTGGGAAGAGCATGAAACTGCTGGCAATAGACAATCTTAATCCTGGCATGGTGTTGGCAAAAGACGTCTTTTCGCTGGAGGGACGGTTACTGCTCAATCAAGGATGCAGTCTCAGTGAAAAAGCCTTCAGGATATTGAATATCTGGGGGATTACCGAGGCCTGGATAGAGTTCGGCGAGGCTGGGGAAGCGGAGGAGCCGGTTGTGGTAATCGATAACGAATTTCTTGCGAAGGCTGCGGCACTGATAGACGATGCCTTTACCTTGCCTCGTCCCGAGACAGCGGCAGAGATACCTTTACGGGAGATTTTTCTCTGTTGTGCGGCGGGAGATATGGCGCGATTTGGAGTAGCAGCCGTTGTTCAGAGATACCGCATGGCACCATCGTCACCAAAAGCCGTTTTTCGAGGGATGGCAAAAAAAGGCGATGAGGGCATTAAGGAAATTCTCGCCGGTGAAATTCGGCTGACGGTGTTGCCCGAGACCGTGGTGCATCTCTTTAATTCCATGAATGGTCAATATTCCTCGTCTGCTATTGCCGAAATAATCGGCAGGGATGTAGGCCTGTCTGCTAAAATCCTTCGTGTTGTCAATAGTGTTTTTTATGGATTTCCCAGCCGCATAGAGAGTTTGTCCCGTGCAGTTACCATAATCGGCCAGAGAGAGTTGCAAAATATAGCTATCGGTATTGCCCTTATCGGGATGTTCCAGGAATGCCAAGTTGCTGATTTTGATATGCAGGGTTTCTGGCGACATTCGGTAGGTTGCGGAATTCTCTGTAAATGTCTAGGGGAACAATTGGTAGTGGCTGACCATGAAAGGTTGTTTCTTGCCGGTTTACTTCATGATATTGGCAGGCTGGTTATGTTACAGGCTAGGCCGGAAATGCTCAGGGAAGCGATCTTGATGGCAGGACAGGAGAAAATTCCTCTGTGTCCGGCGGAGAGAGAAATCTGGGGGTTTGATCATGGTTTGCTTGGCGGAAGGCTTTTGGAAAATTGGAATTTTCCCGCCGGTATTGTTGACAGTGTTCTCAATCATCATGAATTTCACCACAACCTGGTCGAAGCTGGCTTTGTGCATCTTGCCGATGTACTGGCTCATGCCGCCGCTATGGGGAACAGTGGAGTGTATCAGGTACCCCCGATCAATCCGGATGTTTGGGATATGTGTTCTCTTTCCGGTAACACCTTGCGAAGCATTGTCGCTCAGGCACAAAACATAGAAAAAACATTACTCAATATTCTCTTGTGAAGAACAATGCCCCCCAACATACTGCAGTCGGCCTTGAGCAGGAAATAGCACTCCTGAAGACTATTAATCGTAATGTCAATGATGCTCTGCAGAAGGCGATCATGTTTGGCGACTTCAATCTTCATCTCAGTGATACCAAAGAGTCCTCCCTGGATACCATCCTGGACATAGCCATGAAGCGCAGTGCGCAACTCATCAGATTTACCGATGGAGGTTTTTTTCTCGTTGACGAAACAAGCGCAGATTTCGTGATCAAAAGTGTTAGGCCGAATGATGCAAGGAATGTACTTGTCGCAGAGGTCGAACATCTAATCAAGATGAAGCTCTTTCATTGGGTGCTAAAAAGGAAAAAGCCGGTATTTTTTAAATCTTCGCACGGTAAGAAACAACTTCTCCTGCATGTCTTGGCTACTACAACAAGAGTGCGCGGCATGTTTATTTGTTATCTGGACGAAGAGTATCAAAAAATCGACGACCATAGGCTGACCCTCTTCAGCCTCGTCATGTACAATTGCGCTAATGCTGTTCAACTGTACGAGCTCCATAAATGGAATAGGGGCGTTACCCAAAAACTTGAGGAGAATGTTCAGAGTTTGGCTCAATCCCAGGGAGAACTGGAAAGTCATCGGAGCAAGCTGGAGGGGCTGGTTGCTGTGCGGACTGAAAGTCTTGCCGCCAGCAATATAAAACTGCAGCAGGAAATAAATGAGCGGCGACAAGCCGAGGTCGCACTGGCAGAAGCACAAAAAGGACTTGAACAACGGGTTCGTCAACGCACCAGGGAATTAGAGCAGGCACAATCACAACTAATGATCCATGAAAAATTGGCATCCGTTGGCCAGTTGGCTACCGGAATCGCGCATGAGCTCTACAATCCGCTTAATTTTATACGTACCAATATGGCCTGTCTTGAGGAATATCTTGTCGATTTTGTCACCATCCTGCGTCTTTATGATAACCTTGCAGAAAATTGCTTAAGGCAAGCACTGCTGCCTGAGTTGACACAGGGTATAGCATCCCAGAAACAGCGGATCAAGTATGACAATATCAGTGAAGAAACCTTGAAAATATTCAAGGAAAACTCCAACGGATTCGAACGGATCAACGAGGTGGTCAATATCCTGCGAAATTTTACAAGCGCCGGCTTCCATGATCAAATCGACCATTTTGACCTGAATCTGGCAATTGGCGAAACGCTTATGCTCTCCCGCAATATCACTGAGCATGGCATAACCATAGAAACAGACCTTGCTGATTTACCACCGCTGTCAGGGCAGTCGGTCCTTATCAAACAGGCACTGCTCAATGTTCTTATCAACAGCATCCAGGCCATCAATTCACGATTGCATGAGACGGAGGGTCAAATCACCATTCGAACCTTTGCCGATTCGAGGCATGTCGGCTGTGTCATTGAAGATAATGGCCCAGGCATTCCCGAGCAGGAACAGATCCGTATTTTTGATCCTTTTTTTACCACACATGAGCCTGGTTCCGGTAAAGGACTCGGTCTGAGCACCACCTATGATATAATCGTCAACAAACATGGCGGCAAAATTTCCTGCGTGTGTCCACCGCAAGGTGGAACCATCATAACCCTCCTGCTACCGTTGGCCAAACCACCACAAGGTGGCCGTGATGATTGATTTCCTCCCGACGATTCTTTTTGTCGACGATGAGAAAAGTACTCTCAACTCGATGTGTCGTTTTCTGCGACGGGAGCCATGCCGGATGCTTTTCGCCGAGAGCGGCATGGATGCATTGGCCATCCTTGCCGAGGGAAAGGTTGATATTTTGGTAACTGACCTGCGCATGCCGGAAATGACTGGCCTGGAACTCTTGGAAATTGTCAGTAATCGTTTTTCCCGAATTCTGCGTTTGGTGGTCAGCGCAACCATGGAAAAGAGAGAAAGGGACCAGGTGTTGGAAAAGGTAGCTGTTTATGAGTTCATTTCCAAACCACTCAATCCCGAGGAATTCAGGGAGATCCGGCGCATGGCAATTTCCATAGTGCCGGCGGGTGAATAACAGACGTTTCGGCGTCTGTCTCACGCTTTAATATTGTTTACGAGCAGAGGGAACAATGAGTGTAATTAATGTGTTATTTGTTGATGATGAAATTTTTACCCTGCATTCCATTGAGAGGTTGCTGTACAAGGAAGACTTTGGCAAATATTTTGCCAAAAGTGGTGCTGAAGCGCTCGAAATAATGACGGGTGTGCCGATTCACATCATCGTCGCCGACATGAGAATGCCGTCAATGGATGGCCTGACTCTGCTCACTGAGGTTAAGGAAAGGTATCCGGAAACAGTGCGAATGGCTCTCAGTGCCTACACCCATACGGCACAACTTATTCCCTGTATAAATACCGGTCATTTGTTCAAATTCATTGCTAAGCCGCTTGAACCCAGTGATCTAAAATCCTCGCTGCACGAGGCTGTGGCTTATTACCAACTGGCACAGGAGAAAAAAGAGCTGCTGCAACAACTCGTGGTGAAAAACAAACTCCTTGAAGAGGCCCTCCAGTCAAAGGAAGAAACGGAAAGGGAGTTGCGACGCTTGACCATATCAGATCCGTTGACCGGGCTGTATAACCGACGCCAGCTCACCGCGGTATTACAAAAAGAATTTCAACGGTGGAAACGATATCGTATCGATTGCACCTGCATGATGTTGGATTTGGACCATTTTAAACGGATTAATGACACCTACGGTCATGACGCAGGCGATGAAGTACTGAAAGGTTTTGCCAAGTTGCTCGAGGCAACCTTCCGTAAGATTGATAGCTGTTTTCGATATGGTGGCGAGGAATTCGTCGTGGTATTACCGGCAGCTCAAATTGCAGGAGCCGTCCAGGTCGCCGAGCGATTACTGGAGTCAATTCGTGGTTCTGCCTATGTTTTCGCTGGAGAAACGGTAATTGTAACCGCCAGTATCGGTATTTCCAGCTTCGCCGCAAGTAATTCCGACAACTGGAGCAATATTATCACCCTGGCAGATGAAAGACTGTATGATGCCAAACAGCGCGGCCGCAACCAGGTTGCCGTGTGAGTTTCCCCCGGTATCAGGCTTTACAGATTGTACAATTTTATTTTTCGATACAAAGTTGCCTCGGAGATTTGCAACAACTGGGCAGCTTGCCTGCGGCTCTGGTTGGCCTGTGCCAGGGCACTCTTGATGGCGGCCATCACGTGTTGGGCGAGGGTGTATGTGTCAACTTCGCCAGGATGCTTGGCGGCCTGTTGCGAGTAATTGCAAATATGAGCAGGGAGATTGCCGGGGGTAATTTGTCCATTTTCCGAAAAAATAGCTGAACCGCGTAAGATATTTTCCAACTCACGGACGTTGCCCGGCCAATCATATCGTTGCAATAGCAGCATAGCATCACGGGTGATTGTCGCGGGTTTCCCCAATGGCGTCTGGATGTTTGATATCAGATCATTGGCGATAAGGGTAATGTCACCCTCTCTCTCACGCAAAGGCGATATCGTGAGTGTGACAAAACTTAACCGGTAGAAGAGATCCTGACGGAAAAGTCCCTTGGCAACTTCATCAGCCAGGTTTTTGTTGGTGGCGGCAATCAAGCGGAAATCAACAGGCAGGTTCTGCGTAGAACCGACCGGGCGAATGGTTTTTTCCTGGATAACCCGAAGCAGCTTTGCCTGAATGCTTAACGACAGCTCGCCGATTTCGTCGAGAAACAGGGTGCCTTTTTCAGCCGTACGAACTAATCCGGTTGCCGAAACATTGGCCCCAGTAAAAGAACCCTTTTTGTGGCCGAACAGTTCTGATTCAAAAACGCTCTCTCCAATGGTAGTGCAATCGACTGTTACTAGATCATGATTGTTGCGCATGGAGTGATGGTGGATAGCGCGGGCAATGATCTCCTTGCCGGTGCCGCTTTCCCCCTGGATAAGGATGGTTGAATCGGTGGGTGCCACGCGGGTGATCATGTCCTTCAACTTGAGCATCGCCGAGGATTCACCGATGAGGGCGGGATAATTGAAGGAGCAGAGGCAATTTTTTGCCAGGGCGGCATTGGCTTGACTGAGGGACCATTGAGTATATACCTGCTCGACACGCGTTCGCAGGATGGCAGGATCACAGCTTTTTTCAAGAAAATCAGTAGCGCCAATTTTTAGTGCTTTCACTGCGTCGGCAACGCCACCATGACCGGTTTGGATGATAATTTTCAGATCGGGGGCGATTTCTAATGCCTGGCGCAAAACGGCCATGCCATCCATGCCGGGCATTTTCAAGTCAAGGAGCAGCAAGTCGAAGGATTGTTTGCTGAGGGCTGCCAATCCTTTCTCTCCATCAGAGGCAGAATCAATTTCATAGTCTTGGCGGGACAAAAAACGTTTCAATGCAGAGACCACGTTTTTTTCGTCGTCGATTATGAGAATTTTGAATCGGTCCATATTCTAACTCACGTGCCTTGTCCAAATTGTGATGATATTAGGGTTAGTTCATTGCTGCAAGGCTACGCTCGGTTGCTGTTTGAAGTCAAAATATTCCATGATTTTCCCACGGAAAATAGCCCCAATACTGAAAAATTCAGCAACAAAATCGGGATCAAAATAGCTGCCGCTTTCCTGGGCAATGTGACTTCTTGCCTCTTCGCGGCTCAGCGGTTGAGAGCAAATTTGCCAATACCGTGCAAAATGGCAGACTGTCAAAGGAGGTTGATATTATCACCAGAGGGACTGTAACCTAGTTTGTCATTTCTTGCCAGTTCATCTGCCAGCAAATTGACTAGGCATTGTCCGTTTTTAATTCAATATGGGGTGCAAATATGAGTTTTGGTCACGGGGAAATTGATCGGATTGTGAAAGCAATCAACGGTGCCCACTTCGATGCCTTTCTCCTCGTGGCAGGCATCGTCAGGAGCAGTGACAAAAATTAGCCGAATCCAGCATAAAATTAAAAGGATCTGCCTGTAATTGACGGCAGATCACGAAACTTTTTTATGTAAGGCATCATTATGTCAACCAGGATTAAGTCAGGTGTCTTTGAAGATTCTGATCCAGGTATGGACAACAGGTAAATCTAGCTATTGTCTTTTTGAGAGTTGCGGAGGAATGTTCATTTTGTCGGTATCGATGTTGAAGACAAATTAATAGGGAATTCATAAAGTACCTGTAAATAATCCAAGAAATTTGTGAGCCAGGATCTTTGTTAAACAATATATGAGTTATTACAGTATATTGATTGATTGTGTTGGAGGTGAAAGGGGCAGGGCACATGATAGCATTACCATCAAAATGAGAGTAGAACTCTCAAAATGAGAGCTTGTTGCAGGCAGAATATTTTGCACGAGAAATGAATACGGTGGTTTTTATAATTTACTGATCGAGCCTATTGCAAAAGGCTCGATACTGAAACGTATTACTCTTATCAGAGAAAATGAGTGGTTCAGTCTTCTTCGGGAATGTAATAGCCCTCCGAATCACGTTGTACCGTTAAGATACCTGGAAACTGTCGTTCAAAATTGCCGATTATGAAGTCCCGAGTCTTTACCTGTTTGAGGAGATGGTGGTTATCGTTCCGCAGGTCCAGAGTTTCCATGGCACGCTGGATAGAAACCTTAAAAAGGTTCAATTCCAGTGGCTTAAGGAAAAACTTATACACACCGATATCGTTAATGGCGTGCATTGTAGCACCGAGGTCCTGGATCGCCGTCAGCATGATTGTTAAAACATTAGGATATTGGGTGCGAACCTGATGGAGGAGCTCGAGTCCGTCCATACCAGGCATTTTCAGGTCGGTTACTATAATGCTGATATTTTTCTCCTTCAATATTTGTAGAGCGCTTGTACCGCTATTTGCCAATTCGAGACAATATCGTTCTTTTCGCAATGCCCTTGCGATGCTGTTCAAGAATGATTTCTCGTCATCAACTATTAATAAGCTGTGTTGTAGCATGAATGTCTCCTCAAGGAAAGTGAATGGTTGTGAGAATATAAGCAATTCATGTGCCACATTGAAATTGATGTATGAGGCGGAGATAACTATCGGCCACTATCGGTGGTAATACCTGACAATAAACGAGGCTTATCGCGAGAGTGAAATAAATCGAGGGCTGGAAGATTTCTGTGCCGCCCCTTTAGTGACATTTGTTTCTCGGTGTTCACGCCGGGCAAACATCGGCAAAAAATATCTCACAGATCAGCAATAGCACTGCCATGTTATCAATCACATGATAGAGAAAGTAAAAAGCTGACATAATCACAGCTCCACCCAACAATTTGCTGCGGCTGGATGTTTATGGTTCATGTTGCCAATGTTAAAGGATAGACGGAGTAGCTAATTTAAGGTGTTTCCTGATCGTTTTGGCCTTGATCATGGCCAAGAAATATGCCAGAAAAGGAGCAATTTTGCACTGTTGCAAATTCGAAATTTTCTCAGAAGAAATGGCTGGTAATGGAGCAATTTGGATTTTTGATTGTTCCTGAGCCCAGTCAGCACCCCTTGTCAGCTTTTCCGCATCATAGTGTATACTTCAGTGAGAGCATATTGCTCCAACAACCCTAACCACAGGAGGTGCACCATGAAAGTAGCACAAGCTGTCGATTTCCATCTGCAGTATCACCGGGCCAACTCGAAAAAAAAATACTGTCAAAACCTGTGAGTTCGTCCTCTCCCGTTTTACAACCCAGTTTGACAAACGTGATCTTGCCAGCATATCCAC
>Ga0073936_10011260_pt1 | contig 10848 bp, 8 predicted proteins | sample AliMusrvi5mmetaG_FD_87041 | JGI IMG/M metagenome (GOLD analysis project Ga0073936, IMG submission 87041) | Freshwater lake bacterial and archeal communities from Alinen Mustajarvi, Finland, to study Microbial Dark Matter (Phase II) - Alinen... | ecosystem: Environmental > Aquatic > Freshwater >... | reverse complement strand
TTTTAGGGCCGGTGCAGGAGATGGCGGCCTGCTACGCGGCGGCCGATCTGTTTGTGCTCCCGACTCTCTACGATCCTTTTTCCAACGCCTGCCTGGAGGCGCTTGCCGCCGGGCTGTCGGTGGTGACCACGGCAGCCAGCGGGATTTCAGAGATTCTCACGCCGGGCGAGACGGGCGAGGTGCTGGCGGACCCGAAGGACGCCGTCGTGCTGGCCCGCGCCGTGGAGGCCTGGAGCGATCCCGCCCGCCGCGCCGCGTCACGCCCACGCCTGCTGGAGCTGGCCGGGAGGTTCACCATCGAGGCCAACGTCCAGGCGACGCTCTCGACGCTGGGGTACTAGGCCGGGTTGAATCCTTGCAGGAGTTTCTTGAGCGCCTCCATGGGCAGGCCGATGACGTTGGTCCGGGAGCCTTCGATGCTTTCCACGATGCTCTCGGCGCTTTCGTCCTGGGCGGCGTAGGCCCCGGCTTTGTCGAGGGGCTGGATGCGGGCGAGGTAGCGGCGCAAGCCCCCTTCGTCGAGCGTGCGGAATTGCACCCGGCTCACCTCCACCACCGCGCGGCTGGAGGGCGGGGTTTTGCGCACGGCCCAGATGGCGGTGTAGACTTCGTGGATGCGGCCGTTGAGGCGCGAAAGCATGGCGTAGGCGTCGTCCAGGTCGGCCGGTTTGCCGAGGACCGCGCCCTCAAACGCCACCACGGTATCGACGCCGATGACAAGCGCCTCCGGGTTCTTTTCGGCGATGTGGAGCGCCTTCTGGCGGGCGTTGAAGAGGGTGATTTCGGAGGCGTTCAGGTCCGGCGGCATCAGTTCCTCAACGTCGGCGGGCTGCACGGTGAAGGTGTAGCCGTATTGCGTGAGGAGCTGGCGGCGGCGGGGTGAGGCGGAGGCGAGGATCATGTGGAACGTGGTCCAGGGGGAGGCAGGGTTTAACGCGCTTAGCGTTTGGCCTTGGCGGGAGCCGCGATGGATGCGGGCACGGCGGTGGCCGGGGCGCTGTCGCGGTAGAAGAGGATGCCGTGGCTGCGGAGGTTAAAGAGGATGGCGCGCAGGTTGTCGGCCACTTCGCGGTTGCTCAGCAGCATGGGGAGCGTCCCCTGGCCGCTCTGGGCCTCCTTGAGGATCTTCTGGCTGGTGGAGACGGCGCCGCGCGCGTCGGCGATGACACCGTGGACGTCGGTGGCCGCGCTGTTGATGGTGGTGATGGCCAGCTTGGCCTCGGCGAAGGTTTCCTTGGCGGATTCGACGGTGCTTTGCGCGCCGGTCACCACGCTGTCAATCTTGGTGGAGGCCTGGGCGATGTTGTCGGTGGTCGTCTTGATGCTCGCAAACGAATCCTTCAAGTTGTTGATGTTTTCGTCGTTGAGAATGCCGGTCTTGACCTTTTCCAGCGTGGCTTTGAGCTCGTCGAGCGTGGCGCCGAGCTTTTCCATGTTTTTGTCGCCCTTGCTGGCCAGTTCGTTGAAGTCGGTGAGCTGCGTTCCTTTGACGACGGAGTCGGGCCCGATGACGGATTCCTTGTCGTTCGGGTTGAATTTGTCGGGATCAAAGCCGGTGGGCAGGCCGACCATCACAGAGGCGTCGCCGAGCAGCCCGGATTTGCCGATCAGGAAGTAGGAGCCTTTCGGGAGCAGGATGTCTTTGCGGATTTTCAGCTTCACCGGGATGGTCGCAATCTGCCCCGGCATGGCCTGCGGAGCTTCCGCCACGACGCCGATGCGCGCCCCGGAGAGCTGGACATCGGCGCTCTTGACGAGGCCGCTGGCGTTGGGGAACTGCACGGTGATGTTGTAAGTGTCGGAGAGCCCCTGTCCCACCCGGCCAAATTGGACGGCCATGCCAGCGATGATCACCAGCCCGATGAAGACAAACAGCCCCACTTTGATTTCGAGTCTCTTTTGTGCGTTAACCATGGGAAAAAGTCAGATGTAAAGTTAGTCGGTGTCGCCGGAACGGCCTTCCACGAAGTCCTGGATGAGCGAATCGCGCGAGGCCATCAATGCGTCGAACGCGCCGTCGAAATAGATCGTCCCTTCGTTGAGGAAAGCAACCTTGTCCGCGACGTGGCCCGCGCATTTCATGTCGTGGGTGACGACCACGGAGGTCACGCCAAAGCGTTTTTGCAGGCGGCGGATGAGGTGGTTGATGGAGTCGGAAACGATGGGGTCGAGCCCGGCGGTCGGCTCGTCGTAGAGGATGCAGTGGGGCTGGGCGACGACGACGCGCGCCATCGCCACGCGCTTTTTCATGCCGCCGCTTAAGTTCACCGGGAGCTTTTGTTCGTGGCCGGTCAGGTCCACCACCTCCAGGGCGGCGGCCACCTTGGCGTGGATCTCCGCGGGGTCGCGCAGCCCGGCTTCGTACAGCGGGAAGGCGACGTTTTCCTCCACCGTCATGGCGTCGAAGAGCGCGCACCCCTGGAACATCATCCCGACGGTCTTGCGCAACGGCAGTAGTTCGCGCTCCGTCAAACCGACAATCTGGCGGCCTTCGAGGCAGACCTCGCCGGAAGTGGGGGTCATCAGCCCGATGAGGTGCTTGAGCATCACGCTCTTGCCGCTGCCGGAGCGGCCGATAATGACGAGCGTCTCGCCCTGGGCCACCTCCAGGTCGATCCCGCGCAGGATGTGCTGGCCGCCGATGGTCTTCGTGAGGCCCTTGACTGAAATCATGGGGGAGGAGCTCATACGCCAGCGGGGAAGAAGATGTTCAGAACCATGGTGAGGAAGAAGTTGGCGATCAGGATCATGAGCGAGCTGGTCACCACCGCTTCCGTGGTCGCGCGCCCCACGCCGACGGCTCCTTCCTGTGCCTTGAGGCCCTCGTTGCAGGCTACAAACACGATCACAATGCCGAAAAAGAACCCCTTGGTGAGCGCCATTTCCAGGTCCCTTAAGGCCGTGAATTTCAGCATATAGGCGACGTAGTAGACCTCGGAGACGCCCATCAGCTTGACGGTCACAAACTGCCCCGCCGCGATGCTCACGGCCACGCACTCCCCCACCAGCAGCGGCATGGAGATGACCATGGCGATCAGCCGGGGAACCACCAGGTAATCGACCGGATGCACGCCCATGGAACGCAGGGCGTCGAGCTGTTCGGTCACCTTCATCGTGCCGATCTCCGCCGACATCGCCGCGCCGACCCGACCCGCCACCATCAGGCCCGTCAGCACGGGGCCCAGCTCGCGGAACATCGAGACGGCCACCACCGCGCCGACCGCGGTTTCCATGGAGAGCCGGTGAAATTGAAAATACGTCTGGGCGGCAAACACGGCCCCGGTGAACGCCCCCGTGACCAGCACGACCAACTGGGAGCGGAACCCGACTTCCAGAATCTGCCGCAGCGCCAGCCGCCAGCGGATGGGCGTCGTCGCGAGCGAGCGCACCGATTCCAGCATCAGGAACAAGAGTTCGCCGAGGTAGCCGAAAAGCGAAAGCGCCGAAGAGCCTATGAACCGGAGAATCAGCATGGAAACCACGGAGCCTAGCACGTTTTAGGGCTCCGTCCAGCCCGGCCACCGGGGAATCCCGGCGCAGGGCATCGCAAATCCCCTGAGGGAGGGGGACCCAGCGACCATGTCCCCCGCTCTTTTGCCTTCTAAAGCGGCGCGGCGAGGTGTAGCCTATGGGCTCGCCTTATGACTATCTTCGAAAAGATCGCCCGGCGCGAGATCCCCGCCTCGATTGTCTATGAGGAGGAGGATTTTTTCGCCTTCAAGGACAACAATCCGCAAGCCCCCGTTCACGTCTTGATCGTGCCCAAGCGCGTGATCGCCGGGATCAGCGGCAGCCAGCCCGGCGATGCCGATTTGCTGGGCCGGATGCTCGTCGCCACGCCCGAGATTGCCCGCCAGTTGGGGGTCTTCGAGAGCGGCTACCGGCTCGTCATCAACCACGGAGAGGCCGCCGGGGAAACCGTGCCGCACCTACATATCCACCTGCTGGGTGGCCGGGCGCTTGCGTGGCCCCCGGGTTAGCGCGCGTTTTTGTTCTCACGCAAAGCCGCAAAGGCGCAAAGAAGAGGGCTTTCTCTTCATGAGAAATTTTTCCTCGTTCCCAATCTCCAGATTGGGCGCGAGAGCGCCAACCGATTGTCACTAGCGTTCAAGACTCGTGTAACAGCGGGCGCCAGGACTGGGGCGAGCAACCGAACTTCATTTTGAAAGCCCGAGAAAATGCGCTCGCGCTGGCGAAACCGCATTGATAACCGACCGTCTCGATCTTCATCGCCGGGTCCGACATCAACTGCATGGCGCGCTGGAACCGCAACTGGTCGATGATCTGGCTGGGGGAAGCCTGCAAGACTTCATGAAAGAGCCGCCGCAGATGGGCTGTCGAAACTCCGATGGTCCGGGCCACATCCGGGAACGGGGGATTTTCCGCCATGCGTTCGGCATACCAGGCAATCGCGGCGTTTACGCGGCTTTTCGGATAACTCGCGGGCGACTCCTCCGCCCGGGAAGCGAAGGCTTCGCAAACGATCAAGCTGAGAGCCATCAACGTGTGTTCGTAGCAAATCATCATGCCCGGAGCGGGGTGGTTCCAATACCGCTCCACTTCGCTTGCCAGTTCCCGGATCTTGCGAAGGTTCTGGCGATTTAACTCGATTTCAAAATAGCCTTTGGAGGGCAGCAAACGGCTCAATAGTTCTGGAACAGACACAAAATGGAAGACGGCCACCTGGGCGGCTTTTCCTTTTTCCCCGATCCACCCGTGCGCGCGCTCCGGGGGGAAGATCCATAGCCGGGCGGGTGCCAAAGGTTGCGCCCCCTCGGGCAGCAGGACGCCGATCTTGCCGCGCAAAACCACCTGGAATTCCCATGGACGGCGCTGGTGCGGAGGGAGCGGTTTCTCTCCATAACGGCGTTCGCCTGTTCCGAGGTATATCAGCATGTTTTGGGTATGGTGAAGAGGAGCGATAATGTCAAGCGAGTGAGTCCAGATGGCATTCCCTTAATGGCTGTTTTGGGGCAATATTACCCCATGAACGAATTCACCTCTTATGCCATTGTCGGTCTGGGCGGCCGCTCCAGAATGTATCTCGAAGCCATCGGCAAGACCTTTTCCGCCAAAGCGCATCTTGTTGCCCTGTGCGACCGAAACGAGGGCCGGCTGGAGCTGGCCGCGCAGCTCCCCTATATCGCCCCGATGGCTCCGAAGTGCTATTCGGATGCGGACTTTGATCGCATGATTTGCGAGACCCGGCCGGATACGGTGATTGTGATCTGCCAGGATTCGTTTCACGACGCCTATATCTGCCGGGCGATGGAATTGGGCTGCGACGTGATTACCGAAAAGCCGATGACTACTGACGCCGAGCGGGCGCAACGCATCATCGACACCCAGAAACGGACGGGCCGCAAGGTGCGTGTCACCTTTAACTACCGCTATTCCCCGCCGCGCACGCAGGTGAAGGAGTTGCTCATGTCGGGGGTGATCGGCGATGTGCTTTCCGTCGATTTCCAATGGATGCTGGATACGCACCACGGGGCCGACTATTTCCGCCGCTGGCACCGCAATAAGCGGAACTCCGGCGGGCTGCTGGTGCATAAATCGACGCATCACTTCGATCTCGTCAATTGGTGGCTCTCCGCCATGCCGCAGGAGGTTGTCGCGACGGGACATCGACGGTTTGCGACGCCCAAGACGGCCCAACGGCTCGGGTTGACCCAACCGGGGCCCCGTTGCACGGGCTGCGCCGATCAGACCAAGTGTCCCTTCTCTCTGGATCTCGCCTCCAACGAAGAGTTGAACGCGCTCTATCTTCAGCAGGAGTCGTACGATGGCTACCACCGCGACCAATGCATCTTCAGCCCAGATATCGACATTGAAGATTCCATGCAGGCGCTGATCAACTACGACAATGGGGTGAGCATGAACTACAGCCTGAACGCATTTTGCGCCTGGGAGGGGTACGTGATTCAGTTCAACGGAACCAAGGGGCGGCTGGAGCACAAATTGGAGGAAACGGTCTATATCAACGGGGACGGCACCGTGCCCGGCGCGCTTAAAAAGGAGGGGACATTCATTCGCATTTATCCCACGAGGGAGCCTGCCTATGAAGTTCCCGTCTGGACGGGAGAGGGCGGGCACGGCGGCGGAGACGACGTGATGTTGCGTGATCTCTTTGCCCCGGAGGGGACCGACAAATACCTGCGCGCGGCGGATCATCGCAGCGGGGCGGCGTCGATCCTCTGCGGCATCGCGGCGAACCGCTCCATCGCCGAAGGCACATGGATTCAAGCGAGCGATCTTCTCCACGGTTTGGATCGTCCCGACTATCCGCCGATGCCCTCGGACGAGGCTCCTTTTACTCTGCCGCTCAATTCCAAATAAGCGGGAGCCGCCGTGGCGGCAAATGGTCCTGTGCCGGGCAGTCTGTTTAATACCAAATCCCGGCGTTCTAAAATCCAATTCTTTCCGGGATTTGGTATAGAAAATGTCTGCTGTTGAATATTGCAACAGACTGCTATAGGGGAATGCCAACGCAGGGAAAATTTCCGCTTTTCCCTGCGGAAAACGCTCCCCCCCATGAATACCCCTCGAATCCCGTTGTTTTTGAACTCCGCCCTGCGGCTGTGCGTAATTTTTACGCTCTTGCTCTTGCCGGGCCGTGCGCCTGCAAGCGAGGCCACGGACTGGATGATAAGCTACTGCTATAATGCGAGCGACAACAAGCTGCCCCGCGTTTTGCTCGTGGGGGATTCCATCTGCAGAGGGTATGAATCCCTCGTCCGCGACGAACTCGCCGGGACCGCGTATGTCTCCTTTTACGCGACGTCCAAGTGCGTCACCGACCCCACTTACCTCAAGGACCTGGCGTTTATCATCGGGGAGCGCGACTACAAGATCGTCCATTTCAACAACGGGCTCCACAGCCTGGGCGCGGATCGCAAGGCGTGGGAGGCGGGGCTGGGCGCCGCTTTGGACCTGATCAAGGAGAAGACACACGGAGCGAAGATCATTTGGGCTTCCTCCACCCCCCTCAAGGACCCCGCTCTGAGCGAGAAGGCGAGGGAACTCAATGGCATCGCCGAAAGGGTCATGCAGGCCCGCAACATCCCCACCGACGACCTTTACGCCCTCATGAACCCGCTCGAAAGGGGGGTGTTCTGGGTTGATACTTACCACTACAATCCCGAGGCCAAAAAAATGCAGGCCAAGCAGGTGGCCGACTTGATCCGGGAGACCCTTGGCGCGAAGAAAGCCACGGAGCCCGAGGCCCGCGCGGCGCTGGCTGCCGCGGCATCGGAGACCGGCCCCGACGGTAAAATAGCGACCCTCCCGGAAACCTCCGGAGCGCCGGAAAACGCGGGGTTTGAGGGGAAAGGATCATGGAGTATCTATCCGCCCGCCCCCGCCAAGGGTTCCTGGGAATTGAGCGCGGAGAACCCGCATTCCGGGGCCATGGCCGCCAAAATCGCCGTTACGGCCCCTGGGCTGCAGCTCTACCAGCCCAAACCGGCGCTCAAGGCAGGCTCATCCTACACGCTCAAATACTGGGCGCGCTCGGAGCCGGGCGCCAGCGTCAATGCTTTCTTGAGAACCACCAAGCCCCCCTACGAGTTCCCCGTCAAGAGCACCGGCAACCTGGGTGCCCAATGGAAGCAATGCAGCAGCGCGTCCTTCACCCTCCCCGCCGACTTTAGTGCGGAAAATTACACCCTGATCTTCGAGTTCCCCTCGCAAGGCACTTACTGGGTCGACGACGTCAGCTTTACAAAGCAGTAAGGGGGATGCGTCCGGGCATCAGAGCAAGGCGGCGGGGTTTCTTCTTAACCCCCCTGCGATTTCTTTGCGCCTGTTCTTGCCAGCCACTGGAAGCGGACAAACGGAAATTTTCCGGGACCGTTTAAAAGTATTGCAACGGCCGTAGGGTATCGCTAATACTAACGGTAGGTAAATCCATTCCCCCCCCATGAATCGTACTTATTGTTTGTCGTCGTTGTTTGGCTCTTCTACTCGGAATCCTGTGCCTCGCGGCATCCGATCCGCTTGCTTGCTGGTTGCCGCGTTGTGCCTGACGGGCGGGGTGGCCAGTGCCCAGCAGAATCTGATTCGCAACCCCGGCTTTGAAGAAGGACTGAACAGCTGGTCGCCGTTTCTGCCGGCGACCACCCCCCCGGATGGCTGCAAGTGGGAACTCTCCAGTGAGCAACCCCATAGCGGCGCGAAGAGTCTGCACCTTCAGTCGTTGAAGCCGGAGCGCTTTGCCATGGGTTCGAACATGCTGCAGGTGCAGGCGGGTCAACGCTACAAGGTAAGCGCCTGGGTGCGGGTGCCCGCTGGTTTTACCGCGGCGCGCGAGACGCCTGGCGTGTTGGTTCGGGTGGATTTCCCTTCGAAAGAGAATACGTTCTGGAAGGATCTGGTGATTGTCACGTTGGGCGACAAGGTGGGCCCCGTGCCCGTTATATCCAAGCTTGCGAACAGTAAGTTTCCGACGGAATGGACCCGCATCAGCGGCGTTTTCCAGGTCCCGGCAGGGGCCACGCAGATGTTCCTCGAACTGTTCATGTGGTCCGGTGTCGGCGATTCGTATTGGGATGATGTCGAGTTGGTTCAAGTGGATGAAGCCACACCGCTGAGCCCTCTTCCCAAGGAAGCGATGTTGGAGCCCTCGGAGATGATCCCGGAAAACCCGGCCTGGGCGGCGAATCATCCGCGGATTGTCCTCAACCCGCCCACGCTTGAGCGCGTCAGGGCGGCCATCAAAGAACCCGGCACACCGCCGTACCTGGCGTGGCAGAGGATTGTGAAGACTTGCAACGATATCCTTTCCGGTTCCGCCGGGCTGGATTTGCGGAAACCGTTTGACGGGTTGGATCAACTGACGGTCGGCACCCACAAAGAGCAGGGGAGACTGGAAGGCACGGTCCGGCGCTGGACGGTGCCCTGCAATTCCTTTGCCTTTCGGTACGTGGTGTCGGGCGACGAACGCAGCGGGCGGGCGGCGGCGGATATCGCGCTGGCCATTGCCAGGATGCTTCCCGCGAATTCCCCGGTCATGGACAAGGGTTTCTTTTATACCCGCACGTTCCTGTTGAATTCGATGACGTTCACCTACGACTGGTGTTACCCGGTGCTAACCACGAGCGAGCGGCAGGAGCTTCGCGAGGCGATGGGCAGCTATGCTCGCAGGATGTATTCAGACTCGTTAAATAGCCTCTGGGGTCAGTCGACGCTGGGGCGTATTTGGAACTGGAACCCCGGGATTGCTTCCTCATGGGGGCTGGCCATGCTGGCTGAAATGGGGGAAACGAATTTGCCGGATCAGCAGTGGCTCTTCCAGGCCACGCGCAACGTGGAGGACTTTTTCCGGTTTGGTGTGGATCAAAAGGGCGGGCCGGTCGAGGGGCCTTCTTATCTCTCCTACGGTGCGGGTGCGTCGGCTTACCTCATCGAATCTCTGCGCCAGTGGAGCGGGGAGGATCTCTTTGAAGACACCCACTTTAAGAACTTCACCCAATGGCTGCCCTACGAGATTCTGCCGGATGGCAAGCGCGTGAATAATCTGCTCGATTCGGACTACAAGGTTGCTTGCCCCGATTATGTGATCTACTCGCTTTCGCGGGCGCAGGACAAACGGCTCGCCCAGTGGGCATGGCAGAATATGTGGGGCGATAATGGGGCGGCAACTTGGCCCAATGCCGATGATCCTTCGGTCATCCTTTGGTGGCAGAAGCAGCCCGAGGCGCCGGAGCCGAACCTGCCCCTGGCAGCTTACGCCCCCGGCCGCAGTATCGTGGTGGCGCGGAGCGGGTGGGATAAAGACTCAGTCTACTTCTCCCTCCATGCGCAGCAGTACACCGCCATCAAACACGACCAAGCCGACAAGGGCCAGTTTACGCTCTACGGTTACGGCGAGGATTTCGCGGTTGATTCGGGATACGCCAACGACGCCGATCCTGAAAAGAGCGTCTCCACACAGGCGCACAACCTGATTCTCATCAACGGGGTGGGGCAGTCTACAGCCAAATACCACGCGCAAACATCGGGATGGATTCGCGGTTTCTTGCATTCGGACGCAGCGGACTGGGCCTGGGCCGACGAGAAGGACGCCTATGAGTATAACCTGCAGACGCCCAAGAAGGGCGGCGCGGATGGGGTGGCGTATACGAAGCACTGGACCAATCAGATCCTGCAAGCAAACCGGCAGGCGATCTTTGTTCGCGGCAAAATGCCCTACGTCGTTCTCTTTGATGATATTGCCAAAAATGATCAGCCGCAGGATTACTCTTGGCTGCTGCATGTTCCAAGCGGCAAGGGCTTTGATGTCAGCGGTTCCACGGTAACGGTTGGGACGGATACGGAAGTGGGGCGCTTCAATAAGGTTGCAGTGCAGCCTGTCGGGTCCGCGGGGTCGGCGTATACGACCACGCCCATCACGAAGGACCGGAAAAAGGCGGGAACCTGGCAAAAAGAAATCGTCGTTCCGGCGGATGGAAAATATAACATCTGGGGCCTCGCCGGGACGGATGTGAAGGATGCGCAAACGGCAGATTCCTTCTTCTTTTCCATCGATGGCGGGAAAGCGGATTTTGCCAAGGGCGAGTCGAACCACGAGTTTATCTGGGCAACCCGGGCTGGTGCAGGGCTTGGTTGGGTGCCGCGCAAGTACGACAATAGCATCACCCCCGTTCCCGCGCTCACACTCAAGGCCGGGAAGCATGTGCTACAGATCCAGGCGCGTGAGGAAGGCGCATGGATCGCGGCGATCGGTATCGCTCCCGAAGGAAGCAAGGGAGCTTTTGATGCGTCGGCGAAGGGCGTGGTGATTGCTGGCGTGGAGGGGGGGCATGTCACGGAGCCGATGAAGCTCATCCCGGTGCCAGTGGCCGCGAG
>Ga0073936_10011259_pt1 | contig 10849 bp, 5 predicted proteins | sample AliMusrvi5mmetaG_FD_87041 | JGI IMG/M metagenome (GOLD analysis project Ga0073936, IMG submission 87041) | Freshwater lake bacterial and archeal communities from Alinen Mustajarvi, Finland, to study Microbial Dark Matter (Phase II) - Alinen... | ecosystem: Environmental > Aquatic > Freshwater >... | reverse complement strand
GGATTTACTAAGGTTTTTGATGTCGGACAGAAAAAGTTAGCGGCTGGCGCGGAAATTACGCCTGGATGGCGGAATGATGGCGGAAATGAAATCAGAAAATATCCTTATGTGGGACAGGCTCTAGTTTTATCGTCCCCGACAATCCGAACGCCAGCAATGACTATGCCCGGATTACGGGTATAGTCTCCGGCGCCTCCAACACCGTTAATCTGCTTAAGTACTGGATCACCGGCAAACCAGCCGACTGGTACGCCGGGACACTCGAACTGGCCCCTTATACTGGCTCTAATACCTACAAGGGGCTTACCATCATTCAAGATGGCGCGATTCGGGCGGTTGACGGGGTGGGGGTACCTGTGGCCAGCCGTATCCAGTTCAATAGCGCCAACGGCGGTGTTTTCGAGACGAGTGGAACTTTTAACCGCACGCTGGCTACAAACGGCAATAGCGCAGTTCAATGGCTCGCAGGATCAGGCGGATTCTCGGCAAATGGCGGAGCCCTGACCGTGGACCTGAACAACCTTGGCACCCGTGACACCCTGACTTGGGGTGTTACACCCTTTTTTGTGACCAACGGACAGAAACTCGTGTTTGGTTCTCGCACGGCTGATAGCATGGTAGATTGGTATGACAATCTCGACCTTGGCTCCAGCGGCACAAACAGTCGGATCATCGAAGTCCGGGACAACTCGTTCAGCACCGGCGATTTTGTGCGGATCACCGGCGATGTTCTCGGTGATACCAACCAGACGCTCCTGAAGACTGGGACCGGGTTGCTTGAACTCCCGAATCTGAAATCCTTCACGGGTCCAGTATTGGTCGGTGGCGGCATGTTGCGCTATACCAATTTGCCGTCAGCCACCCCGTTGATACTGACCGGGGGTGTGTATGGGACGAGCGGTACCATCACGCGCAGTCTGACCAATGGCGCCAGCATGGTCGCATGGTCACCCGTCACTGGCGGTGGATTTGCGGCTATCGGCGGTCCTCTGACTGTTTATGTTGATAACGGTGCTTCGGATCCCCTTAACCTGAATGTGACAACCAATTTTCTCAAATTAGTGTCCGGTGTAACTGGTTATTCTCTGATCCTCAACTCCGCCTTCGCGGACAATGTGGTGACTTTTTCGAATAACCTTACCACCGGTTCCGCCGGCGGGAATAACTGGTTCATTTTCCAGGTGGATGATAACCCTTCTACCACGAACGACCGAGCGGTTCTGGCGGGCTGCTTTAATACCACTTCCGGCAGAGGCGTTCAGAAGAACGGCGTTGGTACACTGGAATTGATCAATACCAATACTTTTGCGAGTACCTTCAATGTTAATGATGGCACCGTATCGCTCAACTGTCCGTCCGGCAACGCATTGACGAGTGCTGCACTCTCGATTGGCGACGGGATCGGTGCGCCTTCGTCGGCGGTGATGCGGCTGCTTCGTCCAAATCAGATCTCGGATACCGCGACTGTGAACCTATTCGCCGATGGCTTATTCGATATGAACGGCTTTGACGAAACAGTGGGGACTTTCAGCTTCGCAACCAACGGCGTCTTGGATACGGGTACGAACACCCTGTCCGTCTCCACGCAATATCCGATTGCAGCCCTTGTCGGTGCCACGGGTACGGTCAATGGTCGAATCAGGGTTCTTATGGCAGCATCAGGGTCATATGCGGGAACACTGGTCATAAATGCGGTGTTCGATACGGCGGCGGGATTTGGGCTTCGCGGCACATCTGATGCGATGCTAATCTTTACCAACCCCAATAATATCTTCCGTGGGTCATTATCGATATCAGATGGTGGCAACATCATCCTGCGCGGCAGCAACGTGTTGAATGGAGTTACTGTTGTGGAATGTAGCACCATCATATCCGCCCTATCCGCCGCCAACAAGTCTGTGATGATCGACGGGCCTTATACGGTGACCCAGCCTCTTCAGCGGACCTATGTCGGGCTAAGTGGGGCAGTTCACACGTTCGGTGGAATGAACACGGGTGCCGGACGCGCTGTCTATACCAATACGCTTTCGCTTGCAGGCAATACGGCGACGCTTCCAAGCAATTGGCCGATTAACCTGACAGCAGTACTGGCTTCCGACGTGGTGGAATTTGGCGGCGCCATTAATGATGTTGGTGCCTCTACCAATCCTGTTGTGATTCCGGGGAACGGAAGCGTCATTTTCTCTTCCGTGACCAATGCCTATAGAGGCACAACGACGGTCAGCAATGGGACCCTGTTGGTCAACGGCAAACTCTTGAGTGGCGGTGATACCGTGACGGTCATGAACGGCGCGACGCTGGGAGGGACGGGAATGATCGCCCGTGCCGTCGTGGTGGCGGCGGGTGGAACCATTACGGCCGGTGCGTCGAGAACGGGGGATGTCGGGGTGTTGACGATCAGCAACAATGTCACCCTGGCCGCGAATGCGAAATTGCTCTGTGACTTCAGTGGCACTACCAACGATGTGCTGCGTGTGACCGGGACGCTGACCTTGCCGACAACGGCAACGGTGGTGGTGTCGCCGATTGGCACACCTGGCGTCGTCTATCCCCGGGTCTTGTTCTCGGCTAATACGCTCGCCGGGGTTTCCGGTGAACTCACGGGATGGGTGTTAACCGATCCCAGGGTGGGCCGGATCGTCACACAGGGTAACAACGTCGTGATGCTTGCCAAGTCTAACGGACTCGCGTTGATCATCCGTTAAAGAAAAAATGGGGGGGTTCTCATGCGTGCATTTCGACATAGGCTTTTAGCCCTGATAGGTGCCGGCGGTCTTCTGGCGGTCCCTATGCACGGGTTTTGCGGGACGATTCCCTATGCGGAATCATTTGAGTCCTACACCAATGGCCAGCCGATATCTTCGGTGGCGGGGTGGACCGCGGATACAAACGTCCTGGTCAGCACCAATGCAGCGGCTATTGCCGCACTCGCAACTTATACCAATGCCGGGAATGCTTTCCCATTGACTGGCTCGCATACCAATGTGCTCGAACTGGGCGGATGGACTACCAATGCCCTCCTGAGCGCGACGGGCGGTGTGGTCGTGGCGGATGTGCTGGTGTTGGCCACGCGGCGGGACTGGCCACCCGCTGATGATACCAATATGCAGATGGCGGTTTTCGTCAGCACTAACGGTTTCCTGACGATCTGGCATCAGAATCGAACCAATACTGCGGTCAATGAGTGGATGGAACTGACGAACTGTCCTGTGCTGGATTCGAATGCCTGGTCACGGATTTCCATTCGTGAGGATCAGGCTGTGGGGATGTTCCAAGTGTCCGTTAACGGTGCGGCTCCCCTGGTTGATCCATCCGGTTGGACCTCAACCAACGGCACGAGACCCGGTTCCTGGTTTTATATGGTTCAAACAAATCGAGCCATGGCACAATTCTCCACCGTGGGTGAGGTCAAGAGCTATATGGATGATCTGGTTGTGACCACACGGGGAATTACCTATAGCTCCAACGGATTCGCCGAGGCATCGGCCAATGATGGAACGATTGATAACACGAACCCAATGAAAATCAATCTGGCCTGGGACACGTTTGCCGGAACCAATGGGGAAAACTTTGCCTCCAATACCGATAAACTTTTCGTGACCAATATGCCGCCCGGACTGGCTGTTTCGGCTTTGTATTCGACGGCGAACCCAACCCAGCTCACGGTTACGGTGACCGGGCAGGATAATAACAATGAGGCCGCGAACAGTGTCTCCAACCTCACGTTCTCGTTTGGCTCTGCGGCGTTCACGTTAGGCAAGTCTTGGGATGTGGCCGGTGCGACAAACACCCACCTGGTTGTTCAGTTCCAGTCTTCGAGTCAACCGGTTCTTACCTACAACAACACGACCTTTGTCGAACGTCAGCAGAATGACGGAGGGGTGAACGGCTCAGCGGTTCTGACATTGGGTGTCAAGACATTTGCCGGCACGAATGGCCAGGACTTGGCGGCCAGCGGCGCGGTGACCTCGCCTAATCTACCTGGCGGCCTTGTGCTGTCAGTTGTAGGTGATGGTGCGCAACACGCAACAATGTCCTTCGGCGGACGCGCCACCAATAATACGGCGGCGAACAGTTTGACTAACCTTGCGATAGTTTTCAACGATGCGGCTTTTGTTGGAGGCGGGGCGTCAACGGTGTCGAATGCCATGCGTTCGGATCTGTACATCACGTTTAATGATCCCCGTGTGGTGACTGCGTCTCCCTCCGGCTTCAATGAAGCGGTCGCGAACGACGGATCGATCGGTAATAGCGTGACCCTGACCCTGGCGGGGGATGAACCCTTTACCAATGCTGTATTCGGGGAGGGGACCAACTACACGGTTTCAGGTGTGCCTACGGGATTGGTGTTCAGCTTGACGCGCAGCAGCTCAACGCAGTTGGTTGTCAGTTTGACCGGGCAGGCGGCTGCACACGCATCGGGGAATAGTACCTCGATCGTATTCACCTTATTAGATGCGGCATTCCAGACCGTGGCGGCATCGAATATCACCGGGTCATCCCAGTTGCTGGGCGTGACATTTGCCGATCCGCCTTTATTGGCCTACTCTGGCTTGAGCTTCATGGAAGCCGTGGCCAACAATGGGACAGTTAGTGATACGGTAACCATCACCCTGACAGGCGACACGTTCACCAACACGGCATTTACCGCTGACACACAGTACACTTTTTCGAATGTGCCACTGGGGTTGACGGGGCTCGTGACGCGCACCAGTGGGAATCAGGCCGTGATTAGTTTGACGGGGAAGGCGTTATTCCATACCCCTTCGGAAAACACCACGTTTTCACTCGCATTCTATGATGTGGCATTTACCCATGTCGCCGTCTCCAATATCACGGACAACCAGAAATCGTTCAGTATTGGGTATCGCGACCAACCGACACTGACCTGCGATTCGTCGACTTTCACGGAGCGGGCGGACTACAGTGGAGCGATCAGCAATACGGTGTCGATTATGCTGGCTGGCGACAGTTTTGCCGCCGGACCGCTCCTGCAGAATGTGCACTATACGGTGACAGGTGTACCGCCTGGGTTGTCAGTATATTTGGCGCGCAGCAGCGGCGGCCTTTTGATTGCGAGTCTGTCCGGTTTCGCTACAGCCCATGCGAGTACCAATAGTACGACATTTGGGATCACTTTCCTGAATCCGGCCTTCCAGAATGTGGCGGCAGGCGATATCATTCCATCGAGCCTGTCGTTTAATGTGAATTTCTTTGATGTGCCGCCAGCGAACAGTCTGCCGTTTACGGATGATTTTGAAGCGTACTCCGACGGTTTGGTGGTGGATGGCACCAATGGGTGGACAGGGCTCACCCCGGGATCAGCCGTGGTAACGGCCGATGCGCTGGTGGCGTCGGTTGAGGCGGCGTACACCGGGAAGTTCCCATTGGTCACGGCGCATACGAAGGTTTTGAGACTGACAGGTGGGGTCACTAGTTCGACGCGGGGTGGGGCGGACAGCAAGGTCTTCGTCGATTTCATGGGGCAGGTGGACGGGCGGGACGATGCGCCGGTTGTCGGCCCTACTGATCAGATGGGGCTGTATGTGAATACGAACCAACATCCCGTTATATGGCGTTATGATACGGTGACCGCATCCAATGTCTGGACTGTGCTCACCAACTCAATCGTGACAACCGGAACCTGGCACAGGGTTACGGTCTATCAGGACTACAAGCAGGGAATGTTCAACGTGAAAGTCGACAGCCAGGCGATTAGTAACGAGTCGGGCGTCTGGTTCAATATGGTTCAAACCAACAGGTATATTTCTCAGGTGGTATTCGACGGGGGAAGTTGGCTGATGCCAATCTATATTGATGACGTTAGTATCACGGTGGATCCGTGGATTGGGTCAGTTTACCTGATCAGATAACGACGATTCTGGCATTGCCTTCACGATGTTCTGGTGGCTTCATCGGGCAAGAACGTTCCTGTTGTGAATAATTCTGTTTATGGTTGAATAATATGCTTTTATTGCATAACATTCAAGCATGTCTGAATTATTTGAAAAATTAGCTTGCTGCAATTATTGGGAGGGTGGTTTCCCTCTCACCGGTGTATCTCGCCGACGCTACGCCGAGCGTATCCAGCCTTTCATGGGTAATCGTCTGACCAAGGTGTTGATGGGGCAACGGCGTTGCGGAAAGAGCTTTATCCTGCGACAGATCATGGCCGGACTTGTCGAGAACGGCGTTCCTTGGAGCAACATCTTCTATCTGGATATGGAACGTATGGAACTTTCCGACATTGTCGAGCATCGACAGTTGCACGACTTGATTGGCGAATATCGTAAACGTCTGCAGGTTAAGGGCAAAGTTTACCTGTTTCTTGATGAAATCCAGGAAATTTCGGGATGGGAACGATTGGTGAACGCCTATTCGCAGGATAGCCGACAGGAGTACGAGATCATTTTGACTGGCTCTAACGCTCATTTGCTCTCCACTGAGCTGGGCACACTTTTGACAGGACGTTACGTGCCATTTGAGATATTCCCATTCTCATTCGAGGAATTTGTCGCTGCGAAGCACTTGAAGAAGGACAAGACCGCCCTTCTGGACTATCTCCAGTCAGGGGGGCTCCCGGAATTGATCCACCTTCAGTCCGAGGAAGCGCGACGCCACTATGTGATGGCTTTACGTGACGCCATCCTTCTGAATGATGTTGTCCGCCGCCATAAGGTTAAGGATCCGGATCTTCTCGAACGGCTCTTCCGTTTTCTTTGCGACAACGCTGGCAGTCTCGTATCCGTACGCAATATTGTGGCCACTCTGCAGAGCAAAGGCCAGCGGACAAACTTTGAAACGGTCTCCACTTACCTGTCTCATCTTTGTCAGGCGATGTTGGTCCACGAATGCAACCGATACGATATCCGTGGGAAGGATGTACTGGCTGGGAATCGCAAGTATTATCTCAACGATCTGGCTTACCGGCAGTACCTGTCTTCTGGATTCGAATCTGCCTTACCCCAGCGGATTGAAAACTTGGTATATCTCCACTATCGCTCCCAAGGCTACGCCGTGCATGTGGGCACCATGCGAAACCTGGAAGTGGACTTTGTTGTCGAAAAGGACAACCGCCGGGCCTACCATCAGGTGTGCTATCTGCTGGCGGATCCATCCGTGATTGATCGTGAGTTCCGAAGTTTGGAGCGCCTCGACGACAACTACCCCAAGAGTATCATCAGTCTGGACGATGTTTCACTTGGTGAACGAAACGGAATCGCCCATCATCTGCTTTGGAACTTATTGTAGAAGGGTCGCCCAAACTTTATTTGCAGTAATCGGGCGGTGTTCTGCTGAGGCATTTCCACGGTTAATTGGCCCAGTGCCTTGTTCCAATTGGTTCAATCCAACGGCTACTTATCTCATTTCGGCTCCACCCCAGTGAATCAGGACTGACTGCTGAGGCCTGATGTGGCGCCGGGGTGATCATAGCGACCAGGCGGAGCGGGAACCACCCGGTTGGCGGCTTGAGCAGACATGGGTGCTGTATGGGTTTCAAAAACCAGCGCAACGGGACCTATCCGGATCTCATCGCCTTGCGCAAGTTTTGCAGACTCGACAAATTGACCATTCAGCAGAGTGCCATAACGACTTCCGAGATCGCGTAACTGGAACTCACCCTTGTGAGATTCGATGACAGCATGATGGTTGGAGACATGCTGGTCCGCCACCACAATCATATTTTCCGCAGCCCTTCCGATGGTGGTTGCACTTTCGCCCAGCACCACCATGGCACCTCGCAAGGGGCCGCCTGTGGCGACAAGCCGGAAACAGTCAACGCTCGGAGGTTCAATAACGGGGTGGATATTTACGTCGCGTTGGGGGAATGGGATGGTGATGCCATGTCGCTTAAATGCGTACCAGATCTGTTTCCGTACGTCACTTTCAATGCCGGGAAGTGATCCGTAATTATCAATCCAGATCCGTAACTCGTAAAGAATGGAAGAGTCCTGGAAGTCCTTAAGATGGACTTCCGGTGCAGGTGTCCGCAGAACCTCATCCACTTTGGAGGTGGCGTCCAGCAGTGCTTCCGTGACGCCCCCGCAGGGAGTGTCATAGGCTACCCCGACATGAATTTTGATGAGGTGTTCGGGTGTGGGACGGTCGAAATTCAGCATAATTTCCTTGGCGGCAAGACTGTTAGGGATGAGAAGGTGGTCGCCTTCCCGTGTGCGCACCAGCGTGGTCCGCCAGGTTTGTTCCACCGCCTCACCTTCCGTTGTGCCAACCTGAATCCAATCCCCGATTTTGAATGGACGTTCCACGCTCATGACAATGCCGGCCATCAGGTTGCTCAGCAAATCCTGAAGGGCGAGTCCGAGCACGATGGACACGACACCGGAGGTCACGAACACCGGGGTGAAGTTCAGATTAGGGAATGCCCATGAAAGCAGAACGAATAGGCCCACGAAAGTGAGCAAGACGACCGCCATGCCATTCAGCAGGACTGGAACCCCTCCGCGGGTTTGCAACTCGCGGGAGGGCAATATCCATCGTGCTGCCGGAAGCAGCGCGGTCATAAACACAAGAAACGCCAGCAAAAAACTGATCAAGGCAGATAAATGGGGGACATCGCCAAATTGTCCTATCCGCAGGAAGAGCCAGAATCCGCCCGTGAGGAAGATGAGAATCGGCAACATCCATACGGGTCGCTGGAGCAACCGCAAGATGCGCAGCAAACGAAAAATCACCCCGCCAAGAATCAGAATGCCTGTTACAGATAGAACCATCAGTCCCGGCTCGTAGGGCGACACCGGTAGGGACGGCAAATTAGAGGTCTCCTCTGCCCGCAAGGGGAGGGCCGTCATGGCCAGACCGATAGCGAGCCCCATCATATACCGAACGTGCAATCGGAAGGATTTCATGCTGCTCCTTTTACACCGGTTAGCCATGTCGCCCCGGTACATTGTAAATGGTTATTTTTTCTGGCGAATCTGTTCGAGTCTGCTGTTAGCCGTTGCCGTTCGCCGGTCGGAGGGAAAGTCGCGAACAAAAAGTTCATAGGCTTGGCCTGCCGCAACCGGATCTTTGACCTTCTGGTCGTAAAGTTCAGCCGCGTGAAAAAGGGTATCCGGCAGCTCCGGGGATGCCAGCGTGTAGCGCTTCAGCAGGGAATCGGCGGCGACCCTCGCATCGGCCAGCATCGGCATTTCGGCGATTTCCGCCGTTAGATCCAATGCGAGGCCCGCATTCGCACCCGTCGGATGCTTGACCAACACCTCTTGCAATTCGGCCAATAACCGTTTCTGCAATTGGACGTCCCAAACGGGGCCTCCAAAGAACCGGTGTTGGCGTCCACGCTCCCATTCGATCCGGCATTTCTTGACGATCGCCTCTGATACGCGAGGGGATTGGGGATAATTCCGGATCAAACGGTCGAATTCCAGGATACTGCGTTCGCGATCGGCTAGCTCACCGCAGGAGGTCGCGATGGCAAACTGGAATTCAGGTGCGAGTGGATGATGTGGTTCCTGTTGAATCATACCCGATAAAATTGAAATCGCCTCGGCCCATTTGCCTTCACGCATCAGTCCTTGTGCCCGGGTATAGTCAGCCTGAATCCGCACTTCGCTGGCGGATTGACCCCAACCCATGGGTAACAGTCCACCTTCCTGATGGTTTTTCCGGGCCTGTCCGAGCAACACGGCGGCGGCCACGACGAGGAGTAGAACTCCGGCGGCTACTCCGGCCAGGGTTGCCCACTGCTGGCGTTTGGTTAACCGGCCCAGGACTGAAAATGAGCGGGGCGCTGTGCGGCGGACAGTCAGGCGTTGCAGTTCATCACGGACCTGTCCAGCGCTCGAATAACGATCCGCAGGAGATTCAGCAAGGCAGCGTTTAACAATCGTATCGAATCCCAGGGGGATGTCCTGCCGGATCATGCTTGGAGCTTTGAACTGGCCTATGGGAAGTTTACCGGTGAGCATTTCATAAAGGATGACGCCCAGAGAAAAGATGTCCGTTGAGGAGGTAACCCGGTGGGCATCCAACCTTTGTTCGGGCGACATGTAATTCATCGTGCCGATCGCACTGCGATCCACCGTCAGGGTGGCGAGGCCACTGTTGGTTGTTTCAAGGGAAGCGATACCGAAGTCGGCAATTTTTACGCGATTGGTGCGCTGATCCACCAGAATATTGGCTGGTTTGAGATCACGATGGATCACGCCCGCTGCATGGGCATAGTCCAGTCCGTCACAGATTTGAGACGCGTAATCAATGATCTGGGAGAGGGGTAAACTGCCCGCCTGAATGAGCTTGTCGAGGCTGTTGCCCTCAACGAATTCCATCACGATGTACAGGAGATTGTTTTGGCGACCCCGGTCGATGACCTGCACGATATTCGAGTGGGCAAGTTTCGCGACAATGGCGGCCTCGCGGTCGAATCGCCCCAGCAGTTCCGGCGTGGTCGCGAACTGGGGTGGGAGAATCTTGATGGCGACCTCACGATTTAACGAGGACTGAACACCTTTATATACGACGGCCATGCCCCCTTGACCGATTTTTTCTGCTACGTCATAGAAGCCGAGTCGATCCGGCATGGGACTGGTGGAATTTGTGGTCGTGTCACTCATATTCAGGTCGGTTGATATGTATATAGAATGCCAGAAACCATGGGGTAAACGCTATTGAATAATAGCAGGACGATAAACGTCTCTAGTGATAGAGTGTGTGAAGTTAATTTGCGAAAAAAGAGAAATACGATGAATAAGATGATGAAAATGGTGTCGGTTTTAGTGGCGGTATTGATGGCCGGGTCTGTCTCTTGGGCGGATTCATATCGGGGTGGCGGCCATGGCGACGGCGGGCGGAGTTATCATGGCTACTATGATGGTGGACGGCATTATGG
>Ga0073936_10011258_pt1 | contig 10850 bp, 7 predicted proteins | sample AliMusrvi5mmetaG_FD_87041 | JGI IMG/M metagenome (GOLD analysis project Ga0073936, IMG submission 87041) | Freshwater lake bacterial and archeal communities from Alinen Mustajarvi, Finland, to study Microbial Dark Matter (Phase II) - Alinen... | ecosystem: Environmental > Aquatic > Freshwater >... | reverse complement strand
TCAGTGGTGTCCGTAAGCACCGGAACAGGTGTCCGGCGACTCCGGAATCAGTGTCCGGCCAAAATCGGAATGGGTGTCCGGCTCAAATCGGAATGGGTGTCCGGCCGCCGCCGGAATACGCAATTCGAGTATCATTGTGTCTAATCTGAATCTGGGCTACAGCGGGCCGATAAATCCACTCAGTCTCGGCATTCAATCAGGCTCAGTCAGTAATTCCAGGACGTTTACATTGACTGGTGACGCTGGATACAATTACCTCGTGCAGGCATCAACGAACCTTGGCGATTGGCTGCCATTTGCCCTTCTTTCAAATACAAACGGTGTTGTTCAGTTCAGTGATCCTGCCGCCACGAATTTCAGCCGACGCTTTTATCGAGCAATTCTGCCTTGAGATGTTTGCTCTCGGATCTTATATGGGATCAGGCTATCTGAGCGCTCCCGACAGGAAGGCCCGCGTGAGCACGCCTGCGGGCCTTCTGCTCCTCTGCCGCTTCACCTCTCACGCTTCTCTTATCGTCCTCAATGATGGTTTGTCGCGGAAAATTCTTTCCCGCTGATGGCCATTTCTTTGCATCAGAGCCAACATCAAGAAAACACCAAATTACCAAAAGTAAGCACTGGATCACAAGATGACCACGATCAGGTTGTGTCATGATGCGCACTTGTATTGAGGAAGGTCTTTTGAATCATGTGCGAGAAATGTGGTTGTTCAGATACGGTAGATCACGGCCACGATCATGGGCATCAGCATGGCCATGACGTCGCGGCCGCATTGTCTCATAACGACCGGCTTGCAGAACGTAATAGAGGTTATGTTCTCGCCAAACGGGTGGTTGTGATCAATTTGCTGTCGTTTCCGCGATCCAACGCCCATGCCTTGGTGCAGCGAACATGCGAGGAATATGGCAAGCGGCGGCGTCTTGCGGTGGTCACGGGTTCCGAGTTGGAGGCAATGGGGGCACTCCACGCCCATCATCATTCTCACGGGCACTCGCACGAGGGGATTCCGGACGAACTTGTTGCCATGGACGCACATGCGGTCGGCCATGTCCTGTCCCGCCTGGATCTCGACCATTTGGATCTGGTGTTGATTGAAAACAGCGGGAGCGCAGCCTGCCAGGCAGTCTATGACCTCGGAGAGACGGCTCGAGTGGCTGTCTTTTCCGTCCGTGAGGGTGAGCTCAAGCCGCTCAAGTTTCCCCTTCTCTTTTCGAATGTCCGGGCAGTGGTCATAAACGAGATGAACCAGGCAGGGGTGGTCGGATTCGATGTGAAGAAGGCGAGGGCTAGCCTTCGCGAGGTGTCCCCCCGCGCCATCACGCTGGAACTGGCGCCGGAAACAGGCTTGGAGATGGATGCCTGGTATGCTTTTCTGGATGAATTGGTGAAATTGAACGGAAGCAAATAAGGAGACAGAAGTCATGGCGAAGCAGAGTATTGTTCAGGCGGTAAAATCGGGTCGTGTGTTGGTGTCGGATGGCGCATGGGGGACCTTTCTGCAGAAAAAGGGCATGAAACCCGGCGAATGTCCCGAATTGTGGTGTGTGGAGCACCGGTCTGACGTGTTGGATATCGCCAAGGGCTATATTGCGGCCGGGGCGGACATGATTGAGACCGACAGCTTCGGTGGTACCCGCTGCAAGCTTGAGCATTTCGGTCTGGCAAACCGTACCGTTGAACTCAACAAGGCGGCGGCGGCGATTTCCCGCGAGGCGGCGGGCTCCGATAAGTGGGTGATTGCGTCCGTCGGTCCGACAGGCCTGATGACGGCGATGGGGGACGTGACCGAACAGGATTTCTACAATTATTTCAAGGAACAGGTCGTGGCGCTCGCCGCCGGTGGCGCCGACGCCATCTGTGTCGAGACGATGAGCGCGCTGGATGAAGCCGAAGCGGCGATCAAGGCCACCCGCGAGAACACGAAGTGTGAGGTGATCAGCACCTTTACCTTTGAACGCACCGTTCAGGGCGAATACCGGACGATGATGGGCGTCTCCCCGACGGATGCCGCCAAGGCCAGTGTCGCGGCGGGTGCGCATGTGATTGGCGCCAACTGCGGCAATGGAATGGAGCGGATGATCGAGATCGTGAAGGAAATGCGCAGGGCTGCCCCGGCAACCCCGATCCTGGTCCATGCGAATGCGGGGCTGCCCAAGAACGTCAATGGTGTGGACGTGTTTCCAGAGACCCCGGCGGACATGTCCGGCCGCGTGCCCTCTCTGGTCTCGGCGGGTGCCAACATCATCGGCGGCTGCTGCGGGACGACCCCCGCCCATATTGAGGCGATCAAGAAGGCGGTCATTGCCCTGAAGAAATAACCAATAACCAATAACAAGGAACGACTACAATGAGTTTTGAACCCAAATTCATGGCGACGGCGATCGGCAGTATGCCCTTTGATAATGCGGATTTCGCGGTGGATGTTTCCCTTAAGAACATCGAGGCCCCCATCTGGCCCCAGCTTCCCAAGTTCGGAATGAACGAGCAAATGGAAATCCAGTACTCCGAAGGAATGCCCGGCGCCGTCATAGACCGCGAAAAGCAGCGGATGTATTTCGATACCGCCGCCGATTCCTCCGAGGGTTTCGCCAACTTCTACGAGAAATACATGGCCGTCGCCGAGGGTGGCGATGACCTGGATTTCATGGCCATTACTCCCGAGTTCTCCCGGGGTATCTACGCTCTGGAAAAACGCCTGAAGGCCGAGGGGAAGAAACGCCCGATCGTCAAGGTTCAGACCACCGGGCCGTGCAGTTTCGCGCTGACGCTGGTGGACGAGAACAAGAGGGCAATCTATTACAATGAAGAGTTCCTCGACATGATCGTCAAGGCGTTGGCCCTCAAGTGCCGTTGGCAGATCCGTAAGTTCAAGCCCTACGCTGAACGGATCATCTGCTTCATTGACGAGCCGATCCTGTCCGCGTTCGGCAGTTCGACCTATGTGTCGGTCAAGCGGTCCGATGTGGTCGCCCGCGTCAACGAGGTGGTTGAGGCGATTCATGCCGATGGTGGTATGGCCGGCGTTCACTGCTGCGGGAACACCGAGTGGAGCATCCTGATCGATGCCGGCGTGGATATCGTGAACTTCGACGCGTTCGAGTTCGCCTCCACCATTGCGATGTATTCCGATAACGTCAAAGCCCATTTGGCCAAGGGCGGTCTTCTCGCCTGGGGCGTGGTGCCGACCTCCAAGGCCATTCGCGAGCAGACGGTGGAGTCGCTTGCCGCGAAACTGAATGAGGGCATGAATGTCCTGGCGGCCAAGGGAATTGACCTCCAGCAGATTGCACGTCAGGCGATGATCACACCGTCCTGCGGGACCGGCTCGTTGGATCCGGCGGATGCCATGAAGGTCTTCGAGAGCCTTTGTGCGTTGTCGAAGATGATGAAGACGCAATTCAAGTTCTGAAGACATGAAGATCGCAATATCAGGTAAAGGGGGAGTCGGAAAATCCACGCTGTCGGCGGCGCTGGCGCTCTTGCTGGCGCGTCAGGGGCGGACGGTACTGGCGGTGGATGCCGATCCCGACGCCAATCTGGCCGCCTCACTGGGCGTGCCGGCAGACGAGCGGCGACGGATGATTCCGATTTCCCGCCAGATTGCCCTGATCGAGGAGCGGACGGGCGCCAAGGTCGGTCGTTCCGGGCAGGTGTTCAAGCTGAACCCGGATGTGTCGGATATCGCCGATACGTTTGCCTGGCGTCATAGGGGCGTGGCCCTGCTGGTGCTCGGCGCCGTGGAACGGGGCGGGGGCGGATGTGCCTGCCCGGAGAATGTGCTGCTCAAGGCATTGGTGTCGGATGTGGTGTTGCACCGGGACGAGTCGTTGGTGATGGATATGGAAGCGGGGATCGAACATCTGGGGCGGGGAACGACCCGGGGTGTGGACTTGATGATCATTGTTGTTGAGCCCGGTCAGCGTTCGGTTGATACCGCCCGGCGTGTAGTTGAATTAGGCGGCCAGATCGGCCTGCGCCGGTTTGGCGTGGTGGCAAATAAGATCGCGACACCCGAGGATGAAGCGTTTGTGCGTGCGGCCTTCCCGGGCGAGTCCTTGTTGGGAATCATTCCGTACTCGGAAGAGTTACGGGGAGCAGACCGGGAGGGACGGTCAGTTCTGGACGGGATGTCACCCGAATTGGTGGCGATTTTTGAAGGGATTTTGAAACAGCTGCAAACGGAGAAGACCCCATGAGCGCGAATGAAATCGAGCGGGTCCGATGAGTTACACGATTGCCATAACAGGGAAGGGCGGCGTCGGCAAGACGACCTTGGCTGGATTGATCATTAACCGGTTGATTGCGCGCGGGTGCGTTCCGGTGCTGGCGGTGGACGCCGATCCGAATACCTGCCTGGATACCGTGCTCGGGGTGGCTCTTCGCCAAACGATAGGGGGTGTTCGGGAGGAAGCCCGCCAGATCGCCGGAAAAGGCTTGTCGGCCGGGGTGTCGAAGCAGGAATTATTGGAACTGAAAATTTCGGAAAGCCTGGTTGAAGGCGCCGATTTCGATTTTCTGGCCATGGGCAGGCCCGAGGGGCCGGGCTGTTATTGTTACGCGAACAACGTGCTCAAGCATGCCCTGGGCGAGATCGCGAAGAATTATCCCTATGTGGTGCTGGATAACGAGGCGGGACTGGAAAACCTGTCGCGCCGGATCGTTCAGAAGGTGGATTTGCTGGTGATGGTGGCCGATCCGTCCCGACGCGGGTTGGAGACCGTGAGACGCCTGTATTCGTTGGCTCGGGAGATGGATATCGCGTTCGACCGGCTGGCGATCGTGGTGAACCGGCTCCGGCAGGAATCCCTGCCCGCGGGGCTGGATGCGATCCGTGCGGAAACGGGCGCTCAATTTGTGGTGGGGTTGCCCGACAACGCGGAGGCCGCCGATGTGGCGGAGCGGGGTGGGGCGGTTGGAGAATTGCCATCGGACAATGAACTTGTCCGCCGGGTGGATGGATTGTTGTGCAAAGTTCTGGGTTGAAATGGAAAAAAGGGAAACACTATGACGACCGAAGTAAAGCCGGGAAAAAGTCCGGCCGACAGGGCGAGGGACGAAGCCTCCATTGCCATGATTGAAAAAGCGGGGCGGGAGTGTATTGACACCTGCTTCAGCCGTATGGATACACAGGCGAACCAATGCGCCTTTGGGAAGAAAGGCCTGTGTTGCCGGATTTGCCACATGGGACCCTGTCGGATAACGCCCAAGTCGCCCCGTGGCGTTTGCGGCGCGGATGCCGACACGGTGGTGGCCCGCAATTACCTGCGTGAGGTTACCGGTGGCACGGCCGCCCACTCCGATCATGCCCGTCACCTGGTCCTGCTTTTGAGGAACGTAGCCTTGGGACATGGCGGTGGATATGAGATCAAGGACGAGAAGGCGCTCCGGTATTCGGCCCGTCTTTACAAGGTGGAAGAAGCCGGACGCACGAAGGAATCCGTGGCTCTCGATCTGGCCAATCTGTTTCTCGGCGAGTTCACCTCGCAGGAAGAGTCTCTCAAAACCCTCAAGCTTGCGCCTGCCAAGCGGATCGCGATCTGGGAAAAACAGGGCATCATGCCCATGGGTGTGGACCGCATGGTTGTCGAGGCCATGCACCGCACCACGATGGGTGTGGATCACGATTACAAGAACCTGTTGCTCCACGCGTTCCGTACCTCGTTAGCCGACGGCTGGGGGGGGGCCCGGGTTGGTACCATTGTGTCCGACATCCTGTTCGGGAGTCCGACGCCCGTTCGCAGCAGCGCGAACCTCGGTGTGCTGGGTGAGAAGACGGTTAACATCGTGGTGCACGGCCATGAGCCGGCGTTGTCGGATATGCTGGCGGTGGCCGTCAATGATCCGGAGATCAAAGCCTATGCCAAGGCGGCTGGCGCCGAGGGTGTGACCCTTGCCGGGCTATGCTGCACAGCCAATGAAATCCTCATGCGCCACGGCATCCCGATCGCCGGAAACTTCCTGCAACAGGAACTGGCGATCATTACTGGAGCTGTGGAGATGATGGTGGTGGACGTCCAATGCGTGATGCCCAGTCTTCCCAATGTCGCGGCGTCCTACCACACCGAAGTGATTTCGACAGCGGATATTGCCAAGACGATCGGCGCCTCGCACATGGGCTTTGACGAGCACGAGGGCTACGGGTCGGCCAAGACGATCATCAAGCGGGCGATCGACAATTTCAAGAACCGTGATCCCAAGAAAGTCCTTATCCCCAAAGCTCAGGAAAAGCTGGTGGCCGGATTCAGCGTGGACGCGATCAAGTACATGCTCGGCGGCACCTATCGTGCGTCCTTCCGGCCGTTGAACGACGCCATTATTTCGGGCCGTATCCGCGGGGTGGTCGGGATCGTCGGGTGCAACAACCCGAAATCCAAGACCGACGAATACACGAACGATCTGACCACGGAGCTGATCAAGGAGAACGTGCTGGTGATCAAAACCGGCTGTTCGGCGATTGCCTCGGGCAAGCGGGGTTGGCTGACGCCGGAGACGGCGCTTCAGTACGCCGGTGCCGGCTTGCGTGAGGTTTGCGAGACCGTGGGTATCCCCCCGGTTCTGCACATGGGTAGCTGTGTGGACAATTCCCGTATTCTCGAAGCGGCCACCGAGATCGTCATGGAAGGCGGGCTTGGCGATGACCTGTCCATGGTTCCCGCAGTCGGTGTGGCGCCTGAATGGATGAGCGAGAAGGCAATCGCCATCGGGTCGTATTTTGTGGCATCCGGCGTGGACGTGGTGCTCGGGCATCCCTTCTACATCGGGGGCTCTGACAATGTGACGAAGTTCCTGAATGAGGAGGCCAAGACCCTGTTCGGTGGGTCGTTCCATGTGTGCGATACCGCCAGGGATGCCGCCGCCAAGTGTCTGGCGTTACTGGATGAGAAACGCGAGAAACTGGGGATCAACAAGAAGACCGAACGAAAATTGCTCGATATGAAAGATCGGAGAGGGTCCAATGTCTAAGCTGATATGCAGTAGCGCCATCGACGGTGCGATTGAGTGGGTGGCGAAGGCCGAAGCCAAGTTGGCGGAGGCCATCAAGGCCAAGGGAGAGTCCTGTCCGGTGGCATTTCCGTCGACCGCCTATTACCTTCCGGTGATCTACTCCTTCACCGGGGAGAAAGTCAGTACCCTGGGCGAGATGCGCCCGATCCTGAAACGCGCCAAGGCGTTGTTGCCGGCGCGGCCGACGGACAAAGTGTGGTTGCCGTATCTCGGGAACACGCTCGATGCCGGTGTGGCGACGTTGTTTGCCTGCGAAATCATCGAGGCCTGCAAGTATGTCATAGGGCCGAATCCGGTGGAGGGGATCTGGTTGGGCGCCGCGAACGACGTCATCATGCGCGAACGCGGGATCGAGTTCGTGGATGGCACTGCTCCTGGATTCGCCGCCATTGTCGGCGCCGCTCCCAACAAGGAGATCGCGGTGAAAATCGCCCGTGAACTCCAGCAGAAGAACCTGTATGTGTTCATGGCCGGATGCACCAACGGGGTACAGTTCGCCGAGCAACTGGCCGAGGCGGGTGTGCAACTGGGCTGGGAAACCCGGTTGGTTCCCTTCGGGCGCGATGTGTCTGCGGCCATTTACGCGTTGGGTTTTGCCAACCGGGCGGCGCTTTCCTTCGGCGGCGTCAAGCCCGGCGACTCGCTTGCCAACCTGCGCTATAACAAGGATCGCGTGTTCGCTTTCGTTTTGGCGATGGGTGAGGTGACTCCCGACAAGTATGCCGCCGCCGCTGGCGCCATCAATTACGGGTTCCCCGTCATTGCCGATACCGATATCCCGCAAATCCTGCCCACGGGAGTCTGTACCTACGAGCATGTGGTGTCGAATGTGTCGCATGAGATCATGGTCGAACGCGCGCTGGAAGTCCGCGGGTGCAAGATCAAGATCACCAAGGTGCCCATTCCCGTCCCCTATGGCGCTGCTTTCGAGGGCGAGCGCATCCGGAAGGCCGACGTCAAGGTGGAGTTCGGCGGAAACCGGTCCACGGCCTTCGAGTTTGTGACCACCGTGGGGTTGGACGAGATCAACGATGGCGACGTGGACGTCATTGGGCCGGATATTGACACGGTCGCGGATGGAGCGGTTTTGCCGCTCGCGATCTGGGTCGAGGTGGCCGGGCGCAAGATGCAGTCTGATTTCGAGCCGATCCTGGAACGCCAGATCCATCATATGGTGAACGGCGCCGAGGGTATCTGGCACATGGGGCAGCGAGACATTGTCTGGACGCGCGTATCCAAGGCCGGATTTGCGAAGGGGCTTCGCCTTCGCCATTACGGCGACATCCTTCACGCCAAACTGTTATCCGACTATCCCGCCATCGTGGACAAGGTCAAGGTGACGCTTATCACCGATCCTGCCGAGGTCGAGAAGCGGGTGGCTGTGGCGCGCAAGGTCTATGACGAGCGGAACCGCCGTCTGGAATCCATGACCGATGAGTCGGTGGACACGTTTTACTCCTGCCTGCTTTGCCAGTCCTTCGCGCCGAATCACGTGTGTATCATCACGCCGGAACGGTTGGGGCTCTGTGGAGCCTACAACTGGCTCGACGGTAAGGCCGCCTATGAAATAGACGAAACCGGGCCGAACCAGCCGGTCCAGAAGGGTGAATGCCTGGATCCCGTGCGCGGTGTGTGGAAGGGAATTGATGATTTTGTCTACACGACCAGCCACAAGGCCATCACGTCATTCAGCGCCTATTCCATCATGGACCGGCCGATGACCAGTTGCGGCTGCTTCGAGGTGATTGTGGCCTACGTGCCGGAATGCAATGGCGTCATGGTGGTGAACCGCGAGTTCCAGGGCGAGACGCCTGCGGGGATGACCTTCTCGTCGCTCGCCGGAAACGTCGGTGGTGGTCAGCAAACCCCCGGTTTCATGGGCTGCGGCAAGGTCTTTCTGACCTCGCGTAAGTTCCTCTTCACCGAGGGCGGGTTCAAGCGGCTCGTGTGGATGCCCAGGGAACTCAAGACCCTGCTGGCCGATGACCTGAAGAAACGGTTCACCGAGCAGGGGGCGCCGGATCTCCTGGAAAAGATCGCCGACGAAACCGTCGGTTCGGAAGCTGCGGCCATACGCGCCTTCATGGAGAAGGTGGGTCATCCGGCCCTGACGATGGATGACATGGGGAACTACGCCGAGTCGGCCCCCCGCGCCCCGGCGGCGACTACCGAAATCTCAACCCCAGCGGCACCGGTGGAGACCAAGGGAGTGATGCCCGCGGCGAAGGCCGAAGCGGCCCCGTCCCTCTTGACTCCGGACCTGATTGCCCAGATCAAGGCCCAGGTGGCGCAGGAGGTTAAATCCACGATCACGCAGGAAGTGGTCCGGGAGATCATCGGCACCCTGAGCCGGAAGTTCCTCGGTGAGCAGGCCCCCGAAGTGTCACCGGCGCCGGTGGTTGCCGCGGCGGCGGTGCCTGTGAAAACAGGCCCCCGCGCTTCGGAAAGGATCGAGGCCGTGAAGGCCTTCGAGATCAAGAAGGAGAAATGCGATGTGCCGGTCTGGCCCGTGAAGCTGGGCGCCACGAAGGCGGAGGGCGGCACGCGAGGCCGTTCCTACACCATTGGCGGATCCAGGGCGATGCCGTTCCATCTCTGGGAAGGCGAGATGCCGAACCGGCCGCGTGTGGCGATGGAAGTGTACGATGTGGTCAGCGAGAAGTATCCTGCGATCCTTCGCGAGCAATATGGCAAGGCGCTCAGCAACCCGGCGGAGATGGCCAAACTCTGCGTCGAGAAATACGGCGCGGAACTGATCAGTGTCCGCCTCGATGGCACGCATCCGGAACGCGGCAACCGCACGCCCGAGCAGGCGGTTGAGGTCGTGAAGTCTGTTCTGAAGGCGGTGGATGTACCCCTGATCATTACCGGGCACAACTACTTTGACCGGATTAACGATGTGATGAAGGCGGTGGCCCAGGCGTGTGCGGGCGAGAACCTCCTCCTCAACTGGGTGGAGCAGAATAATTACCGCACCATCGCCGGCGTGGCGATTGCCTATGGGCACTGCGTCGTGGCACAGGCCCCGATCGATGTGAATATCGGCAAGCAGTTGAACATCCTGCTGACAAACATGGACCTGAGGCCGGAGCAGATTGTGATGGATCCGATGACTGGCGCCCTAGGGTACGGCATCGAGTACACGTATTCGGTCATGGAACGAATACGCCAGACCGGACTCGGCGGAGACAAGATGCTGGCCGGTCCCTTGATTGTGGCGCCGGGACAGGAGTGTGTGAAGGTCAAGGAACTGAAGGCATCGGTGACGGAATTCCCGGCGTGGGGCGACCTGGCCAAGCGGGCGGCGTTATGGGAGTTGAGCACGGCCCTGGGCCTGCTGTATGCCGGCGCCGATCTCCTCATCATGTCTCATCCGGACGCGGTGAGGGAACTCAAGGTGGCGATTGACAAGCTCATGGATGGGCAGAAATAACAGGGGTATAAAATGGCCTTAAGCGGATTGCAAATTCAGAAGTTGTTGCCGAAGACGAACTGCAAGGAATGCGGCTCGAATACCTGTCTGGCGTTCGCGATGAAACTCGCGGCGAAGAAGGCGGAATTGTCGGAGTGTCCCTATGCCTCGGACGAGGCGAAGCGGGTGCTGGGTGCGGCCAGTGAGCCACCCGTCAAGGAAATCAGCCTGGGGGCCAAGGGGGTTCTCAAGCTGGGCGCGGAAACGATCCTCTACCGACACGAAAAGACGTTTGTTCACCAGACGGCGCTGGCGGTGAACGTGAATGATACCGATTCCGCGGTGGCGGTGGACGCCACTCTCGCGGCGATCCGGGACTATGTCCTGGTGCGGGTGGGCGAGACCCTTGTCGTGGATATGGTTGCCGTGACCC
>Ga0073936_10011257_pt1 | contig 10851 bp, 7 predicted proteins | sample AliMusrvi5mmetaG_FD_87041 | JGI IMG/M metagenome (GOLD analysis project Ga0073936, IMG submission 87041) | Freshwater lake bacterial and archeal communities from Alinen Mustajarvi, Finland, to study Microbial Dark Matter (Phase II) - Alinen... | ecosystem: Environmental > Aquatic > Freshwater >... | reverse complement strand
TACCGCAAGATGGTCGATGACCATAGCGTACACCTTATGCCTCTCAAAGCGGGTCAACTCTCTGATCCCGCGGGCGATCTTGACATCCTTGATTTGACCCAACGTCAAATCTCTTTCGGTTACACCAGCGAGGAGTTGGACATGATCTTCAAACCGATGATCAGAGATGGGGCCGAAGCGGTTGGTTCGATGGGCGACGATACGCCCCTAGCGGTCCTCTCCCTCCGCCCTAGGCTTCTGTATACCTATTTCAGCCAACTTTTTGCACAGGTTACCAATCCACCGATCGACCCTATCCGCGAGCGTTTGGTCATGTCTCTCTTCACAACGCTCGGATGGAGGCGTAACCTCCTCTCGGAAACCCCCGAACACGCCGCCCAAGTTACACTCGTTTCACCGATCCTTTTTAATGAGGAACTTGAAGCGGTCCGCAAGGTCGGAGGTGAGCATAAGAGCACAACCCTTTCCACTCTCTGGAAAGCGTCCTCCGGCACTCAGGGGCTTGCTCCGGCCATCCATGCCCTCTGTAAAGAGGCGGAGCGAGCCATTGACGATGGAACCCGAATCCTGATTCTAAACGACAGGGGCGTGGATCATGAGTATCTTGCGATACCAGCGCTCTTGGCCGTAGGAGCAATTCACCATCATCTCCGACGTGTAGGAAAACGCATGCGAGCCAGCATCATCTGTGAGACTGGCGAGGCACGAGACGTCCATCAGATGGCCTGCCTCATCGGATACGGTTGCAGCGCCGTTAATCCATATCTTGCAATTGAAACCATCCGCGAAATAGTCGGGAAGGGAACGGTGGAGATCGATTTCATTACCGCCCAACTCAACTACAAGAAGGCTCTCGAGAGTGGACTACTCAAGATCATGTCCAAAATGGGAATCTCGGTCATTGGAAGCTATCGAGGCGCCCAGATTTTCGAAGCGACTGGAATCTCCTCCAGTCTTATAGAGGAGTGCTTTTCCGGAACACCCTCACAAATCGAAGGAATAGGCTTCGAGGAGATCGCCCGTGAATCCCTGATTCGCCACGAAATGGCTTACGCTGCAGCCGTGCCGGTCGAGGAAGGAAAGGAACCTGCAGCTCTCCAACTGGGCGATCCGGGCTTCTATCGCATACGTCGCGGAGGAGAGCTTCATGCTGTTACCCCACCGGTTATCAAAAATTTTCACACCTTTGTCCGTACCAACAAGCCTGAAGATTATAAGGCTTATGTTGATGCAGTTACAGCCTCCACCCCTCATTCCCTACGCAATCTACTTGAGTTCGTACCACTTCCATCCGGCCCCGTGCCAATAGAGGAAGTTGAGACGATCGAGGAGATCCGGCGCCGTTTCACCACCGCCGGAATGTCCCTGGGCGCCCTCAGTCCCGAAGCGCACGAGACCCTCGCAATCGCAATGAATCGCATAGGAGGCAAATCGAACAGCGGGGAAGGCGGCGAGGATCCCCGTCGATTCAAACGCCAGGAAAACGGCGATTGGGCCAACAGTGCAATCAAGCAGATCGCCTCGGGACGCTTCGGCGTCAATGCCGCCTATCTGGCCAGTGCGAAGGAGATAGAAATCAAGATGGCGCAGGGTGCCAAGCCCGGCGAAGGAGGCCAGCTTCCAGGCCATAAGGTCAGCATCTATATCGCCAAACTCCGCAATGCTGTCGCCGGCGTGACGCTCATTTCTCCCCCACCTCACCACGACATCTACTCGATTGAGGATCTGGCGCAGCTCATCTATGATCTAAAGCAGGTTAACCCCCGCGCACGCGTAACAGTGAAACTTGTCGCCGAGGCTGGGGTTGGCACCGTAGCGGCGGGGGTGGCTAAGGCCCATGCTGACATTATTCTTGTCAGCGGCCACGAGGGGGGCACAGGTGCCTCCCCTCTGAGTTCGGTCAAGCACGCAGGCGGTTCTTGGGAACTCGGTGTAGCAGAGACTCATCAGGTACTCCTGCTCAATGGTCTACGCAACCGCGTTACTCTCAGGACTGACGGTGGGATGCGAACTGGCGAAGATATCATTCATGCCACCCTGTTGGGTGCCGAGGAATATAATTTCGGCACGGCCGCCCTCATTGCTATGGGTTGCGTCTACGTGCGTCAATGCCACCTAAATAACTGCCCAGTGGGAGTAGCCACACTTGATGATAGACTGCGTGCCAAATTCAAGGGCAAGCCGGAAAATGTTGTCAACTTCTTCAACTCCGTCGCTACGGAAGTAAGGGGCATTATGGCCAATTTGGGTTTCCGTTCCATCGACGAAATGGTGGGACGCACCGAATGCCTTCGGCAGAAGCATATTCCTGACCATCCCAAAGCCAACACCCTGGACCTTTCGCGCCTCATCAACGACGTGGTGAAGGATGATCCCACGGCTATCCGCCATGCCACGCGCGACCGCAACGACTCCGAACATGACCAGCCTCTCGATGATATTATCCTTCAGGATGCCGAGGAGGCAATTCGGGACGCCAAGCCGGTCAAGCTTGCCTACAAAGTGGATAACACCAACCGCTCCCTTGCCACCAAGGTCTCCGGAGAGGTTGCATATCAGTACGGGAATGTCGGCCTGCCCGAAGGAACGATAGAACTCGACCTGACCGGCACCGCCGGACAGAGTTTCGGAGCCTTTCTTGCGCCTGGAATCCGCCTCCTGCTCACAGGAGAAGGAAACGACTATGTCGGTAAGAGTATGAGCGGCGGTGAGATCGTCATCAGACCGCTCCCCGATCACCGTTTTATTCCTGAAAACAACAGTATCATAGGCAACACGGTCATGTACGGTGCCACAGGCGGCATCCTCTTTGCGAACGGTCGCGCGGGTGAACGCTTTTGCGTTCGCAACTCGGGAGGCACGGCTGTCATTGAGGGAATCGGAGACCATGGTTGCGAATATATGACAGGGGGCACTGTTGTCGTGCTGGGCTCCACAGGAAAGAACTTCGGCGCCGGAATGACTGGCGGTGCAGCTTTTGTCCTTGATCAAGAAGGCAAGTTCTTGGGCCGATACAACGACCAACTCGTCGGCGCCGAACGTCCGACAGGGGAGGATGAGAACCTATTAAAGGGTCTAATCATCCGGCATCATGAAAAAACTGCCAGTCCTCTCGCTGCGCGCATCCTTGCAGATTGGCAGGCACACCTTGCCTGCTTCTGGAAGGTTGCGCCACGGATTTCCGAGGCCAAACCGATCGACGAAAAGAAAGTGGAAGAGGGCAAGACCATCATTACCGAAGCAATAACCGCTGCGACACCATTGCTGAAGGCCCCCTAGATCGGGCGAATTCTCAGAGGTAAAATATTCGATCTGATATTCAGGAGACAACCGGCCATTGTTTCCTAGTTCGGATGGTCCCGGGAAGGATCCTTCAACGCATTCCCCCCTTACTAATGCATGGGATGAGACAAAGCGCCAGACAGTGAAAATTCAAAATCAATCCCCTTCTCTTCCCTTCCAACATTGCTAGCCTGACTACATGAAGAAAGTCGGCAAGCTGTCACCAAAGATTGTTCAACAGTTGGCGGTATTCCTTGAAAACAAAACGGGAGCTCTTGCCGCCGTTTGTGATGCACTTGCGCATGCAGGGATTAACATCTTCGGTCTCACCGTCTCGGATACCACCGACCACGCAGTCGTACGGATGGTCCTAAGCAACACCGACTGGGCGATGCGGATTTTCGATTCGCACGGAACACTGGTTGTTGAAAGCGATGTGTTGATGATTCAGAACGACAACAAATCCGGTAGCCTCTCGAGGATAGCCAACGCCCTGTCGGCAAAGAAAATCAATATCGATTACGGCTATCTTGCCTCTATGCCATCGGCCAAAAAAGGACTGCTTATTCTCCGTGTTACGGATGCGAAGAAGGCACTCTCGATTCTCAGAAAGCTAGATTTAGAGTAATAGCTCGGAGTCCTTGAGGTTGCTCGTATAGATGTTCATCCTCACCGGCACAAACGAACACCCTTCAATTTTATGGGGCTTAAAGCTGAGATTGCGGAAGTCTAATTATTCCGTTCAACTCCACCCCAAGAAGGTGTTTTCCCATTTAATGACCGGTGAGTTGGTTTCCTTAGCAAATGGGTATGAATAGCATCTCGCAAACTGTGTCACTTCCGAAAAACTTAACTGATACTGGAGGCGTACGTCTTTTAACCTGCCTGTCATTGGTCACCGCGACAATGGTAGGAACCGGTGTCTATACAAGTCTAGGATTCCAGTTGCTCGATCTTCAGAGTGGCTTCTCGATTCTCTGCCTTTGGGTTCTGGGAGGCTTGATCTCGCTATGCGGAGCACTCTCATATGCGGAACTTTCCTCAAGAATTCCACGCTCCGGAGGGGAGTATACATACCTCTCGCAGATTTATCATCCATCCATAGGATTCATGGCGGCTTGTGTCTCCCTCTTTGCGGGATTTGCTGCACCGATAGCCCTCTCATCAATTGCCTTCGGGACTTATCTCCACGCGGCGATACCGTCGTGCACTGTCACTTTCTCCTCTGTATCCGCGGTGGTTTTCATCTCCTGCTTCCATCTCCGTTCCCTGAAGATTAGTTCACTGGTACAGAATGGGGTAACAGCCCTGAAATTTATACTGGTCGGCATCTTTGTTGGAATCGGTATCTGGAAAGCTGCTAAGCACCCAAGCTTGCAAGCATTGATACTCCCGTCGCCTGGATCGCTTAGTGAATTGCTAAAACCTTCGTCCGGAATTGCCCTATTGTATGTGTTTTATGCCTACTCCGGGTGGAATGCAGCAACCTATATCGCCGGAGAGGTTCGGGAACGACAGAGAACGGTTGGTCTAGCACTAATGTTGGGTACTGCTGTTGTAATGATATTCTATGTCCTTCTCAACGCCGTCTTTATCACTGCGGCTCCGACCGTAGACCTGCGTGGCGTCCTAAACGTCGGCAGCATAGCCGCAAACCATCTTTTGGGCCCACTTGGTGGCAGAATGATGTCTGGCATTATCGCCATCGGCTTGCTGGCCTCAATCAGCGCCATGATCTGGACTGGACCAAGGGTCACTCAAAGGGTCGGGGAGGATTACCCTATCCTGAGATTTTTCGCTGCGGTGAGCCCGCACGGGATTCCGCACAGAGCACTAATACTTCAGTTGGCACTTGCACTTGCAATGATCGCAATGGGTTCCTTCCAAACGGTGCTCGTCTTCACTCAGATGCCACTTTTGCTCTGCCTGATCCTAGGAGTGGCAGGCCTGATTGTTCAAAGAACAAGGGATAAACCCACCAACATCGTTCTCAAACACCCGGGTCGACTTGGACTTGCCCCAGGAAACCCAACAAATACGATTTTGCAATATCGTGGATTCCGTTGTCCTCTTTATCCGATTCCGCCTCTTCTGTTCATCATTTGCTCGCTTGCCGGTTTGTTCTATTCTGCGTGGAGCAAACCATGGATCGCTCTTTCCGGAATCGGAATCATGATCCTTCCGCTTCTCCTGCACCCATGGGTGCGCCGACGTCTTTCAAAGCACTCATGATTGTTCGGGCCATTTGTGTCTTTCTGTTTTACGGGGCTTTTCCCGGAGTTCTTCCTGCCCTTTCTCTCAGTTCCTCCACACCACAGGAACAGGCTCAATTCCTAGCAGGGATTCCTCTAGCCAGAGAAAGCATCCTGGAACATTTGCAGCAAACCGCGGAATACCGACTCCATCAGAAGGAACTCCGGGATCAGTGGGCATTTTGCCGAAACGTTCGTTACGATGCGATGAGGGAATGGGGTCGTGTCCATTTGAGCTCCAATCCCGCATCAGCATCCGTACTGCGTTACCTCTTCGGCGGTCCTGATTTTTTAAACGCCTATGCCTTCTTCCCCAATACACGGATCATGGTTCTCGGAGGATTAGAACCCGTCGGTTCAGTGCCCCCCCCGGAGGCGCTTGATCCCACTACCATGGGAGCAGCACTCAAGTCACTTGACGAGGCTCTCCACACCTCACTTTTCTGCGGTTATTTCATCACGAGTGAGATGAAACCGCAATTTTCACGAGGGACCTTTCAAGGGGTCCTTCCCGTGCTCTACACGGAACTAGCGCTCACTGGCAACGTGATCCTCACGGTGCAGGGAGTCCATCCATTCGACTCCCCAGGTGTTGAGATCACCTACCACCGCCCGGGAGGATTGACTCAAATTCTTTATTATTTTCAGTCGGATCTATCCAACGGAGGTGAATGCAAAAAATTTCTGGATTGGTTGCGCGAAATGGGCCCGGGAGCCTCCTATCTCAAAGCTGCCTCGTATCTGCTTCCTTTGGACTCCTTCTCATATACCCGCGATTTCCTGCTAAAAACATCGGATCTGATCCTTCAAGACGACTCTGGAATTCCTTTCCGTGATTTTTTATCCGGAGACTGGTCCATCCAGCTCTTTGGAGCCTACACGGATCCTTTGCCCGTGTTTAAACTCCGGCGGGAACCGGAGCTTGATGCTGCATACCATTCCGGCAATTACGTCGCGAAGCTCCCTTTTGGAACCGGCTATCACGTGAATTCCGACTCGGCAAATTTGTTGCTCGCAACGCGACGAAAGCTCGCAGAGGCAAGTGGCGTAACTTCACCAATGGACCAAGCTCCTGCCGCCATTCCTGCGGGGATTCTAGAACCAACGCCTAAATCAACTCCTATCCGAATCCGAAAGGCTCTTCCGATCCCCATTCGAAAAGCCCTACCTGTTCCGATCCGAAAGGCTATTCCGTGCGCTACTCCGAAGTTGATCCCCCCAACAACCACCCTGCACTCAGGATCAGTTCCACTCAATCCGCCTTTTCAGAATTTGGAACCCCTTCCAAATTCCGTTGAGAACCCGACATCGAACCCTTCTCCAGTTGCTATTCCCACGACCACAAGCGGTAAACCTGTGGACTAATACATTAACAGCGTGTCGGTTGATACCATGGTAAGAAATAGCAAACCTATGGCTGCGTTGGTCTCAAAAAAGGCCCTGTTAATCTTCGTGGAGTCGAGTGTTCGCGCAACCCGATGTTCATAAACGAGCAAGATCGGTACAATCATCAGCCCTAAAAAATAGGTAACTCCAAGGTGAGCACTTATGCCGAATGCAAGCAACGCAATGAACATCATGAAATGCAGCCAACCCGCAAGCACGAGCGCCAACGGTAAACCCAACCAGACAACTACGGAATGCAGCCCTTCACGTTGGTCGATCTCCCTATCCTGCGTGGCATAAATAATGTCAAAGCCTGCCACCCAGCAGAGAACGCCAGCTGCCAAAATCAACGGTGGAATTGCAATGGTACCCGTGACAGCCAGCCAAGCCCCGACAGGAGAAACTGACAGGGACAGACCCAGAAAAAACTGGGCAGCATGTGTGAAGCGTTTTGTGAGGGAATAAAAGAAAAGGATACCCAGAGCCACGGGAGAAAGCAGCAGGCAGGGACGATTGATGAGCGCGGATGTCCCCACAAAAAAAACTGAACTTACCATACAAGCTACGCACGCACTCCTTCTGCTGAGAAGCCGATGGCGCCATTCTGTACGTGGATTACGCTTGTCGATCTCCCAGTCGGTGATTCGGTTGAATGTCATAGCCGCTGTGCGGGCAAAGACCATGCAGAGAAGAATCAAACCGAAAAGCTTCCAACCCGGCCACCCGTGAGCTGCAACCACCATCGCACCAAGGGCGAATGGCAGAGCAAATACCGTATGAGAAAACCTTATGAAGGTTAAGAACCGGGTAAGTGCACTCATGCTGACAAACCTGAAGGTGAAGAAAATACCCGAAACCGAGTTGAAAGGTTCAAAGCGTCATTCGATCACTCGAGTCCCTAGCCTCTTTTTTCCCATTTTCATGCTTACAACCATCATTTGCTTCCAGGCTTTACTGCTGGAATACCCACGAGATCTGAGGGGAGTGCATCGGCAGGAAAGGTCTCGGGTGTCATCTGGATGAGGCTGACAAAAGGACACCCGAAGTCGGGTAACTTCCCCCCGCTGCGATCCACGATTGATCCTGCGGCAATTGGGACTCCCCCGTGAGCCCGAATGATGTCTATTGTCTCCTGGACACGACCCCCTCTGGTAACGACATCTTCGGCTACAATGAAGAGTTCTCCTGGAGTAATCTTAAAGCGACGTAGTACGAGTCCTCCAACCCCGTCCTTCTCGACAAAGATATGGCGGGTACCGATGTGCCTGGCAACCTCCTGTCCCACGATGATTCCGCCGACGGCCGGTGAGACCACTGTCGGCTTCTTCCCTTTAACTTCTGTTGCAAATGGACGGAGTTTCTGAGCCAACTCACCGCAGACCCTTGCGGCAATTGTTGCATCTTGAAGGAGCAGGGCACACTGAAAAAACTCCCGGCTATGCAGTCCAGAACGGAGAACAAAGTGTCCCTGTAGCAGGGCTCCTGTCTGTTTGAATAGGGCAAGGATGTCGTTCATCGCTAAAGAGTATGTTTTTTAATGCTTACAAAAGGAGTGATTGGGCAAAATGTCGTGTTTTTCTCGGCGGAAATGGATTTTTTTTGAACATGAGATTCTCACTCTGAAGGTACTGAAACGTTGAATTTTTTCAGCCGGGACAGGTGCATTAGTCAACCTCGCTACGATGCGGGGCCCCGATGAAGGAAATACCCCTCTGTTGCCGATCCAGAAACTCCTTAGCAAGCATCCGGTATGCCGTTGATCCGGGTCCTTTCGGGTCATACTCTAGAATGGTTTTACCAAAGCTGGGAGCTTCGCTGATACGAACAGACCGAGGAATTGCAGAATTGAAGACAACCTCCTCGAAATGGGCTCGCACGTCCCGTACCACGGCAGCACTGATGTTGGTCCGGACGTCGAGCATGGTCATCAGCAATCCGCTCATCGCAAGGGAGGAGTTGGCCCCCGAATCACGAATCTGCTCCATGACACCAACCAGTTTTCCCAAACCTTCGAGGGCATAATATTCGCACTGGATTGGAATAAGAATCTGATCAGAAGCCGTGAGGGCATTTGTCATGAGGATGCCCAGCGATGGGGGGCAATCCAGGATGATGAACTCAAAGCGGCCTGAGTCGCGCACCGGTTGCAAGACGCTGCGAAGCTGTCCTAGATGGCCGTCCATCCGGGCAACCTCGATTTCCGCTCCCGCCAAGTCTAGATCAGCGGGAATGCCGAAAAGGTTTGGTAGACGGGTTTCGCGAATCAGTTCGATCATGGGTCTTTGACCGATCATTGCCTCATAGAGGCTTCCATCCTCTCCCGTTTCCATTCCAAGGGCGCTAGATGCATTGCCTTGTGGATCAAGGTCCAGAAGGAGGGTGGCATGGCCACACTCGGCAATTGCTGCAGAGAGGTTGACCGATGTAGTGGTCTTCCCAACCCCCCCCTTCTGATTGGCGATAGCTATGACTTTGGTCTTCATGGATCAAGGATCAGTGTGACGTTCCACCATAGTAATCGGCAAGCCCTTGTGCCACGGCATCGGCATATTCACGATAAATGCTTGGCATCATGATTCCTCCGACATTGCGACGGCCTTGATAATCACCCAATTGCACTCGGTCAAAGACCGGACGACTGTTCATGACATAAGGTTCGCAGTACACAACAGGACATTCAAAAAGCCTGTTCGCCAACAGGTTGCGTATCCAGAGATAGGGATTTTGAGATGCCGGCTTGGCATTCATACTGTGATAGACGAATGGGGGGAGGCCGGTTGCTGACGCCAGAGAACGGGCGACGGACTCGGAGGCATCGAGTTCCTCTTCATGCGTTCCCCCCAACAACTTCACGAGCATTGTGTATCGTTCGTCCTCGTGATGAAGTTCCATTCCTGACATGTCTCCGGAAAGAAGGAGGTGCAGGTGGTTCTTCTCAGTGAGAACAGGATGATCGGGGTTACCCCATTCCTCGGCGTTGAAATGAAGGCAAATCACCAGATCCGGACGAATTATTTTATTTACCAGACGGGCGCGGTTGCGAATCTCTCCGACCCGGTAAAAAAGCAACTCCTCTTCAAATTTCATTCTGTTTTCTGTTGGGTTCACGCCCTCCTCTCGCAGGGATCCTATGGCTACTCTTTTCAAACCATCAGGACGCAAGGGCGTAGTGGCCCCATTTTTGGAACGAGTTAACCAGACTTCAGCACCCATGGATTCAAGGCGCTGCTTTAGGATCTTTGCAACGATCAAGGTCATTTCCCCCTCCTCAACAGGATGTTGGTTTCCAATCCGAAACCAGCGGGCTTCCATTTTTGCGAATCTCCCCCCGAGATGGCCCGGGTCAATGGCAACGCGCAATCCGCCAAGGGGCTTACCAGTTTGAGGGTGACGTTCGTTTCTAGTCCTCCAGTACCGGGGTGGAGTTTTCGGACTGCTTCCGGGTGGTGCCAAGGGGAGGATGATGGGGACAGCTCCCTCATGTGGAGTGATGAAAGCTTGGGAGGGCGTAAGTTTGATCCAATCCCGCCAGGAACCGTCAGGAACGTAGACCTGCTGGAGCAGGTGTTCAAAATCATCCGAAGTAATGGATCCAGAATAGCCTTTGAGGGAAGCCCAATCGGGTTGTTCAGCTAGGGGACTCAACAACGCACCCTTTAGTGGCGTGGCAACAAACAGTCCGGCAAATGCTATGACCAAGATGCACAATAACGCGGGAAGGGAGGAATGGATCTTCAAGACATTTCATTTTTACATCGTCCAACGGTTAACTTTCGATAAAAACCGCAGGATGGTAAAAATCCTTTTTCTGGGCGATGTCGTTGGTGAACCCGGTCGTTTGGCTGCATGTCGCACTGCTGAACTCTATCTTGAGCGCCGGGACGCTGACTTTGTGATAGCAAATGGCGAAAATGCCGCGGCAGGTCGAGGC
>Ga0073936_10011254_pt1 | contig 10852 bp, 10 predicted proteins | sample AliMusrvi5mmetaG_FD_87041 | JGI IMG/M metagenome (GOLD analysis project Ga0073936, IMG submission 87041) | Freshwater lake bacterial and archeal communities from Alinen Mustajarvi, Finland, to study Microbial Dark Matter (Phase II) - Alinen... | ecosystem: Environmental > Aquatic > Freshwater >... | reverse complement strand
GCCGCCGGCGCGCCGGCGGCCGGGCTGCGGCGCAGCACGACGGTTCCGCCGGCGTAGTCGCCGAGCCGCTTGTTGCGCGGACTTGCGAGGCACGAGATGCCCGACGGGATGTAGTAGAGCAGCATCTCGGGGATCCGCACCAGGTTGCGGAGGATGATCGACGCCGGCGACGCCGGCGAGCCGTCGTCGCGGACCACCTGGAGCCTGAAGATGCGCTTGCCCGGCGTCCAGCCGCGCAGTTCGAACAGCGTGAAGTACACGAAGACGAGGGCGTACATGACCGGCATGAACCAGCCGGGCGACTGGCGCGACGCCGTCGAGATGTCGCCCAGCGTGAGGTTCTTCATGAAGGCCAGCTGGCTCCAGCCGGCGCGCGCGGCGATGGCGAGCACGACGGAGTAGGCGATCAGCACGATGAGAGTGTCGACCATCACCGCCGCCGCACGATAGCCGAGGGCGGCGAACTCGACACGCTCCTGGACGTGCGCCTGCTGCACGCGGGTCTCCTGACGGGGTCGCGGACCGGACGCCGCGAACGCGGCTCGATTGTACAGGCAAGCGCAGGCCAAGCGCGCCCCGCGCGGAAGTCAAGTCCGGCGGGTGCCGAGCCGATGAAGGAAGCACGCGCCCCGTCGACGCCGGTCATCTGCCGGCGCGTTCGCGGCGAAACGGCCACCACAGGCGTGCCGCGTCCGCAGGGGTACCATGCTCACCTCGCCGGCGGAAGGCCGCCGGCCCATATGGAGGAGGCGCTGCATGCGCAGCCGTTCCCGTTCGATCTTGTTCGTCCTCGTCGCCGCTCTCGCTTTGTTCATCTTCGCCGTGCCTGCCCAGGCCGCGTCGGTCAAGGTCGTCAAGGGCAACACGCAGATGAACATGGACAAGAACGTCGTCAAGAATTTGGTCGGGCAGAACGTCGTCGTCGACGACATCAGCCCGGCCACGCTGACCGTCAACTGGACCAGCGGCATCAACTGGTTCTTCAACGTGCCGATCTACGCCGGCACCAGCGGCAGCACGTACGACTGGAGCACGAAGACAGGCACCTTCTACCACAGCGGCGGGATCCGCTTCGCCAACGTGTTCGTCGGGCCGCAGCAGACGCGCTTCCAGGGCCTGCGCATCATCGCCACCGGCGCCAACAGCTACGCGCTCTCGGCGGCTGTCGGCACGTCGCCCGCCCCGCGACTGACCGTCGCGACGTCGACCAGCAAGCCCAGGATCACCAAGAGCGGCAAGAGAGTCTCGATCGAGGGCATCCAGTTCAAGCTGACCCCGAACACGACGCTGGTCCCGGGTGGCGCGGCGGTGCTCGAGTCCGCACTTGGCCTCAAGGTCGGCACCGTGTCCACGTCGCTCGTGTTCTTCGATACCGATCTGTTCTTCACGCTGAAGTAAGACTCGGCGCGCGTAAGCGGGAGCGGCGGAGGCCGAGCAGTCGGCCGTAAGAAGCCGCAAAGACGGCGGCCGGCGGTGGGCGCAAGCGCCTGCCGCCGGCCGTTCAGCTTTGCAGGATAGCCTCGAGCTTGGGCGCCAGCGGCGGCAGGTCGGTGCGCAGCGTCTCCCACAGGATCCCGGAGTCGACGCCGAAGTACTCGTGCACGACGACGTTGCGCACGCCGCGCAGCGTGTGCCAGGGCACCTCGTGGTGCGCGTCCTTGATCGGCTCGGGGATCCAGCGCGTGGACTCGCCGATGGTCATGAGATTGCGCACGACGGCGTCGATGGTCCGTGCGTCGGCGGCGAACTCCTCGTAGGTCATGCCCACGGTGTAGCGCTCGATGGCGCGCACGGCGTTGAGGATGTCGCGCACGCGGAAGCGCCAGTCGCGGAAGCGCAGCTTGGACTGGCGCGCCGCATAGCCGGGCAGGCGCCGGTCGCGCGGCTCAGAAGGCACGGACGGCCTCCGCCAGGATCTCCTCGCGCATCTCGGGGCGCAGCGCCCCCGGCGTGGCGAGGTCGATACGCGTGCCCATCGCGTTGGTAAGGAAGTCGAGCAGGTCCACGAAGGTGAACAGGCCGACTCTGGCTTCGGGGTCGAACTCAACGAGCAGGTCGACGTCGCTGTGGATGGTGGCCTGGTCGCGGGCCGTGGAGCCGAACACGGCGATGTGCCGCACCGAGTAGGTGCGGAGCTTCTCGCGGTTGCGGCCGAGGCGGCGGAGGGCTTCGCGCGACGTCATGGGGCGGAGTCTACCGGACGCGCCGGTCGCGGTGCTGCAAGCGGCGCAGCGAGACGAGGGCGAGTTTGTACGCCGTTTCACACGCGAAGCTGGACGGCCGCCCGATGTTTCGGGACGGCGTCGCGGTCGCAAAATCCCATGCAACGCCGCCTTTGGTGGTGCGCGGCCCGCGATAGATTGGCGTCCGGCCGTCGTCGGCCGCCGAAGGAGGGAACTCCATGCTCGATTTCCCTGTGAATTTGCGAACGCCGCTGCGGCGGTTCGCCATCCTCTCCGCTTTCACCGCGATGATCCTGGTGGCCATCGTGGCCGGCCGGCCCGGCTGGGCCGCGGCAGGCGGGCCCGGAACGTGGACCAACATCAGCGGGCCGGTCGGCTCCCTGCTGGTCCAGCCGGACACGGTGCGCGGCAGCGGCGGCGCGCTCCACGTCGTCTGGGGCGTGTACGGCACACCCGACTACCTCAGGTACGGGCAGATCGCCGCGAACGGGTCCGGGGTCGGTGCGACGAAGGAGCTCACGCCCGGCGGTTGGCCCACGATCAGCAACAGGCCCGCGATCGTCGCCCCCCCCAGCGGCTCGACCACCGACGTGCTGGTCTTCTCCGGCGGCCAGTCTCCGGGCGCCTCGCCGACCTACTCAGGCCTGGTCTCCTGGCTCTCGACCGACAACGGCGCCAGCTTCCTTGGGACCCCCGCTCTGGTGACCTCGGACGGCAACGCATACGGTGGTGACGCCAGCGCCGTCGTCACTCCCAGCGCTGTCTTCCAGACCTGGGCGGGCACCGCCGGAGTCTTCGTCCACCAGGGTGAGACGCCGTCGCCTGCGGCGCAGAACGTCAACGACATCGGCAATTACGGCTACAACCCGGCCTTCGGCTACGACGCGGTCTCCGGCCGGCTCTACGTCGTCGCGCAGTACAACGCGACGGGCAAGGAAGGCCTGTGGTTCCGCCAGATCGATCCCGCCAGCGGTTCGGCGGTGGGCGGCTCGGTCGCGTTGAACAACAGCTGGACGACCTACAGCGGCATCCGCAGCTTCAACCTCCAGGACATGCGCACTCCCGTGACAGGCCTGGTCGGGCAGTCCGTGGTCCTCGTCGCGTACCCGACCGGCTACCCGAGCACGACCGCGCTGCGGGTCTGGCGCCTCACGCCAGGCGCGCCGCAGTCGGCGCAGAGCAACACGGTCCTGGCCAGCGGCGGCAGCGAGAAGCACGCGACCGCGGTCGCCGCCGATCCCAGTGGTCGTGCCTGGGTGGTGTGGACGCAGAGCACAAGCGGGCGCTACCAGGTCTACGCGCGGCGCAGCAACGTCGGCGCCACCGCGTGGGGTCAGACGGTCTCAGTCGCCGGCCCTTCGGGGACGGGCACGCTCTGGCAGCTCGCCGCGAACGCGCAGAGTGATCGCGTCGACGTCCTCGGTCAGTTCACGGCAGGCAGCGGGAACGCCATCTACCACACGCAGCTCCTGGCCGGGCTCACCGTGACGGTCTCCCCGTCCACGGGCAAGGCCGGCAAGACGTTCACGGCCAAGGTGACGGTCAAGGACGCCGGCGCCGCCGTGGGCGGTGCCAAAGTGAAGATCGGGGCGAAGACGGCCACGACCGGCGCGACCGGCGTCGCCAGCCTCAAGGTCACGAGCAAGAAGGCCGGCAAGCTCGCCGTCTCGGTCACGAAGACCGGCTACGTGAATGGGAGCGCGTCGATCACCATCAAGCGCTGACGCGGATCTGAGCGGGCGAAGGGCCCCGGCGCGTCGCAAGCACGCCGGGGCCCTTCGAATCTTGGGGTCTGAGCCGGAGGCGGAGCGGGCGCGGATCCGGCTCAGGGCAGGACGAAGCGCACGGAGCTGCCGGTCTTGCCGGCGCTGACCTCGAGGCGGGCGTCCACGCGCTCCCTGAGCTCGGCGACGTGGGAGATGATGCCCACGAGCCGGCCGCCCTCCTGCAGCGTGACCAGTGCGTCGATGGCGAGCTCGAGGGCCTCCTCGTCCAGCGAGCCGAAGCCTTCGTCGATGAACACCGTGTCCAGGCGCACGCCGCCGCTGTACTCCTGGACGACTTCGGCGAGGCCGAGGGCGAGACAGAGCGCCGCCATGAAGGTCTCGCCGCCGGAGAGCGTGCTGACCGGGCGGGACTCGCCGGTCCACGCGTCCGCGACCTCGAGATCGAGGCCGGTGGCGCGGCCGCGGCGGGCGGCCTCGGTGCGCTGGAGGTCGTAGCGGCCCTCCGTCATCACGCCGAGGCGCGCGGACGCGACCTCGAGCACACGGTCGAGGAAGGCGCCGAGCACGAAGCTCTGGAAGCGCAGGTTGAGGGTGTTGCGGCCGCGGCCGTTGGCGACGTCGGCGATCGCTCCGACGACGCCGTAGCGTTCGTCGAGGCAGGCGGCTTCGTCGTCGAGGGCGCGCAACGTCTCGATCGTCTCCTGGACGGCCGCGGCGGTCGCCGCGGCCACCTGGTCGCGGCGGGTGGCCGCGAGCAGCTCCTCGTGCGCCGCGCGCGCGGCGCTCTCGGCGGCGTCCACGTCCGGGGCCTCGAGGCCCTTGCCGGCGGCGGCGGCGCGCGCGGCGCGGTCGCGGGCGCCGGCGAGAGCCGCGTCGAACGACTCGACGGTCGTCTTGAGCTCGAGCACCCCGGCCGCCTCCCGCGCGGCAGCGTGCCAGGCGGATCCGTCGGCGAACCCGGCCTCTTCGAGGCGCGACGACAGCCTGCCGTCCGCCTCGGCGCTGCGCTCCGCGCACGCCTTCGCGTGTTCGCCCGCCGCCGCCGCGGCGGCCTTGGACACGGCCGTCTCAGTCTCGGCCGCCTGCGCCGCGGCGGCGGCCTCGGTGAACTCGGCGGCGAGCGCATCGCGAATCTTCACGGCGGCGCGAAGTGCCTCGGCCGCGCCGCCTTCGTCCCCGGCTCCCGCGGGCAGGCCGTCGAGTCGCGCCTTCAGCTCGGCCTCCGCACGTGCCTCGGTCGCGTCGGCCGCCGCCGCCGTGGTCGCGAGCTCGTCCCTGCGCGCGAGCACCGCCGTCGTGGACTGCCGGGCCGCGTCGAGCGCCTCGTCGTCGGGCGCGCCCTCGACCGGCACGGCCGGCGCCGGGTGCTCGGCGGAGCCGCACACCGGGCACGGTACTCCCGGCATCAGGCCGGCCGACAGGGCGCCGGCGCGGCCGCTCGTCCACAGCCGTTCGAGCCGCGCGAGGGCGTCGGATGCCTCGCGCCAAGCCTGCGCCGCGGCGTCCGCCTCCCGGCGCTGGTCTGCAGCGCCGGCGAGCGCCACGTCCAGCCGCTTACGCAGCCCGGCCAGCTCACTTGTCTGGGCGACGAGGGCCGCGAGGCTTCGGGCCGCGTCGGCGGCGGCCTCGCGCGCGGGCGCCCGCGCCTCCTCCGCCACCAGCGTCGCGTGGCGCGCCTGCCAGGCGTCGGCTGCCGTCGCGGCCCTGGCGTCCAGCCGGGCCGCCTCGGCCTGCGCAGCGACGAGCTCGGCGCGGCGCTCGGCGGCGGCGGCCACGACGTCGGCGAGGGCGGCGGCGCGCTCCGCGGCGGCGAGCTCGGTGCGCGCGCGGCCGATCTCGCCCACATGGCCCTCCAGTTCGGCGAGCTCGGCCGCGGCGGACGCCGCGGCGTCGAGCAGCGCGCGCGTGCGGCGGGCCGTGTCGAGCGCGGCCTGCGCCGCGGCGTCGGCGTCCGCGGCCCTCGCGACGGCCGCGCGCGCCTCCGTTGCGGCAGCCGCGGCGGCTTCCGCGGCGGCGGCGAGCTCTTCGCGCGTGCCGACCTCGGCGTCGCGCAGACGGTCGGCGCGGCGCACGTCGTTGATCTCGCGCTGCTTGCGCACGTCGCCGGCCGCCTCGCGCAGGGCGCGCTCGATGGACCCGTAGAAGCCGGTCGCGAACAAGGTGGCGAGGATGCGCTCGCGATCGGGCGTCTTGGCGGTGAGCAGCTCCTGGAAGCGCCCCTGCGGCAGCATGACCACCTGACGGAACTGCTCGTCGCGGAAGCCGAGGAGGTCGGTCACGCGCGCCGTCACCGCGGACCAGCCGTGCGCGATGGGCTTTGCCTCTGCGCCGTCGAGCGCCCACAGGGTGGCGTCCTGGGCCTCAGTCGTGGTGCCTGCGCCGACCTTCTTGGGGCGTTCCTGCTGGGGCCGGCGCGCGATGCGATAGGCGTCGGCGCCGATGGAGAACTCGAACTCGACCTCGGTGAGGAGGTCGCGCGGAGCGTGCTGGCTGCGCATGTCGCGGGGGTCGCGCTCGGCGCCGCTGGTGGCGCCGTAGAGGGCGAAGGCCATGGCGTCGAGCACGGTCGTCTTGCCGGCGCCGGTGGGGCCGCAGACGAGGAAGAAGCGGCGCTCGCCGAGCTCCGTGAAGTCGAGCAGTTCACGCCCGCCGTACGGGCCGAACGCCTGCATGATCACGCGCAGCGGCTTCACGGCGCCGTCTCCGGCTCGACCCTGCGCAGCTTGTCGACGACCGCGGCGAAGGCGGCGCGCTCGGCGGGGCTGGAGTCGTCGCCCGTGACGTAGCGGAAGAAGTCGGCGAAGAGTTCGGCCTCGCCGGCGCGACGGGGATCCGGACGCGAGCCGCGCCCGGCCGCCTCGCGTTCCGCCTCCGGCCGCTCGACCTTCATGGTCCACGGGTAGACCTCGCGCAGGCGCGAGAGTGGGTCGAGGAGGGCGCCTCGGTCGGTGAGGCGGGCGAGGATGTAGTCGTCGCGTGCCGGATCGGTGCGCCCGCGCGCGATGATCTCGGCGAGTGTGCCCTCGATGCGGCGCACGTCGTGCGGCGCCGCAAGCTCGACCTGTTCGACGGCGACGGCCGCGAGCCCGTCCGGCACGGGCGCGCCGACCTCGACGACCGTCACCGACTTGCGCTGGTCGTGCTCCGAGAACGAGTACTTGAGCAGCGAGCCGGCGTAGCGCACGCGCTCGCCGCCGGCGCGTTGCGGCCGGTGGATGTGGCCCAGCGCGACATAGTCGAAGCCGGCGAAGACGGAGGCGGGCACGTCGCCGGCCCCGCCGAGGCTGAGCGGCCGCTCCGACTCGCTCGTGGTCGCTCCGCTCACGTAGGCGTGCGCGACGAGGACCGCGCGCGCCCCGGCGGGCGTGGCCGCCCGCGCCCGCGCCACGCCGGCCTCGAGTGCGGCGGCGTGGTCGTGGAGCGAGTCGTCTTCGTACCGGTAGCGGGCCTCCGCCGGTGCCGCGAACGGGAGGGCGTGCAGGGCGAGCGCCCCGTGTTCGTCCGCGAGCAGCAGCGGCTCCGCGCTGGGCGAGAGCTGCCCGGCCATGACGAGCCCGCGCTCGCGGCAGAGTCCGGCGCCGAAGCCGACGCGCTCGGGGCTGTCGTGGTTGCCGGCGATGGCCACGACGGGCACGCCGAGCCCGAGCACGATCTCGCTGAGCACGTGGTCGAGCAGTTCGACCGCCTCGGTGGGCGGGACGCCGCGGTCGTAGAGGTCGCCGGCGACGATCACTGCCGCCGGCCGGACCTCGGCCACCAGCGCGATGAGCCGCTCGAGCACGGCCGCCTGGTCGGTGGTGAGGTGGCGGCCGTGAAACAGGCGCCCCAGGTGCCAGTCGGCGGTGTGGATGAGCCTCATGGCGGCGACCCTACCACAGGGCCGCGACGGCGCCGCGGCCGGCGCTGTGGAGCCGGGGCCGGGTCCCGCGAGCCTGCGCAAAAGGATAGAATGGGCACAGTGCGTACCTTCCGCCTCTCCAAATCCAGGATCACGGCCGGGCTGCAATGCGGCAAGCGGCTGTGGCTCGCCATCCACCGTCCCGAGCTCGAGGTCTACGGCGCCGACACGCAGCGCCGCTTCGCGGCCGGGCACGACGTCGGCGCGGTCGCGCGCGAGGTCTACGGCGGCGGCGAGCTGATCGGCGAGGGCGTGCCGCTCAGCCAGGCTCTTCGCGAGACCGCGGCGGCGCTGGCGCTGCCCGGCGACGTCACGCTCTACGAGGCGACCTTCCGCCACGGGGGCGTGCTCGTGCGCTCCGACGTGCTCGAGCGCCGCGGCGGCCGCTACAGGATGGTCGAGGTCAAGTCGGCCACGCGCCTCAAGGAGTACCACCTGCAGGACATCGCCATCCAGGCCTGGGTAGCCGAGGGTGCCGGCGTGCCGCTCGACATGCTCGGCGTGGCCGTCATCGACACCGACTACGTTTATCCCGGCGGGGACGACTACGCCGGGCTGTTCAAGGAGATCCCGGTGGCGGACCAGGCGCGCCCGCTCATGGCGCACATCCCGGGCTGGGTGCGCGGCTTCAACTCCCTGCTCGGCGGCCCGCTGCCGGCGATCCGCACCGGTACGCAGTGTCACCGTCCGTTCGAGTGCCCGTTCATCTCGTTCTGCGAGGAGCAGGAGGGCGTCGTGCGCTGCGCGCCGGGCCAGGAGCCGGACGCCGGGGGGCGCTGCGCCCGCCCGGCCCCCGACCCGACGCTCGCGGTACTCGACCCCGCGGCCGCCGACTTCCTCGCCACGCTGTCGTACCCGAGGTACTACCTCGACTTCGAGACGGTGCAGTTCGCGGTGCCGCGCTGGGCGGGCACGCGCCCCTACCAGCAACTCGTGTTCCAGTGGTCGTGCCACGTCGAGACGGATCCCGGCGAGCTTTCGCACGAGGAGTTCCTCGACACCAGCGGCGACGCGCCGATGCGCGGCGCCGCGGAGGCGCTGGTCGCCAGCCTCGGCGACGCGGGCCCGATCTTCGTCTACCACGACTTCGAGAAGTGGCGCCTCGTGGAGATGGCGCAGCTGTTCCCCGACCTCGCGCGGCCGCTCGAGGCGATCACCGGCCGGCTCGTCGACCTGCTGCGCCTCACGCGCGACCACTACACGCATCCGGCGCTCAACGGGTCGTACTCGCTCAAGACCGTGCTGCCGACCATAGACCCCACACTCGATCACGCCGTCCTCGACGACGTACAGGACGGCCTCTCCGCGCAGGCCGCCTTTCACGAGGCTCTGGACCCCGGGACTTCCGCCGACCGCCGCGAGACGGTCCGTCGCGCGCTCCTGGAGTACTGCGGCCTCGACACGCTGGCGCTGGTGAGGGTCGCTCACCGCCTCGGCGGAGCATGAGGAGCACCATGGACCATCGCACCGAACTGGAGATCGACGGCAGCAGCGTCACGACGCTCGCCGACATCGTGCCGCCACGGGGGCCGCTGCGCGTGCTCTTCGTGGGCAAGACTCCGTCGCCGGCGAGCGTTGAGGTGGGTCACTACTTCATGGGCCGCATGGGCAAGGGGCTGTGGAAGCGCCTCGACGAGGTCGGCGTGCTCCGCACCGCGAAGGACGAGTACGCCGACGACCTCCTCCTGGACAACGGCTTCGGCGTGACCGACATCTGCAAGCAGCCGCGGCCGTTCGGCGAGGAGCCGACCAAGGCCGAGTACGTCGACGGCTGGGAGCGTGTCAACGGCCTGGTCGTGCGGCTGCGCCCGCGCATCCTCGTCTTCGTCTACAAAGGCGCGCTCGACAAGGTGCTGGAGCACTCGTTCGGCTGGGAGCACAAGAGCGGCTACGGCTTCAACGACGACCTCATGCGCACCTTCGGGCGCCGCGTGTTCGCCTTCCCTCTGCCGGGGGTGGCGTGCACGGCGCGCGAGGCGCAGCGCCACATGACCGACCTGGCCGGCGCGCTCAACGTCTCGTAGCGCCCGGCGCGAGAAGGAGACTCAGCAGATGAAGGTGGTCGCGTTCAACGGCAGCTCGCGCAAAGACGGCAACACCGCCATCCTGCTGCGCCGCGTCCTCGCCGAGCTCGAGGCCGAGGGCATAGAGACGGAGCTCGTGCAGCTCTACAACAAGCGCTTCGTGGGCTGCACGGCCTGCCTCAAGTGCGCCGAGAAGCTGGACAACCGCTGCTCCGGGCTGCCGGACGACGGCATGAACGAGTGCATCGAGAAGATGCTCGCCGCCGACGGCATCCTCATCGGCTCGCCCACCTACTACGCCAACTGCACGGCTACCACGCAGGCCCTGATGGAGCGCGCCGGGTACGCCATCCGCAAGGGCGGCAACCCGCTGGCGCGCAAGGTGGGAGCCGCCGTGGTCGCCGTCAGGCGCGGCGGCGCCATCCACGCCTTCGACTCCATCAACCACTGGTTCGAGATCAACGAGATGATCCTCATCGGCTCGAGCTACTGGAACATCGCCATCGGGCGCGAGATCGGCGACGTCGAGGCCGACGCGGAGGGCATGGCGACGATGACCAACCTCGGCCGCAACATGGCTTGGGCGCTCAAGAAGCTCACGGCCTGACCCCCTGAACGACACCGGGCCCTCGCTGGCGAACTGCTGCTGCAGTCATGTCTTGCCGCGTTTGACCTCGCCGGTCCGGGTCGCGGGATGGTGCATCGTCTTGTTGTTCCATGCCCGGGGAGGGGCCTTGGTCACCGCAGGGACCCAGGTGGCCGGCTCCTCGCGATGCTGGTGGCGCCGCTCGCTGCGACTGCGCTTCGTGCCTTCGTCGTCTGGTGTCATGCCGCACCTCCCGTCGCGCGCCCTACAACAGGTGCTGGTACCCCGGTGACCGTCGCCGTAACAGTTGTGCCGGCGACGGGCGTGCGAACGGCCGCGGCTCCGCGCCGCCGCGAACGGCCGGGCCCCCGCGCCGCCGGCCCCGCCCGCGCCGCCGGCCCTGCCCTCCCGCTGCCGGCGTCCGTTGCCGCCCT
>Ga0073936_10011246_pt1 | contig 10858 bp, 8 predicted proteins | sample AliMusrvi5mmetaG_FD_87041 | JGI IMG/M metagenome (GOLD analysis project Ga0073936, IMG submission 87041) | Freshwater lake bacterial and archeal communities from Alinen Mustajarvi, Finland, to study Microbial Dark Matter (Phase II) - Alinen... | ecosystem: Environmental > Aquatic > Freshwater >... | reverse complement strand
TTTCCGCGGCCGTTTCCCGGATCCATCGCTCCAGCGACTCCGAAAAGTCCTTCTGGTCCGTTTTCTTCAACTTTTCCAGCTGCTGGCGCGCCGCGGGGATGTCCCCCTGCCTCAGGTTCACTTCCCCCAAAGCCAGAATCGCCTCCGCATAAAGAGGATTGAGCTCAAGGGCCCGCTTTAAAAAGGCTTCCGCCTGTTTCAGATTCCCATGATCTTTAAATAAAATGCCGAACCGGAAAGAGGAGGGCGGATACTCGGGGTCGAGCTCCAGGGCCTTTTGCCAAAGCGAAAGCGCTTTGGGAAGATTCCCCTTCCGCTTATAGAACAATCCCAGATTGTCATAAATGGGAACGAAGGCCGGCGCGATCTGAATACCCTCCTCGAGTATTTCGATGGCCCCGTCCAGTTTTCCACTTTCGGCGTAAAAAATCGCCAGATCATTATAGACCTTGGCGAAGGCGGGATCGACCGGCAGACCTCGGGAGCTCAGCTCCCGAGCGGTGTTATAGCCCTTTTGGTATAGTTTCAGAGCCTCCGCCGGCCCCTTCTGGGTAAAATAGGCGCTTCCCAGAGTGAAATACCCGCGGCCTTTTCCGGGCGATTTCCGGACCACGTCCTCCCAAAGAGAGATCTTCGATTCCCAGACGTGATTGCGCGCGAACGCCATGCCGGAAAATATGAGCACGACGACCGTTCCCGCGATCGCCGCGGAAGACAAATTCTCAAGCATGAAAAGGACGGCCACGGGCAGGAGTACCCCGAAGCCGGCCAGAGGAAGATACATTCGATGTTCAAAGATCACGTCCTTGATCGGCACGATGCTTGATTCGACGCTCAGTGTCATAAAAAACCAGAAGATCGCGAATGACACGAGGCGGTTCTTCCTGAGAAAAAAAACGCCGGCCGCCAAAAGACCCAACAGGCCCAGCGCGCAAAAAAGCGTCCGGGGCTCCATCAGGGCGTGAGCTACGGGATAGTCATAATCCAGATTTTGATTCACCGGAAAAAGGAAAAGACGGAGGTAGGTGCACAGGACATTCAGCTGCGTCAGGAAATAGGGCCCGCGCGAAAGCGCCTTCGTCTGGATCGGGATGAGTACGTCGTGCTCCACATCATGGCGCGCGGTGTCCGAATGCATAAAGGCGGGGACAATGATCAAAGTGATCAGGAAAGGAAGAAGCCGTATGAAGGTTTTCATCTTTCCGTCCTTTTGATCAAAAAAAAGGAACTCGATCATCACGATCGCAAAAGGCAGGGTGACGGCATTCTCTTTGCAGAACATCGCCGCCGCGGCCATCCCGACCGCCCCCGCGTAATACCACGCGCCCGATCCCGACCGCGCCTTCAAATACAGAACGATCGCTCCGAGATAAAAAAAAGCGGCCAGCGCGGCAATGCGCTGGACAATATAAGTCACCGCCTGCGTCTGGAGAGGGTGCACCACGAAGATCAGCGCGCCGAAGGCGGCGAGATAGAAAGCGGCTTTCGGTGAATAGATTCCGCGCATCCGGGGAGACGCCAGGATCAACGAAAGAAGAAAATAGACCCATAAAGCGTTGCAGAGATGCAGCCCCACATTGAAGAGGTGATAACCGAACGGTTGCTCCCCTCCCAAAGAATAACTAAGCGCGAAAGACACCACGGGGACAAATCGCGCTTTGCTGTTTTCAGCCCAGATCCGGGGAATATTCACGCCGTTCCGGATCGACAGATTCTTCTCGATCATGCGGTGATCATCAAACTGGAAGGGCACGTTCCACGTGTTCGAATAGACCAGGATCCCAAGGACCAGAAGGGCCCCGAAAAACACCCACTCTTTTTTCCGCTCGAGAAATTCCGTCATCGCTGCTCCTTTTTAAAGCGCGGTGTTCCGCGTTCGATAGTAACGCCTCGCCGCGTCAACGTCCTGCCGGATCCGCTCCCTCAGCACCTCTTCGGAAGCGAACTTCTGCTCAGGGCGGAGGAAGTGGTGGAGCGCGACCTCCATCTTCTCGCCGTAGACCCGGCCCTCAAAATCCAAAAGATGAAGCTCCAGAAGAGGATGCGGAGTTTCTTTTTTCGGATAGGTCGGCCTTTTTCCGTAATTCATCACTCCCGGAAGCCAATTTTTCGCACAACGGGCAACGGACAACGGACAACGCAAAAGCTCAAAACAGGTCCGTTGAGTGTTGCGCGCTGTGCGCTGCTCTTTCAGAAATCTGCCGGACGCAACATAAACACCGAGCGGCAGCAGGACTTCGGAGTGGATCTCGAGGTTCGCCGTGGGAAAACCCAATTGCGCGCCGTGCCCTTTTCCGCGAACCACCTTTCCGAACACACTGAAAGGCCGGCCGAGGCACTTCCCGGCCTTTTCGACTTCACCTTTTGTCAGAAGCTCACGAACGCGCGAGCTGGAAACAGGCCTTCCCCCGCTCATCACAGGCTTCATTTCCCGGAAGAGAAACCCCTGCTCCCGCGCGAGCTTTTCCATCAGAGAGGTGTCCCCTTTCCGTCCCCGCCCGAAATGGGCGTCGTACCCCATGCAGATCTCCAGCACATGAAGTTTTCTGACGAGAACCTCTTCCACGAAATCCCGCGGGGTCATGCGCGCGAAAGCCGGCGTAAAAGCCGGGAGGAAACAAAGATCGATCCCGGCTTGAGCCAGATAAAAAAGTTTTTGCTCGACACTCATGAGCATCATGGGTTTCCGGTCCGGGTGAAGGATGCTATGAGGATGCTGGGGGAACGTCAGGACCGCGGAAAGAGCGCCACGGCGCCGGGCCTGATCCGTGACATAACGCAAAAGCTTCTGATGGCCGAGGTGAAATCCGTCGAAATTCCCAAGCGCGAGAATGATGGGCCGTGACGAACGGGCCTTATAATTTTGAAGGTCCGGAATGATTCGCATGAGAATGGATGGCGCTTAGAGGAAGGGTTTTTTCACGAAGTTGGGCCGGAGTGAAACTCTTCAAGTCCTCAATCGTCACGCTTTGCTCGATCCTGAAAACGCCGCTCCGGAGACGGCGCAGGCGCGCAAGGGTCGCGTAACAGCCCAACGACTCCCCGAGATCGTTCACGAGCGTGCGGACATAGGTCCCCTTGGAAACAAAAGAGAAGAACTCCACGAACTTGCCTTCTTTTTTCTCGAGACGGAATTCATGCACGGTCACGGGTCGTCCGTCCCGCTCCACGATCTTGCCCTGCCGCGCGAGTTTGTAAAGCCGGGTGCCTTCATGCTTGAGGGCCGAAACCATCGGCGGCACCTGGACAATGGCCCCGGTAAATTCCGCTGCGGCCTTGGCACGCAACGCTTCAAGCGTGATGTGTTCCCAGGGCGCCTCAGCGGTCACTTTGCCGTGACGGTCATGAGAGTCGGTCTGAACCCCGAGTTCCATCGCCCCGAAATATTCCTTGTCGCAGGCGCTGAGCTCCATCGAGCTCTTGGTCCCGCGCCCGAGCAGAAGCACCAAGAGACCGGTCGCCAGAGGGTCCAGCGTGCCCGCGTGCCCGACCTTTTTGATCCCGAAGCGTCGCCGCACGAAAGCCACGACGTCATGAGAGGTCCAGTTCTCGGGTTTGTCGACGAGCAACACGCCGTCGAGAAGTCCCACATTCAAAGCCGGAGCGGAGCGGGAAGGAGCAAAGGACCGCGCCGCGGGGGTTTCACCGAAAGGTTTTTCTTCAGAAGGCATAATCGTTCAGCCTTGGGGTAAAAGGAAGAGCTGGTTCGCTAAGCGGCCCTGTTCTTGCATCTATTCTTTTTCCGGCAGAAGGTCGCCAGGGCTAGTCCCATCCGCCTTTAATTCTTTGGAGGGAGGACGGGGGTTGTCCTTTTCCTCGATCTTGCGGATGACCTGACTGATCTCAAAATCCTTATCGAGCGAATCATCAAGCTCGAACTGAAGCTTCGGCGTGTAACGCATCTTGAGCGTCAAGCCCACCTCATGCTGAAGAAATCCGGCTGCCCGCTGAAGGACCTTCAGGGAGTCTTCTTTTTTCTTTTTATCGCCCATGATGCTGACGAACACGACGGCCGACTTGAGGTCCGCCGTGATCTTTACATTCATAACGGTCACAAAGCCCAGGCGCGGATCCTTGACCCGCTCCAGGATCAGGCTGCTGAGCTCCATCTGGAGGAGCGATGCCACGCGTTCGGTCCGTTTTCCCTGCATAGGTCACCCCGTTAAAAAAAATAACCAATGACCAAGATACAAGCACCAAATAAATTCCAATAACCAATGTCCGACGGTCTTTGTGGGTTTCTGGTAATTGAGTATTGTTTGGTTATTGTTTCTTGGAGCTTGGTTATTTGTTTAGGACTTATAATTTTGCAGCCGTCTTGTCGATGCGGTAAGACTCCAGGGTGTCGCCCTCGCGAAGGTCGTTGAAACCCTCCAACGCCACGCCGCACTCATAACCTTCCGCGACTTCCTTGACATCGTCTTTGAACCGCTTGAGAGAGGAAAGGCGGCCGTCAAAGATCACCACATTGTCGCGCACAAGCCGCACGTGATGCTGGCGGGAGATGCGACCTTTAAGAACGATCGCGCCGCCGATATTCCCGACCCTCGAGGATTTGAAGATCTGGCGTACCTTGGTCTTGCCTTCCACGACTTCTTTGAGGTCCGGTTCCAGGATCCCTTCCATCGCCTTGCGGATCTTCTCGACCGCGTCATAGATGATGCTGTAGAAATGGATGTCCACGCCTTCTTTTTCCGCCAGGATCTGCGCCTTGGGGTCGGCCTTCACGTGGAAACCAATGATGATCGCGTCGGAAGCCGCGGCCAGCATGACGTCCGATTCATTGATCCCGCCGACGATGCCGTGGATCACCTGGAGCCGGCACTTTTCGGAACTGATCTTATCGAGGGACTGCGTGAGCGCTTCGATGGAACCCTGCACGTCCGCCTTGAGAATGATCTTGAGTTCCTTGAAATTCCCCTCCGAGATCTTGTTGTAAAGACCCTCGAGCGACATATGTTTCGGCGTACCGCGCATCTGCCGCTCACGAAGTTCGAGGATCTTCTGCTCGGTGATCTTTTTGGCGGTCTTCTCATCTTCCACCGCGTAAACCGTTTCGCCGGCATCCGGAACGCCGTTCAGGCCGCTGATCTCCACGGCATACGCCGGTCCGGCTTCGCGCACCGTTTTGGCGCGGTCATTTTTCATGGCGCGAACGCGACCCGTGAACTGCCCCGCGACCACAATGTCACCGAGTCTGAGCGTTCCTTTTTGAATGATCACGCTCGCCACGGGACCGCTGCCCTTCGAGATATGACTTTCGATCACCACGCCCACCGCCAGCCGGTCCGGATTTGCCTTAAGTTCCAGGACCTCGGCTTCCAAAAGCAGCATGCTGAGAAGATCTTCAATCCCTTTGCCGGTCTTTGCAGAAACTTTCACGACGATCGTTTTGCCGCCCCATTCTTCGGGAACAAGTCCGATCTTCTGAAGCTCGCCCAACACCTTCGCGGGATTGGCGCTTCCGAGGTCGGTCTTGTTCATCGCGACCACGATCGGGCATTTGGCTTCGCGCGCGTGATCAATGGCTTCGATCGTCTGGGGCATCACGCCATCATCGGCGGCCACCACGAGCACCACCACGTCCGTCACGTTCGCCCCGCGGGCCCGCATCGCCGTAAAAGCCTCGTGGCCCGGCGTGTCGAGGAATGTCACATGACCCTTGCCCGGGATATCCACGCCATAAGCGCCGATATGCTGGGTGATAAAACCTTTTTCCTTGGACGCCACATTCGTGTTCCGGATCGCGTCCAAAAGCGAAGTTTTTCCGTGATCGACGTGGCCCATCATGGTCACGACAGGCGGCCGCGGTTTCATTTTTGTGGCATCCGTGTCTTCCGCGCCTCCGCTCGCGATGATCGCCTTGGCCTCGTCGGCCATTTTCCGGATCTCGATCCCGAGGGCTTCCCCGGCGGCAAAAACGATCTCTTCGTTCAAAAGCTGATTCACATTGGCGAAAATGCCGATCCCCATGAGCGCCTTGATCACTTCCGGGATCCTCCGGTTCATCTTCTGCGCCAGGTCGCCGACCGTGATCGGAAAACGCAATGCCACGAACGGTTTCGCGGGAGGCGGAGAAGGAACGACCGCTTTGGGGACTTCAGGGACAACCGCCTTAGGCGGCTGCGATGCGTGAACTTCTATCTTCGGTTTAACTGCTTCAACAACGGGCGCGGGCTTGGCCGGGGGAACTTCCGGAGCTTTCTTCTCCACAGGCTTGGGCTCGGGTTTTTTCTCAACAACGGGAACGGGGCGAGGCTCTTCTTTTTTAACGGTCGTTACGGGAACCGCCGGGGGCGGCACAACCGCTTCCGGGGAAACCTGCGCTTCCAAGGTGATTTTCTCCGGAACGACACCCTCCTCAGCGGCCTTTTTGGCTTTCGCCGAGGCTCGCACGGAGGGTTTTTTCGGTTTGATCTCTTTGACAACCTTGACCTTGACGGCTTTGGGAAGCGCGGCCTTTTTCTCGGCGGGAACTTTCACCGCTTTTTTGACGCCTTCTTTTTTCTCTGCGGCTTTCTCTTTTTTTTCAACCATCTTATTCGCCCTTTTCCGCTTGGCCTTCTCCGTCGGTCTTCGTTTCGGCTTCCGGAGCCTCTGCTCCAACTTCCGGAACACTGTCTTTTTCAGCGGCCTTGATCCCCGGTCCCTTTCCCGAAGCGGCTTCCTTGGCCGAAGCCAGGATCCTCTCGGCGGTCTTGGGCCCGATGCCCGGCATCTCGGAGAGCTCTTCCACTGTTTTCTTCAAAAGTTCCCGGAGACCGCGAATACCCGCCTCCTTGAGGATCTCTTCCGTCTTTTCGCCGACCCCGTCCAGGGAGCTCAGGGGGATCTTCTGGGTCGCGCTCCGCACGTCCAGTTCCCACCCGATCAGCTTGGAAGCCAGTCGCACATTCTGCCCCTTTTTGCCGATCGCTAGGGACAGCTGGTCGTCCTCGACTAAGATCTCGGCGCTTTGGCGTTCCGGGTTGAGCTTGATCGATTTGAGTTCGGCCGGCGCCATCGCGTTCTTGATGTAGGTCTCCACGTCGTCACTGTAACGGATAATATCGATCTTCTCGCCGCCGAGCTCGCGCACGATGCTTTTCACGCGCTGTCCCCGGACGCCGACGCAGGAACCGACGCAATCGATCTTCTCGTCCGTCGAGGTCACCGCGATCTTGGTGCGGGATCCGGCTTCGCGCGCAACTCCCTTGACCTTCACCAGCCCGTCGTGGATCTCGGGCACTTCCATTTCAAAAAATTGGGTCACAAGGTCCGGGTGCGTCCTCGACAAAATGACCTCCGGTCCCTTGGAAGTCCTTTTGACCTCCATCACATAAGCGCGCACGACATTCCCCTGACGGAAACTGTCGAGGGGGGACTGCTCGCGCGCCGGAAGAATGCCTTCGGTCTTTCCGAAATCCACAATGATGGCCTTGGATTCGACACGGTGAACGCTTCCGGAAACAATATCGCCCTGCTTGTGGCTGTACTCGTTAAAAATGGAATCGCGTTCGGCTTCGCGGATCTTCTGAATGATGACCTGTTTGGCGGTCTGGGCGGCAATGCGGCCGAAGCGGGGATCGTTGATCTCCTTGCCATCCAGGAACATGGTAATGCGGAAAGTCTTGGGATCGATCTGGACGTCAAAGGCATCCCCTTTTTCGGGCGATCCCTTGCGGCAAGCGGAGATCAAGGCGTGACGGAGCGCGTCCAGGAGCACCTCTTTGGTGATCCCTTTCTCTTTTTCTATATATTCCAGCGATGCCAAAATATCTTGTGACATTTTGTCTCTGATCCCTTCGTTTCTGGGGAAAAAAAAGAAGTGGGTTTGCGCGCCCACTTCTTCGCACTACTAAAATTGATAGGCGCATTATATAGAGAATCCCTCAAAAGTCAATGAGAGTCTCTACCCCGGCTTTAATGCGCGTTCAGGACGTCCAAAAACACTTTATCGTCTCTAACTCGTTACACGAAGTTGACTTACAGATATTTTGGGCGGCTAAGAGGGGCGGTTTTGTTCCGGAGGCGTGCGCCATCTCCGATGGGCCCAGAGCCAATCACCGGGACGCTTCCGGATCTCTTCCTCAATCTTGGCGACATACTGCTGGGTGTTGGCCTGGAGATCGGCCTGGAGATCCCCCGTCCGGATCAGGGTAAATAAGGGGCCGTATTGGATACGGGAATGGCCATTTTCGTCACGATAAAAAAAAGCCGGCACGACCGGATAGTCATATTTCAGAGCCAGCATGGCGGGAAGCGTGCTTGTTGCAGCCTTCCGCCCGAAGAAATCCACCCATACCGATCCGCGGCTTTCATGCTGGTCGATCAAGACGGCCAGGATCCCGCGCTGTTTCAACACTTCGATCGAGGAACGCACGGCGCCGGACTTTTCGATATTGGTCAGATTGGCCGCCTCGCGCATCTCCCGGATATACCGGTAAAGGTAAGGGTTCTTCAAAGGACGGCCCACAGCGTGCACGTGCATTCCGTAGGCTTTGACCGGGATCCCAAGCCACTCCCAGTTCCCGAAATGTGAAACGATCGCGATAAAACCGCCTTTTTGGGCGACCGCCTGCAGGAGCGGCGAAACATCCGGAGGTTCCATGTAGCGTCCTGGATTCGCCGAGGCTGCCGGAGTCCGGATGAATTCAAAGAAAAGCTTGATGAGATTCTGCACCGACTGCTCGGCAATGCGAAGCCGTTCCTCTTCAGTATTCCCTTCCCCAAATGCCAGCCTGAGATTTTTCAGCATCGTCTCGCGCCGGATCCCCAGCATGCGGACCGCCACAAGACCCAAAGCGTCGGCGATTTTGTAGCCGGTTTTGAGCGGAATGAGACAAAGAAGAAAGGCCAGAGACCTGAAGGCGACGTATTCGAGGAAGAACAGGATCTTTTTAATCGGATTCACAGAAGAAAATTCATGGTTAGAGGCGCCTTGTTCCCGGGTGATTTACGGCGAGGCGCCTCGTGTAACAGGCGTCCTGATTCTCCATTGAAGCATTAACGGTTAATCAGGACAGCGCTGATCTTCGATCCCAAATTCAATTGTGGATCAGGCGAGACTCGCTCCACTTTTACATGAAAAATGGAGCGGGCAGCGGGAATCGAACCCGCATGACTAGCTTGGAAGGCTAGGACATTACCATTATGCTATGCCCGCGTGTTGGACTTCTGAAGCGGCCGTTATTCTAACGAAGGAACGGAGAGTACGCAACTTTTCAAATAACGCGCGGGCTCAAGAGGCTTTCTTCACGCTTTGCTTTTGGTTCCCGGCTTGTACATCAACCTCGTAAAAAAAACTACAAGCCGTCTGGGGACGAGCCGCTCGGCGTAAATCATCATCTTGTTCCAAACGCCATAGATCGCGGAGGGCTGATCTGTCGTCAGGAATTTCCGGAGCGCGAAACGGGCGACCTCGGAGGCCGGCGCACTGAAGAACATCCTCTGCCGGTCGATCCCGGCCGTCTGATGGAACCGCGTCAGCGTGTTCCCGGGACAAAGACAGAAAACGCGAACGCCTTGCCCTTTGCACTCCGCCCAAAGAGCCTCGGAAAAATTGAGCACGAAAGCTTTCGTCGCCGCGTAAACGGCAAGGCACGGAAGAGGCTGGAACCCCGCGGTGGAAGCCACATTCAGGATTCCGCCCGTTTTTTTCTCGATCATCCCCGGAAGAAAAAGACGCGTGAGATGGGTGAGCGCCTGAACATTCAGATCCAGCATGGCGGCCGTTTCTTCGAAGCCTGTTTCCCCGAAAGGGCCGTAATGGGCCAACCCCGCATTGTTGACGAGCAGGTCCACCGCGAGGCCCGCATTCCGCGTCCGCTCAAAAAGCTCCAGACGGTTTTCCGCCCGTGACAGGTCTCCCGGAAACACATGGACGGTCACACCGAAGCGGATCCGGAGATCCTCCGCCTCCTGCTCCAGACGCTGGGCATTACGAGAGACGAGGATCAAGTGGGCGCCCTGCCCGGCCAGTTCGCGGGCCAGAGCCTTGCCGATCCCGGAGGAGGCTCCCGTCACGAGGGCTGTGATATTTTGGAAGGATCGCATCATAAATTAAACGGGATGCCGGCCGGCCATGGCGCGGGAGAGCGTGGCCTGGTCCGTGTATTCGATATGACTGCCAACAGGAATACCACGCGCGAGGCGCGTCACCTTGACCTTGAAAGGCGCGAGGACTTTCGCGAGATAAAGAGCGGTCGTGTCTCCCTCTGTATTGGGATTAGTGGCGAGAATGATCTCCCGGATCTTCTTTTGCTTCACCCGTTCCAGAAGGTCCTGAATACAGATCTGGTCCGGCCCTATGCCGTCGAGGGGCGACAGCGCTCCGAGCAGGACATGATAAACCCCGGGATGCCCGCCCGTCTTTTCAATCGCCCCGACATCTTTGGGGTCTTCGACCACGCAGATCAACCCCTGGTCGCGTCCCGGGTCCGCGCAAATGTGGCAGAGCTTCGCATCAGAAAAATTGTGGCAAACCCCGCAAAAAACTACTTTCTCGCGGAGCTGCTTGATGAGCTCCCCGAGCTTTAGGGCTTCGTCTGTTTCCGTTTTCAGGAGATAAAAAACCATGCGCTCGGCGGACCGCTTGCCGATCCCCGGCAGCCTGGAAAACGCCTCCACCAGCCTTGTCATGATCTCGGAATAGGCTTTCATTGGATCCTTAATTTTCACTAAAGGAGACCGGGACAGTTTCGAAATCCCAAATTCCAAGACCCAATAACCAAACAAATACCAATCACCAAAAAAACGGCGGTATGCTAAATTTAGTTGAAACTCGGTGAAAAAAGAGGCAGGGTTCTCTCTTCAGAACAAACAACCGAGCTGCTGAAACAGCTCAAAGGAGAAGAACCCATGCCCTCGAATAATGTAG
>Ga0073936_10011245_pt1 | contig 10859 bp, 14 predicted proteins | sample AliMusrvi5mmetaG_FD_87041 | JGI IMG/M metagenome (GOLD analysis project Ga0073936, IMG submission 87041) | Freshwater lake bacterial and archeal communities from Alinen Mustajarvi, Finland, to study Microbial Dark Matter (Phase II) - Alinen... | ecosystem: Environmental > Aquatic > Freshwater >... | reverse complement strand
CTTCGCAACGCTCGGCTCCTTTGATGCCAGCGTCTTGGGAGATCTTCCCCTAGCCAATGGACCGACCGCGGTCCGCTGATCCGACCTAGATAAGGGGCAAATCCTACTCACCATCTCGGAAAGGACGGTTTTAAAGTGCGAAACGTTCGTGTGATCTTTTCTAGTTCCAGACATGATCACAACTTCATTTCTGCGTCAAAGCTCCCTTCTGCTAGTGGGGTAACGAAGGACTCCTACAATTTCCTTGGCCTGCCGGTGCTGAACCTCAGTTCGCATTACCGCCAATTGTGACGACGATCTTCGATTGCTTGGCATCAATCTTCACCGGTTCATTCCATCCCTGCGCCTTTGCGAGCATTTCACCGTATCGGGCACACACGGGATCGTTTGGAGAGAGGGTCAAGAAGCGTTCTTTCAGCGTTTCCAGATAGTTCATCCGGTCAAACTCCATGCCTTTCTCACTCTCCTGCCGCAGTTCTTTGATCCTTTGGGAGACATCAGCATTTTTCAACAACCTCTCTCCGCTCTGCCCTGCACCATTTTCAGAATAACCGGCCTCAATATACGCCTGAGTTGCAGATTTTCCCGCTGCAATACCATAACAGAATTTTTCGTGTCGAGGTGATAGGGTCATGGCCTGTGGGAAACGGAGATTCCTACTCACGCCGTCTCCCTTTTCTTGCGGATCTGATCTATGAGTATGGTTAGAGGGTCTTTGACAGATACGGCTAAATCCTGCTGGATGCGGTCTCCGTAGCCTTTAGCGTTCCACTTGCCGATAAGTCGCAAACGCGTGTCAATTCTCACCCGCTTGTCCTGTGGATCAAGTGATGGATTATCAGCAATTTCAAGACATTGATCCGCAAGGCAGTGCGTTCCAATTTCCCTCATGCGCGTGGAGAGTTCTCTAAAGTCATCATTTTCCTTTTCCCACCGGTAAAGAGTTGAAACGCATGGCATATGATCCAAGCTGCAAATAGACCGCATGGTTTGACCGCTTGAAAGTCGTTCTGCAATCTCGTCGGCAATTTTACTAGTGAGATCAGATGGCCTTCCTTTTTTCTTTTCAGGTTTTTTTATGACTGGTATCGGCTTCATGCATTACTGATAAGATAATATCATTAAGCCGTGCTTCCAAAAGCACTTTCTTTAAAACAAAACGCGTTGTCCTCGGAATGAATAAAAACCCCGTGGCGGGCTTCCTGCGCACAGGGCTGGATATTGCAAGGCGGTGTGGTCGGTGTGAATTTCATGGCTTTGCTGTCCGGGTAAGTTCGCCGGCGATCTTCAGAATCTCATGGGCACGCCAGAATGCCCACCGTTCAACGAGGATGGCCGCTGCGGGGCTTGAATGGGTGAAGACTATCAAAGGAACACCACGCACTTCGATTGCGGCGAGACTGTAGAGAATGGCCTTGGGGTTGATTCCCTTGGCGCGGCTTGATCCCATTTCGATCTCTCGCTCGGAACCTATGATTAGAAGGCGGCGGAACGGATACCGTTTCGCCATCGTGAAAGACTTCCCTCAAGTAGCAATGGAAGCGGGAAATTCCATTGAAGTGATCCAGTCCCATTACAACAAGCGAGCGACTGAGAAAGTGGCGAAGACCTTCTTTGCTCTTATTCCTCAGGAGAAGAAGGGGAATGTGTACGCATTTGCGGCGGCGTAAGAATTATCAAAACCGCTAAGAGTATATCACCACTCCTTGTCATGACACCCTCTGGTGAGTAGAAAGACGGAATGAAAAGGATATTCCTCATCCCCATCCTGCTTTGTATTTTAGCCCCGTGCTATGGACAACAAAACTTGAGGCGTTCGGAAACTGGAATGGACTTGGTGGATTGTATAAATGCCTACGATTCAGCTCGGACAAACCCTAGCGCAGATAATACGCTAAAAATCGGATTTGTAATGGGGCTCATTGAGGGGGTTCAAGCGGCGGGGCAATCCAGATTCTTTTCTACCCCGGATAACTGGACTGTAGTTCAACATATAGAAATTTTACGAAAGTTCTTAAGGGAGCATCCCGACAAACTTAATGAGGCAGAAAGCATCTTGGTGATTCGTTCATTTATGGAAGCTTATCCGCTAAAGCAGGCAGGCTCATAAGAACGGTAAAAATCGCTGTTTCACCACCACCTGTTCCTGCTACCAGTGAGATTGTCTGTAGCCTCAATGAGCTTTTAGCCCTCATGCGCTGCAATTCCCGCATGAACCGCTCTCTGCCGCTGGTAAGGGAGCCGTAGAGGTCGGAAAGAGTTTTCCTTTCAACGGTGAAATCATCCTCAAGTCCTTTCACGCTGTAATCCCCGGTCGGCAGTCCTGACACGATAAAGGGGAGGTGAGCGAAGACGAGGGGGGTCTGTTCCCTGCTGTCCACGATGATCGTGGGCAAGAATTTCTCTGCCGGGAGCTTCGGAACCTTGAGTTCTGGAAGGGCATTCATTGCTTCGCCTTACTCCTGATAAAAATAGGTGGATGCGGATTTTCCCTTAAAGCCCTTTTTCTCCAGTTTCAATATGTCAAGAGTCCTGAGTGCCATGATCCAATTAGAAATCGTGCGTGCGTCACATCCGAATAATTTTGCAATGGCCCCTTGGGCAAGCATGATGGCCTGGCCCTTTGACATTAAGTGAAGCTCACGGCAGAGGCCTCCAAAAAGCTGAACATTGTGAACCGGATATTCTCGGAGTTTCTCAGGAGGAGGGCTTCCCTGTGACTTGCGGAATGCCTCTGCCAATGTCGCGCCCTCCGGGATCTTAACCAGACTAAGCTTTGCCATGAATTCAGTGAGGTAATCATTTCGCGGTTTCAAGAAGGGCTTTGATTCGGTTTCCCATTTTCTAAAAATCGACTGATATTTGATAACTGACAAAGGCTTTCCTAGTCGCACCTCAAGTCCTCGCACTTTTCTTGCAAGGGTGTGCAATCGCCTATTGCTGGTGCCTGACTTGATCAGTACGCACGACTGCCCATTGATTGCATTCCACGCACCACGCACCCACACACCACCATCTTCATTTTCATCGTATTCTTTTAATTCATCATCTTCATTCTCTTCCTTACCTTCATTGCGGAAATCTCCAGAGAGCGCTGCAAGGGCATCAATGTTTAAAGATTTTGCCAATACGGTTGTCATGGAATGACTTCCGGGTTGAAAAAATAAACCGCTTGTCTCTGCCCTTTGTCCCGGAGTCCATCGGGAATTCTAACAAACTGGCTTCGTGTCCATGTGACAGGATCAGCCCCAAGAGTAACCGCGTACTTCATGAACTGGTTCGTTTCCTCCTCCTGGACACCCTCAAAATAGAACCAGCCATGCAGGGACTTGCCTCCGCTATGCAGAGCCAAAGCCATAGGAGCGATTTCAGCGAGATGCAGGAGAATTGAGGCTTGTTGGTCAACCTCTCCTTCATCTTGCTCAATTATGAGAAACCGCCTCGGCCCGGTATTTTCCAATGAATGCGCTGAATTCTTCCCCGTCTTGGTTTTTCCCTCTCGTGCCATCATTGGATTTGGAACGATGAATTGCAGTTGATCCATTTTGTGCCAGTTGTCTCGTGGTCTGGTGTCAAAACGGTGCTTTGACCACCCGCAACAAAGCAGCGGATTGCCCGGAAACAAGGCGTCAATGATGGTTTCAGTCTGTGGGGTGTTGCTCTCCACTCGCACAGGGCTTGCTTCCCAGAGGTCAACGAGACCGCCCTGTTTGTCACATATTGCCCTGATTGTGGCTTGCGGTGTCTTGGGTCCCTCCAATGCGGTTGCGGCGATCATGCCACCTCCGCTTGCTGCTCGATTCGTTCAATGTCTGCCAACTTGTAACGCACGAGTCCCCCAAGTCTGAGAGATGGAAGGATGCCTGCCTTCTCCCTGCGCTTGATTGTTTCGGTGCTGCATTGCCACCTCACTGCCAGATTTTGCCGGGAGAGGGTGTGTAAGGGTTCCGAGTTTTTCTTTTCCATTTGCTGATGACTGCGGCGGGCTGGTTGTAGCTCGCTGCACAACCCGTAACAAATGGCCACACGCCCCAACGGGGAGGGTGGAAAGAAGCCTTGGCCCCCATTTTGATAGGGTGCCGGGAAGCCCTAGACTGTCGTGCTGATAGGTGCCTGAAAGCCACCTCCTGAAAAACAAGGTCAATGGGATTTTTTTACTTTTATTTATTCCTCGAAAACTTCCAAACGGCCCTTGCCGACAATTCCGTGGTGTTTTGATTTATTGCGCCCATCAGTCTTTTTCTTCACCTGCTCCTGCTTGGCTTTCTTGGCCGCTTGGCCGGCCTTACCATTCTCCGAATCCTTGCAGTGTTTTTCATACCGTAAAAAAATGGCGATTTCTTCCCGTGCCTTCAAATAGACATCCTTCGGAACACCTTCTATTCTCCACTTGGCAATCAAGCTATCTGCTTCACAGAGGGCTAGGTTTTGTTCATCACCTCTCATCCATGGAATGTAAATTTCCATCCACCTCATAAATTTCATGAGCTTGTGCTCATCGGTGTGATTTGGCAGCAAATTGGAGAGCACCTTATCAAGGGGTGCGGTTACAGCGTCACTCGGTAATTTTTGAAACAAATTAGAAAGAAGCTTTTTCTTCTCCCCCACCATCTCGGCAATTGCTGCCTGTGTGTTCAATAATCGCTGTATTCCTTCTTCATAACCAGAAAGCGACACCTCCCCGCGCCGTCCTGCTGAGGCGAAGGTCAAAAGCTGGTAGGCGCGTCTGATGGCATTGGGTGCATCTAAGTTCGTGGGGAGGTGCGCGGCTATGCCGGCGACTACTTCAATTCCGATGTCCCCGACCTTGGTGTGCTGCGTGTAGTCGGGTGTGGTTAACTCTCCTCGAAGGCCGCAATCCACCGCTTTTCCTAGCTGCTGCAACCACTCGTTATCCGTCATGTCTGTAGCTTGGTAATCGTACAACACTACCTGCTTCTCCTTCTTCTTTTTTGGGGGAGAGGGTGCCAGCTTTTTTGGGGGTACTGCCTTCTTGGTGCTCATGGCATGGTGTTATTTTGTGGCCTGCTTTGTGTATTTCTCTGGTTCAGGTGCTGGTGCCGCCTCTGGTTTCATCTCAATCACATTCTCCGGGGTAAGCCAGTCTCCAATGCCTACGGTTGTGCGTTCTTTCTGTGCGGCATAATAGGCAGCTGTAGTTGCTACGGTGCTGTGGCGTAGGGCTTGGCTGGCTGCATAGATGCCATGTTTGGAGGTAATGAGGGCACCAAGCTCCTTGCGTAGTTCATGGATTGGCTTTCTTACTGCCTCCAAGGGTTTCTTGCCCTCCTGTTCATAGGAACGAAGCCATTTGATGAGAGCATCAAAGACGGTTCCGGCCCGGTAATGCTGGCCCCACCCTCGCTTGCCTTCCTGACCGTCACCCTTAATGACAAAATCACCATCCTTGGCTTTGTGCTTTGCCTTCAAGCCTTGCAGTGCGGTGGCAAGTTTCTCATCAATGGCCACCTCTCCCCGGCTGTCATTGGTCTTGAGGCTGGCAACCTCCGTATTCTCTACCCGGATTAGTCCCCGCTTGGTGTCTATCTGGTGCCAGCACAGGGTATCTATCTCAGAGCGGCGAAGCCCCGCACCGATGGCCAGAAGGAAGGCTAGGAAGGCTTGGGAGTCCGTTGCTGATAAATTGGTGTTGGCTTCCAGCACGATGGCAGGGGCATCAATCTTGCTGAAATACTTGGTGTTCTGTCGTTCGTAAAATTCAACGCCGGTAAAGGGTGCCGGTTCTGGAAGGCGAAGGGCTGGCAGAAATCGCACCACCTTGAGTGCAAAAAGGCTTCTGGCCTGCCTGATGGTGCTATTGCAGGAGGTCTTGGCCGACTTTTCCTGTGCGGGATTCTTGGCCTTTCCCGCATAGGCAAGTCTCCACTTCTGAATGGCCACGGGTGAAAGTGCGTCAAGGCTCATGCTGTCGATGGCTTCCCGGTATTTGCTGGAGCCTCCTTTCTTTGGCCCGAAGCGTTTCGTGTCCTTTTTCAAGGTTGCCACCCCTGATGCGATCAGGCGAAGAGCACGCGCATAAGCCGTGAATGTGGCATCATTGGCCTCTGAAACCTCCCGTGCTGCCGTGATCCATTCCCCCACGGTGGCAATCTTCTCCCCCTTGGCTGTCTGTGGTCTGTGCTTGGCAAGCGTTCCCTCTACTCCAAGGACAACAAGATCATTGTAAATCCCGGCTGCTTTCTGTGCTGCCGCCTCTTTGTTGCCTGTGCCGGTGCCAAAAGCCATGCGCCGCCCCTTATAGGCAACCTTCATGCTGTAGTGGGGTGATGCAATCCCCCGGTCATTAACGGGCTTGAAAATACGGCTCTGCCAATAGGCAGCGGTGTTCTTCCCCTTACTCTGTCTATGGTTTGCCACTTGCTTGCCACTTTTTTCGTGGTGCTGTGTTTGGGGTTGTGCTGGATTATTGGCCTCGTAGATAGGCTCTAGAGCCTCTATTGATAAGGATGTACGCTCTATGAGGGGGTTCATTTGAGAACATCATAGCACACCGTCAAACAATGGCAATGTATCAACTCTTAATCAATTGGTTGAAGGTTCGAGTCCTTCCCGGTCCACTCGCTGTTATAAGAATTTAGAGGAGATTGACGTTGATTGGAGCTGCCAATTTGTCCTTGAAAACCCTGGAATGAATTTCAGTTGGAATATACAGCACTTATTATGAGCATTTTCTAAATGACAGCACTAAGATGGCGAAGTTCCTCGCCACTTCACCAGGAATATTCCGTGTGGGATCACTAGAATTGAAATCCATTGGACCGAAAAAATGCGAATTGGACGTATTTTGACCACAAGAAACTTGTAATACGCTTTTTTTAAAAAAACGGTGTGAGATCATTTGAACTGCCATGAGTTTTACAAAAGTCGTTGTGATCGTATTTATGGCGTGCGTGATTTTGGTGATATTTGACTTGTTTAAGTCAGGGTTAGACAATTCTGCAGTCCCGCTAGACGAGCCCGACATAGTCGTTCCAGAAGAAGGGTTGCGAGTCTTCCGTGATACCAATACATTTCGGATTAGTGGCTATTATCCCCAACAGGGATCAATAAGGTCAGCCATCTTTAGGGCTTTCTTCGGCAGTTCAGATGACACAGAAGTGACAAAACACACTAATGTGACTCCCAATCCTATTGCGGCGACCCAACCACCCCGGTCAGCTTCAACAAATCTTAATCCTAGTTCTTTTAACAGTAAAGCAGGGGAACATCCTGTTGTATTAACAACGCAGTCGACTAACGGACCCAGTCACGAAAAGTCGATCGCAGACGGACAAACTTTAATCAATAAAGCTCCCGCAAGCAGGCCTATTTCAGCAAACTGTACGATCAATCTGATCTCCTCCCCTGTACAGGGGGGCACTGTGATTGGGGGAGGAACGCATGCCGTAGGTTCACTTCATCTTATCCAAGCGCGTTTCAATCCCGGATACGAGTTTGTCAACTGGTCGGAGGGTTCCACTTTGGTTAGTAGTTCACCGATCCACCTATTCCGAGTGTTGTCCAACACAACGTTCACGGGAAATTTCCGACGCTCAACAGACTCCCAGTGATTTCATCTGAATTGATTTGAGATTGAGTAATCCGTATTTTTCCCCAGTACGATCGTAATGGGGCCTAGGATATTTCTTCTTTTACATGAGACGACTCGTCTTTTGAAACCACTCCTAATGACGGGCTTTTGCAACTATGAGGCGCTATGTTTTCCGTGTGCGCCCTTGACTTCTCCTCGAGGCGGACATTTTGTTTCATTATGAAAATCATTCATGCGTTGTTTCTGGTTTCAGCGAGCGCATTCGCTCAATACGGTGACGATATTAAAAGTTCTTCGGATGCGGCCAGCGCCATTTCCCTCCGTCTGGATGCAATCAAAAAAAACGATGAAAACGATCAAGCCCTTCGTGATGCCAAAGCGGCGGTCGACGCAAGTCATCAACCGTTGGACCAGACCGCTGCGGCACTCAACGCCCAATCTATTGAAGCTTCCAACCAGCAGGCGGCGGTCATGCTTTTGAACAGCCTGAAAAAATAGATTCATCCGTTCGGTTCGGACGACACAAGAGAAACAGGAAAAAAAGGGAGATCTCTAAGTCAACTCTTTGGACTGCAATCCTAATTTTTAACCTTCGTGAGTAGGTGTTCGCCAAACCTCAGATTAGAGAAAATGAAAAAAATACTTATCTGAGATTGAGTTCTTTAAGAGATTCATTTGCCCGAATCATTGAATCGTAAAAGGTTGAGCAAATATTTTTTACCCCAATCAAGTCGATAATCCCGAAGTTTCTAAGCATCTGAAGAGGTTGATGATGAATCGCGCAGAGAATGACCGTGCCGCCACGGTTTTTGTGTCCTTCTACGACTCTTTTGAGCCCCATTAGGCCACTTTCATCAATCGCTGTCACCCGGTGCAGGCGCAAGATTAATACTTTTGGATAATCTGAAGCACCCCGCAGTGAGTCTTCAATTTTCACCACATTATCAGAGAGGGAAGAATTGATAATCCGTATTACAAGGACTTCTTTGGTTCCACGATGTCCACCGGCGTCATGACTTGGTCGTTCGATGATCATTGGTCTGCTGTTGTTCCATAGCATCCGTATTGAATCACCCATTATCGTTATAAATAGCGCGATGCCGAGACATAAGATCCGCCAAAAACGGCAATCACATGGTTATTACCAATCTGATCAGCAATGTTTCCCTCTATTATTTTGATGCTCACATTGCATGTGGGATCTATTTTCGGGTTGCCGTGCGTTTTAAGATTTAGGCAAACCTTTGTAGGTCAGAGGGAAACCCAGTCAGAACAATGTGTTGGTACGTTGCCACTACTTCTTTAAGAACGGTTGCTGGCAGTCGCAAAAGCATTCTATTGAATCTTCTTGTCTGCCATTTAAATGGCAAGTGATATGAAATCGATTTTTGTACAGCCGCGTAATGGAATCCTTAATTATCCTACAGGCTTTCTCCACTTGACTGGATGCTCGTGGATATCGAAAACAACAACCAAAAAACTGCTAAAACATGCCACCTTTTCCAATCTTTTCTCTCAAAGGATTTGCAGGCCTTCTGATTTTCCTGGTGATCTTTTCCGGATTGCAGTGCCCTGTTCTAGCGCAAAACATTGAATCAGGCCGGCCCCTGCGGGTTGCAATCCGCATCGTTGAGCCTTTCACCATGAAGCGCCCCGGAGGCGGGTACACCGGCTATGCCATAGATCTTTGGGAGAGAATCGCAAGCGAAAACGGGTGGAAATATCAATACTTCGAGTTCCCAAATACAGAGGCAATTCTGGAAGCGATTGCCAATGGCAAGGTTGATGTCGGTGCTGCGAATATTACTGTGACCCACGCCCGCCTCACCCGGGCTGATTTTTCCATGCCATTTATGGAAGGCGGCCTTCAAATTATGGTCGATGACGCTCATAAATCAAATGGCAGTCAGGTTTGGAAGGTGATCAGCGATCCAGACCACTTGCGTGTCGCTGGGTTTGGCGCAATTTGCATCGTGATTCTTTCAGTGATCGTGACGCTCTTCGAAAGACGCTTGAATCCCGATTTCCCTAAAGCATGGATTGAGGGCATTGTTGAGTCCTTCTACCATGTCATGTCTGTGATTTTCACAGGGAAAACTAATCACAAAGCTATCCCGGGTGTTTTGGGTAGATTCTTTGCTGCGATCTGGGTTGCCACTGGTGTAGCTGTCGTTGCCTTTATCACCTCCAGCATCACCTCCTCCATGACCGTAAACAGACTGCGTGGAGAAATCAACGGGCCCCAGGATCTTCCTGGAAAGGTGGTTGGAACGATCAGGGGAACTCTTGGAGAAACTTATTGCGAAGATCTCAAACTCGATACCCAGCTCTTTAGCTCCCTTCCGGACGCGGTCAACTCTCTACTGAAGCGAGGGATAAACTGCATCGTCTATGACGCCCCTGTTCTCCAATACTTTGATAACGCCCATCCTGAACTACCGGTCTCAGAGGTAGGTCCGGTTATCAAAAAGGCCCCTTATGGATTTACATTCCCGCTCGACAGTCATTTGAGGCTGCCATTCAACCAAACCCTCTTTAACCTCAGTGAAAATGGGTTCATAACAACCCTCCACTCGCAATATTTCGGTTCGAACTGATGACGCCTGATTTTTATGACCTCAATAGGTCTGCAGTAAAGTTGATGTGTGAGTCAGGTGGAGAAAAATCGCTTACTTCAGGGATTTCAGTCGTGCGCGGGATATCATCGTGATTATAGCCTGTTTCCTACATTCATGAACGGCTCACCAGAACTCAGAATATTTACAGGCTCCGCACACCGCCAACTCGCCCAGGACATTGCTGACTATTTGGGTCAACCCTTGGGTGACGCCACGGTCTCGTCCTTCCCCGACGGCGAGACCTTTGTCAAGATCAACGACAATATACGCGGCAGAGATGTTTTCATTGTCCAGCCGACATGTCCTCCGAGCAATCAGAACATCATGGAATTGCTTATCATGGTTGACGCTGCTCGACGGGCAAGTGCCGATCGGATCACGGCGGTCATTCCTTTCTTCGGATATGCACGTCAGGACCGAAAGGATCAGCCGCGTGTTCCGATCACTGCAAAGCTTGTCGCCAACATCCTAGTTGCCGCTGGGGTCAACCGGGTACTTACAATGGATCTCCATGCGCAGCAATTACAGGGCTTTTTCGACATACCTGTCGACCACCTCTATGCATTGCCGGTGATGGTGGATTATATTCGCAGGAAAAAAATCGAGAATCTTATCGTCGTCTCTCCGGATGTCGGAGGAGTAAAGATGGCTAGCGCCTATGCGGAGGCTCTGGGTGTCGGCTTTGCCAT
>Ga0073936_10011244_pt1 | contig 10859 bp, 11 predicted proteins | sample AliMusrvi5mmetaG_FD_87041 | JGI IMG/M metagenome (GOLD analysis project Ga0073936, IMG submission 87041) | Freshwater lake bacterial and archeal communities from Alinen Mustajarvi, Finland, to study Microbial Dark Matter (Phase II) - Alinen... | ecosystem: Environmental > Aquatic > Freshwater >... | reverse complement strand
CTGCTTACCGGAGTCGCAGCGTTGAGTCGGAGCGTCTCAGTACCGCCGGCGCGGATAAAGGTCTTGATCGCAACCGTATTCAGGGAGCCTGCAAGAGAAAGATCATGAGCCACGCCTAGCCGACCCTTGGTTTCATTGGTCGATGTGCTGTTACCCAAAAAGTGTCCCGTGGAAGCTGTGCTGGATATTGTCTTTGCTGCCGTGGATATTGTGCGATATTGAACGACAAATAGTGTTTTGTCCCCTGCAATCTGTGGAAGGGATGTGCTCAGATAGTTCGAACTCCCGTTGAACCGGATCACCGGCTTGCCGTTGAGGGCATTCGCAACGTAGATAGGCTGCGCATTGGAGGCATCCTGCAGGGCGTTGCAGCCGTTGCCACTTTGGTCCACCCAGTTCGCAAGGTGGAGATTCCCACCGGAAGGTTGGACCTGGCTTGAATCGTTCGGATCCACCGTGTCGGCGCTGAGATTCATGCGGAGGTTGGCGATAACGGGAACCGTTGCTGCTTCGGTGCAAAATATGCTAGCAAGGATTGTCGTGCCGAGTGCTAACACAAGGTGCCATGTTGCCGTGATGTTCATGGGAGAGGATTGTTGCTATGGTAGCGATAGCCGCCGTAACTTCGTGTAAACCATGGACCTGTCAAGCCACATGTAACCTCAATGTTGCACCGTGGATGGCTCCCGCCCTCCGCCTAGAAGCCATTCATACACGGTTTCATCCGGGCGGCCACCATCGGCCATGTGAATTGGCGCCCGACAAGCGCGTGGCCATTCAAGCCCAGAGATCGGAGGTCGGAGGTCGGAGGTCGGAGGTCGGAGGTCGGAGAAGAAGATGCATTCCCTCCCCAATGCTTTCGACATCGGTGCCGATGTGCAGTGCGGCATTAACGGCAAAGGCCTCTGGCAGGTTGCAGTGATGAGTCATCAGCACCGGAAGGCGATACGCCCAGGCCTCCAGCACCGACATCGGCAGGCTCTAGGAGAATCAGTGGTCCGTTGTCGGCCTCAGTTGTCCGGTTGAAGATTGGTAAATTGCCAAAAGGAGACGGCTTTGCAGCATATTGCTTTAGCGGTCAATTTCCCAACCATTTTTAGCCGTCTGAACAAGTTGGAGAGCTTCGCGGCAGGCCTTGCGGGATGCAATCAAGATCTTTCTCTGAATTTTGGATGAGCGAAGATAATTCAAGAGGAAACGGATGTTTGCTTTCCAGGCTGCACTTGGCCTGTTATAAAATGCAGGTCTGATAGCTGCAAGAATTACATTGGAAGCCGCGTAGCCTGCGTATAGGCGAATGATGTATTCCTCCGTCATGCGTCGCTGGGGAATGAGGTGGGTGAGTTTAAGGTCTTTAAAACGAGCGGTTCCCATTCCTGCATCAATTGCACACCAAGCCAAATCAAAATCTTCTCCCGAGAGCAGGACATTGCCCGAACGACCCAATATCTTGCGTAACGAAGCATTTTTTGTTTTCACCGCATAATCCTCCGCTACATTACGCCGCACGCATATTCCCGCCCCAATGGGAGTGGCCTTGGACTTACCTGGAAGGTTGGTCCAGTAATCACGGTCCAGAACTAAGTTGCCAAGCTCCTCTACGTAAGAGCTTAGGTGTGTGGGAGCATCAGCTTCAAATTCTCCTTCTGTGCTTCCATTGAATGCTCCGATATGTGGGAATCTTTTAGCTAATTCCAATGCTATCTCTAGATAATGGCAATCCAGCACATTGTCATCATCCACAAACACCAGCAGCTCGCTTTTGCCTTCCATAATGCCGCGCAGGCGTGCGGGCGTGAGGCCGAGTTCATCCTCGCGGATGTGTCTGGCGTGCTGGTGCCAGGATAAATCCCATTGATCGGCCAGAGATTCTATGGAGCCATTGTCAATGAGCAGCAATTCCCATTGGTCTTTTGTCAATGTCTGCACTTTGAGCGCGTCCAACACCCGCCGCAAATAATCCGATCGTGGATTATGCGTGCAGATAATGACAGATACTTGAGACTGGCTTGTCATGTCAATTTCTTCTCCTGAGCCGAATGATGTTTAGGCGGCATTTTTTGACAAATTTGAAGTCTTGTATTTTATCCGCGAAATATTCATCCACAGCCTTCCGGCATCGCGACCAAGCATCATAATCATCAATTACCAATATCCCTCCAACAACCAAACGCGGAACGATGCGTTGTAGGCAAACCAGCACCGAATCATACCAGTCGCCATCCAAGTGCGCCAAGGCTACCGGCTCGGTGCCGATTATCGTATCCGAAAATAGTCCTTTTACGAGCATGACATTGTTTTTTGCCGTGGAAAAACCATGCTTGGAAAAATTTTGCTCGACTTGCTCGAGCAAATCCGGTTCATATCCATAATAACCGCGACTTCCAATGCCTTTTGCATTCCCCTGTTTGATGACATTGTAACGCTGCAAAACATCCTCGCCGTCTTTATTAGAAGGCGCTGGAATCATACCAAAAACATCATACACAAGGAGTTGACGGGAAAGCCCTTTTGCCGCCGTAATCACAATCGCCGAGCCGCCAGCAGCACAGCCTGCTTCAATGAGGATGCCATCCAATTTCCTTCGCTCACAACTCTGAACGTATTGATAAATATCACGGAGAGCCGCGCGATCTAGGAATGTCAATGAATCAGTCAACACGCTGCGAATAATCCGAGGCGCGGTAAATGCGAACCATAAACTACGAAGACGTTGAAGAATTTTTTTCATATATGGGAATATATATCCAAAATATAACTGCATAATTGAGACTGTTTTCCTGTTAAGGAGCAACAAACTGGACTTTCGCCCAGGATTTCATGCTGTGTTCATAAACGCCTTCAAGCTTGCCGTAGGCCGTGGGATAGGCAAACACTTGCTTGCCGAGCAACAGCGCCAGGATCATGCAATGCAGGCGATCCGTATGCACCTGACTGGCTCGCCGCACGGTTTCAACAAAGCTCTGAAAACTCATGAGCGGCACATCATTTTCAACCATATTTGATATGTCTCCTAATGTTTGCCTTATCATCGTCAGGCGCTTTCTAAGAAATTTGATTTTCTGCTGTTGTTGATAGCGACAAACAACCGACGAAAACGGCCAAGTGTTCGAAATACGGCCTCTGGCGGATTGCACAAAGGCCGACTCATGATCTCTTCTAAAACTGGCAAGAATGTATTCGGAAGTAGCGGCTGCCCGGTGTCTAGCAATCCATTCGGAATCCTTAAGATTCAATGCCGGGTCATGTCCAAGTCCGATGGTTATCGTGTTGGAGAGTCCCATGCGCGCAAGGTTTTGATAGCTTTCCATGTCCCGCGCAAAAACCCCGCCAACCCGAGCCTTGGTTGTCTTCAAGAGAGTGCGCCAATCCAAGGCTTCACCCTGGAACGTGGCTGGAGCGATCACGAATTCAGCGGCAGGGAACAACCGCCAGCATTCAAGCCAGCCGTCAAGATTCCCCTGCCACATGGTGGGGTTTCCACCCGGCCATAGGATGATATCGGCCTTCCGGGGATCCACGACTTGCTCGATCCCCAATTCCTTCAGAAGCAGTTCATCGCCCATCCAGATCAGGTCATCGCCGGAATTGCCCCGATACGGCTTGAGATAAACCCGTGCCCCCTTGCGGGCCTGAAGATATTTTACAAATGGATCGTCTGGAGAAAACATATTGTGCTATGGAGTGCTAGAGCGTTAGAAATTATATGGACCGCAATGGAGGCAGCTTCAGTGAGTGCGAGCCTCATTATTGTCCAGCTTTAGTCTGTTTTTGGGCTCCAATGAATACAGCGTGTATCCAGGTCTTATTTCATCAATGTTCAGGATCGCCCAGTGCAGTTCTAGTTCGTCAAACAGGCTCTCGAGTTCTGGGCGGGTAAAATGGTTGACCCAGCCCCAGCCGTTGCCCAGCCTTTCCAACTTGGATCCACCTGGAGGCAGCGGATTGTAAGACAGGATCACTGTCTGCCCCCATTGAGGCACCTTCTGAAGGAACTCCCTGGGCTTGCGGATATATTCCAGCACACCGCTGCAAACCACGTAATCAAAGCGGTCATTAATGGCGGGATAAATCCCTGCGTTGAAGTCGCAGAGAATGACTTCCGGGGAGCTTTTCACCAGATCGCAGGGCTGGTAGCGGCAACCCGGCTTTAAATGCTGTTTCAGGGTTTGCGCGCCGCAGCCGACATCCAGAACCGAGCTGCCGGCGGGTATGAAACCGGCGATGATTTCATTCCGTTCATCCCACGACGGGCGTCCGGCAAAGGCCACTTTTTGCCACTGGCGGACCTTGGTGCGGACAACAATCGTCTTGCCTGCCGCGAAACATGTCCGGCACCACTTTTGAAACCATTTTGGAAATGACCGGATTTTTCTGATGATCAACTTATGTGGGGGCATGATAGGTATTGGATTAAATTTGAGTTGAGGCCCATAGCGGGCATCTGATTCATGAGCATGGTTCAAGGGGCTCGGTTCGCCGGCCCGTTACAGGAGTCTTCTTAGACGGCCAGCCAATTGAATCCCGGCAGACCGGTCAACCTGATCACGAGCCGATGATCCGCTCCCAACCGCTGGATGATGCCACGAAGGGAAAAAATGCCCGTGGCAACCAGCAAGACAGAATTACCGGCAATGGCCATTGGTGGCGGGAGCAGCCATGCAAAACCATTGGCCATTCCAACCAGACCGGTTCCATACAAGAGCAGGCGGACGGTATGCGATGTCCATCGGAATTTCGTCAGGTGACTTGAAACCACAAGTGTTCCGCCAACATGCATCACGTAAAGGATTGCATAGGCAACCCCGCACCCCACGAGCCCCAGGCTGGGGAGCAGGACCACCACCAAGGCCAGATGGATGAGGCTGGACACAGTCACATAAGCTGCAAACAGCCTCGAGGCGCCTTTGGCCTGCATGATAAACCCCATAGGCCAAGTGATGACCTGCCCGAAAACACCAAACACGAACCACGGCAGCAAGGCGGAACCGGAAACAAATTTAGCCGAATAAAAGATATGCATGACCCACGGGGCAAAGGCGAGGGTGGCCAGCAGTCCGGGCAGGGCCAGCAGAACGCCAATCTCGGTCTGCTCATTGACCAGGCGGTTGACCTGCGCGTTGTCGTGAGCCACGGCAGTGAGCCGGGGGAAAAAATCGGCACCCATGGCGCCAAGGATGAAGCCGGCGAACATTCCGGAAATGGCCCAGACAGCCGAATAAATGCCGCTGGCATCCAAGCCAAGCTTGCGAATGATCAACGAGCGGATACCAACACCAACCACTGCAACCATCAGGCCGCCAAACATGAACGCCAGTCCCAGGCTTACCAACCGCCGGGAATTGGCGATGCTTTCCCGCCAGCTTTGGGTAACCTGAACCGTCTGTATGCGCCGGGCAAACCACCAGGAGCTGCCAAGATTGGCGATGGCGGTGGCAATAAGGACCGGCACGATGCCTTTCTGCCCCAGCCAACCGTAGAGGGCCACGGCAATGATTGTTCCAGCAACCGCCCCCAGCACATTCAGGCGGGCCAGGTCGCCAATGCGGCGCGTACCCTGGATCAAGGCGCTTTGCCCGCCGGAAATCGAGCCAAGGAGCAGGGTGACTCCAAGCACGACAAATGCCCAGGTCTGCTCGCCTGTTCCAAACGTCCACAGGCTCAATGGGTATGAAAATGCCGCACACAGCAGCCAGCCCAGAATGCCGGTGACCCAGCAGATGCGGCGGAGGGTTTTGACGGTGCCGGCAGTCTTCTCGGAATCGCCGCAGCCATGGGCTTCAGCCACTTCCCGCACGCCGCTGGAACCGATGCCGAGGCCGGCCACGGTGTTGACCAATCCTGTGGCAGAAATGTATAGCCCGACCAAGCCGACGCCGGATGGCCCCAGCAGCACGGCAACCAACTTGGTGCGAACCATGCCAATGAGGTAGTTGATTCCCTGCGCCCCGCCGATGATGGAGGAGGATTTCAGGATCTGGCCGTAGCTGGATTTTTCAGAAGACATGAAAAAGCAAACAGAAATTAACAAGGTGGGCGGTTGGCGGTCGGCAGTTGGCAGTCAGGGGGCGCCGTGGCGAGATCGAGCAGACGATTGAGGTCGTGAATGCGTTCAAGTTGCCAGCCGTGTGATAAGAGAAAGCCCTTGAGATAGCGCTCTACGGATTCCTGCAGCGGCTCAACGGCGGAATAACAGGCACTGCGTGCTGGAAACAGGGCATCCGCACTTTCAAGTCTCTTCTTGTCAAGAAGCAACCAGTCGGATGGATTCTCCTCAGAGGTTTTAATATCAGACGGATCTCGTGGTGCACGATGCTATCATAAAAGCCAGCCGCCGTGGAGAGTCGCTCGCGATGGCGGGCAGGCGATTTTGAGTTCGCCACGGGTGGACGGCTTGACATTTTTGGCGATGGCGACCGACGACGTCACGGTCATAGAAATACAGGCTGGTGACGGCATATCTGAATTTTGGATTTTCCGGTATTTCCTCGATGGAGACCGCCTTGCCGGATTGGTCGAACTCGACGACGCCGAAGCGTTGCGGGTCGTGGACTTCGTAGCCGAAGACAGTGGCACCGGAGTCGCGCTCGGCGGACGCCTTGAGTTTGGGCGAGAAGCCTTGGCCATAGAAGATGTTGTCGCCGAGGACCAGGGCGCAGCGCTCGTCGCCAATGAACTCCTCGCCGATGAGCAAGGCCTGGGCCAAACCATCGGGGCTGGGTTGCTCGGGGCGTAGGTGAGGGCGGTGCCGAAGCGCGAGCCATCGCTTAACAAGCGGCGGTAGAGGGGTAGGTCATCCGGCGTGGAGATGACCAAGATGTCGCGGACCCCAGCGAGCATCAGGACCGAGAGCGGATAGTAGATCATCGGCTTGTCATAGACCGGCAGCAATTGCTTGCTCACGGCCATGGTGCACGGGTAAAGCCTGGTGCCGGAGCCTCCGGCGAGAATAAGGCCTTTTATGGTGTGGAGGAAGAGATTTGAACCGCCAAGACGCAAAGGACGTAAAGGAGGGAGAGAGTGGCTATGGGTTATACGTTAGATGTTATTGGGGAAGCGTGTACGGGTGCTTCGCCTTTGAGTAGATATAAAAATTGGCAAACGATCCGCTCTTATTGTCACCTTTGAATGGATACTTGTTGGGAATATGGTCTATAAGCTTCCAATCTGCCCTGTTGCTTGCTATCCACATAGAAAAATTACGATGCCTTACGTGCACTGCCGTACCGTTTGGGTTTTCATCGGTGTCTGAAGAGTAAATGACGACAAATCTCTCGGAAGAATCGAACAACCTGATCATGTAGTCCGCAAAGACGCCATCTTCAATAAGGTGGTAAATAACATCTAATGATAGAGTCAATTCGGCAGTTTCGCCGGCATATGCTTCCATGAGCTTAAATGTCTTGGTTCCGTCATTAGAAAAGAGTCTCAAGCACATGGATATGGCATTAGGGCTTACATCAAATCCAATGTATTTCGGGTACTGTGCCAAATTAAGTTGGTTGCCATCCCCGCACCCATATTCGATTACTGATGTAATCCCATTCTCAAACACGAATTTGTTCAATATCACGGCTTTGAACTCGGCAAGTTGGTTATAAGAACCATCCCCTGAGTTGCCACCAGCATCGTATCTGTTTTTCCAATAACTTTCCGAACCTTGAAAGGGCTTTGAAGGATTGATACACATGCGGTAAATACGACGAGCAGCCTGGCCGACGACCGGTATGTTCTTAATAATATGTTTCATGTTCATGCTATTCTCCTGCAGGTGTTCGGCTTTCCGCAAATCTGATAGAAATCCGAAGGGCTGGCTAACGGGATGAGAGATATTGGTCGGGTTGCCGGTTTGCAAGAAGATCCTTTCCGGCGGGCCGGGCCCACCGGTTCAGTCCGCCTATGGGCGCCTCAGCGCGGCTGCCAGCCCGGCCACTTGCTCGTGCCCACGCACCCGCATGAAGCCGCTCTGCGCCCGCAGCAGTCGCCGCGTTCGAGGTAGGCGCATTCGAGGTAGGCGCGGTTTATGCAAGTGATTTCGAGTTCGTCGCGAGGGGAGGGTTTGACGCCCTTGGCGATGGCGATGACGCCACGGTCGTAGAAGTAGAGGCCGGTGACGGCAAACTTGGATTTGGGATTGACGGTTATTTCCTCGATTGAGATCGCCTTGCCGGATTTGTCGCATTCGACGACGCCGAAGCGTTGCGGATCGTGGACCTCGTAGCCGAAGACGGTTGCGCCCTGTTCGCGGCGGGCCGCAGCCATGAGACGGGGTTATAATCCCTGGCCGTAGAAGATGTTGTCGCCAAGCACCAGCGCGCAGCGCCCGTTGCCGATGAAGTTCTCGCCGATTAGGAATGCCTGGGCCAGGCCGTCGGGTCGTGTTTGTTCGGCATAGATGAGGGAAGTCCCGAAGCGTGAGCCGTCGCCAAGCAGGCGGCGGTAGAGCGACAGGTCCTCTGGCGTTGAGATGATCAGGATCTCGCGGATCCCGGCCAGCATGAGCACCGAGCGCGGATAGTAGATCATCGGCTTGTCATAAACCGGGAGCAATTGCTTGCTGACGGCCATGGTGCACGGATAGAGGCGGGTGCCGGAACCCCCGGCGATGATGAGGCCTTTCATAGTCGAAGGGTTTTCCCTTGTCCGTGGTCTGTGATTGCCACTCTCAGCTGAGCAGGGCGTGGAAGCATTGCCGACAACGGGCAACAGACAACGGACCACAATTTCACCGAGCTACCACATCTGACAATGGAGTGATCGAGGCTGACCGGTCTTATCGGCCGATCAGATGCCCGGTAGCAATGGTGGGAATCGACGCCCTAAAGAAAGGCACGAGAATCGCATTCGCTCCACGTGTGCTCAGATGGTGCCAGTCCGAGTAGAGCGCGAATCCTTGCATAGCGATGACATAATGTGATCGATCTTTGCTCAAGAATTCCGGCCGCGGGTCCAGAATGCGGGCCCCAGCCTCCTGGAGTTTGGTTACGATGCGGGAATTCTTTCCGAGTGGATTCATACTTGAGTCAGGCCTTGGACAGATTTGGCCGACATCTTGCTGGTGGATGGCGCAGCGGGCAAGAACCCGTGGCACATCGAACCATGGTATTGGGACATCCAAGAGGACCCAGGGTTGGGAACCCGCGCGGACGATCTTTTGCATCGTTGCGAGCAAAGATTCGTCGAATGGATGATTTCCGGGAAGACTGAGATTCTCGTCGTCGTAACTACTCCAAAATGCAACCAGGACGACATTAGGGATCCGCCGCGCCTTAATGTAATCAAGGACCGCATCGTTGAATTCTGGAGCCATGATTCCCAAGCCGGCCTTGGTGATCCTAAAATAGTCTAGGACAGGAGCAGTGCCCGAATGTGTGGCTGCCACTCCCGCGATGCCCTGTTCTTTCAGGAAGGTGTCGAATGCGGGAATTGCCGCCATGGCGTGACTGTCCCCCCAAACCAACCACTGCACAGGGGCACCACGATTCGGTGAGCCAAATGGAATCAGATTGCCCGCCACAACATCTTTGGTTGTCAGTTGATGCACGGGTGCGCAATCCATCTTCGCATCGGCGTAGCGAAGGGCCTCATCTGGCAAACGATGAGGGAAGCCCGAGTTGAATCTTAGAAGTGCCCCGGATGATATAACGACGCTGACTGTGAGTGCGCCAAATGCGAAGACGGAATTGCGGGTGGGGCAATATCGGCGTTTCCGAAACGGGGTTTCGACAAAACGCCATGAGAGGATGGCAAGGAGCAAACCCAATGCGACCATGGCCAACCGGTAACCGACAGATAAAGGTCCGATGGCCCAATAGGCGCTCAACGCCAACAGCGGCCAGTGCCAGAGGTAGAGGGAATATGAGATGAGGCCGATGAAGACGACAGGTCGGGCGGAGAGGAGGAGGGGAAGAGTTGTCTGGTGTATGTTGTCTGGTGTATGTTGTCTGTTGTATGTTGTCTGTTGTCTGTTGTCTGTTGTCTGTAGGAAGATGCCCAGATGAAGAGGGCGGTGCCGAGGCAGGGCGGGAGGGCGGCGAGACCTGGGAAGGGGGTTTCCTTGGTGTAAAGGAAACAGGGAGCGATGATGGCTGTTAGAGCGAGCCAGGTTAAGGTTTCGCGGATGGTGCGCGAATTCAGAAGCGCAGATGCCGGCAGAATGGCGACGGAAGCCCCACAGAGCAGCTCCCACGCGCGTGATGGCAAGGAATAGAAGGCGGCTGACGGATGGGGCACCACCCAGCAGATGCTGGCTGTCAGGCTAACCGCCATTCCAGCGGCAATGAATGAAAGCAAGGTTCCTCGGTGTCGGAATGCCGACATGCGAAAGGACCCGAATAGGAGTAGGGGAACCACCATGTAGAATTGCTCCTCCACCGCCAGAGACCATGTGTGAAGCAATGGCAACTCATCGACTTTTACGGCGAAATAGCCTGATGGGATGCGCCAGAAGTAGATGTTGGCAGAACACAATGCCTGAAAAACGGCGGATTTACCCAGTGATGCGTAATCGTCGGGAAGCAGCAGGAACCAGCCAGCCACCAGGGTGGCGAGCACGACCACGGCAACGGCAGGGAGAATCCGGCGGATGCGGCGTTCCCAGAAACCCGCCAGCGTGAACTTTCCGCTTTCAAGGTCCTTGATGATCAGGGACGAGATCAGGAAGCCGGAGATGACAAAAAACACATCCACTCCGATGAAGCCTCCTGAGACGCCCAGCCCGGCATGATAGAGAACCACGGCCAGCACCGCGATAGCCCGCAGCCCGTCAATCTCGGGGCGGTAGCGGAAGTTTTGGATCAGTGGCATGGGGAGGGAAGAGGTGATCAGTAATCAGAGGTCGGAGGTCGGAGGTCGGAGGT
>Ga0073936_10011242_pt1 | contig 10860 bp, 4 predicted proteins | sample AliMusrvi5mmetaG_FD_87041 | JGI IMG/M metagenome (GOLD analysis project Ga0073936, IMG submission 87041) | Freshwater lake bacterial and archeal communities from Alinen Mustajarvi, Finland, to study Microbial Dark Matter (Phase II) - Alinen... | ecosystem: Environmental > Aquatic > Freshwater >... | reverse complement strand
GTCATTTACGTTCAACCTCTGAATCAATCCTCAGCTTCCTAATGTTCAAGAACTCCATCTGTAATCCGAAGAACTTCGCAACGACACGGAGGACGCCTGTCTGCCCTCACAGCCGAGACGGCTATGCTCCCCTTTCAACCCGCTTGACAGCCGGTGCCGTGGGTGACAGCCTGCAGGCACCATGACCGCACGCACCACCCGATTTGCACTCACGCTCGGCACCTCCATGCTCGCCCTTTTTTCGTTAGACCGGGTTCCGGCGCAGGCGCAGGGGGTGGTGCCGGAAGCGGATCGCCAGCAGGTTGAGGCCGCCATTCCCACGACCGCTCCTGCCAAGCCGCTCAAGCCGCGCAAGCTGCTCATCTTCGATCTGAATGTGAACTACGGCGGCCATGCGTCCATCCCCACGTCCAATCTCGCGTTCACCCTGATGGGTCGGAAGACCGGTGCGTTCGAGACGACCATCAGCCACGATCCAAAGGTGTTCGAGCGCGACAGCCTGCGGCAGTTCGATGCGGTGTTCTTCAACAACACGGTCGGCAATTGTTTTGAGGACCCGGTGCTGCGGCAGAACCTGGTCGAGTTTGTCTATGCCGGCGGCGGTTTGATGGGCGTGCACGGGACCACGGTTGGGTTCACGCAATGGCCCGGTGCCATCGAGGACTGGCCGGAGTTCGGACTCATGATCGGCGCGCGCGGTGCGAATCACCGGGCCGCCGACGAACACGTGTTCATCAAGTTAGACGATCCGACCCATCCGCTCAACGCGGCGTTTGGCGGCCAGGGCTTTGATTACCACAGCGAGTTTTTCCGCGCGCATGACCCCTACTCACGCAACCGCTTGCGGGTGTTGTTCAGCATCGACAACGCGAAGACCGACCTCAACCAAGGCCCGAGTCATGGCGACCTGGTGCGGGCGGACAATGACTTCGCTCTGGCCTGGGTGCGCAACTACGGCCGCGGTCGCACGTTCTATTGCACCATCGCCCATCAGCCGTCCATCTTTTGGGACGCGAAGATGTTGCAGTTCTACCTGGCGGCGGCGCAGTTCGTGCTTGGCGACCTGCCGGCACCGACCATTCCCAGCGCGCAACTCACTCCCTCCATCCGCGCCCAGGAAAAACTCGGCTGGCGACTGGGCGTCGAAGCCTATACTTTTCAGAAATACACGTTCTTCGAGGCCATCGAGAAAACCGCACAACTCGGCCTGCCGTTCATGGGCGGGCTCAGTTTCCAACAGGTGAGCAAGGACATTCCAAAGAACCTCGAGCCGGGCTTGAGCGACGACGAGTTGCGGCAGATCCGCTTCAAGCTGGATGCCGCGGGCGTGCGCCTGCTCACCTACTACATTCACGACATCCCCGGCGACGAGGCGGGCTGCCGCAAGGTGTTCGAGTTCGGCCGCAAGATCGGCATTGAAACATTCATGTCGGAACCCAAGTTGGAGGCGCTCGGCACCATCGAGAAGTTCTGCGATGAATATGGCATCAATGTCGCGCTGCACAACCACGACCAAAAAGCCTCACCGGTTTACTGGAGTCCCGAGGGCATCCTCAAGGCCTGCGAGGGCCGCAGCAAACGTCTCGGCGCTTGCGCCGACCTGGGCTACTGGATGCGCTCGGGCATTGATCCGGTCAAGGCGGTGGACCTGCTCAAGGATCGTCTCATCACGGTCCACATGCACGACCTCAATGAACTCAGCCCGCAAGGCCACGACGTGCCGTGGGGCAGCGGAGTTGGAAAAAGCGAGGAGTTCATCCGCGAAGTCCACCGCCTCGGCCTCAAGCCAACCATGTGGGGCATTGAGTATGCCTATAACTGGCTGGAGTCGATGCCGGAAGTCGCCAAGAGCGTGGAGTTCTTCAACGGCGTGAGTTTGCAAGTGGAAAAGGAAGCCGCGAAATGAACCCACCCCCGACGAGTCAGTTAGATAACACGGGACTAACAAGGCGGGCGTTTCTGCGCCGCGCCACGGCCGCTGCCGGTGGCATCGCCTCCCTGTCGCTCATGCCGTCGGTGGTTCGCGGAATCGGCCCCGCTGTGCCCCCCAGCGGGCGCATCAATGTCGGGCTGATCGGCCGCGGCGTGATGGGCTCGGGACACCTCACCGCCCTGCTGGGCCGGAGCGACACGCAGGTGCTGGCCGTGTGTGACGTGGATCGCAGCCGCCGCGAGGAAGGTTGCCGCCTCGCCGAGGAAGCGTATGCAGCCGGGCGCGCCAGCGGCACCTATCGCGGCTGCGCGGCGATCAATGATTACCGCGAACTCCTCGCGCGGCCCGACATCGACGCAGTGGTGGTTGTCACTCCCGATCACTGGCATTCGCTCATTGCCATCGAAGCCGCGCGGGCCGGCAAGGATGTGTATTGCGAAAAACCGGTTTCCCTAACAATCAACCAGGGCCGCGAGTTGGTCGGCACGATTGGCCGTTACGCCCGGGTCTTCCAAACCGGCTCCCAATACCGCAGCATCCCGACCATCCACCAGGTGTGCGAGTTCGTGCGCGGCGGCGGGCTCGGCAAGGTGCAATCCGTTTTCACGCTCTGGATGAAAAGCCCGATCCCGACACTCGGCGACTCCTACGTGCCGATGGATCCGGCGCTGCCCGAACAAACGCCGCCGGAAGGATTGGACTGGAACCAGTGGGTCGGCCCCGCACGCTATCGTCCATATAACTCCGCCTATCACCGCAACCCGCCGCCCGGCGTGGTGCCGTGGGTGTTTTGCGAGGCGTTCGGCGCGGGCGCGGTGACGGCCTATCATTCGCATGCGGCCGATGTGATCCAATATGCCATCGGCATGGAAACCAGTGGGCCAGTCGAAATCATCCATCCCGCCAGCGGCCGGTTCCCCACCCTGACATGCCGCTATGCCAACGGCGTGCTCTTGCACCACATCGAAAACTGGGACCAGGTCAGGAACCTCTATCACGCCGTGCCCGCCGACGCGCGGCTCGCCGGACTGTTTGGCGGACTCTTCATCGGCGAGCGCGGCTGGATGACCTCCATGTATGGCTCCGGGCCCATCGAGGCCGGACCCGCGAGTTTGTTAGACGAGGCGCGACTCAGTACCCGCGAGGCGGCCGCCGGATCCAACAACCATCACGCGAACTGGCTCGAGTGCATCCGCACGCGCCGCCAGCCCAGCGCGCACGAGGAAATCGGCCACCGCTCCGCGTCGCTGGGCCATCTGGTGACGCTGTCGTATCTGCTAGGCCGCTCGCTCAAGTGGGATCCGCTCACGGAGGAGTTCACCGGCGACGAAACTGCCAACCGCCTGCGCTCGCGGGCGCTGCGTGAGCCGTGGCAGATCTGACGGCTGGCTCGGCGCAAGAAGTCCCAAGGGGGCGACGCCATCTCAGCCTGCGCGGCATGGGGATTCCATGAGGAGCGCGGACGTTTCGTACGGAGCGCTGGCTTCAGGCGTGTGATTGCGGATCGGATCTGCGCAAGCGCCGCAAGCCAGCCTCAGACACCCTGATCCATGCCAGAAAGTGGTCGGAATTTGGGGAACTGGATGAGCCAATCTGAATCCGGGCAGGATGCCCGGACCACGGTGGCGCGGGCATCCTTGCCCGCTGCCAAGCTGCTGATAAGCTCATCCATTTTTCCCTGGATCAGGATGTTTAAGCCTGTGATGGCAGACAGCGCATCCTGCCTGTTCGCCAATGCAACGACAGGCTGGCCTACTCCGCCAAGGCTACGAAGGCCGAAGAAGCCCGTCGTCCATGACAGGCAGGATGCCTATCCTCCTGCCAGGCGAGGACGCCTGTCTGCCCTCACAGCCGCGACGGCTGTGCTCCCGTGACAGATTGGCCGCGGCGGGTCCGTATTGAGGCTGCTTCCACCCCTCATGCTCTTGCCCCGAACCTTGCCCATCCAGTATGTGACCGCCCGCGCGGCCGCCCTCCGCACCCGATCCGCGCGGCGCGGCGCGGTTTTTTCATACGCTGCCACCCATGAAGGGACTTTCCAGCCATGATTGTCATGAGCCCGCCAAGCCTCGCCACGTTGCGCCCGGATCCGTGTCATTCCCAAGAGCCGCATGGGAAAATCGACGTCTCGCGGCGGTTGGTCCACTTGGAAAACATCACCAAGACCTACCACCTCGGCGAGGTGGACGTGCCGGTGCTCAAGAACGTTTCCCTCAGCATTGCCCGCGGCGAAATGGTGGCCCTGATGGGCGCGTCGGGCTCCGGCAAGACCACCCTGATGAACATCCTGGGCTGCCTCGACCGGCCAAGCTCAGGCCAGTTCTGGTTCGACGGCCAGGAAATGAGCAACCTCTCGCCTGACGAACGGGCGCTGGTGCGAACCAACAAACTGGGCTTCGTTTTCCAAAGCTTCAACCTGCTGCCCCGCACGTCGGCCCTCCACAATGTGCTCATGCCCTTGGATTACGCCGTGCCGCGGCCGGCCCGCAGCGGCGCAAGTGGGCTGGCCAAGTCCCTGCTCAAACAGGTCGGCCTGGCCGATCGGATGCACCATGAGTCGTCGCAAATGTCCGGCGGCCAGCAACAGCGCGTCGCCATTGCCCGCGCCTTGATCAATCGGCCGACCCTGCTGTTGGCCGACGAACCGACCGGCAATCTGGATTCGCGCGTCGGCGACGAGATTTTGCGGATGTTCCAGCGGCTGCATGAGGAGGGCATCACGGTCATCCTCGTGACCCATGACTCCAAGGTGGCCAGTTATGCCGACCGGACGATTCGCATGGCCGACGGAATGATCGAAGAAGACCGCCAAGGCCCCCCACGCGGCCGCTCGGGTGGCCGGGCCGACACGCATTACCCGCTGCCAAGCCCGATGCCCGTGCCGCGCAGTCCTCAGACGCCGGCCTTGCTCCAGCTCGACCTCGGTGGCGGACCCGCGACCGCGACCAATGGGACCCACCCAGCGCCGCTCGGGACTCCCGCGCCGCATTCTTTCCCGCAGCCACAAAGCGCCCCGGAAACCGACCTCCACGAGCCAGCCGAAGGCCCCGCCGTTAAGCCGCTGTGGCTTGCCGCCGGGCACTTTTTCCCGCCCACCTTGCGCACGGCTTTCGGCAACCTGCGGCGGCACAAAATGCGCTCCGCCCTCACCGTCCTGGGCGTGGTCATCGGGGTGGCCGCCGTCATCGCCATGACCGAAATCGGCCAGGGCTCGAAAGCGGCAATCGAAAAAACCATCGCCAGCATGGGTGCCAGCAAAATCCCCATCTTCCCAGCCGCCGTCAACAATGGCGGCGTCAGCCAGGGCACCGGCACGTACCAGACCCTCAAACCCGGCGACGTTGACGCCATCGCCCACGAATGTGCGGCCGTCACGGTGGTTGCGCCCTTGGTGTGGGCCAAAGCCCAGGTGGTTTACGGCAAACGCAACTGGTCGCCGCAGCGCCTCACGGGCACCACGGCGGACTATCTGGCCACGCGCGATTGGCAGGATCTGGAGTCAGGCGAGTGCTTTACCGAGGCCGACGTCCGCTCTAGCAACACCGTTTGCCTGCTCGGCACCACCGTGCAGCGCGAGCTGTTTGAAGATGAATCGCCGATCGGCAAACTCGTCCGCATCAACAATGTCCCCTTCCGCGTGATCGGGGTGTTGGACAGCCGCGGCTCCGACATGGCCGGGCAGGATCAGGACGACGTGGTCATCACCCCGTGGACCACCATGAAATTCCGCGTCAACGGGGTCAGTGCCGCCGCGGCCCAGCCCGTCGCGGCAGCGACCGCTTCCACCATCCACAATATGTATCCGGTAGCCACCACGCTCTATCCGCCAAAATCGGCCACCCAATTGGTCAACCGGCCGCAGCCGGCCGGCCAGACCAACATCGATATGATTCAGGCCAAGGCTGCCAACGCCGCGCTGGTGCCAGTGGCCATCAAGCAGATCGCCTCGCTCTTGCGCGAGCGCCACCACCTGGCCGAGGGCGATGACGATGACTTCAAGATCCTGGACATGACTGAAATCGCTCACGCTTCGGCGCGCACCGCCGAGCTGATGGGCACCTTGCTGCTTGTCGTGGCCACCATTTCGCTCGCCGTGGGCGGCGTGGGCATCATGAATATCATGCTCGTTTCGGTCACCGAACGCACCCGCGAGATCGGCCTGCGCATGGCCGTGGGCGCGCGCCGCCATCACATCCTGCGGCAGTTTCTGTTAGAGGCGTTCCTGTTGTGCCTGGCCGGCGGCGCGCTGGGCATCCTCGTCGGCCGCGGCACCTCCATTCTCGTCCGCGAAATCCAACATTGGACCACCGTCGTCTCGGTGCCCGCGATCATCATCTCGGTGCTGGTCGCCGCCGGGGTCGGCATTGTCTTCGGCTTCTATCCGGCATGGAAGGCCTCGCGCCTCGATCCGATCGAGGCGCTCCGCCATGAGTAGGCAGCGGCGGAGATTGAGGATTGTAAGCGGCGGTCTGTGACCGTCGCATTGGTTGCGACGGTCGCTGGCCGCCACCCCGCGCCGGGTGGCATTCCTAGCCCCCGAAATTCACTTCCGGCGGCGCGTTTTTTGCTTGACACGGGTTCAGAATCTCAGCTAACTCATCGCTGTTTTCAATGAAGCGGCTTTGCAAGCGCAGCCGTTTGCCCGGCCAACCCGATTGATAGAAAGCATCGTTCGCCATGAAATCCCAACCCAACCCGGGGGCTCTGCGATCCCTCGTTACCCGTCTCAGCCTCATCGCAGGCGTCTGCATCGGCGGTTTATTCTGGCTCCAGTCCTACGGCGATCAGGACCTCAAGGTCGCCATCGAGGGGGCTTCGCCGCCTGCCGCCGAACTGAGTTTCACCTCCGGCCAGAATGGCTACTACTACCCGGAGTATTTCGATGAAGCGACGCAACAGTGGATCCCCATCCCAAACAACCAGCAATTCCTCAACGGGGCGGAACACCGCATGTTCGTCCAAATCCCGGGCAGTCCCGCACCCAAGCACCTCATCATGCGCCTGGTAAGGGTCGATAGCGAGGTGCAGCCGACGATTTTCCCGGTCGTGCCAACCTCATGCGTGGCCACTCCGGTGGTCACCACCTGCCCGGGCGGCCCCACTGTGTGTCCCAACACGCCAACCACCTGTCCGGGTGTCGCAGCTACCCAGTGCCCGGTGGCAACCGTGTGCCCGACCAACGCCTCCCAGACGACCACTTGTCCGGTTCAGTTGACCCAATGCTCCGAGGTGCTGACCCAGTGCCCGAGCCAGGCAACCGCCTGCCCGGTGACCGCCACCACCTGCCCGACGCGCCCCACCTTCTGCCCTCAGGAAGCGACCAAATGCCCGCTGCAACCCACCACTTGTGTCGCAGCGGCAACCACCTGCCCGCTGGTGCCCACCACCTGCCCGGCTAACAACACGCAGTGCCCGACCCAGGCCACGCTCTGCCCCGCGGCGGTGGCCACGGTGTGCCCCGTGACGGCGACCGTTTGCCCCGCCCAGCCCGTCACCTCCTGCCCGAAAATCACCACCACTTGCCCCGCCGAAGTGACCACCTGTGTAACCCAACTCACAACCTGTCCGCTCGGCGCAACCTTCTGTCCGGCACAACCCACCTCCTGCCCCAGCAGCGCCACCCAATGCCCGGTGCAACCGACCCTGTGTCCGGACACCAAGCAACTCACCATGTGCCCGCTTGGCACCACGGCCTGCCCGCTGACTCCGACGATTTGCCCCGAGGTTGTCCAACTGACCGTCTGTCCGACCCGCCAAACCGCGTGCCCACAGGTCACCACGACCTGCCCGGCAGGCACTGCCACCCAGTGTCCGCAAGCCGCCGCCACCCAATGTACGAATGTCCCCACCTCCTGTGCCAGCGCTACCCCGGCCACCACCCAGTGCCCGCTGCTCGCCACCTCCTGCCCGCCGCAAACGACCACCTGCCCGCGCGTTGTCACCTCGTGTCCGCTCACCGAGACGGTTTGCCCCCAGGTGAGCGTCGCCACCCAATGCCCGACGGTGCAGACCGTTTGCCCGCAAGTGGCAACCCAGTGCCCGGTGGGCGTGGCGGGCTGCACCAATGTCGCCACGGAATTCCCACAGGTCTCGACCCAGTGCCCGGTCATCGCCACCCAATGCCCGGGCGGTGCCACCCAATGCGTTGACCAAGCAACCGCCTGCCCCGTCATCCCGACCCAGTGCCCGCTGCAGACCACCCTCTGCGCCAGTTCGAGCGACGCCACCAAGTGCCCGCTGCAGCCGACCACTTGCCCAGTCGCCGCCACCTCGTGTCCGCTCGTGCAAACCCAGTGCCCGGCTTTCAGCACCCAGTGCCCGACAACTCAGAACACCATCTGCCCCACCTCGGTCACCACTTGCCCGCGCAGCGCCACCCAATGCCCGATTGAAACCACCGTTTGCGCAACCTCGCTGACCAACTGCGCCGGCCAGCAAACCCTGTGTCCGTCCACCACGGGTGCCACCACCTGCCCGGAAGTTCCCACCCAATGCCCGGCCAATCCGACCTTCTGCCCGAGTGCCCAGACCCAGTGCCCCAATCTCGCGACGGTCTGTCCCGCGGCTACGGCCGTAACCCAATGCCCGGAAAAACCGACCTTCTGCCCGAGCGCCACCACCCTCTGCCCGCAATCCGTGACCCAATGCCCAGTGCAGGCCACCGGATGCCCGAGTAAAGCCACCGAATGCACCGCCGAAGCCACCCATTGCCCGGTCAGCACCACCCAATGCCCGGTCGGGGCAACCTGGTGCCCGACGCTCACGACACAGTGCCCGCAAAACCTCACCGTCTGCCCGGCCACCACCGCGACCGCCTGCCCGGTGGCACAAACCACTTGCCCCACCCAACTGACCAACTGCCCGAGCGAACAAACCAAGTGCCCGAGCGCGGCGACCGTTTGCGCGCCCGATTCGGTCTCCACCCAGTGTCCTCGGCTGACCACCGCTTGTCCGGCCGTCGATACGGTTTGTCCGACCTCGCTGACCGCCTGTCCGCTGCAAGCCACGACCTGCCCGAAAGGCACCACCATCTGCCCGGTCGCCACCAACACGGAAACCCAATGCCCGCAGATCGTCACCAAGTGCCCGGCAACCACCACCCTTTGCCCGGGCGGACCGACCACCTGCCCGACCCAGCCAACTGCCTGCCCGTCCGTGCAAACCACTTGCCCGGTCGCCCAAACCATGTGTCCGGCAACCTCCACCCAGTGCCCGCAGGTGACTACGCAATGCCCGGCGACCAGCACGGTGTGCCCACTTGAAACCACCAACTGTCCGTCTAGCAACGCCACCACCTGCCCGGCCACCGCCACGGTTTGCGCCAGTTCCGACGGTTCCACCTCGACCACCTGTCCGCAGCGGGCAACCGTCTGTCCACAGGCGCAAACCCTGTGCCCCACCGCAGCGACGATGTGTCCGCAGGATCCGACCAAGTGCCCGCTGATCGCCACGGTTTGTCCGGGCTCCACCGCGGCGACCCAATGCACCGGCAACGCCACCCAGTGCGCTACCAGTGGAGTGACTGTCTGCACGGGGACTTTCACCGCATGCTCGCAGCTCAGCACGGTCTGCGCGGGTAACGTCGCCACCCAATGCCCGTCACTCGCCACCCAATGTCCGGTCCAGCAAACCGTTTGCCCGGTTCCCGCCGGCACCGTCACCACTTGCGCCGCCACGCCAACCCAGTGTCCCAGCGCCACCGTCACCACCCAGTGCCCGCTATCGGCCACCGCCTGCCCGACGAGCGCAACCAACTGCCCGATCCAGCCTACGGCCTGTCCGACCAGCACCACGGGTTGCCCGCTCGTGCAAACCCAATGCCCGGCCACGGTGACCGCATGCGTCACTCAATCGACCACCTGTCCGGTCATCACCACCACTTGCCCGGCCACTGCCAACGAATGCGGAACAACCATCTATCCGGCCAGTGCGACCCAATGTCCGCGCACCTCGACCACCTGTCCGCAGAGTTACACCGAATGCCCGACGCGACAGTTCACGGCTTGTTCGTCGGTCGCCACCCAGTGCGCCAGCACCACGGTGACCACCTGCCCGAAGCTCGCCACCCAATGCGTCACCGGAACCACCTATTGCCCCAAGGTCACCGCCCAGTGCCCGCCACCCATCACCGTGACCGGCGCGACGGGCGCCTCGTCTAACTAACGGAGACAACGGGTTGCGGCGGTCAGTGACCGTCGCACTGGCTGCCGCGTCCCGCGGCAGGCCGTGGCGGCGGCGTCTCGCCGCCAGCAAGTCCGCCCCAAGCTTAAAGCTACGGAGGGATTCGTTGATGGCTGACGGTTCTTGAAGCGGATGCAGCTGCGGGTGCAAGTCCGGGCGGCGCGCAACCTCAGCAATGTCACACGCCGCCGCTCCAAGGCGGGCACCCAGATAACACTTTGCGACAGGCTGCTTGCCGGATATCGCGGTGACACTCACACCTTTTTCCTTTCGGGTGACCAATCCACCGAACCTCGGTCGTACCTTGGCTTTGGAATCCACCGAATCCCGAGCTCATCTCCGGCTCAGCCCTTCCGCCGCCCAATGATTATTTCAAAGAATCCTTGGCAACACGGAGCGCATGGGCATTCTCAGGACTAGGCAGATTCCGTCGCGAAATCCGTTTCAAACACCCGTTTTTCCAACCCACAACCCATGAACAAGGCCTGGTTGATCCTTCTGTTTGCCGCCCTGGCGGTCGCCAGCACTGCGCTCCGAGCCGACGAGGCGGTGAGTGTCTTTGAAAGCCCTGTCACCCCGGCCCCCGTGGCGCCGATCGACCGGCTGGTGGCCGCCAACCTGACGAAACTGGGCATTGAGCCGGTCCTGTGTTCCGATGCGGTGTTTGTCCGGCGCACCTATCTCGGCGTGATCGGCACACTGCCGACAGCGCAGGAAGCCAGGGAGTTCATTGAGGATTCCGACCT